>PVMK01116918.1_pt1 | contig 12199 bp, 10 predicted proteins | sample 1853481 | NCBI WGS metagenome assembly PVMK01 (sample SAMN08533507, study PRJNA380276) | Marine sediment metagenome, whole genome shotgun sequencing project. | reverse complement strand
ACCACATTATTGATTCGGCGTCAGATGATTTCCCGGAGCTGCTGCGGCAGATTCCTGGTCCGCCGACACTTCTATATGTGCTTGGCAACATCGACGCATTACATCTCCCGGCACTGGCGGTCGTCGGCAGCCGCAACCCGACCACGGGCGGCGTCCGTAACGCCTACGATTTCTCCAGGCACCTGGCGCAATCCGGTTTTTGTATTGTCAGTGGGCTTGCGCAAGGCATCGACACGGCGGCGCACCAGGGGGCGCTGGATGCCGGTGCGAAAACCGTCGCATTCCTTGGACACGGCATCGACAGAGTCTACCCAGCCGAAAATCGCGAACTCGCGCATCGCATCGCAGAAGAGGGCGCATTGTGTTCTGAGTATCCACTCGGCAGCCCTCCGCGCGGCGCACATTTTCCACAGCGAAACCGACTGATCAGTGGCCTCAGTCTCGGCACCCTGGTAGTCGAGGCTGCCACGCGAAGCGGTTCATTGATTAGTGCGCGCCTTGCTGCAGAACAGGGCCGCGAAATATTCGCAATACCGGGTTCGATACATAATCCACTATCGCGCGGCTGTCACCAATTGATCAGGCAAGGCGCAAAACTGGTTGATTGCGCCGACGATATCGTCAGCGAGCTGGCCCCGCTGGTCGAACATCTTATGCAAAATGCGGGGATACCCTCGCTTGAATCGCCAGCAGCTACACAACACGATAGCGACTACCAGGCATTGCTTTCCACATTAAGTTATGACCCCGCAAGCGCAGATCAGCTCGCCGAACATTCCGGATTGACGATCGATCAGGTTTCCTCCATGCTACTTATCCTGGAGCTTGAGGGGAAAATTCAGGTGCAGGTCGGCGGCCGCTACTCAAGACCGCATGCGTCCGACCATTGATAGGCAGCCATAACTGGAAAATCGTCAACAGGGAGACGCTCCAGGCATGAAAGAAAATGTACTCGACGTGTTGATGTATCTTTTTGAGACCTACGTCGACGCTGAGGAAGAGCCAGAACCCGATCAAAACGAGTTGCGCGATGAATTATCCCGAGCGGGATTCGGCGACAGCGAGATTGATCGCGCGCTGGACTGGCTCGACGGGCTGACCGATGACCACGAAGGCCGCAACTACAATCGACAAACGCCACGCGGCACGCGCATCTATAATTTTATCGAAAACGACCGGCTCAATTCCGCATGCCGCGGCTTTATTACCTACCTCGAACAGATCGGCATTCTCTCGCCGCCGCAGCGCGAAATTCTCATCGATCGCTTGCTGGCGCTGGATACTCCGGATATCGATGTCGAGCAGATTAAGTGGGTTGTATTGATGGTTTTGTTCAGCCAGCCAGGTCAGGAACTGGCTTATGCTCGGATGGAAGATCTGGTCTTTGACGAGAGTGAAACAGCCGTTCACTGAGTTCCAATTGACGGGATGTGAGCACTGGCGAAAACGTTTTTCTTGACACTTCGCCTGCAAGCATGTAATTCAACCGCGGCATCGTCCGCGGTTTTGCATTTTGGACGTAATCAACGGGACGCAGCTGGAATGCCACGAAATCTGGTAATCGTCGAGTCACCTGCTAAAGCCAAGACCATTAGCAAGTACCTTGGCAAGGATTTTGATGTCATGGCCTCATACGGTCATGTTCGCGACCTCGTGCCCAAAGAAGGCGCAGTCGATCCCGAAGACGGTTTCGCGATGAAGTACCAGGTCATCGAGAGAAACCAGAAACATGTCAATGCAATCATCAAGGCGCTAAAGAACGCCGAAGCGCTCTACCTCGCAACTGACCCGGACCGGGAGGGCGAGGCAATTTCCTGGCATTTAACCGAATTGCTGAAAGAGAAGAATGCGCTCGAAAACAAGACGGTGCATCGCGTCATATTTCACGAAATAACCAAGAATGCAGTCAGAAAGGCGATCGATAATCCCCGCGACATTTCGGGCGATCTCGTCAGCGCCCAGCAGGCGCGCAGGGCACTCGACTATCTGGTCGGCTTCAACCTGTCGCCGCTGCTCTGGAAGAAAGTCCAGCGTGGCTTGTCTGCCGGGCGGGTACAAAGCCCCGCGCTGCGCATGATCGTCGAGCGCGAGCTCGAGATCGAGGCATTCAAGCCACGCGAGTACTGGACCATCGAGGCCGATGTCAGTAAGGAAAGCCAGCCATTTGTAGCGCGACTGGTGCGCTACAAGGGTGAGAAGGTCGAACAGTTCAGCTTCGAAAACGAGGACTCGGCACGCGAAGTCGAGAAAACCATTCTTGCGGCAGCCGGCGGCAAATTGACGACTGTCAGTGTCGACAAGAAGCAACGGCGGCGCAATCCGGCAGCACCCTTCACAACCTCCACACTACAGCAGGAATCTTCGCGCAAACTCGGCTTCAACACGCAGTGGACGATGCGCGTGGCACAACGTCTTTACGAGGGCATCGAGTTACCGGATGAGGGCAACGTTGGCCTCATCAGTTACATGCGTACCGATTCCGTAACCCTGGCGGAAGTCGCTATCACCGAAATCCGTGAGGTCATTAAAGAGCGCTACGGTGCAGAAAATGTGCCGGAGGAAGCGTGCACTTATAAGACCAAATCGAAAAACGCGCAGGAAGCACACGAGGCGATCCGGCCGACCTCCGTCGCACGCACACCGGACTCCCTGAAGGGCAAACTCGATGACGATCAGCTGCGACTCTACACACTGATATGGCAGCGCACGATGGCCTGTCAGATGGTGCCGGCAGTCTTCGATACGGTAGCTCTGGAATTCGTGCCAGGTCAGACCCTCGGTTCGTCAGGCCATCATGCAGAAGCGCCCGTGGCTGAAGACGGTGCCAGCCGTGATCACCGACTTCGCGCCAATGGGTCGGTGCTGGTTGAAGCCGGATTTATGGCGGTTTACCAGGAAGGCAAGGATGACACGAAGGATGACGACGGCGATCGTCTGCTGCCGGACATTGCCAATGGCGATGTTATCGACATGGATGAACTACGGCCGGAACAGCATTTCACCGAACCTCCTCCGAGATTCACGGAAGCAAGCCTCGTCAAGACGCTTGAGGAGTACGGTATCGGCAGACCGTCCACCTATGCCAACATAATAATTACGCTCAAGAATCGCGAATACGTGGAGATGGATGGCAAGCGCTTCATACCGACCGACATCGGCAGAATCGTCATCGGTTTCCTGACAGAACATTTCACGCAATACGTCGACTATGATTTTACCGCGCGCCTGGAAGACGATCTTGATGCGATCTCTCTTGCCAACGAAGGACTTGTGCCGCTTCTCGAGCGCTTCTGGAAGCCGTTTTCCGAGCTGGTCATCGACAAGGAACAAAGCGTAACGCGTGAGCAGGTTGCGCAGGCACGCGAACTCGGCACCGACCCGAAGAGCGGCAAGCCAGTGACGGTGCGTATGGGCCGTTACGGCCCGTTTGTACAGATCGGTACCAAGGACGACGAAGAGAAACCAAAGTTTGCCGGTTTGCGGCCGGGTCAGAAAATGAATGACGTCGATCTTGAGGATGCGCTCGAACTATTCAAGTTACCGCGCAAACTCGGCGAGACATCTGACGGTCTGCCAGTATCGGCCAGCGTCGGACGTTTTGGTCCGTATGTGCGCTATGGCGATAAATACGTTTCCATTCGCGGTGACGACGACCCGTATACGATCGAACTGCCGCGCGCACTTGAATTAGTGGAAGCCAAGAAGATCGAGGATGCCAATCGCATCATCCAGGACTTCGAGGACGAAGGGATCCAGGTTCTGAACGGCCGCTATGGTCCATACGTTACGGACAAAGCCAAGAACGCACGAGTGCCAAAGGACCGTGAACCAAAGTCACTGACACTTGAGGAATGCAAGGAATTGCTTGCGGCGGCACCTGTGCGGGGGCGCAGTGGCAAGAAAAAAACGGCGAAGAAGACCACTGCCAAAAAAGCAGCGAAGAAAAAGACTGCGAAGAAGAAAAAAAGCAAAAAGAAGAAAAAAATCAGTAAGACTAAGGCGGCTACGGCTGAGCAAGCAGACGCTAGCGCAACCTGAAACCCCGGGCCTGAATAGCGCATGGCCTTCTCCCAACCACTAAGACGAGCAGCGCGTATCCTGCGGAGCGGCGGTGTTGTCGCCTATCCGACCGAAGGCGTATTCGGACTCGGTTGCCTGCCCGACGACTTTGCCGCAATCAGCCGCGTGCTCGCAATCAAGAATCGCGATCCGGCACTAGGTCTGGTGCTCATTGCCAGTGACATTGAACAACTCAATGGCTGGATTAAGTTGCCTGGCAAGACCTCCAAATTGAAATCCACGGGCGACAAGCCCGTTACCTGGATAGTCCCTGCGACAGATGAAGTTCCCTATTGGATTCGTGGGGAGCATCCTGGCCTGGCCGTACGAATTACCGCGCACCCGGTTGCCAGTGCTTTGTGTGACGCGGCGGATTCAGCATTGGTATCGACGAGCGCGAATACGCACGGCCGGCCAGTGGCTCGCAACGCATTCGTACTTCGCCGTCGCTTCGGCGCTCTTGTAGACTATATCGTGCCCGGAGAATGTGGCTCGGCATCCGGCCCGTCCGAAATTCGTGACCTGGCCAGTGGCAAGGTCCTGAGAAGCGCATGAGCGATATCAACTACGACGCCATTGAGGAATATCTAAGGTCGCTGCAGGCCCGCATTGTCGCATCCCTGGAGGATGTCGACGGTAAATCGGTGTTTCAAGAGGATCGCTGGGAGCGGCCCGGTGGTGGTGGTGGCGACAGCCGGGTGCTGGTTGATGGTGCGGTCTTCGAACAGGCCGGTGTTGGTTTTTCCCTGGTACACGGCAATGAATTGCCGCCATCTGCGACCAGGAACCGGCCCGAGCTTGCCGGGCAGAGCTTCCGCGCGATGGGCGTCTCGCTGGTCTTACATCCGAAAAATCCCTACGTGCCGACAACGCACGCGAATTTCAGATTCTTTTCCACGGATTCCGGCGAAGGAGAACCAGTCTGGTGGTTTGGCGGCGGTTTCGACCTGACGCCCTACTATCCTTTTCATGACGACGTGCTGCACTGGCATCAAAAAGCGAAAGAGGCCTGCGATCCATTCGGCGATGACGTTTACGAAAAATACAAAAAGTGGTGTGACGAATATTTCTACCTGACGCATCGTCAAGAAACTCGTGGCGTCGGCGGATTATTCTTCGATGACCTGAATGAATTCGGTTTCGACAAATCATTCGAAATTTACGCAATCAGTTGGCGACCAGTTCCTGTCCGCCTACCTGCCGATTGTTAAAGCCCGCAGCGGACACAAGTACGGTGATCGCCAGCGCGAATTCCAACTATATCGTCGCGGCCGCTATGTCGAGTTCAATCTTATCTACGACCGCGGGACATTATTCGGTTTGCAATCAGGCGGCCGCACCGAGTCCATTCTGATGTCGCTGCCACCGCGTGTACGATGGGAGTACGACTGGAAACCGCAACCGGGTTCGCCGGAGGCGGATCTTTACGAAAATTACCTGCGTCCCCGGGACTGGCTGGATGACTGATCGCGATTGCCGCACAATGATCCTCGCCCGCTGGGGCGGGACTCCTACGGAGCGATCCGTGTGTTAGGCCTATGTAGGACCTCGCCCCAGCGAGCGACAAACATTGAAGGCATGTTCCTAAAACACGCCTTCAATGTTTGCAAAGGATAAATCGACCACCGCTGGCAGGCCGGGTCGAGATTGTGGTAAGTTCCTTGTAAAACCGGGTGTTACACCGGATATATTACCTAAAGTCGATGAGATTCATCAGCTTGGGACAAATTTCTGAATTTGAGCGATGCCGTGAAGCTATTCCGGGTAACAATTTTTTTCGCACTTCTGGTTGCCGGCGCCGCAACTGCCGACGATGCATCGCGTTTGCGGGATGGTGGTCCGCCGACGAGCATTCGGCTTGCGGGAACAGAAGCCGCAAGCGTCGAATCGAAAGTTTATATCGTCCAGCTGCGGACACCGTCCGCCAGCGAGTTTCACGTTTCGTCTGCCACCAATGTTATCGGCAAGCCGGCACCCGGACAAATACAATCAGTACCCGTTTTCGACAAGAACGATGCAGCGGTCCAGTCTCATGTGCTGCGTCTGGAAACTGAACAGACAAAAGTAATCAGGAGCGCCGGTCCGAACATCGAGCCGATTTACAGTTACCGTTACACCATCAACGGTTTCGCCGCGCGCATGACACCTGCAGAGGCCAATAAAGTCGAACATATGCCGGAAGTGTTGCGCATCTGGGAAGACGAAGTGCGTCCGCTTGCCACGAATTTCAGTGCCGATTTCCTGGGCTGTTCGAGCCGACGGTCGGATTGCGTGGTGCCCCGCGGACTCGACGGCGACGAATAGTCATCGGCAGTCATCGACAGCGGTATCGCGCCCGCAACACCCGGCACTGCAGGATACTCGCGAGGCAGATCGGCCGAGCCTGTGCCAGAGGCGTCTGGTCTGAGACCTCGTTGCTCGGCAGGTGGCTGTGCAAGCGTTACGACCGGATGGAGGACGTGCTGGTCTTCGACCCTCCGGCAAACTGGAACGGCGTTTGTGAAACAGGGCCGCAGTTTGCGGAGACCGATTGCAACAACAAGCTTATCGGGGCACGTTTTTTTGTCGACGGGGCACAAGCAACAGGACCCCATCGATATTGGGGAAATATTGTCGCCGCGGGATGTGGACGGCCACGGTACGCATACCGCGACGACGGCAGCCGGCAACAAAGTCAAAGCATCAATTTTCGGGACCTTTCTCGGCCGGGTCGAAGGCATCGCTCCAGGTGCCCGGGATTGCCGTCTACAAAGCCTGCTGGTTGCGGCCTGGCGCCACACGAGCGAGTTGCAACACGTCCGATCTCGCCAATGCGATCGACATGGCCGTGGCGGATGGCGTCGATATTATCAATTACTCGGTCGGAAGCTCGCTGTTTACCGTCATAGCGCCCGACGACATCGCGCTCATGGCGGCGGCAAAGGCAGGCGTATTGACGATCGTCGCTGCCGGCAATGAAGGCCCCAATTTCGACACGATTACATCGCCTGCCGGCAATCCCGCGGTCATTACGGCAGGCGCTTCCAGCCGCGACGGCGAGCATTCGCTCGAGGCACTGCAGATCACGGCACCGCCGGGCATCGCCGGCAAGTACGCGGTCAAAGAAGCAAGCTTCACGCCGCCGTTGATTGACCGTGGTTCAATCGAGGGCCAGCTGGTCCTGGTTGACGATGACGACACGGCAACGATTGATGGCACAACAGGCACGACCTTCGATGCCTGCCAGTCATTGATCAACAGTAGCGAAATATCCGGAAACATCGCGTTCTACAACGTGGCGGTTGTGATTTTGATGTGAAGGTTGCGAATGCGGAAAATGCCGGTGCCGTTGCAGTTGTTGTTTTCAATCTGTCGGGGAACCCGATCGTTATGGTCGGTGATTCCGTCGGAATAGATATTCCAGCATTGATGGTAGGTGCTGCCGATGGCAATTTGTTCCTCGACGAATTTAACAGCGATCAAACTATCGATGTCGTTCTCAACAAGAGTTTCTTCCTCACCGAGACTGACACCGGCAACAACATGGGTTCGTTTTCATCACGGGGTCCGGGTCCGGTCGCGGATATTCTCAAACCAGATGTCACAGCGCCCGGTATCAATATTCTTGCCGGCAGTACACCGAACGCCGCGAATTCTGTTTCCGGTGAGTTATTTGCGTTCCTGACCGGCACTTCCATGTCTACGCCGCATGTCGCCGGTATCGCTGCGCTTCTGAAACAGGCGCATCCTGACTGGAGCCCGGCCGTCATCAAATCTGCCATGATGACGACAACCTATCAGGACGTTACTTTGTCCGATGGGACGACACCGGCGATACCCTTCGATTTTGGAAGCGGTCACATAGACCCGAACAAGGCCAACGATCCGGGCCTGGTATACGATGTGACCGCGGATGACTACGATGCGTTCTCCTGCGGCGTCACGTCCCCGGACATCACCCAGACCCGGTGCGACGAATTGCAGGCGAGTGGCTTCTCGTTTGCGGCCGCTGACCTCAACCAGCCATCAATATCAGTCTCAGGGCTGACCAGCACGCGCACAGTGACGCGACGAGTCACCAACGTTAGTGACCTGAGCGAAACCTACAGTGCGGAAATCATCCTGCCACCCGGTATCGAGGTGCAGGTGACGCCAGCCAGCATTACCCTGAACCCCGGGCAATCGGCAACCTACGAGGTTACGTTCACCTTTGTGAGCGGACCCCTGGATTTCTATCGCTTCGGCAGTCTCACCTGGGTTAGCAGTGACCATGCCGTTCGCAGCGTGCTTTCTATACGGCCGTTGTCGATAACGGCGCCTGGCGACATAATTGCCTTCGGCGGTAGTGGCAACGTCACGTTCCCGGTCGACTTCGGTTATACCGGATCCTATTCGCCCGGCGTACACGGTCTGAACCTGCCGCTGGTGCTGGACGGTTTCGTCGACGAGGATCCCGACAAAACGTTTACGTTCCGCACCACCAATGGCGTCACCGCGCACCTGATCGACGTACCGTCTGATCAGTTATTCCTGCGCTTCGCAATGTTCGATGCGCTTACGGATGGCGATGACGATCTCGACATGTATGTCTATTACTGTCCCGATAGCGTCAACTGCACGAAGATCGGGCAAAGTGGCGGTGCAACATCAGAAGAGCAGTTCGACCTCATTTTGCCTGGTGCAGGCAGCTACGCCGTACTCATTCACGGATTTGAGACTGATAACGTAGCCGGTGGTCCGGGGTCGAACTACACGCTACTTGGCTGGTCTTTCGGCCTTATCGACGATCAGGGCAACATGACCGCAAGCGGGCCAGCAATCGTTAACGCCGGCACCACAGGCGACGTCACAGTCACCTGGAGTGGTCTCGCACCGGATACAATTTACCTCGGCGGCATTTCGCACAACACGCCGGATGGTTTGGTATCGCTGACCGTCATCAGTGTCGAGAACTGACAAACAAGTTCTTACGGCAGCGGATGCGCCTCGAAAAATTCCCAGATAAGGCGGCTGGCGTCGATCTCCATATTCGTAACGCGATCCGTCCTTTTCGCGTACTCCGCACTTCCTGGCCACGTGTGCCCGGCATTTCTGATGCGGTAAAACACGACATCAGCACCCTCTGCACATTCCGGATAGGATAAGCGCGTAACGTCTTCTGTCAGTTCTTTAACCACCGGTTCATCGCCACATTCATTGCTGCCTACCCATGACGCAATGGCCTCTTCGACTCCTGCTACCCAGAAAGGATTACGTTCTGCATCTTTGCCCGAATACGTATTGACTTCGTCGTTCAAGCCGTGAAACGTAATCAGTGGTATTGGCCGAACCGGGTTGCAGTTGGCGCCGAACTGGACTCCAGCGACTGGTGCGACGGCAGCAATACTGGTAGATAACTCGCACGCGATTCGACTGCTCATGCGTCCGCCACCCGACATGCCGGTAGCAAATATTCGCTTGCCGTCAACCGGCACTATTTTGTTGACGGCTTCTATTGCGGCAACAATGTAGCCAATGTCGCTTACACCGTTCGGATCCAGTACCGCATTCCAGGTCACTGGGCCATGTGGTTTGAATACAGCTATGCCGCCAGCAACCAGGAATTGTTCTTGATCCGCCAAAGCTGACATACCCGACAGCAACTCCTGCCGTTCTGCCGATCCGCCAGTTCCATGCAAATTGAAAACCAGCGGCAATGGTGTCTCGCCATCATGTCCGGCAGGGACATGCAGCTGAACAGACCGATATTCGTCCCCAATCTTGACAGGAACGACATGTGTCGCTTGCTCCGATTGAGCACGCAACATCAGCGAATAAATGACTGCCGCGACAAGCAGCAGAATTGAAGCAACGAATCCGAAGAATTTCATCAGCAGGGCCTAATCCAGTTTTTCAGTCTTCTAAAAACAGCCAGTGCATTCCCTGGCGGAACGCCGCGGGTGGTGCCGACATGTGGGTTTGGCCTTCCAGATCCATCGTTTTCAATTTCCATGGCTTTTTGATCCTGTCGTTCCAGTGTCGAATCCACTCCTGGGCTGGTTCCCGAAACCCTGGATCGTCGAGCGTTCCGGAGCTTACGAATAGTTTCGAGCTGCCGGTTTCCTGCGCATAGCTGAATCGTTTGAGAAAGAATGGCAAATTGCGGTGCAAAGCCGGATTACTGGCGATGTGTCCCCAGAAAATTTCGGGCTTCGTAAGCGCTGTAAACAGCACGAATTGACCGCCTATCGAATGTCCAAATATGATTCTGCGTTCGGCGTCGGAGCGGTAGTTTTTTTCGATCAAGGGAATCAATTCGTCGCTCAGGAACGACTGGTAATTCGCTGCGCCTCCCCAGTAGTCCCGGTCTTTCGCGGGTGCAGTATAATCGGTGCTGCGATAGTTGCCTTCCTCGATGGAATCGCCGCCATATGAAATTCCGACGATGATCGAATCGGGTACTTCCTCGCTGAAATTCAGGTAGCGATAATAGCCCACAAGAAGCGGGAACAAGGAACCCCCATCAAGCAGATAAATTGTCGGGTATGCCGATGCACCTTCTTCGTCATATCCATCGGGAAGCATGATGTAGATATGAAATCCACGCTCGACGATCTCAGATTCAATTTGATGGTAGCGTGTGTCACCGATGCCTTGCATATACTGCGTATCAACCGCAGCGGCGAGTAGCGGCAACGTCAAAATTAATGCCAATAGCGACCAGTTAATATTCTTCATGGTTTATCCTTTGTCACTATCGTACTGAGATGGTTCCCTGATCTCAGGGGTCCAGCTTATACTCCATTTATAGTATTTGAAAAATGATGAAGAGTGATTCCGGATCACTGCAGACAATCGCTGAAATCAGTATCGGTCTCGCCGGGTTCAGCGGGCTTGTAGTCGCGTTACGCGAAGGCTCGGGATCGCTTGACGACATCCAGAAATATCGTTTGCGCATTCTGTTCTCACTGTCTTTCGGCGCCATGTTTCTGTCGTTGCTGCCAGACACGCTAATGAATTTCGGGGTGCAAGATGGTTGCTGCCAGACACGCTAATGAATTTCGGGGTGCAAGATGAACGCGTCTGGATTGGTTCGTCAGCGGCGATCTTCACATACTCGCTCCTGTTTATCGCGTGGTGGATAGTGTCATCCAGGCGCATGGCACGAATTGCTCCGGAGATATTTAACTGGATGGCATTTTCAACGATGGCAACCGGTCACACAATCGTGCTGCTATTGCAGCTTGCCATAGTGCTTGGCTTGCTGGAAAACCGGGCGCCAGGTGTGATCGCCCTCGGTCTTATCTGGTACCTGATTCATGCGGCGCAGCAATTCGTTCGCATGCTTTTTGTTCAGCCGAGAGAGTCACAGCATGGCTAGTGCAAGCAGCGAAAGAATGTCGGGCGTGCTGTGCCCGGTCATCACGCCCTTCGGTGAAGACTTAAGTCCCGACCCCGATCGATTGATTCGGCAATGCCGTTGGCTCTTGTCACAAAATGTCGGCCTGGCGGTTTTTGGCACCAACAGTGAAGCAAACTCGCTTTCCATTAGAGAGAAGATGGTGTTGCTCGATCAACTGGTTGAGGCCGGCATCGATACGAATCGGATGATGCCGGGTACTGGCTGTTGCGCATTGACCGAAACTGTCGAATTGACGCAACACGCAGTCAATCTCGGTTGTGCAGGCACGCTGATGCTGCCGCCGTTCTACTATAAGGGGGTCAGCGACGACGGGTTGTTCGCAAGTTTCGCCGAGGTCATCGAGCGTGTTGGCAGCTCATCGCTGCGCATTTATCTCTATCACATACCGCCCGTATCGCAGGTCGGTATCTCGCTCGACCTGATCGAGCGCCTGGTCAGGGCGTATCCGGATACTGTTGTTGGCGTTAAGGACAGCTCCGGCGACTGGGACAACACCAACGCGATGCTGGAGCGATGCTGGGATGATTTTCGGGTCTTCGCCGGCGCTGAAACCTTTCTGTTGCAGAACATGCGCAAAGGTGGCGCCGGCTGCATATCGGCTACCGCGAATATCAATCCCGCGGCGATCGACCATCTTTACCGGGAATGGCAATCGGCGGAAGCAGAAGGCCTGCAGAGGGAATTGGATGAGATTCGCGAAACGGCGATGGCGTATCCGATGATTCCTGCCCTAAAAGCCACGGTCGCGCACTTTTCCAA
>PVMK01113808.1_pt1 | contig 12205 bp, 17 predicted proteins | sample 1853481 | NCBI WGS metagenome assembly PVMK01 (sample SAMN08533507, study PRJNA380276) | Marine sediment metagenome, whole genome shotgun sequencing project. | reverse complement strand
CGGTCGTCTGGGAAGCGATAACCCGAGTTGCCGATGGCCGATTTTACCCGTTAATCTGGCCCCGGCCGCCATATAAAAAGAAGGCACCGGCTTTGATCTGCCGATTGCCTTAGGGATTCTGGCGGCAACCGGCATCATCCCCCAGGAAGTCATTTCTCAATATCTTATCCTTGGCGAGCTCTCATTAGATGGCCGTGTAAAACCGGTCAGAGGGCTGGAAATTGCCGCCGCCGGCGGCCATAATTTGCTGATGTTGTGTCCTATATAACCCATTCATTCAATCTTCAAGTATTTGTAAAGTTTTCCACAGGTTGAGTCGAAAGACTTTATTTCATTCTCGGTCTGGAGATGCCTGCAGTACGGCCCTCCGTCATGTCTGATATTTTCCATTATCAATTCTAAAGGCCTACTATCGCGGTTTTCCTCATTCTGATTGATTAGCCGAATAAGTTCTCCACCCAACAGCCACAGATTATCAATGTGTCTTTCAAACGTTTTTTTAGCAAGCTTTTTCGTTATGAGATTCTCAACGAAGGGTTCAAAGATAGTGAGTAGACGTTCGCCATACCCAATGTCAAGAGGAACACCCATCCATCGTTCAGGCCAATTGTAGAAATCGGGGCTAATTTCTTCTATCGTACGCTTCATATCCAAGTACACGAACCACTCAATTCACTTCGTGGGAAAGTTCCTGGTCTGTCTCCTGGAGGGCTGCCATCGTGTCTGCTTTGGGGTCGCGTCTACATTCTTCACTGTATGTCAAGAATGTAGACGCGACCCCTCTGTTTTTTGGCGAACCGGTTAGTATCAAAAGAGTGAGACAGCTGCGGATTAAAATTCAAAACGAGCTCCGCACTGCGCAAGCGTCGTCAGATCATCAAATTTCCAAAGAACAAAAACAACAACGCTTACATGCAAAAACCTAACCGGATACTACTGATTATTAGTAGGATACTAACTAATTTAGTAGTAAACAAGAAAAAAATATTTCGCCATTCTTTCGTCAGAAAAAGAAAAAAGCCACTCACAAATTAATGTAAGTGGCTGATTTTACTCTGGTGCCGAGGGACAGAATCGAACTGCCGACACGGGGATTTTCAGACCAATATTTTGAAAATTCAAAAATGTTGTGATTTCAACCAGTTGATTCTATTCCAATTTTTCAACTAACTTTTGGTTTCGTTTGGAACTGTTTGGAAATATTTGACCTTGACGGGCACAATTTGGGCACAATTTTTATTTCAATCCATAGGCTTCATCATGGGGTCCAAGTATCAAAAATTTCAATGTTTCATCTTGAGTTTCCGAACAATCAGAGCAGGCAACAAATTCATCATCACCTTTTTTTCTGCATACATTGCAATATAAATAGATGATAATAAAGTTTCTCTTAACTGGACAGCTATAGAATCCTCTCAATTTCCCTTTTAACGGCTCTCCAAGCTCGACAGGATGTTCAATGATCTGTTTGACCTTTGCTTCAATTTGCTTTTTGATGCCAACATGTTTTTTAACTGCTTTAAGAAAAGCCTTTTCAAACTTGACCTCCATAGCCATCAGTCCCCAAATACCTCATCAAAGCTATACCATTCAGCAAAACCATCTTTTAGCCGATTCTGAACGTCTAATACAGCTTTATAGAATTCAGGATTGGAATATATAATATCCATGCTATCCCCTTGGCTTCTCCTTTTCAGCCCCAAGATGAACTGGGTAAATACCTCCGAGGTAGTGGTTCTGTTTTCTTGGGCGTATATCTTGATGTATTCAGCCAGGTCTTGATCAAGACTGATATTTACTCTGGTTTTTGGCATCTGTACCCCCTAAGTGTATTTTTAATTTTATTTAATGCATACACACATTATACGCATATTGGGAACAAAGTCAATAAGGTAATGGGGCAGGCACTTTATCATGTAACGAAGTTCGATGCGCTATATTCGAAACAGAGTAGGTGTATGAGAACTTGCGATTGAGCAACCACGGGGCGGAAGCTGGATTATTGTGCTCAACGGAAAGAGGCGAAAGCACAAACCTACCGGTCGCCGCACCTATCCCCGGCTGTGGGTAAAGGGACGTTGTTGACAAAGTATACAAACCGGAATATAAATGGGAAATGAGAAGAAAGAACAGGTATGGGATGGATAGGTGGTCAAAAGAAAAGAGAGATGAACAGCAGGGACAAATTAAGGGGGTTGAAATGCCGCGAGGCCCAAGGCTGGATGCTCCGGGGACACTGCATCATGTGATTGTCCAGGGCATTGAATGGCGCAAGATTGTTGATAACGATAAGGACCGTTAAAATTTTGTAACCCCCCATGGGCGCTATAGCCCTGGATACGGAGACATCTATCTATGCATCATGAATCGTTGCGAAAACCAGTGGCAGGACAGGCGATATGTTTTAAAATGGTATTGATGTCTTGTTGCCCTGAAGGGACCTTCAAAATCCAATGCCTTAAGCTTGGATATTAGCTCCTTTCTTGAGATGGGATTAATTTCAGGCAATTTTGCTAAGCAACTTTGCGAAAGTTTTTAAATTCCGGCAGTGGATGTCCCTCTTGCAAAGATACGAATACATACTCTTCAATTATTTCAGCAAGCTCAGAGCGTGCATCTTCAATAGTATCTGCCTGTGCATAAACGCCGGGCAACTTATCCACGCTGGCACACCAAGAATTAATAGCAGAGTCATATTCATAATTTGCTTTTTTCAACATTTCATTTATGTACTTAATTAAAAATAGTTCCATCTTTTTTTCCTTTTTCCCTGAATATGTTTTGCTTGGATAGAAATTGTCATTGTTTGATAACTTCCCCTAAGCCTATGCATTTGTCAATTAAGCGGAAAAGACGGAGGATTATACGTGAATTTTGGTGCGCCGGTACAAACCGGATTTGAGGGCCCCCAAGCCAGTTATATTGATATTTGGTATATTTGGGTCGGACCACGAGGAACGTTTGGTAATTAAGGATTAATGCCCAAAAAAGATATTCGTCCTGCCGCGGCCTCTAAATAGCCATAGTAAACAAAAAGATTGTCCTGTAAACAGCTATTTGTTATAGGTTCAAACTGCCTGGAATCGTCGCCTGTGGATTTACACGGTTTGTTCCGGAGAAATGGAGAAAATTTGCTATCCAAAGTTTTCAGCAGTGCGGTACTTGGAATAGACGCCTATCGGGTGGAGGTGGAAGTTGACATCACCCCGGGGCTTCCGACCTACACCACGGTCGGGCTGCCGGAGGCTTCCGTCAAAGAAAGCAAGGAACGGGTAAAATCGGCCATTGGCAACTCGGGCTACCGCTTCCCAGACGACCGCATTACCGTTAATCTGGCCCCGGCCGCCATAAAAAAAGAAGGCACCGGCTTTGATCTGCCGATTGCCTTAGGGATTCTGGCGGCAACCGGCATCATCCCCCAGGAAGTCATTTCTCAATATCTTATCCTGGGCGAGCTCTCATTAGATGGCCGTGTAAAACCGGTCAGAGGGTCCCTGCCCATGGCCCTGGCGGCCAGAGAAGCCGGTTATAAGGCCATCATGGTTCCCTTTGACAATAGCCGCGAAGCATCGGTGGTCACCGATATAGACGTGCTGCCGGTTAAAACCCTGTCCCAGGTGGTCGCCTTTTTAACCGGTTTTTCCCGGATAGCACCGGAAAAACCGGACATCAACAACCTATTTGAAAAGGACGGCCGGTTTGCAGTGGACTTTGCCGAAGTCATGGGCCAGGAGCATGTCAAACGGGCGCTGGAAATTGCCGCCGCCGGCGGCCATAATTTGCTGATGATCGGCCCGCCCGGCTCGGGAAAAACCATGCTGGCTAAACGTTTGCCGACCATCCTGCCGCCTTTTATTTTTAAAGAAGCAATTGAGACCACTAAAATATTCAGTGTGGTGGGGCTTCTGGAAAAAAACCAGGCCCTGATCACCCGGCGGCCCGTTTCGTTCTCCCCATCACACCATCTCCGATGCCGGACTTATCGGCGGCGGACATATTCCCACGTCCCGGCGAGGTGAGCCTGGCGCACAACGGGGTATTATTTCTGGATGAGCTTCCCGAGTTTAAAAAGCATGTGCTGGAAGTTCTGCGCCAGCCCCTGGAAGATTTAAAAGTCACCATCTCCAGGGCCTCAACGACCCTTACCTACCCGGCCAGCTTTATGCTGGTGGCCGCCATGAATCCCTGTCCCTGCGGGTACTTCTCGGACCCCAAACATGCCTGCCGCTGCACCTACCAGCAAATTCACCGCTATCGCTCCAAGATATCCGGCCCGCTGTTGGACCGCATCGACATCCATGTGGAAGTGCCGGCCGTGCCCTATAAAGACCTGATGACCGAATCGACCGCCGAGCCGTCAGCCGATATCGGCCGGCGGGTGGCTGCCGCCCGCAACATTCAGGCCAAGCGGTTTTCGCGGGCCAAAATCTACGGCAACGCCCAGATGAGCAACCGTCACATGAAAACCCACTGCAAAATCGATGACGCTTCCAGAAGCTTACTGGAATCCGCCATCGACAAACTGGGGCTTTCAGCCCGGGCCTTTAACCGCGTGCTGAAGATCGCCCGCACCATTGCCGACCTGGAAGCCGAACAAGCGATTCAGGTGGATCACATCTCGGAGGCTGTTCAATACCGCAATCTGGATCGGGGCAGTCAGTTTAAATAAACTCCAGGCTGCCGATCAGGCGTACGCAGACCTTAATAAAAGCCACCAAAGCCTTTTAGATGAGCTCACCGCCCTTAAGAAAGCAAATTGAATTGAATGAGCCTTAGGGCTCGCGTAAAAACAAATTCGCGTTGCTAGGTTAGCGAATTTTTGACCTCATCCTGAGACTTATCTAAAGCCTCTTCCGGCTCTGTTGAATCTAAAGCCTCTTCCGGCTCTATTGAATCTTTAGCCTCTTCTGGCTCTATTGAATCTTTATCTAATTTGCGTTGTCTTTTTTGCTCTTGCTTTAGCTTCCTTGCTAATTCTTTCTTACGCTTTTTAAATGAAAAATGAGATTTCGCCATATTGTCACCTCGAAGGCCGTTATTCTTGACAGTGATGAAAAAAAAAGGGCACCCCTCTCTATTCGAAAGATGCCCTTTTTACTCGGAAGCAAAAGTTAAATCACAGTGACATTAGCTGCGGAAGGACCTTTTTGTCCTTGCTCTATGTCAAAGGAAACTCGGTCGCCATCATTGAGGGATTTAAAACCGTTTGAGTTGATTGCTGAATGATGCACAAACACATCCGGTCCGTCTTCCTGCTCAATGAATCCAAAACCTTTACGGTCATTAAACCATTTAACAGTTCCATTAGTCATAATAACATTCTCCTTTCATAAAATTTTCAACGTCGCAAACTGGAGGATGCCACTTTGACAAATGGATTGTTCCTTCAGATAGAAACCGTCCCGATTTTATAAGGCGGGACTTAATTGATTGGGTAGAACATAACCCTTCTTCAGGCCAATAGCAAGCGAATTATTGATCTTTTCAAACGGAATACTCAGAACATTCTTATAATTTCTACGGGACCACTCAACTAACCCAAAGTAATGGACAGATCCACGGATTTTTTAAGGGTGTTGGCGACGATGCAGCCTCTCTCGGCGATGGTAATCAGCTTTTCCATCTGCTCTTTATCATTGTGGTCTGCGCTGATAGTCAGTTCAACGGCCGAAAAATGCGGGGGCGAATTTTCCAGGGTTCCTGAAATCGTCATCCTGACGTTCGATACCTCTGCCTCCCGGCTCTGAATAGCGGCCAACAGGTTGCTCATGAAACACCCTCCCAGCGCCATCAACAGGTGCTCGCCCCCCATGGCGCCGCGGTTCTCCCCGCCTTTGGCCTCCGGGCGATCCATAATCGCTGTGTGTTCCCTTGCCGTACCCTCCGAGGCCGAAGGACCGATCTGCCTGACATTTACCTGTACCTGGTTGCTCATGGTATTCTCCTTTTTCTCGAATTGGTAAAACAGGTAGAACATAAGAATCGGTGGTTGAAAAATCAAGGACCCCGCATGAGGTGTCATGAGATGTCACGTCTTGAATAGTGATATTCTTAATATCTGTTACCACCTCACCGGTCAGGTTGCCGTCCATCTTTACCACATCAAAACCCTTGGGTTCGATTTCATCTTTAAAAATTTTTGTAACGGTTGACCCGTAAAGGCTTTTTACCTGCAATTTGCTTACAGCCAAATTTCTGCCGCTAAAACCGGAAATTTTTTCAGGTTTCAGGACAATCATACATTTTGAATTTCCGATAACTATCTGAAAATTATTATAATATTTATATATAACAATCTGGAATGATAATTGCTTAATTTTATTGGGATCACATTGACCGGAATTAAGAGGCGTGTATGTCATCGGAAAATCATTTGACCGTAAGAGATTATTTTGACCGGGCTATGGGCGGTGGGCCCCGAAATAAGAAGGGGCTTTCATCTGGCACAACCAAGTCATCCGCCGCCAGGGGGTTTCACCAGATATTAACCTCCCGGCAAATACAGCGTTCAACTAAACCCCAGGCTAAATCAGGCGGATTGAAGATTACCGACTACCTGGCCAAACCTGTGCGCACCAAACATAAATTCAAACTCAAAGCGGCAACGCCATCCCCTCAAAATAATTTAGTTAATACAGACATGCTCTCCGGGCCCCCATCACTTCCCAAAGCCGGGAAATCAGCTAAAATTACCCCAGCACCCTCCCCGGCCAAGATAAAAGATATACCTAAGCTGCCCAATTTTATCGCCCGGTTGACTCATGAGCAGACCGGCACGGAAGAGCGTAATAAAATCGAAAAAAGCATCTACAAAGCGGCTCAAAAATATAATCTGCCGGTCAATTTGATCAAAGGCGTCATCAGGGCCGAGTCGAATTTTCAGGTAAAAGCCGTCTCCCATGCCGGGGCCCAGGGTTTGATGCAGTTGATGCCGGACACCGCCAGAGAGCTGGGCGTAAAAAATCCATTTAATATCGAAGAAAATATTGATGGCGGGTCACGCTATTTGCGGAAGATGCTGGACAGTTTCGGCGGTGATCTCAAATTGGCCCTGGCTGCCTACAATGCCGGACCGGAGGCCGTTATAAAATACGGCAGGAAGGTGCCTCCCTACCGGGAAACACAGCAGTACGTGAAGCGGGTGCTTAGATTCACCAGGCAAATGGTATAGAAGATAACTTCTTTTTAGCCTACCAATTTTTCTCCGGAGTTTGCAACTTCCACCACTTAGCGATCAATCGAGTCACAAGAAAGGGCTAATCGCGGCTGGAAAGCCGCTCCCACAATTGGAAAATTCCTTACAGGCAAATATCCATCTCTCCATAGCGTTTTCGGATATCTCTAAAAAGATCACTGTCTCCGGTGTCACCTGCAAAATACACCCGGTACCCGTTCCACTCAAAAAGCCATCCGCCCCACAGGGTTTGATTCATTTCATTCAAAGACCGCCCCGAGCGATGATTGGCGGGCAGAAAGGTGATGCCGTTTTATTCCTACCAAATTACTTCCAATTCGATTTGCAATTCTACTTCCATTTTACTTCTGATCCGAATTTGGTACTTGAATTAAAGGCAGGATTTGTATATTTGAAATGTCGTCGATACTGGAGCGCTGAAGGTTGTTTCTAAATAGATTTTATGGGATATGAAGTATGAAACCCAAACATAAAACCTTTTTGCTAGAATTGATTTTCTGAATTTGGAGGGGAGGTAAAATGAAGCCGAGCATACTCACAGGCGGTAAACAGCTCTATTTTGCAACGAAACCGGTTCTCAAAATTGCGTTCTTATTTTTGATCCTGACCGGCTTTATGGTTTTTGGCGGTCAGTTGGCCTCAGGTCCGGCCTTGGCAGCTGAATCCACCATTAATTGCGACATGCATAAAGGCGTATGCTTGCAATCTTCGGGGAATCTTACCGTTTCCCTTGAGATTGTCCCCCGGCCCGTGAAGGCCATGCAGGATTTGGTCTTTAAGGTATCGATAAAAGGCGCCCCTCCGGCCAAACATCCCCATATCGACCTGGGCATGCCTGCCATGAAGATGGGCCCGAATCAAGTCTCGTTGAAACCGACCGGCCCGGGGACCTACGAGGGAACCGGTGTGATTGTTCGTTGCCCCAGCGGCAAAAGGACCTGGTTTGCCAATGTCATAGTCCCCGGATCGGGTGAGGTTAAATTTATCTTCAATGTCATTTATTGATCCCCTATACCCCGTATTTTTAGCCACCGGATTTGCGGTGGGTTTCGGCCATTGCATCGGAATGTGCGGGCCTATTGTCGTCTCCTTATCGCTCAATCTTAAAGATAAAAGCATTTTAATACCCCACTTGCTCTACAATTCCGGCCGGGTGGTCACCTATGGTGTTTTGGGCGGTGTCATGGGGGCCACTGGTTCGTTCACCCTGGTTGCCGCCCATATCGCCGAAATCCAAAAAGGCGCCATGATTTTTGCCGGCATCCTGATCATCATCATGGGACTGGCCATGAGCGGCTGGATTTCTTTCGGACAGGTGTTTGGTGATTCCTACAACCCCGGTGGATTTGTCTCAAAAGGATTTCGGAGACTGTCACAGATAAAATCCCCGGCCGCCTATTTTCCGATCGGGTTGCTGTTGGGACTGCTGCCCTGCGGTCCTGTCTATACCGCTTTGCTGGCGGCCGCCGGTGCCGGAATGAATGCCGCCGGCACCCTCGAGGCAATTATTAAAGGTATGGGCGTGATGATATGCTTCGGCCTGGGCACTGTGCCGGCTTTATTTCTCGTCGCCAAACTGGCCGATATGGGCTGGTTGAAAAAAAGAGAGATTATATATCGTATCGGTGCCGTACTCATGGTGGCAGTCGGCATCTATTTTATTATCAAGGGCATTCGGTATTAGCAGCGGAAGGACCATTTCGGGATTGACTTTGGGTTGGTCGTTGGTTGACAGTCTTGGAGCGGGTTTCGGATAACACGAGGAGATACTAAGGCCGGGCGCCATAAATGTTGGACGCCTTGAAGTATTTCTGCTAAAGGTAAACTTTGGCGATTACAAAACACTTTTGCAAAAAGACTAGACCGCATGACCAAAATTGTGGACCTTAAAGCCTATCGCATCCGGGCACTGGAACAAAGAGGTTTCGGGCCCTGGCGAAAACGTTTCTCAGAATCGTTTGATTCCAGTACCCGGCTTTCAGATCTTTCCGATAAAACCCTTTACTATCTGTCGCAACCCGGTGAAAACAGTTCCCACGCATACTACGAACTTATCATGGGCATCCGGGCCTTGGTTTGGCATCAGAATTTCACTACCTTGGCAACCCGGATCAAATGCGAGTGGTCGATATCCATCTCTTTTTAGTCGATCAGCTGCGCTTTGAAATGATGCGACGATTAGAATGGATCCTGACTTTTGAAGGGCAGCGTTACAGCCTGTTGGAAATGGTGCAGGAGTTTGATAAAATAAAAAAAAGACGCGGGGGACATCCACCGGGTCTGGCACAGTCGAATGCGAACTATACAGAATATATGCAGCTGACCGACGGCGATAAGGAGGTATTTATACGCCGCATGCTGCAGGAGGCACTTGACAGCTTTAAAAAAAGGCTTTGACCATCAGTTCTTATGGTATCCATCCCCAATGCGGCAGTTGCTATCCGGTTTGAGGTTTTATTCCTCAGGGCATGACTGCTGAGCCCTTTTAATTCCATTTGCGTGACGGAAGGACCCATCGTCTAGGTTGCCAGTCGGATACATCAGTATAGCAGCCTGCCACTTTAGGGGACTTATTTTTCTGCAAATCACAGATAGAGTCGGAAAGACGTCATCAATTCGGCCGATTCATATCCACAGCTTTCCAACACCAAAGAACTACTCGGCCGGGATATAGGGAATTTCCGCGCCCCACCATCCTTCTGATTCAGATTGTGCAAATCTTCATTTGAGGGATTGTTGTATCCCCACCAGCTAAAGGTCATGTGATCATTCGTTTTATAAATGGTGTCGTGTTTGTACCATTCGGCGGTGCAACCCGCTAGAAAAAACGCAATGATCAGTAGAAAAATAACTTTTTTCATGATCGAACCTCCTTTCAAAAGAAAAACAGAATCGAATCTGACCCACCGACTGTTTTAACCTGCCGCATATTATATACATTTTGAAAAAAAAGTCCATAGAAAAATTAATAAATGAAACAAATTTTCAATATGAACCCCTTTCATTATTTGTCAACCAACCGCTGTTCATCGCAACTATCTGAAAAATCATTCAATTTCCATAACGGGCTTAAAAAAAAGTAAAGTTCGGTAACCAAATTGCCGATACTAACATAAAACTCCATGAATAGCCCAACGGGATGCGTAGATTTAACTATTTTAAATTATTGAAATTTTCGCACTAGATGGAACTAACCAATCGCTATTCAAAGCCCTGGATCATCATATGATTTCTACCCGAAGGATGAAATATCTTGTATTATTACTGGCTGTGTGTTGCCTGGCAGTTGGGTGTGCAACAGCCCCGCCGATTTCAATTGACGAGGCAATTGTGGACGGTGAAGATGAAAAAATTCTTTGGCGCCGGGCCCGGGAAGAACAACAGGTCATAAATAACAGCGGACTGCTCTATGAGGATGCAAAGCTCAAAGCCTATCTCGACGATGTTGCCAAAAAGCTTCAGGCGTATACAAATTCACCTGACATTTCCTTTGATATTAAAGTCGTCAATGATTCAAATTTAAATGCCTTTGCCTTCCCCAACGGGGTCATCTATATCCATACCGGGGTTCTATCCCGCCTGGATAATGAGGCCCAGTTGGCGGCCCTGCTGGCCCATGAAATGACCCACTGCACCCACCGCCATTCATTGAGGGTCATAAAAAGTATCAATGACCATCCCGGGTATATGGCTGCCGTCAGGCAATCCCTAAAAAAAATCGCTATGGTTCAGGATCTGGCCCGGATACTGGGAGTGAATGGATCGATGGCTGCTGTAACCGGCTACACCCATGAGTTTGAAGCCGAAGCCGATCGCGTCGGGCTTGACCTCATAGTCAAAGCAGGCTATGATCCTAGGCAGATCCTGGATCTTTTTGAACACCTGCGACAGGAAATCGAAATCAAGGGTATCAAAGAGCCCTTTTTCTTCGGGACCCATCCCAGCGTAGAGCAGCGCATAGAGAACGCCAACCGTTGGCTGGCTACCGAATATACAGGCCGCAAGGGCGGCATAAAAAATACCGAAATTTTCCGAACCCGGCTGAACAAACTGGTCCTGGCCAATGCCCGGCTGGATCTCCGAATGGGCCGGTTTTATGTTGCTCAGAAGGGTGCCGAAAAATATCTGCGCCAAAATCCGTATGATGCCGGTGCCTACTACCTGCTCGGTGAAATATACAGGCAGCAAGGCCGGCAGGTTGATACCCAAAAAGCCATCACCCATTATGAGAAAGCCATTGCCCTGGATCCGACGTTTTCCGCACCTTACAAAGCCATGGGATTGATACACTATAAGGGAGGTGAGCGGCGTCTGGCACAAAAATTTTTCGAATCATGCCTGGTGCTTGCACCCGATGCACCTGACAAAGCCTATATCCAGGGGTACTTGCAAAGATGTATCAACAACGGAGAAGAATCATGAAAAAAATACTGCTCCTGTTTATTTCTTTGGGTCTGATTTTCGGCTGCGCGTCGGCAGCGAATAAACGCAGCCTCAAAGATTTACCTGATAGCGACATCTCAATTGATATACCCCAAGGATGGTATAAGCCGAAATATGAAAAGAGATATCTTATCACAAAATGGGAAAAAGCCACTCTGGGGTATGTGTTTATCCAGCAGCGCCCGATTGATCGCCCCTTCAATCACACCAAAAAGAAGTTAAGAAAGCGAATGCTGCCCCTGGAATCGGCCGGCATTATTATTGACGAAATTGCCTCTGACCGCAACATCATGAATTTCAAAGTACTCGAAAACACCCCGGCCATCGTGGACGGACATGCCGGCTTCAAAATTTTATTTACCTTCAAGAACAAAAAGGGATTTGCGTACAAAACACTTTATTATGGTTTTATAAGCGGCAACTCATTTTTTAATTTGCGTTACAGCGCAGGGATACAGGACTACTATGATAACGGCATCGCAGATTTTAAACAAATGCTAACCAGCTTTAAGCTAGTTAAAGGATAGCTGGAAAATAAAAACCTCAACACTTAAAAAAGATCCTTTG
>PVMK01117467.1_pt1 | contig 12208 bp, 13 predicted proteins | sample 1853481 | NCBI WGS metagenome assembly PVMK01 (sample SAMN08533507, study PRJNA380276) | Marine sediment metagenome, whole genome shotgun sequencing project. | reverse complement strand
CGGTTTGCTTCCGGTGGCCTGTGCGACTGGTCTTAATTGCCCGGTATACCACGGCGGCAGTTACCAGGCCGAGAATCAAGGCGGCCAGGATAGGGTAAGTCATCGTGGCGTGCTCCAGATCATGTACGGCTGCGAGGACGTCATGGTGATCGTTGATTCCAGGGTGCGCCAGCGCCGTTGTTGTCGCCATCGTTGCAAGGGCAGCCAGAATAGAGGGGTGTCTTCGTTTTAGTTTTTTCATGGGTGTCTCCGTTTTGCTGTCAAGCGCGCTATGTTACGCGGACTTTCATTAATTCTTCGCCGTTGGGGTCTGTTACGTGGACCGCGCAGGCGATGCATGGGTCAAAGCTGTGAATGGTTCGCTGGATTTCCAGTGGTTGATCCGGGATGGCCAGATCATGGTTGTCCATAAGCGCAGCCTCGTAAGCGCCGGGTTGACCGGACGGATCGCGTGGCCCGGCATTCCAGGTGCTGGGTACCACCGCCTGGTAGTTGTCGATCTTGCCGTCCTTGATCACTACCCAATGGGCCAATGCGCCTCTGGGGGCCTCCATGAAACCGACACCCTTGCATTCTTTAGGCCAGGTGGATGGGTCCCACATTTCTTCGTTGTGAACCGCCAGGTCGCCCGCCTTGATATTGGCCATCAGCTTGTCCAGCCAGTTGGACATCTGGTCTGCGATGATCTTGGTTTCCAACGTGCGGGCTGCGGTACGTCCCAGGGTAGAAAATAGGGCGTCCAGCGGTGCGTCGAGTTGTTTCAGCACGGCGTTTGCCAGTTCCTGAGTGGGTTCGTGACCGGATGCATACAGCATCAGAATTCTTGACAGCGGGCCCACTTCCATAGCATGACCTTTCCAGCGCGGTGCCTTCATCCAGGAGTAGCTTTTGTCCACATCCAGGTGTTCATACGGTGGTTTCGGGCCCGTGTAATTCAGCGTGGTTTCGCCGTCGTAGGGATGAAGACCGGCATTCTTACCCGCGGAGTAATCGTACCAGGAGTGACCCACGAACTCCTGGATCTGGCTGGGATCGTTCATGTCGACTTCGTGGATTCTGGTCAGGTCGCGGTTGAGAATCGCGCCGCTGGGGATCATCCAGCTGGTCGGATCGTCAAGGCCCTCCGAGGGGAAATCCCCGTAAGTGAGGAAATTGCCCAGGCCTTCGCCGCGTGAGAACCAGTCTTTGTAGAAAGACGCAATTGCAATCGTATCCGGCACGTAAACCTGGTCAACGAACTTTCGCATGCGGTTGATGATGTCTCTGACCTGGCCAAAAGAGACAATGTTGGCCGCCGTGGCTGCTGCTCCACCGGTCGCGGTAGTCGGGTCATTACTGATCGGGGAGGGCGATCCACCCACCAGGAAATTAGGATGCGGGTTCTTGCCACCGAAAATGGTGTGAATTTGCACCACATCTCTTTGCCATTCAAGGGCTTCGAGGTAATGTGCCAAGGCCATCAGGTTGGCCTCAGGAGGCAGGCGGTATTCGGGATGCCCATAATAGCCCCCCGCAAAAATACCAAGCTGCCCCGCTTCGATAAAATCCTTGAACTTCTTCTGGGTGTCCGAGAAATACCCGGGGCTGGACTTGGCGTAACCTGAAATCGACTGTGCCAGTTCAGATGTCGCTTTCGGGTCTGCAGACAAGGCGGAAACGACATCCACCCAGTCCAGCGCATGCAGGTGATAAAAATGCATGACATGGTCATGAACGTACTGCGCCGCAATCATCAGGTTGCGTATGAGTTGTGCATTCGGTGGAATTTTATATCCTAGTGCATCTTCCACGGCCCGCACCGAGGCGATGCCGTGCACCAGCGTGCATACACCACAGATCCGTTGGGCAAAGGCCCAGGCGTCACGGGGATCACGACCCTGCAGGATTAGCTCGATACCGCGCACCATGGTGCCGGAGCTCCAGGCCTTGGTGATTCGGCCTTCATCGCTTCTTTCCGCCTCAATGCGAAGATGTCCTTCGATGCGGGTGATTGGATCTACAACCACGCGTTCGTTCATGGGTGTCTCCTTTCAGGTCTTTCTTTCATTTTTCTTTCTTTGGAAAAGATCATGGGTGTCTTCATTCGTTTTCATTCGTTTTCTTCGCAAAAGTTGTGGGTGTCTTCATTCAAAAGTTATGGGTGTCTTCATTCAAAAGTTATGGGTGTCTTCATTCAGGGCTACTCACAACTGGGCGCCTCGGTGGCTTAGGTGGGCGCCGGTTTGGGCGCGTGTGACGAAAACCAGGAAGAAGTGCATCAGCTTGCCGAATGGCATCCAGATCAACAGTAATGAAATACTGAGGATATGCAGCCCCAACAGAGTTTCGTAACGGGCGCCCAGGTGGCTGGTTGCAACCAGCCCGGTGATCACCGGCAGGAAAGTTACCAGCCAGCTAAACCAGTCGTCGAAGGTTGATATGATTTTCTGAGCCGGGTTCGCAAAACGCATCACCAGTGCGGCAATCATTGAACCGACGGTGATTACGGCCACAGCGTAAATCACGTTGTTGGGTAGCGCCGGCCAGGAAAATCCGAACAGGTCTTTGAAAAACAGGATGTGCGGCATCAGGAAGAACACGATAATGGCCAGGCCAAAATGGAACAAGTAGCCGTTGATCAGGGCGAACATGGTCCGCTGCTTGTAAGCGGCTTGCGGCCACAGGCGCCGGATAATTTCCTTGATGGCCGCAACCACGACGGGTTTTTCCCTGCCGCGGCCTGCGGAGGAATCTCGTGTGCGCCACATCAGGAAGAGCGAGAACACCCGGAACGCGATACCAAACACAAAAATCGTGATGGAAAATTGTAAGGCTGGTCCACGTGCAAATTCGAGCAATTCCATATCAACCCTCCTTTAAAACTTTGTTGCGTTTGCTGCGGGCCATGAACGCACTCGCCGCACCGATTGCAGCGCCTGCGACAGCGGCGCCGCCAACGTATTTCAGTGCATCTCCCTTGGCGGTTGACAGCGGTTTATAGAATCCGCCCAGATCCCAGAATCCCGGTTCGGAGCAGCCCAGGCAGCCATGCCCGGACTGGATCGGGAAGGAAACGCCGCCGTTCCACTTGAGCGTTGCGCAGGCGTTGTAGGTTATGGGGCCTTTACAGCCCACCTCGAACAGGCACCAGCCTTTGCGGGCGCCCGCATCATCAAAGCTGCTGGCGAACATGCCGCGTTCGTAGAATGGCCGCCGGTAGCAGCGGTCATGGATGGTCTCCCCAAAAAAGGCTTTCGGCCGTCCCAAATGATCGAGTTCCGGAATTACACCGAAGGACAACAAGTAGGAAATGGTGCCGGTCATGGCTTCCGGGATCGGCGGGCAGCCGGAAATATTGATCAGCGGCTGTCGGTGATGATGTCTGAAATCGGCACTGCGCCGGTCGGGTTGGGGTCGGCATACGGGATACCGCCGAAAGCCGCGCAAGTTCCTACCGCGATGACGGCAAAGGCGTCCTTGACCGTTTCTTCGAGCATTTGCAGGTTGCTGATGCCGGCGATGGTTGAATAGACGCCGTCGTCTTTTAGCGGGACGGAACCGTCGACGATAACAATGTATTTGCCGGCATTTTCCCGCATGGCTGCGTGGCGTGCTTCTTCGGCCGCGACCCCCGAAGCGGACTGCAGGGTGTGGTGGTAGTCCAGGGAAATAAAATCAAAGATCAGGTCTTCGATCGACGGGGCTTTGGCGCGGGTAAACGATTCCGTGCAGCCGGTGCATTCCTGGAACGACAGCCAGATCACCGATTGCCGCCGCGCATTGGCCAATCCCTGGGCAATGGCGGTTGCCGCCGTTGGCGGCAGGGCCATTATCGAGGCGGTGTAGGACGCATACTTCAAAAAAGTCCGGCGTGATACACCGCGGTCAGTCAGGACCTCGCCTAGCGTTCTCTTATCAGACATTCCGGGTCTCCCATTTATCTTTTTGCCCCAATACATATTTCTGTTCGTGCGACAGCGCTCCGGCTGAATCGAGATCCTGCCGGATTCTCCTGCTTGCCGCCGCGATATCCGCCGGGTGCGTCATTATGATTTCGGGCACAGGCGTCACCGCGATTTCTTCGGTCGCAATTTTGTCCCCGGCGCCCTTGTGCCGGATCCACCAGACACCGTTGTACGATGTCTCCCAGATTTCGGAAGCGCCTACCAGGTCGAGTTCCGCCCGGACTTCGCCGCGTCCGAGGATTTCTTCCAACTGACCGCGGTCAGCATCCGTCATGGGCAGGCTTCTCAGGTCGATAGCCCCTGCCTCACCGCGCTCGGACAAGGCTGTTAGCAACTGGCCGATTTCAGCGAGGATGGAATAAGCCATGCCGGTGGTGTGGCCAGTCATGCATGGCGCACTGCTGTCATGTTCCATTGCGCCATTCCTCTGTTATGTTTTCGATGGCCGCGCAGGCACGCGGAATGGCGGCCTCTACCTCGGGAGTGGGTTCGAGCCCCCAGTCGGTGGATGCCGGCTGGATGGCGATAAGCGCGCGCTGGGCAGGGCATTTACCCCTGATGGCTGCAGCGGAGAACAGGTCCGCAAGCGCAACTTCGTGCACGGTTTTCTTTTTGCCTGACAGTTGCAGGTCGATTTCCCGGTTGCGGAAAATGCGTATGGATCCGGGTTGCTCGCCGATTTCCGAAGCATCAACAATGATGACTGCGTCAGCGTCTTCTATTACCGGTAGCAGGGAGAGGCCGATGGTGCCGCCATCGATTATTTTGTAGTCTGCGCGGGGTGTGAGGGCTACCGTGACGTGTATTCCAATACCATCATCTTTGAGCAGGGTATTGCCCACACCCATGACGAGAACTGTCCTGGTGCGGGTTGCCTCAGTCATGAGACTGACGGGCCAGCCAAACTCATTGTGGCAGAACCATTGGTCACGGTTTTGGGTCTCCTCGGCAAAGAATCATATAATTCCCCAGCAGGAATGATATTGATCAAGATCAACAAAAATTGCCGTAAAATGCATTAAAGTCTTTTTATGTGTCTTGCCGTACCCATGAGAATTATCGAAATCGATGGCTTTTCTGCCCGTTGCGAGGCGCGCGGCATCGAGCGTCAAGCCAGCCTGTTCCTGATGCAACATGAAGACCTGCAAGTCGGTGACCTGGTGATGATCCATGTCGGCAACGCCATTCAGAAAATGACCGAAGAAGAAGCGCACACGGTGTGGGAACTGTATGACGAGATGCTGGCCCTGGATGATGAGGCACGCGCAAATGCATGAACTGTCCATTTGCCTAGGGCTGATGACCAAGGTTGAACAGGTGGCCCTGGAAAACGGGGCCACTGCGGTGGAAACAATATTCCTTTCAGTCGGGCCACTGTCCGGTATCGAACCGTCCTTGCTCAAGCGGGCGTTCGAAATTGCCCGCCTGGGCACGATTGCTGAAACGGCGGAACTGGATATACAAACCGGGTCGATTATTGTTGAATGCAGAGAGTGCGGCGCCAGCAGTGAGGTCCGCCTTTACCACCTAGTGTGCGGGTCCTGTGGAAACTGGCGGGTGCGGGTGACACAGGGCGAAGAGTTATTGCTGCTGAGCCTGGAGTTATCAGGCATCCCCGATGACCCGGAGGCGGTTCAACCCCACCCCGGTCATTCCGGATCGGCGCAGCCCAACCCTCGTCATTCCGGATCGGCACAGCCGCATCCGGAATCCACAGCGAGTAAAGGAGAATCACCCCATGTGTGACACATGCGGATGCACCATCACCCCTGCCAATGTCCACCTTGTGCAGGCCAAAGGCAAACTGGAACACACTTCGCAAGGCAAAGCCTCGGTAGAAGTACTGGCCGGCCTTTTACATGAAAACGACCACCAGGCACACCACAACCGCGAGCATTTCGACCGGCATGGTGTACTGGCCATCAACCTGATGTCCTCGCCCGGTTCAGGTAAAACCAGCCTGCTTGAAGCCACCATCGATGCACTGGGCGACGAAGTACGCATCGCCGTGGTCGAGGGGGACCTGGAAACGGAAAATGACGCCCGGCGAATACGGAAAAAAGGCGTTCCCGCCATCCAGATCACTACCGGGCAGGCTTGCCACCTGGACGCACATATGGTGCACGACGCACTACATTCGCTGGACCTGGACGACATCGATCTGCTGTTCATCGAGAACGTCGGCAACCTCGTTTGCCCGGCAAGTTTTGACCTGGGTCACCACGCCAACGTCACGCTTCTTTCGGTAACCGAAGGCGACGACAAACCCGCCAAGTACCCGGTAATGTTCCGGGCCGCTGACCTGGTCCTGCTGACCAAGTCGGATTTCCTCGACATGATCGATGATTTTGATACCGGCAAAGCCGAACGGCATGTTCGCGAACTGGCCAACCCGGCGGATGTCCTGACCTTATCCGTCCGCCGCCCGGACAGTCTTGAGGGCTGGCTGGCCTGGCTCAGGCAGATGCTCGAGGCGCGACGCGGCGGTGAGAAACTGATACCCAAAATCCAGCCCAATGGTGCATCACTGCACATCTAGAGAACGAAGACACCCATAAAGAGAACGAAGACATCCATAATAAAGAGAACGAAGACACCCATAAAAAAAATGCAGACACCCATGAAAAAAATGACATCTAACCGCCTGCCTGTGGGCGTAACGCTGCACATAAAGGGTTAAAACCATGGTCCCGGACAACCAAGTGCGGGCTAAACAGTGGCTGGAACGGATTCAGGCATTACCGTTACCAGACAAAATCCGCGTGATGAATGTATGCGGTGGGCACGAACGTTCCATTTCGATGGCCGGCCTGCGCGGAGCATTGCCAAAACAGGTTGAGTTGATTCCCGGCCCGGGTTGCCCGGTCTGCGTTTGCCCCGAAGAGGATATCTATGCCGCCATCCAGTTGGCGCGCCGTGACGATACGATTGTCGCAGCCTTCGGCGACATGCTGCGCGTACCCTGCAATGCACCGAAGCGTGAACCGCGGTCACTGGAACAGGCCAGGGCCGGTGGCGGTGATGTACGGCCGGTTTCTTCCCCTGAAGAAGTACTGACAATCGCGCGGGATAATCCGGATAAACAGGTTATATTTTTCGCGGCCGGCTTTGAAACTACCACGGCGCCCGTTGCCGGCCTGATTGCGCAAGGTCTGTCTCAAGGCTTGCCTCCCAACATGACGGTGTTGCTGTCTGGCCGCCTGACCTGGCCAGCCGTCGCCATGCTGCTGGACAGCGAGACGCCGGGCTTCGACGCCTTGATCGCGCCCGGTCATCTAGCTGCCATCATGGGTCCGGAAGAATGGAAATTTGTGCCGGAAAAGCATCACCTTCCTACTGCAGTGGCCGGTTTCACGACGGATAGCCTGCTGGCCGCACTGTATTCGGTGCTGCGCCAGGTCATCGAGGGACGGGTCTTCCTGGATAATTGTTACGCCTACGTGGCAAAGCCCGGCGGTAATCCAACCGCGCAGTCCGTATTAAAACAAACCCTGGATGTCTATGACGCCAACTGGCGGGGTGTCGGTACCATTGCCCGGTCGGGTTTCCGGCTCAAGCCCGAACTTTCGGATCTCGATGCCCGCGTGCGTTTCAGCATAGACCCGGACCTTGATCGCAAGCGTGCGGGCGAGATGCCCCCGGGTTGTGACTGCGCCCGCGTGGTCATGGGTAAGATTTATCCAAATGAATGCATCCTCTATGGCCGCGCTTGTACACCGCGCAAGCCCATCGGTCCCTGCATGGTGTCTGACGAAGGCGCCTGCCGGATCTGGTGGGCTTCCGGTATTCGCGATTCCGTCAACGCCGATATTGATACCGACACCAACATTGGGGAAGGTGCAGGGGCAGGGCGGAGACAGGCAGCAAAGGCAGGCTGAGTGCGCGCCACGGCCAAAGAATCAATAGCCCGTGACATCGTCGTGAGCGGCCGGGTCCAGGGTGTGGGCTACCGGCCGTTCGTTTATGTGACCGCGCACGATCTGTGTATCCAGGGCACGGTCCTGAACGGATCGGGCAGGGTCTTCATTCACGCTGAAGGCAGTCCCGGGCAGCTGGACCGGTTGGAGCATGCCCTGGTTCACTCGGCGCCGCCGTTGGCCAGGCCGCAGCTTGTCTCCTCGGAACCAGTCGAATTTTCTGGCATAGAAGACTTCTTGATACTGGCCAGTGACTCAACCACTGAGTCTGAGATCCATGTGCCGCCGGATTTGTATACTTGTGATGACTGCGTTGAGGAGTTGACCACGCCTCAGGAACGTCGATATGGCTATCCCTTCATAAATTGCACCCAGTGCGGACCGCGCTACACGATCATCACAGCTATGCCATACGACCGTCCAAATACGTCGATGGCCGGGTTTTCTCTGTGCGATGACTGCAGGGCAGAGTATGAATCCCCCCGTGACCGCCGTTTCCACGCTCAACCCCTGGCCTGTGACAAATGTGGCCCCCAGCTGGAGTTCGTAAGTGACGTAAGTGAAGACACCCACAAAAGCATAAGTGAAGACACCCACATGCCGGGTCCGCTTCTGCAGGCGGTCGAAGCGCTTCATTCCGGCCTGGTTGTTGCGATCAAGGGCGTTGGGGGCTATCACCTCATCTGCGATGCAGCCAATGACGAGGCCGTGCAACGCTTGCGCCGCCGCAAGCACCGGCCGCACAAACCACTTGCTGTAATGTTTCCCACCCGGGGTGACGATGGCCTGGAGACAATCCGGGAACACCTCGACCTTTCCGAAACAGCAGCGCAAGCCATCCTCGATCCAGCCCGCCCCATCGTACTGACACGCAAGCGTGAACAATGCGGCCTCAGCAGTGCACTGGCGCCCGGTCTCGGGGAACTGGGCGTGTTTCTACCCTATAGCCCGCTACACCACCTCCTGTTACAGGAATTCGGCGGCCCGGTGGTTGCCACCTCAGGCAATATCAGCGGGGAGCCGGTGATTACCGGCAATCAGGAGGCGGAACAGCGACTCACCCGGGTAGCCGACGCTTTCCTGCACCACAACCGGCCCATCGTCCGCCCGGCGGATGACCCGGTGATAAGGCCAATGGCAGGCAAAGCGCGAGTGATTCGCCTGGGGCGGGGGATTGCACCGCTGGAGTGGTCCCTGGAATCGCGCATGAAGGAACCGGCCCTTGCCGTAGGTGGGCATATGAAAGTAACCGTGGCCCTTGCGTGGGGCGACCGCGTGGTGGTCTCACCCCATATTGGCGACCTGGATAGTCCTAGAAGTAATAAGGTATTTCAAAGAGTTATAGAAGATTTGCAGAATCTATATGATGTAAAAGCAAGGCAAGTGATTTGTGACCTGCATCCGGGCTATGCCACCAGCCGCTGGGCAAAAGATTACTGCGAACAGCGGGGCTTACCATTGCACCAGGTTCAGCACCACGCGGCCCATGCTTCCGCACTTGCCGGCGAGCATCCCGATATCGACCGGTGGCTGGTGTTTACCTGGGACGGCGTGGGCTATGGCAGCGATGGCAGCCTGTGGGGCGGCGAGGCGCTGGCCGGGCATCCGGGTGAATGGCAACGCGTGGCCAGTTTCAGGACATTCCGCCTGGTGGGCGGTGAAAAAGCCGGCCGCGAACCCTGGCGCTCGGCTGCTGCATTGATGTGGGCTGAAGGCCAGGACTGGAAACCAGCGGTGGAGGGCGCCGGCCTTGCGCGCCTTGCCTGGGAGAAAAACATCAATGTATTTGAAACCAGCGCTGCCGGGCGTTTGTTTGATGCCGCAGCTGCGCTTGTGCTCGGCCGCGACGTTGCCAGCTTTGAAGGACAGGGGCCAATGGAATTGGAGCAATTAACCCGTGGCGCCGACGTGCTCGATCCGGTACCGTTGCCGCTGACTCCCGATGGCAAAGGCATCCTGCGCACGGACTGGGCGCCCCTGCTGCCGGTGCTGTGCGATTCGGCTATCGCCCCAGCGGATCGCGCTGACTTTTTTCACCAAAGTATGGCTAATGCGCTGGTGGACCAGGCCCTGGCTGTCCGGAAGCAGTCCGGGTTCGATGCAATTGGCCTGAGCGGTGGTGTGTTCCAGAACCGGCGTTTGACCGAGTTGGTGGCCGCCAGGCTGGAGGAGCTGGATATCGAGGTCCGCCTGCACGAAGCAGTGCCAGCCAACGACGGCGGCCTGTGTTTCGGCCAGGTAATAGATGTTGCAGGAAAGAAACCATGAGCAAAGATCGTTATATAGGCCTGGCGCACGGCAACGGCGGCCGTTACATGCGTGAACTGATCGCCGATGTGTTCGCCCGGCACCTCGCTGATCCAGACAAGGAAGGATCATTGGATGTCTCGCTGGACGCGGCGCCTGTCAGCTTGCCAGCCGAGGGTGAGCCTTACATGAGCACCGATGGTTTCATCGTCCAGCCGCTCGAGTTCCCGGGTGGCGACATCGGTTCGCTGGCCGTGCATGGTACGGTCAACGACCTGGCCGTCAGCGGTGCGCGGCCTTTGTATTTCACCTTAAACGCATTTATCGAGGAAGGTCTGGAATTCGCTTGCCTGGACCGCATTGTGCAAAGCCTTGCTGCCGCCGCCAGAGCCTGCGGCGTGCAAGTGGTGGCCGGTGATACCAAGGTATTGCCCAGGGGTGAGGGCGGTGGGCTCTATCTGGCCACCACCGGTATCGGCATGCGTCCCGAAGGCTGTGACCTGGGAATGCATCGCATCCGTGCTGGTGACCAGGTGCTGGTCAGCGGCCCGGTAGGCGACCACGGCATCGCCGTCCTGCTGGCCAGGGAGGAATTTGATATCAGTGGCGACGTGCGTTCGGACAACGCTTCGGTAATTGACCTGACCGAGGCTGCCATGCGTTTTGATGGCCTGCGCTTCATGCGCGACCCAACCCGCGCAGGACTTGCTGGTGTCGCCTACGAAATTGCCCAGCACGCCAGCGTCACCATCCACCTCAAAGAAACCGAAATCCCGGTTCGCGATTCCGTGCGCATGGTGTGTGAGATGCTCGGTTATGACCCGTATTACCTGGCTTGCGAGGGCCGGGTGGTGGCTATAGTGTCAGCAGAACAAGCGGATGCTTTGTTGGCGAGCTGGCAATCACTGACCTCAGGAGATGGCGCCGCCATCATCGGTCAAATCGAACAAGGCCCCAGCCGCATCGTGCTCGAAACAGAGATTTCAGGTGAACGTATCCTCGATGACCTGGAAGACGACCCCCTGCCAAGAATTTGCTGAACTGAAATTTCCTACCCGAATTCAAGCAGATTTCCTGGTTTGCTCCATAAACAATTCCATCAGTATTCCAACCAAGTCCCGTTGGTTGAATCAATCATGGAGTTTGAACTACTCAGTGAAATAATGCATGTGGAGACATTCGCTTCCGGAAGGGGCATTCGAAATTTGTCATTACTAAGCAAACTATATGGATTGGGTAAATGGCGTAAGCGCAAAGGCGTTGCTCTCATTCGTTTGAAAGATGGGAGCGAGTGTCTTGCTGAGTTACACTGGTATGAGGCTTCCGGCATTGGCCGAAAGGAAATGAAAGTCAAGTGGTTGCTTGAATGATTATGAAGCAAATCCGTTTTGCGATCTGTATTAAAAATGAAGGTTACGAGGCATCGCTGGAGTTTCGTAAGATTTACGATGTCCTGCAAGATAAGGAAGCCGAGTCACATGGTTTGATGCGAGTGGTAGATGAATCAGGTGATGACTACCTGTTTCCTAAGGATTATTTTGCACCAATAGAGTTACCTTCACCCATTCGTACACAAATTTCAAATCCGGGATGACGAGGGGAGTGTAGCTGCGCTTCTACAAGTTTTCGCAGCCTTCCGGGGGTGCGTATTCGGGGAAATCGAAATTATCGCGGCCCAGCATGGTCAGGACTTTTCGGAGCGCTGGCCGGATTTGCAGCCACAGTTCTGTTGCTTCATCACGGTCAAAGGAACTCACCGCTCCGTCTTCGCGGTTGTAGCGCCAGGCATGCACGGCGGTGCCGGTGCCTTCGAAAGTTTCCATTACAGCCCGGAGATTCCGTTCCTTGTCATCTGCCATGACAACGACGGCGGGCCAGGGGGTGCCGGTCTTTTCCAGAAGGGCGCGCAGCATGTCACCTTTATGCTGTCCTGCAGTGAGGAAAACACCATCTTCGTAGCGGGCGGCGCGCGATCCGCCTGCGGGAACGAAGACATCCGGATAACCGCGCCCGGGCCCGATCGCCGATGCGTAAAAGCTGTAACCGTTGCGGCGTAATTCGCGGAAGGTGGCCAGCCGGAAATCAGGTCCGCGCGAGGTG
>PVMK01153322.1_pt1 | contig 12210 bp, 19 predicted proteins | sample 1853481 | NCBI WGS metagenome assembly PVMK01 (sample SAMN08533507, study PRJNA380276) | Marine sediment metagenome, whole genome shotgun sequencing project. | reverse complement strand
CTCTTATTACAAAAAAACTCGTTTTGATTACCAAATTTCAAAAATTTTAGCATCTGAGGAAATTTCTCCAAGAGATTTTTTCATTAAAGAAATGCAAGAGGTCAGTAACGAAGGTGGTTTCAGACAGGCTGCTATCTCTTGTTCTGACTATTCATCTGAGGGTGACACACTAGAATTTACTCTATCAAGAGGATCCTTTGCTACTATTCTATTACGGGAAATTATGAAACCAGAAGATCCGTTAAGTGCTAGATTTTAAATTCAGGTTTCTTTAAGTTACGGTCTTTTAAAATTTTAATTAAATTGGTTAAGGCATACATGTTGATAAGCTGTGAGATCGGAGAAGAGCAATCAATTTATTCCAAACTAAGTGAAATTCCTGAAATCAAAAATTGTTTAATCACCTATGGCAGCTATGATATTGTAGCAGAATTTGAAACTGAATCTTCTCATGAAATGAATGAAGTTATTAGCTCTAAAATTAGAAAACTAGAAAATATTCGAAGTACAATTACCCTTCGAGTTTCAGATTAGATTTTTTTTATGAATTTTATTGAAATACCAATCCCTGAAATAATTATGCCTGAAATTGCAATTTGAATTCCATAAGATACCCATTCAGGATTTGCGTACATAAAAGAAGATTCAGGACCTACTACTGATTGACCCTGAAGATGAAAAATTATACCCAAGATGAAAATTATTATGCCTACAAATACAAAAATGCTCCACATTTTCATTTTTCTTTCTAAGAATTTTCTTCAATAAAGGGTAAACAGAATTGATAAGTTGACCAAATGAATTTTTGATTTGCTCTTTAATGGTTTTCTAAAGATATCAAAAAATGTACAACGCTACTTTTGATGTATCCGATTCATCTAGCCACAAGTATTTGAATTTAATATTGTTTTTCTCATCTGCTTCTCTTGCTATTTTGTTGTTTTTAATATTTTTTCCTCAAATTAATGCAATCAATAGCGAATCTCCTATTCTGATTAATCTAATGTTCATTCCTGCGATGATGGTGGGTTTTCTTTATGGGATGAGAATTACAGAGCGTGCCATTAAGCCTTCTGAAACTCGAAGTCCTCTGAAAAGATCAATTGTAAAAATATTTTTATTCTTTTTTGTCATTGGTGGTTTGTTTAGTTCCGTAAATTTTGCAATAAATGGAGGAAGTATTATGCCTCAATCAGATATTTTCAAAGATGGGCTTTTACCTTGGTTAAATGAATTTGTAACTGCAAATGGCGGTGCAACTTTTTTAATTATTACTAGTATCACTTTGATGGCAGCTGCAACAAAAAAAATTGTTGGAATGAATACTGGATTTTTAAATAGATTGGTAACATTTGTTGGAACTTTTATTTTCTTTTCAATGCTTGCACTAAGCTTTACGGATTCTGATCCTACATTTTCGGGTGTCTTTCTCTATACATTTTATCAAGCAGGGATTATTGGCGGCGCATTTTTTGCAATGAATAGACTAACAAAAAATCTTAACAGTTGGGAAGATTTTACAAATGGTTACTAGAATTTATTTATCTAAATCTACATAAATTCCAGAGATCTCAGAGTTTATTCTGTTATGGTATTTTTCACATTCTTCTGCTTTAAAGTCATTATTTTTACACTCATTAAATTGAGCAGTATTGTCTCTTTGGATGTTATCTGCAAACAGTCCATCTGCTCCAATGAATAAAGCAATTATTCCAATTGCCGCTAGACTTCCTGCTACCATAATCATTCCATATCCTACTTGTGCATGATTGTGAGTCTCTTTCATTCACCAAAAATCCATTGACCTTGAATTTATTCTTTTCAAGAATTAGATCTCTCATCAAATAGCAGTGTATTCTAAGAAAAAAAGAAAAGATAGTAAATCCCACAATAGTGTGTGAGTATTCAAATTCTTCAATATGAGTTTCTAGGCCCTATAAAATTAGATGAATGGGGCCCTCCAATGGAAAAAGTTGTTTATCTTATCTTTTCAAGAATAAAAGACTCTTTTAACATAATCTATGTTGGTGACTGCGAAAAAACAGAGGATGAAAATTTTTTCAAGAATAATTCAAATTTTAAATGCTGGAATCAAAAAGCAGGCTCTGAAAATTTACTTTATCTATCTATTTTACCCATGTTTGAATCAAATCAGTCTGCAAGAAAGGCAATTGTGAAAAAAATCCTTCTACATTACCGCCCTTCCTGTAATGCCGATGATGTCGTTGAGAAAAAACCCGATTATATGGTTCGCTCCAAATTGAATTCAGCATCTACTAATAATTCTATAGAAAATATAGAGAAACCTGAAGAGAAAATTTTGTGCCCTTGTTGTGGCTCTGAAATGAAAGTGGAAAAAGTACTTGAAAACACCAAAGTCATAAAATGTTCTGGATGTGGTCTTAGCGACACACGGTTAAATTCATGATCTAACTTTGTTTTGAACTTCAAACAATTGTAATGTCAATAAATCAATAGCCTTTTTCAAATGTTCAAATTCATTAATTGAATGAATCTGACCTTCAACTAATGCTCTTAAAACTTTGACAGTATTTGTTTGAAATTCATCTTTTGATACTATTTCCATGGCATTAAGTTTGGAGAGTAGGTTGTCTAGATCTTTTTTCATCTCTTCAGAAGGTACATGTTTTTTCATATTTTAGACAAAACAAATTTGATATATGAATTATTGTTACAGCAAGTCTTCGTCTATCTTTTGAATGGGATCTACATACTGTTGACAAGTACATGTTGGAACTTGACACTTTCCAACTTTCATTAGAGATTCATTTTTGTCAGAAGAAATATGTGCCTCATCAGTATGATGACAAAGACTACAATTCATGCAAAATCTTACTATCTCCATTATTTAAGCCAGAAGATTCTATTATGGGATTAAAACTGCCCTTGCTTCTATTTGTGAGTCTTTTAATTTTTTTAAAACCTCATTTGCTTTTTCTAAAGGATATGTTTCTGAAATTACTTCTAGATTGTTTTCGTCGCATATCTTGATTACTTGCTCCATGTCTTTAGTTGAACCAATGAGTGTTCCACGAATAGTTTTTTCTTCAAATGCAACAAATGCTGGATTTTCTCCTATTGTTGCAATTACAATTATTCCTCCTTTCTTAACTGATTTTATTGCAGTGTCAGTTACAATATCTGCTGGGGCAAATACAATTGCTGCATCTAGCATTCCGTGTTTTTCTTTTATCTCTTTTAGAAAACTCTCTTGGTTTTTTGAGAAAACCATGCTATCAACAGCTCCTAGTCTTCTTGCAACATCTAGGTGATTTTGATTTCTAGAAAATGCTATCACATCACATCCTTCAATTTTTGCAAACTGTATTGCCATATGCCCAACTCCTCCAATACCAAAAATACCCATTTTTTTGTGTAATTGTGGTTCTGCAGCTTTTACTGCTTTAAAGGCAGTAATGCCAGCACAAAATAAAGGAGCCGCATATTCTGGTTTCATATTTTCAGGAACCTTTGTTGCAAAATCTTCTAAAACAGTAATGTATTCTGTATACCCTCCTTTGAAAGACTCTCCTGTTATCACAGATGATTCACATAGATACTCTTTTCCTTCTTTGCAATACTGACAATCCTTACATGCCTCTAAAAGTGGCGTGATTCCAGCTCTGTCTCCTACCTTGAACTTTGTAACGCTTTTTCCAATTTCTACAACCATTCCTACAACTTCGTGACCTGGTACTGTGGGAAGTGTGGGTGGTATTCCAAGATCTTTCCAATCTCCTTCTATTCCATGTAATTGTGAATGGCATACACCACAAGCTTCAATCTTGATTAAAATTTCATTTTCTTTTTTAATTTGATGTCTATCAATTTCTAACAACTCTAAAGGATTAGTTTCAATTGGTGCACATTCGGAGAGAACCATTGCTCGCATCTTTTCCATACTTGCCTATTTTCCCTAATGAAATTTTAACATTGTTAAATTAATGTTATGTAATTTTTTGTATTTTTTCAAAATTTTAAAAATTGAAGATGTATAAGGTAGCAATTCTATAAGAGAAAAAATGTCTGAAAAAGGTAATTGGACTGAAAAAGACGAAGCTACCATTAAGGCCATCATTGTAAATATGATAAATCAAAAACAAATGTTTAGGGATCTTGGTGAAAAAGGTGAATTGCCTAATTCATTTAATATTCAAAATTCTAGAGAATATGTTCTAGGCATTTTTACAGGAATAGTAATAAATCTATTTGCAAATTACTGGGTAGGTGAACATGAAGCAGGATTATTACCTGAAGATTTAGTATATCTTTATCATAAAATTGCTTTATCTCATGAGATGATTATTGATGGGTTATTTGAATAACCTTTTATTTTAATTCAAAATTTTTTGAAATTTTCAGGATTTTTTAATGAGGCTATTGACCCTCTTTTTTCATGAAAATCAATACATTAAGAAAATATATGTCAAATAGATATCAATTTTATGCCTGAAGAAATTACTTCTGAAGATCGTGAACGTATAGGTCTCTTACGGTTAGTTACAAACTCAAAACATGAATTCAACAAATTATCTGTATCTCAATTGACAAGATTACAAGAACTAGTTGAAAAAAAGGATTATAGCCATAATAAAAAAGCTAATAAATCTAAATTAAAACTATTAAGAAAAATTAATGTTAGACTTTACGAGTTGGGGGAAGGGCACTCTATTATCTAGATTTGGGAATTCAATTAGGTACAAATAGTAAAAAGAATGTGTTTTTATCGTGACAAAAAACCATCTTGTAAATGAAACTAGTCCATATTTACTCCAACATGCAGACAATCCTGTTCATTGGTATGCATGGAATAACGATGCATTAAAAAAAGCTCGAGATGAAAACAAGCCTATTTTTCTTAGTGTTGGTTACAGTGCATGTCATTGGTGTCATGTAATGGCGCATGAGTCATTTGAAAATGAAGATGTTGCTGAATTTATGAATGAACATTTTGTAAACATCAAGGTGGATAGAGAAGAACGACCTGATATTGATGATATCTATCAAAAAGTTTGCCAAATAGCTACAGGACAAGGTGGTTGGCCATTGAGTATTTTTCTTACACCTGATCAAAAACCGTTCCATGTAGGAACTTATTTCCCTGTATTGGATTCTTATGGTCGTCCTGGATTTGGGAGTATTCTAAGACAACTATCGCAAGCATGGAATGAAAAACAAAGAGATGTTGAAAAAACTGCAGACAATTTTCTTGATGCCTTACAAAAAACAGAGACCTTAAAAATTCCAACAAAATTAGAAAGATCCTTGCTGGATGAGGCAGCTATGAACTTATTTCAAATGGGTGATTTCTCATATGGTGGATTTGGAGGTGCACCAAAATTTCCAAACGCTGCTAATATCTCATTTTTGTTTCGTTATGCCAAATTATCCGGACTCTCAAAATTCAATGAATTCGGCCTAAAAACCCTAAAAAAGATGGCAAAAGGAGGAATTTTTGATCAAATCGGGGGTGGCTTTCATAGATATTCTACTGATGCCAAATGGTTAGTTCCTCATTTTGAGAAGATGCTTTATGATAATGCGTTAATTCCAGTAAATTATGCTGAAGCGTATCAAATAACAAAAGATCCTTTCTATCTTGATATTCTTAAAAAAACATTAGATTTTGTTATCCGTGACATGACTTCTTCTGAAGGCGGATTTTTCTCAGCATATGATGCAGATTCTGAAGGAGAAGAGGGAAAATTTTATGTTTGGAGCAAAAGTGAAATTAAAAGTATTCTAGGAGATGACGCGGAGTTGTTCTGTCTTTATTATGATGTAACTGACGGGGGAAATTGGGAAGGGAAAAATATACTTTGTATTAATATTGACATCTCAACTGTAGCGTTCAATTTTGGAATAACCGAAGATAAGGTTAGAGACATTATCTCTTCTTGTTCTCAAAAACTACTAAATGCCCGCTCTAAACGTATTTCTCCAGATTTAGATGATAAAATCCTTACATCTTGGAACGCATTAATGATTACAGCTTTTGCAAAAGGATTTCGTGTTACTGGAGATGTGATTTATCTAAATGCTGCAAAAAATTGTATATCGTTTATTGAAAAAAATCTTTTTGTTGATGGTAAATTATTGCGAACTTACAAAAATGGCTCAGCAAAAATTAATGGATATTTAGAAGATTATTCATATTTTGTAAATGCATTGCTTGATGTTTTTGAGATTTTTCCTGATTCAAAATATCTTAATCTTGCCTTACAATTGGGTAATTACATAGTTGATCACTTTTGGGATGATAAACATAACAGTTTTTTTATGACTTCTGATAGTCATGAATCTCTGATCATTAGACCCAAGAGCAATTATGATTTGTCCTTACCTTCTGGAAATTCAGTTTCATGTTTTGCTATGCTTAAACTATTTCATCTTTCTCAAGAACAAAGATTCTTGGAGATTTCAACCAAAATTATGGAATCTCAGGCACAAATTGCTGCTGAAAATCCATTTGGATTTGGTTTCTTGTTAAATACCATTTACATGTATTTACAAAAACCCCTTGAGATTACAATTCTAAATGATACTAACATGGATATTACTAATTTTTTAACAAAGTCATTTTTACCCGAATCTATTTTGGTTTCAATAAACAACCCAAAACAATTAGATACTTTATCTAACTATCCATTTTTTACAGGAAAAAACTTTGATTCTAATATAACTAATGTTTTTGTTTGTAAAGACTTTACTTGCTCATTACCACTTCAAACTATTGCAGAGATAAAAAAAGTATTAGAATAATTTTAAAATCTGTTAAATTTTTCTCAAATCCATATGTAATATTTCACCAACTTGGGGTCTACCCAAGTGTTCATATCTATTTTTTGGCATGGCCATTGTAATCTGGGTTTGTTGATAGCTTTTCATCTTTATTGTAGGTTGAGCTTGAAGAATTGCCTCAAGTAAAGGCATTACTTGTTCCTTTGTTTCAGAGTCTAGTTTTTTCGCCACATTTTCTATAATCATCTGTTTTTGAGAGATAGGTTCAGTTGACACATTTTCAATTAATGTCAATTGTATCATTTGGCCATTATCTACAATTTGTGAAATTTTGAATTCATTTGTAGCTGACAATAAATTCATTGATCTGCCTTGTGATTTATCTTTACCGTAGGGCAAAATATAGCGAAACAAACGCAATAGCTATTGATCCTGTCACGCCTAATCCAAAGATGATTTTACTTCCATCTAACTTCATACCCTTTATAGTTCTGAATTCAAATTAATTTGTAGCTGTACTTTCTCAATTTTTTTGACTAACTGATCATTCATACGTGATTGTTTTAAAACAAATCTGTACTTCTAGATATCTTGAACGATGCGATTTGTGTTCAAGAGACTACCAAAACAACCATGCTCGTATCTGGAAATATCTAGTTGAGCAATCCCAAAAATTATTTAGATTTAGGCTCAATTTTTGATTTATTGATGCTTTCTTGATCAACTTTGACAGGCTCAATTAATGATTTTTTGATTAGTGGAGCACGTTCTTTTAGAATCTGGTTAAATTCTTTCATGTCTTCCAACCCTGGTGATTGTTGCTGATTTTGATATGCCTGCAAAAATCCCGAGTACACACAACCCACAATGATCCCAAACGCAGTATCAGAAACAGATTCAATTTCTGGAACATAATTTTCTGCAATTTGTCTGTATGATTGAGACTCACTAATGTAATAATCAATTAAACTATCTATGAATTCCTTGTTTTCTTTTGTGATTGCCATTACTATACTTCCTTTTTTGTTTATTTAACTATCCTAAGTAAATTGTTATTTATTCATGAATTATGGTTTTGTTGTTGTGGAAATTAGATTTAGACGAAGAATATTTTAGAATTTACGATTCAAATAAACTGGTAGCGGGATATTTTGATCCTGACTATGGAGATATTTATCCAAAGGAAAACTCTGAAGAAATTATTTCTCAAATGTTGAAAAATCATGATAAAATAATCGGGGGATTTATTATGGTGCCCATGGTAAAATTTGGATTGTTTGATACTGATTTACAAACTGACATTGATACCGTAGAGACTCAAGTCACCTCTGTTCTAAATAGATTGAGTAAATGGAAGGAATTTTTTTCCAAAAACAATCTCAAAATTCACTATGTTAGAATATCTCATACAGATCAAGATATGTTAACCATTACATTCCCATTCAAATTTTCAAAACCAACACCATTGGACAAAAAAGAAATGATCATAGATATTATTCCTACTTTGGATATGTTGCAGAAATTAGGTTTGTTATAACTCGGTTTGAATATCTAGTAATTCCAATATATGCTGAAACTGAGCTTGCCAATAAAACCAGTGATCCAAAGGGAAATTCTGGAACCGCAGCATATTCTTCTGATTCAGCAACTATTGTATAATCCGTAATTTCTGGAATCTGGCTTTTGTCTAGCACAGATACAACAAAGAATGTGTCTTCCTCTGAACTCAGATAATCTGGTTCTGGATGAATTCTTGATACTGCTGCAACATTTCCATATTTGTCATAAAGTGTAGCAATTACCGCTATTGTATTTGCAGTGATTTCACCATTGTTTTCTACTGTTCCAGAAATAATTAGATTATTGTGATTGTCTCTTGATAATTCTGAAGATGTAATGTCAATTACTTGACCCTTTGGCTCACTAATTGAAAAGTCCAAATCCAACGAGTATGATTTGATTTGATCTGGATTGATATCTGTAAAAATAAAATCGAATGGACCTCTCATATCTGACATTATTGTATTGACCAGAGAACTAGTTTCTTTGGTCGTGACAACATTATTTTTTTCATCATACAAAGTTGCAAAAACATAGATCTGGTTTAATGGATATTCTAAATTATTTTGAATTTCTCCTACAATATGATATGAACCATCATCTCCAATGTATTGTTGATCATTTTGAATAGTTACTTGGGCAAAGGCACTTGGAATTGCAAATGAAAGCACAAATAAAAAGACAAAATATTTTTTCATATTTTTTTAGACTTGTAATCTCTAAAGAAGTTTATGGAACTAATCTATCTGTTCTTTTATTTACATGACTGAAGATTGAGATATTTTTTATTCACAAGCCTATCTATTCTTCAACTATGAAAAGACCAAGCATCCCAGCATCTGCATGGCTTACAACATGGCAGTGAAATAACCACATTGCGGGCTTGTCTGGGGTAACAATGAATGATTCAAGCGTTCCTTGTACTAGGGGTACGGTCGTTCCTTGAATGTTTGTTCCCCTCTGAACTGCAGAAGATGTCATCTTTAATCCATGTAGATGAAATGAATGAATCACATCCCCAAGGTTAATGACATGAAATTCAACAGTTTCTCCAACCTTTGCTTTGAAAACAGGTAGAGTGTAATTGAATTGTGCTGCAACGCCTTCAATTCCCTGTTCTTTGAATATCTCTCCTAGCGCATGTTCACCACCTGGCATTCCTTTACCATTCATAATGAAGTATGGAGTTGGACCTGGAGCTGTTCTCTCAACATCAAAACCAATCTCACTCATTATGATAACTACATCTCTATCGACATAGTTTCGTGGTGGGTCTCTTTCAACAAGAATTGCTCCATACAATCCTTGTAAAATATGATCTTTAATTCCACGTCCTTCAGATGATGCATGATCATGGAAGAATGTGGTTCCTGCAGTATCCATGTTGTACTCATATGTCCACTCGCCACCTGGAGGAATCATTGATCCTACACCTATACCTGAAATTACATTAATTGGTGAACCATCATGCTTCATGTCATAGTCTGTAAAATGTGCATGAAAGCTATGAGTAAGATTGTGATTGTTTATTACCCTGACACGTAATAATTCCCCCTGATTTACTTTGAGGGTTGGTGCAGGGACAGTTCCGTTGAATGTCCATGCATGCCATATTGCATTGTCTGATACTTGAATGTCAGTTGCCTCAATTACAAGAGTGTATTCACGAACTTTTTGTTCTTCTGCTTCTGCTATTTGAGTATGAATTTCCTCAGATACTTGCTGTGCTTGAGAATCTTGATTTGATAAAAATTGATTGTCATTTAACATCACTACTGCTAATATTGCAATTAAGATTGGAACGGCTACTAGTCCATATTTTAGTTCCATATTTTTTGACTAAATATTATTCAATTAAACTTGGGTTATTTTCTTAAGTTTAGTAATAAGGGATTAGTTATTATTGTATCAAAATAAAATTGATGATACAAATTTTTTAGTCAAATATTAATAACATGTTGTAAAAAGATAGGTTGAATTATTTTATTTGGGTAAAAAAATGACTTATTCTCAAATAATAAAATGAGTAACCGTTTTATTTACAGGTAATATGCGAATAAGTTATGAGTCAGCAGCCTAATGAAAATAAAATTTTTGATCAAAAATGCAAATCCTTTCTAGATGAAAATGGCGTTAGGTTCGTCGGCGTAATTAATGGTATGGGGAGACAGATATCTGGTGGATATAGAGACACAATTACGCCACTAGTTGATGAAGAAGAACACAAAATAAGTCTGGAACATGCCTTAGAAATTTCCCTTACAAAAGACCTAGATGAATCCTTAGGTTCTATTGATAGCATAATTACAAGAAGAAAAAAAGTTACAATGATTACAATACCCATGAATGAATTTTCTCTTTTAATATCTGCTGAAAGAAATTCTAATACTGAAGAAATTGTTGAAAAAGCTTTAAAATTATTTGATAAATCATAACCATACCTTTCAAAATAGTATTCTCAAAAATCTGTAATAATAATTTTTTTGAGTTTCTGAAAATTTCTGGCCAATTGCAAAGCACTGCAATGCATTTGGAACAAATTTGGGAATGAATTTAACAATGGTTCTTGTTTAGACTAGATATGAGCAAAACTGAGATATTATCAAAAACTAATCCTAAAGAAAAAATTTCAGTTTGCGATATAATGAAAACTAACACTTCTAAGGTCATTAAAAAATTTGAATCACAAATTCCATCTAAATTTCAACAAACTTCCGATCTTTATGCCGCGTATCTACATACGATTGATGATGTATATGGCACTTGTTATATTTCAGAAAAAGAATTTTTTGATAACCTAAACATTGATCAGGGAGTTTTAAGAGCTATTCAAGAATATTCCAAATCTTTTATTGATATATATTTAGATCAGGTTGACTTGTATGCCAAGTATAGGAAAGAGTTTGTTCAAATGCAAATCTCATCTCTCAAAGTTTATGATAATTTCATGCATACAATGATGGAGTCATATGCAAAAACTCTATCCCAATTCAATAAAGTAGCAAATTCGTCTAGCACAACACCAGAATAATTCAAATTTTACAGAAACAAAATTTCTCACAAAACATATTGATAAAGAAATTATGGTTGTATGCCTGTTTTAGCTGAATAGTATTCTACCAACCCTGACATTTCATATTCTAATGATTCCTGATACTGAGAATCTGATCTTACCTTGTAAGATACATCTCCAGTCTTCATCCATTCTATGTACTGTACATCACTGTCTAATTGAGTCTGAGATGACAACTTTAACAAATGTACTGCTGACTGAAAAGATTCTGGAGGTACCAGTTTATCGTATTGGGAAATAATTTCTTTAAATTTTTCAACATGTTTTTCATAGTGTAAGAATAATTCATCTTGAGTTATTGTTCCTTCTTCCCACTGTGCCTTTTTAGAATAAAATTGGGTTTGTAATTCTTTTACGTCTGTTTGAATTTTTTCTAGTTCATTTCCAAATGCAAATCCTTTTTGTCTTGTTTGCTCTGCAGAATAATTGTAAATTACAATCCCTGCTATTATTGCTACAGCGATTACCAAAATAATGATATTTTGCTTTTTACTTTTTTTCAAAACTAATCGGTAATGATTAAAGTTTAATGTGATATTAAATTACTTTTTGATATCGAGTTAGGAACAAAAGAGCTTAGAATCTAAGTGATTTGCCCACCGGCTTTAATCAGGACACTTCCTCCGGATTTTATTATCAGATCAAAGTTTGTCAAATCAATATCCAAAATTGCTCCTGGATTAATTGTAAGAACAGCTCCTGATTCTACAACCAAATCTCCCCCAAGAGAAGTAGTAGTAGTTAGAATTGTATTTGATGTGATAAGGGTTTCAGAATCACAAACATCTCCTATTCCATCAGAATCTAAATCGTTT
>PVMK01123553.1_pt1 | contig 12210 bp, 15 predicted proteins | sample 1853481 | NCBI WGS metagenome assembly PVMK01 (sample SAMN08533507, study PRJNA380276) | Marine sediment metagenome, whole genome shotgun sequencing project. | reverse complement strand
TGGCAAAGAGCAAGACGCCGACCCCGATCAGGGTCATCCAGAGCGGGAATGCCCATGCGATCAGCAGCGTGAGGACGCCGAGACCGGTGACGCCGAGGCCTCCGATGCCGAGGATTCCGAGGCTGCCGTGACGTCGATACAGCCCGATCATCGTGACAAACATCAACGCTCCGGCAGCAAGCAGCGACATCGATCCGATGATGAAGAACACTGTCTGGCCATTGGCTACGAACTGTTCCGGGTCAACACGTGTGGCGTCTGGAAGACCAGCGGCAATCGCTATCGCGACGAGTCCGATGATCCAGGCGACGGCGCTCACGATGGCGAACAAGCCTGCTGATTTGGTGAATGTGGTTGGCACTGCGATTCCTCCTGTTGGGGTGGAGGCGAACGCGACGGCCAGGACCCTCGGGTCCCCAAACTCGTCAAGGGTTCGCTGTTGAGCATTCACCCGGTCGGAGCCGCGCGCTTCGAATCTCTCCGTCGCCGAGATCAGATGGTCCTCCATCTCAGCGATCACGTCATCGAGGTCGCGACGCCACCGAATCGAGGAGCGCATCGACTCCAGATACCCGTCGATCAGGGCGTAGTCGGCCACGGAGACCCCCTCAACACCCTTGACACGGCATCGGAGAACTCGCTCCACGCGTGGCGTTGCTCAACAAGGGCACCTCGGCCTCGATCGGTCAGCCGATACGTGCGCCTCCTTCGTCCTGACACCACCGACCAATCGCTCGCTAGGTAACCTGCCTTCTCCAGACGGTGTAATGCTGGATACACGGTTCCGTCGGGGAGGTCGAAGACCTCATCGGAGCGTCCCTTGAGCTCCTCGATGACCGCATACCCGTGCATGGCACCGTCGGAAAGGACGGTAAGCAGCAGGAGGTCGAGATGTCCTTTCAGCGCCTCTCCACTCATACCTAGTGACACTATATTAAGCGACGCTAGGTGTCAAGTAGACGCTCGTCAAATGGACACTGCCGACTCGCTTTTCGCACAGCCGACGGTCACATCTCGGAGGCGCAGCCATATCACCCAATCCACGCATAACGCCGCGCACATGTGCGGTCGGCGGTCGAGGTTCGGAGCCGTCTAGATGGCTCTTCCTGTGACGGCGGTGATCAGGATGCGTGGGTCGGGGAAGTCCTCGCAGTGCTGGTAGCGGTGGGTGTGCTTGAGTGTCCCGTCGTCGCCGATGACGAACTCTCCAGGTAGTAGCCACGGGTTGTTAACAAGCCTGCGCCCCGCCATCCGTCGGTCCTCGATGAAGCGTTTCGCTGTCTCCTCAGAATAGGACCACAGCCACTGTGGAGCATCGAATACCACCTGCGGAAGAGATGCATCAAGGAGGCCGTACGCCCGATACGTCGATCTGTCCTGATCGGTGAGGATCGGAAGGTCAAGGTCATGCTCCTCACCAAACGCGGCTGCTTGAACTGGGAGCCCCTGGCCGATAATCAGGACGGATGCACCGGTCGATCGGTAGTCGGCAAGCTCATCCCGTAACCGGGCTGCACGCTCGACCCCACAACCACAAGCGAAGTGACGCCAGAAGAGCACAATGGCGGGTCCAGAAGCGAGCACGCCGTCGAGGCTCACAGTCGTTCCTGTCTGATCGGGTAACGCAAAGTCGGGTGCGGCATCTCCGACTTGGACTGGGAGCGTATCCCACCGTGTGACCTCAGGCCCGTTCTGCCAGATGTGGAAGAAGTCCTCCTCGCCAAGCTCGATCGCTTTCTTCAACTCCGCTTGATCCACGGCCACGCTGCCTCCTTCACAGTGGGGAGAACCTTACTCCTCCAACGATATCGGACTCGCAGAACGCGTCAGCAAATTGGCATACGGGACGGAAGCTGTCATCGAATACGCTCCGATAACCAAAGACTGGAACCTAGCCAGAGGTTTGTCGACAGCATGAGGGCACAGAGGCTTACAGGACCCTTTGAGTGGGCAGCCATATGTGCGGCTCCGTGTCGGAGCGAGTCCGTGAGTACTCTCTTCGGGTGGACATTGTCATACAGACGCCGTCGGGGTCGCATAGACCTGAGTGGAATGACTTGTGGGATGCCTATCTCACGTTCTATGAGACGGAAATCTCTCGCGAGAATTCCGATGTCCTTTGGGGCAGAATTCAGGACCCTCAGAGCGGCATTAGCTGTCACATCGCCGTGCAGCAAGGCCGCCTGATCGGATTGGCGCACTTCTTGCCTCACAGTGACACTTGGGACAGTCGTCCCATCTGCTATCTCCAAGACCTCTACGTTCACGAGTCTTGCAGAGATCATGGAGTTGGTGAGCTGTTGATCCGCTCAGTGGTTGATGCTGCCGAACGGAATGGCTGGTCTGGCGTGTATTGGCTGACCGCCGAAGACAACGAGCGGGCGAGAGGGCTCTACGATCGCCTTGCCGGGGGACCAAGTGGCTTCATCGTCTACAACCTCCAAAGGCCCATATCCAGCAATACGAGGAACTTGGGCTGATCTGCTCCCCATGGTTTCGAGCCGTTAGACAGCGCGAAACCTGGAAGCAGACGGGGGTGCAACCGCGTCAACCCTCTCCAACCCACCCACACATAGAGCAGAAGAGCGCCATATGTGCTGCGAGTTCAAGGGGGTCATTGCAACACTTGGGCGAGCTCTCTGATGGTGTCACGACGGTCGGTCCTTGGGAGACCAAATGAGCATTGTGACGAATCCGAGCAGCGAAGTGACCATCGATGTAACCCACACGGATGTGTAGTCGCCCGTCGTATCGACGATCCAGCCGAAGAAGGGTGGCCCAATTCCGAGCCCAACGAGGAATCCGGAGAGGACCACACCCGAAGCGCGGCCAGCCTTTGCTGGTCCAGCGAAGACAATCAATCCCAACATACCAACGGAATTCCACGACGACGGCCCAATGCCCGTCATCAAGGCAGCGACCCAAATGAGCCACCATGGCCCATGCCCCGCGATCATCAGCAACAGGGACGATCCCACGCCGAGGAGGGCAATGATTACGAGGGAAGATCGATAGGCGTCGTGTATCTCTGCGTGGCGTGCCCACAGAATCCTCGCGGGCATCGATGCAAGGCCCACCACCGCCGTCACCGCGCCACCCGCGACGATCGATTGGCCGAGGCTCTCGGTTGTGAACAGCGCGAACAGAACGGTTGCTGATCCGCTGATGCCAAGCAGAAAACCGTATCCGGTGATCCACCAGATGGCCGACGGGAGTCGGCCCGTTCGATGAGTTGGCATAGACGCAACCGTGTTCGTGGAGCGCGGCAGAAACCAGATCGCAAATGCGCCCAGCAACGCTGCAAACGAAGCCAACGCAACATACGCACTCGATCTGCCCCATGCCAGTGCCACTGCTGGGACGGTCATGCCACCGACAAAGACGAACGCTTGCACGCCCGACTGCTTGATCCCTGTCACGATTCCCTGAGATCCGACGGGAAGATCCTCGGCGATCAGTTTGTTCGTTGCAGGGTTCGACCCTGCCTGTGCAATTGCCCCGATCATGGAGCCAGCGACAAGCACCCCTAACGACTGAGCGACGCCCAGCAGAAGAAACGCGACCGCGGCAGCAAACGCGACGATCACAAGTGCTCCTCGACCGCCTATCCGATCCGTCACCCGTCCAACGAGTGGCGAAAGCACAGCGGCACCGACCGTATTTACGGCGAAGACAAGCCCAAGCTGTGCCCTCGTGATACCGAGATCCTCGATAAAGACAACTGCGAGAATTCCCAGAGAGAGGGCGACGAACGTCCCGACCCCCATTGTCGAAAACAACAACCCTGTGAACACTCCGCGGCGACGCGAGTCGATGATGAGCATCGGCACAGTATGGCTGTGCCGATGTACCTCGTGATGAACCACCACGAGCAATCGCCTTCGATCGTCGTGACGTCAACGGCCCATGACGAGGGTGAAGCCATCCCAGTCGAATTCACCTGCGATGGCGATGGAACGCAGCCGCCGTCCACGGTGTCAGGCTTGCCGGATGGAACGGTGTCCATTGCTGTGATCATGGACGCGTCACTCCCAGGCGGGGTGTACGTCCATTGGGTCCAGTACGACATGCCTCCGGAATCTGAGATCCCACCGGATGCCTTCGATGTTGGCACAATCGGTGTAGCGCTGTTCAATTTGGGCGGCTATGTCCCGCCGTGTCCCCAGGGTGAGGACGTCGGCACCCACACAGTGCAGGTTTCCGCAATCAATGCACTATCCGGACTGGACGAGGGCGCCACCAAGCGCGAACTGCTCGACGCAATAGAGGGTCCCGTCATTGGATACGGAGAACTAACCGGCGAGTACTCCCGGTCCGGCTGATCTCCGCGCCGGGCCGTCCATATCCGGCTGGGTGGTCGATGAGCGGTTCTGCGTGAGGCGTCGAACGTCTCTGAGCGTCTGCTGCTCCATGCCGGTGCTTGGGTCGCGCTATTGGTTCATAGCCCTGAGAAGACTTCATCGGCATACAGGTAGAAGGCGACAGCCAATGCCGTGACAGCGGCAACAACGAGAGCAATCACGTAGGCACGAAGTTGGTACACGATCCAGAGCCCGAACAGGATCCATGACACCCCCATCATCACGATCCCGAACCCGAGCATCACTCCCGGTGTGGCAAACAGCAGGAACAGTCCGCTCCACCGCCTTGGAGAGCGAACGGTCAGGGCAGCGATCCCGGCAATCGGCAAGGTCACCAGCATGAGGATTCCTCCACCAAAGAAGACCCACACTGCAGCCTCGACATCGAACGCGTCCTCAAACAGATTTCCCAGGCCCACTGCTGCTGCGCCGATCCCGGCGAGTAGCAGGAACAGGGAACCTCTCCTCACGGGTGGGTCTCGCCACAGCAGAACGAGCGCGACGCCTGTAACGACGTAGATAGTTGTCGTGCTCATCATTGCGAGATAGTCGCCGACGCTAGAAGGGTCGTAGTAGACGGGTTCGCCCAGAGCGTGGAGGGCCGATCCAGCTAGAGCCAAGGCACCTGCCACACCGAACACAATGGCAGTGGTTCGATTCACGTGACCTCATCCAATCGCTCCCAAGACACATCAGCGACGGTCTGCCGACGGAAACGCTGACCGTGCCTACCTGCCACGAATCGTATGCGCACCGAAGCGATCACGGCGAGGAATTTGTGGACACGGGGCGACAGCGCACAACGGCACATATGCGCACCTGGCCAATCGCTCATGATGACCGACTAAAGGCGTTTTCGTGTCCCGATCCGTCCCTCACAACATGGGTGAACCGTGGATCGTGCCGTGGTGCGAACGAGAAGGAGACGGCCCACACGAGAATCCCATAGATGAGGGCGAACCAAGCCACACCGATCGTGGCTCGTATCGCACTCAGGTCAGAGAACAGCGTGAACGCTACGAAAACGCCGGCAAGCACGGCAAGCACTCCCAGCAACATTCTCAACCATCGATTCCACCCAGTCCGGATGATCGCCAATGGTGCAAACACGATGATTGGAAACGCCACTCCCCCAGCACCGAAGGCCAAGGGAACGAGAGTGACGATTGCCACAACCCGTAACGCCACGAAGCCAGACGGCTGCACTCGGTTCCTCCTGCCGAGATACACACCGGCCTGGCCGAGAAACATCACTCCAAACCCGATAACAATGATCCGTGTTCCTTCCCAGCTGAACTCTGGATGCGTCGTGATGAACCTCATCCAGATCCGGGCCACAACCCCCAATACTGCTCCGGTGAGGAAACTAGCGACCAGTACTAGGAGGGAAGATGCACGGTCGAGGACCGACACCACAGTCACATGCAGCGATTGGGCATTCCGAGCTACCGACGCCTCCCACCACCGGGTCATCCATCTCTCTGCTGCCATAACCGCCTCCAGGTTTCGCTCAACCTTTCACAAAACAGACGAACAACAGGCTGCAGCAGGTGACATGGCTCACGGACACCCGCATATGACGGCTGCGAGTTCAGGTGGTCGTTGCATCACTTTCGACGAGAGTTGTTCTCGATGGAGGTGCACGACGGTACGAATGTCGGAGTTTGAGTGGAACGAGTTGTGGGATCCGCCTTCCGTGTGGGTGCCCGGCTCGAAGATCACGACTTCGTCGGCGATCACGGGAAGGGTCAGTGAGTTTGATGTTAGGAAGCACGAGACTCTTGCCTTGATCATCGTGGACAAGCACTCCGGTGAGCTGACCGAGATGGATCTCAGCAACCTCCACCGCCAATTCGCGAATACACCGGAGACAGAAGGGGCCTAGCCGCGCAGCTAGTCGTCCTCGTTGATACTGCGCATGGACCAGACGAGCGTTCGCATGGACCGCGGTTGGAGCAGAACCGTAGTGACTGCAGCCGCGACGTCGTCTGCGCTCATCATGTGAGCGAGGCCAGGCATGTCGGGAGTGCGACCAGCGCCCATTGCAAATTCTGTCGACGTGCCGCCAGGACAGATGGTGCATACTCGAATCCCTGACTTTCGTAGCTCCCGGTCCAGACCACCAGCGAGACCGACCTGAGCGAACTTCGTTGCAGCGTACACAGCCTCATCACCGGCCCCTCGCAACCCCGCGACCGACGCAACAATGACAATGTCACCCCCGCCAGCTTCAACAAAGCCAGGCACTGCCGCCCTGATCGGCCACAGCGTTCCAGAGACGTTCGTATCGATCATCTCCCTGAGCTGTTCATCGCTCAGATCCATGATTCCGCCGTACGCACCGACTCCGGCATTGGCGACCAGGGCATCAAGACGACCGAAACGCGCTTGTGCCTCCTCGACGAGTCGCTGCGAGTCAGCAGGAATACGAACGTCCATCTCCACGATCGCAGCGCTCGATCCAAGATCGGATGCAAGGTCATTGAGGCGGTCAACGCGGCGTGCTCCAAGAACAACCGAAGCACCCTCAGCCACCAGGGCGCGCGCTGTCGCTGCTCCGATCCCCGAGCTTGCTCCCGTGATAGCAACGGTGGTGCCGATGAGATCTCTCGCCATCTCGACTCTCTCCTTCGTGCGCTCGCTCTCGTGGTCAACCAGTCTCCAGACTACAGAGTTTCTACACGGTCGGGTCATGCAACGACCACCGGAACTCACAGCACCTATGTGCCTGGATTCTGGGGAGCCGTCAACGAAGACACGCAGTGCGTTACTGCAGTGGTGGACAACTACCTAGTCAATCTCGAAACACCCACCAGCGGGTCAATCTGCATACACGGATACCCCGAACTCCGACCACCCCCCTGACACAACGCCACAAGCGAAACCGGTACCGAGACGCTCGACAAATCACCCGCCCATAACGGCACATATGCTCGCCTAGCTAGGCCATGCATATTGCCGGTTATGTGCGGCGTGCGTCAGGCGTCTCCGCGACCTCGTAGATGGCCCATTGCCCGGGCACGCCTTTGAGCTGATGGGTTCCGGTGGACCGAAAGGAGAAGCCTGATCCCGTGACGAGGTCTTTCACGGTGCTTGAAACTGCCACGCCTCCATCTGGGGCTCGGCTCATAACTCGAGCCGCGATGTGCACCGCGATTCCGCCTACTTGGCCGTTTCGCTTCTCGATCTCGCCGGTGTGCATACCCACACGAATGTCAAGGCCGAGCCCTTGCATCGCTCTGCAGAGACGGAGTCCGCAGGTCACCGCCCGAGCGGGACCGTCGAAAGTGGCCAATACCCCGTCTCCGGTGTGATTGACTATCTCTCCCCGAAACCGCTCAACATGTTCGGCCGTCAGGCGATCGTGAACCTGGAGGAGGTCAAGCCACTGCTCGTCACCCACCTGGGCCGCCTTGTCTGTCGAACCGACAATATCGGTGAACAGGACCGTGGCCAGGGTTCGATCAGTCGCGTGTAACTGGCGGTCGCCGGTGAGGAACTCTTCGACCTTGTCGAGAAGCTCCGAGAAGTCACCAGCATGGAACGGATAGGAGTCGGCACCGTCGAGTTCCACATATTCAGAGCGTTCGATCCGATCCGCCAGGTAGCGACCGTATGCCACCCGATGGTGGAGGTTCCCTGAGCGGTGGATTACGAGGGTCGGCGTTCTGACACTGGCCAGCACGTGTCGTACGTCGACCCCCGTGATCCATCGGTAGAACGCGGTGGCGTATCCCGGGGCCATAGAGAGGCGCTGGTATGTCGTGAACCACGATCGAAATCGTGCATCCGCCATCATGCTCGGGGCAGTGAGCGCCAGCATGTCGGCGTCCTGTCCCCAGTAGCCCTCATATTGGTCCATCAGTTTGGTGTACGTATCGGGTGGCATCCCGATCGGATAGTCATCGGCCCTTTTCCAGCGTGCGAACGAGTTCACGAGCACGAGTGACGAGACACGATCCGGGAAAGTGGCAGCAAAGAGAATGGCCACCGGCCCGCCCTCGGCTTCTCCCAGGATTGCAGCATGACGGGCACCGGCAGCATCCAACACGGCTCGAACGTCGTCCATCCACGCGTCCAGACTGGGAATGGCCGCTATCGGCACTGGGTCCGAAACTCCAGAACCGCGGTTGTTGAAACAGATGACGCGGGCGAACGACGCCAGTCGATCCAAGTACCGGGCGAGGGAGGGCTCCTGCCACATCACGTCGATGTTTTGTGACCAGCTCGGAATGAAGAGCAGATCCAGCGGGCCGGACCCAAATACTTGATACCCGACGTACCCCCCATCGGTCTTGACGTACTTGGTTTCTCTCTCCGGAATTCGCGACGCAGACACAGTGAGACAATTATGGCACACGCAAATCGGACGAGAGTGAAGGAGAACGGCCCCCATGGGGCCCAACGGACACCTCCGACGCGCACATAGCGGCACATATGCGCCCTGAGTGTGGGCGACTGCGAATCCGAGTTGCGGCTGGCCTTTGGGAGCAGAATGGCGAAACGATCCACGAAATAGGCTCAATTACCCCCGCAATGCAAATAGTCTCCACGACATAGCGCAGATAACACACCGCGAACTGCTGCGCTCGCCTCGGTTCAACACCACCACTTCCGTTGTAGTGCCCAACCGCGTCTCGCCTTGCTGCTGGGTCATCCAACCGAGATACCTGCATCGCAGTCTGTACTGCACCACCGTCAGAAATTGAACGGTGTTCACCAAGAAAGCCACGGTCCTATGACCCGAAGCCCCGTTTCCCAAGTCCTCGTCATCATCAAGCAGGGTATTTCCGCTCCGCCCAGAGGCGATTCCCTCACCAAGCGCCGAACGCAACCTTCCCCGACGATTGGGGTCCACCTGCGCGTGCTGGCCCGCCCATAACGGCACATATGCACCCCCCTGCCAGCCGAACATATTGCCGGTTGTGGGCGGGTGGTCAACCCCAGATGATGCCGACGGCGTCGCCTACGAGGATCACTCCGAAGATGAGGAGCAGCACGCTCATTACGGCCGTGTTGTTGTGGATCATCCATTCTTTGGTGCTGTCGAGTGCCGGTTGGATTCGGTCGCCAGCGATGAGATAGCCGATCACGGGAATGGCGATAGTTACTGATGCGACGACGGTGAACGCTACAACCGCAAGAACCGTCTCTCCGGTGTCCAACTCGGCAGCACCGATCGCTGCGCCAGCTGCGGCTGCCAGGAGCAGGTTCTTCGGATTGACGACGGTGAGCAGCAAGGCTAGACCGACAGCTCCGCCGGCTCCCATGGTGTCCACGCTCGCCATCCACTTGGGCATTGTTGCTTCGTCGTCTTGACGAGGCCGAGAGAGCCACTGGCGTACACCGGCGACGAACAGCAGCAGTCCAAGGATGCCTTTGATCACGCCGGTGGTTGTTGACGGTTCACCTGAGTCGCCTCCTAGTCCGGGTATGAATAGGACAACGGTGACGACGAAGGTGATCCCGACTAGCCAACCGATCAGGAAGGAAGGGCCGGTCACCCGAGCCTTGCTTGCGAACAGCATCAGGATCACTGCGGCGATTGGTACGGGGCTGACAGCGATACCGATCGCAAAGCCAAAGACGTCTCCGAGGACTTCAGTCATGACTGTCTACCTCAAACGACTGGTTGAGGTGTCGGGGGTGTCCATGTCTTGTCGAGGACAGCCTGTTGTGGCTTGTAGAGGCGGAGGGCGTAGTTCCAGCCGTCCATGACGTAGAGATGGTTGTCCAGGCCGTCTGGTTCCGGTGCCAGGTTCAGCGTGACGATCCCATTCGAGTCAGCGACCGAGGTCACGCCGTTCATGCCATGCGAGTCGTACGGATTCGGTTCCAGGTAGCCCTCACGGTTGTAGATCGTTACCGACCAGAAGGCATCTACCGGCACATCCTCGAGTGTGAAGGTGAACCTCCCGGCAGGCTGCGGTTCAGATTCGATGTAGTAGTACGCCTCCGACTCGGGAAGCCCTCCCCAGCCCATGGCCGTACCGATCAGATGTCGGGTCGGATCTACATCGGACTTCCTGCCGAACGTGCGGTCAGTGTTCCCGAGCCCTTCTCCGAGGCGGAGCAAGGCGTCTCGTGTGGCGTTGAGGCTCTCCTCGTCGTAGTCGTGGTGGGGGTAGCGGGTCGCCGAGTTGGATTCCACCACCACGGAGTCCTGTAGACCATTCACGGCGACGACATCCCCGGCGTCGGATGGGTCCACAAAGGTTCGAAGTGCCAATGCCACATGCGGAGATCCGTGCTTTTCGACGGTCAACTCGTAGGTACCCGGCTCGCTGAACACGTCGTTTATGTAGTGCTCTGCGTCGACGACCATCAGGGTCATGTACCGGCTCCCAGCGTCAGGGAGGGTCACAGTTGCGCCAGCGCTGATATCTGTGAGGTTTGCGCTGTACAGAGTGTCCCGGTTCATCCGTATCACCGGCTGCGCATCGACCGTAGTTGGTGTCCGATAGTGGAACCACTTGTTCACACCACCCGCCATGCCCAGAAAGGGTTCGACCATCCGTGCAGTCTCAGCGGCCCTGAAGTTGTCAACATTGACGTGTGTCATAGATGTGCCTCCCGATCGTCTCTACCTGACGATGGTAGGGACACCCAAGATTCTGCTGCCTCTAGGGCCAAGACGACGAATACGACCGCACATAACGGCACATATGCTCGCCTAGCTAGGCCAGACATATTGCCGGTTATGGGTGGCTATTGGAAGAGATAAAAGGAGGCTCCCGGTAGCGATACCGGGAGCCTCCTTTGTCGATTGCTGGGGAATCTAGGCGAAACATCCTGGTGTTCCGTTGAGGGGTGGAGCGTTGTTTCCGTCCCCCTGCCCGCCGTCAGGAGTGTTCGCTGACTGGATAGATCTTGTCAGCTACCAACTTTCCTTCCAATCGTGTCGGCCGTCTAGACCAACGTCGTCTGATTACTTGTCCGTCGTCCTCCGCCGATCACGCTCCCGCAAATACCGCTACGTACGACACTGGGCAATGCGGTTGTCCCGGGTTGAACTCCGCTCCCGGCGTTCCGCCAGGGTTGTGTCCTGACTCACCCTCGGGGCACCCGATGCCCGTCCAGAAGTCAGACAGCCAGGCGTTCAGATCGCTGCCAGCGTCGCTGGCTTGACCGTGATAGGCGATTTCGATATGGACCTCAGCCGTTTCCGGGTCGAGATCGAACGTCGCGTGGAACGGGTCAGTCGTAGTCGGAGGCCCGTTGGTTGCGAGTGCATCAAGGAAGCCCAAAATTCCTGAATCCCCAACATCTACGGACATCGTTGCAGTGGCCTCACCGCTCGATCCAATCACCTCACCACCTGCAGAAGCAACGTACGCATCCGGCAGGGCGAAGCCAGCATTTCCGACGACCCACCAGAACGTGTACACGCCGTCCGGCGTAAGTCCACTAACCGTCGTGGTGGCATCAAGACCGTCGTCCCGACGGGTCAGATCCACACTTCCGTAACTCGACGTTGAACTCACAGGGTTACCCGACGAATCGAATATCTGGATGACATCTAGTGTTTCGACATCGGCGCTCGATCTGTTGATGATCACGATCGCCGCGATCGCTACAACGACCACAGCGACGATCCCGATGATCCATTTCGTCTTCATTCCGCTATCTCCGGAACTTGCATTGCTCTCGGTCGTCTGGAGTTCCGTCATCAGCTGTGCTCGCTGACGGGATAGATCTCGTCCGCCACCAGGCCGTGGGCCTCCCTGTGGACGGTATTTGCAGCTTCTGCGTCGTCTGCTTCCACGAGACAGAAGATCTTGCCTTGGTCCTCGTTCACCCAGTACCGCAGATAGGTCACGCCATACTTGCCTTGAGTTTCGAGATCCGC
>PVMK01122972.1_pt1 | contig 12210 bp, 10 predicted proteins | sample 1853481 | NCBI WGS metagenome assembly PVMK01 (sample SAMN08533507, study PRJNA380276) | Marine sediment metagenome, whole genome shotgun sequencing project. | reverse complement strand
TCTCTCCTACCGCAGTCAAGTTGGGTGCATTGGTACTGAGAATTTGATACCTGTCCCCAATTTCCTACTCCAGCTCTTTGTCGATGATCGCGGCGAAGGCCTCGAAGGGCTGGGCACCGGACATGAACCGACCATTGATGAAGACCGCGGGAGTTCCCGTTACACCCATCCGGCTCCCCGCACGCAGGTCCTCTTCCACCTGGTCGGCGTACTTGCTCGAATCGAGGCACTCGTCGAAGACCCCGGCTTCAAGGCCCAGGGTCACCGCCTTGGCCTTGAGCTGATCGACACTCAGGCCCTTCTGGTCAGCAAACATCGCATCGTGCATCTCCCAGAACTTGTCCTGGTCGAAGGCACACAACGAAGCTTCGGCGGCCTTCTGCGCCTGTGGGTGGATGTTGAGCAGCGGAAACTGGCGAAAGACGATCCTGACCCTGTCGCCGTACTCCTCGTTCACCTTCTCTAATGTCGGCAGCACGCGTGAGCAATAAGGACATTGAAAATCGGAGAACTCCACAATCGTGATCGGGGCGTCGGCTGGCCCCATCGAGGGATGCCCTGCTGACGCCACCTCCAGACGGAGCGGCTCGATAAACGTCTCCGAGCCGTACTTCTCATCGAGCGCGGCCAGCAGCTCCATGCGACCCTCTTGTGTTTGCTGCTGGACCAGGTGCTGGTGGATCTGCACTGAGACCTGCTCCTTGGGCTGTCGGATCTGAGCCTGGTTCTCCTGGTAGAAGGCGTCCACCTCCTCGTCGGTCGGTGGCACCACTTTGCTGCTCACCTCTTTCTCCAGCAGCTCCTCGACGCTGAGGCCCTGGGCTTCGGCCTCCTTTTCGAGTAGTTGGGTGGCAACCAACTGGCTCACTCCCCGCTCGATGATCTGGTGCCGCTCCCGATCGACCTTGAGCAACTGCGCGGCCACTACTTCCTCCACCTCGGCCTCGGTGATCTCTTTCCCGGCGACGATCGCCAGCACCTTGCCACCCGCCCCGGTCGTACCGGATTCGGCTTCGGCGCCGTCGCTGTTGTCGGCGCGAACCGGTGTCTCGGAGACCGAGCAGGCCGCCAGCGCGAAGGCGAGCACCACACAAGCCATGAAGCCGGTGCACGTACGGAGATTGAATCTGTCGAATGACTCCATGTTGCTGTATTCCTTTGCAGTCCGTAGGGGAATTTGGTGACAGGTATCAGATTCTTGCCACCACAGCATCAGACTTGGCGGCGGCAGGGCAGAATCTGTACCTGTCACCAAATTCCCGGCATCATATCGACGATCCGGTAGGGGGGCAAGAAAGATGACCGACCACCAATCCTTCCAGAATTCTCTGTGCGCTGACGCCCCGGATCCGCATCCGCGGCCCACCCAAAAGCTCTTCCGCCAATGCCAACATCCGTTGACGTCTGGCGGTGTCGTCACCTGTCCTTGCCACGGCCTTCAACACCGCCGCCGCCGCCAGATTCCAGGGTCCGGCCGCCCGCGGATCCTCCCACCCTCCAGCCTGCTCCAACACCGCTGCCGCCGCCATCAAATGGATGGCGCTTGCCGATTCGTAGTAGGCGCCGATCGCGGCCGTAACCTCCCCTGCCAAACGATCGACCACCTCCTCGTCCAAAGCCTCCCCGGCGCCGAGATAGAGCGCCATGGAGCGGCTACGCACCGTCGGTAGAAGATCGAAACGCGAGGGGGCCAGCAGCATAAAGTGTCGGGGAGCACCGGTCTGTGGCTCCTCCAGGGTCTTGAGCAGGGCGTTGGCGGCCTCCCCGGTCAGGGTCTCGGCACTGGCGATGACAAAGACTTGACCACGCGCCTCGAAGGGAGACAACTGGGCCGTCTGCAGAAAGGTCTTGGTGGACTCCACCGACGTGGAGGTCTTCAGGTCCCGCTGCAGAACCAGAAAATCCGGGTGGAACCGCTCGCCGGTGCCGTCAGGCCAGGTGATCCTCTGGCAGTGCCGACAACGGTCACAGGGTCTCTCCTCCGGCGCCACCTCGCAGAGGAGCACCCTGGCCAAGCGAACCGCGGCCTCCCTTCTGCCTTCGACGGTGCCACCATGGAGGATCAGGGCCGGGTAGAGCCGCCCATCCTTCGCCACCGACTCGGCAGCGGCGAGATTCAAGCCTTCTCCCCGAAGTCGAAGATCCCCGCGAGCGCTTGGCGAACCTGCTCGGCGGTCTCCTCGGTACTGCCCGCCGAGGTCACCACCCGGAAGCGGTCCGGCTCCCGGCGCACCAGCTCCAGATATCCCTCACGCACCCGCTCATAGAACTGGAGCTCCTCGGCATCGAGGCGATCGACACCGCTCCGACGGCGACGGCTTTGGGAATTTCCCCGGTTGCGGGCGACTTTGGCCGGCACATCGAACAGCAGGGTGCGGTCCGGCCGCCGACCACCGGTCGCCAGACGATCCACTTGGTCGAGGATCGCGAGCTCCACGCCTCTGCCAAACCCCTGGTAGGCGTAGGTCGAATCGGTGAAGCGATCGCACAGTACATGGCGGCCGGCCGCCAGCGCCGGATCCACCACTTCCATCAGATGCTGCCGGCGGCTGGCAAAGACCAACAGCGCTTCCACGGTACCGTCGAGAGCGCCCCACTTGGGATCGAGAAAGACCTCTCTGATGGACTCGCCCAGAGCCGTCCCGCCCGGCTCATGGGTAACGAGATGGTCTATCCCGCGATCATCGAGGTAGCGGGCCACCCAGCGGAGATGTGTCGACTTACCGCTGCCGTCGAGGCCTTCAAAAGTGATAAAACGGGGTTCCATGACTCGAGCCAGGAGGATACCAGCCCTTGACATAGATCGCGGCTTGCAAGAGGATTTCACCTGGCTGCTCGTGCAGCCATGTTTCCATAGAACTCCAGCAAACCACGGAACCCCTTCCAATGGCGAAAGTTTTCGTTTGTAGAGAGAGAAGCGTAGGCGAAACCCGCGTCGCGGCTACCCCGGAGACGGTCAAGAAGATGGTCCACGCTGGGCTCGAGGTCTGGGTCGAGGAAGGCGCCGGAGTCGCCTCCAACCTGCCCGACAAAGAGTACGAGGACGCGGGTGCCAAGATCGTCACCAAGGCCGCGGAGGCCTGGGGCCAGGCCGATGTGGTGCTGAAGGTCTCCCCGTTGAGCTTCAACGAGCAACTGGCCCAGCCTGAAGCCGAGGTGCTCAAGGATGGTGCCGTAGTCATCGGGTTTATGGCTCCCCACGACAATCTCGACACGGCGCGCACGTTGGCGGAGCGTGGGATCACCACCCTGGCCATGGAGCTCATCCCGCGGGTAACCCGCGCCCAGAGCATGGATGCCCTGTCCTCGCAGGCCAACGTTGCCGGCTACAAAGCCGCTGTACTGGCCGCCGCCCGTCTGGGCAAGCACTTTCCGTTGCTGATGACGGCCGCCGGCACCATTCCTCCCGCCCGCGTGGTCATCATGGGCGGCGGTGTCGCCGGCCTCCAGGCTCTGGCGACGGCCAAGCGGTTGGGAGCGATTGTCGAGGTATCCGACATCCGGCCGGCGGTCAAGGAGCAGGTGGAATCGCTCGGTGGCCGATTTATCGATCTACCCATGGAAGAGAGCGGCGAAGGTGAAGGCGGGTATGCCAAGGAGATGGGCGAGGACTTCTTGCGCCGACAGCGGGAAATCGTCAAGCAGCACGTCGCCGCCGCCGATGTGGTCATCGCCACCGCTCAGGTACCTGGCAAGAAAGCACCCCGCCTGGTGACCGCGGATATGGTGGAGGCCATGCGCCCCGGCTCGGTGATCATCGATCTGGCGGCCGGGCAGGGCGGCAATTGCGAGTTCAGCAAGCCGGACGAAGAGGTCAACCACAACGGTGTTCTGATCCTGGGGCCGACCAATCTGGCAGCCACTCTTGCCCACGACGCCAGCACCGTCTACTCGCGAAACGTGCTCGCTCTCTTCCAGTTGCTGTTGAAAGACGACGGGCAAATCAATATCGACACCAGCGATGAAATCATCGAGGGAACACTGCTGACACACGCGGGAGAGATCGTTCACGAACCCACCGCCGAGCAGCTACAGGGGGTGAGCGCATGATGGGCGCACTGCTAGTCGGAATCTATGTCTTTGTGCTGGCGAGCTTTGTCGGCTTCGAGATCATCACCAAGGTCCCACCCACGTTGCACACCCCACTTATGTCGGGGGCCAACGCGATATCTGGCATTACCCTGGTGGGGGCGCTGGCATCCGCCACTACCGGCAATGTGACGGCCAGCAATGTCCTGGGCCTGTTGGCCATCATCTTCGCCACCATCAACGTCGTCGGTGGCTTTCTGGTCACCAACCGCATGCTCGCCATGTTCGCCAAGAAGAAGGCCAAATCATGACCCAGCTTCTCGATTCGGTCGTCATTCCCGTTCTCTACCTGCTGTCGGCGGTGTTGTTCATCTTGGGTATCAAGGGGCTCACCCGCGTGCGCACGGCGCAGCGTGGAAACGCTATGGCCGCCCTGGCGATGCTGATCGCCATCGTCACCACCCTGCTCGACCTGGGGCTGGTGGACTTTCGCTGGATCATCGCCGGGCTGGTTATCGGTGGATTGGTCGGTGGCGTGGCCGCACTCAGAGTTCAGATGACCGCGATGCCCGAGTTGGTGGCGCTGTTCAACGGCTTTGGCGGTGGTGCCTCGGCGCTGGTGGCCTCCTCGATCATCTGGCTCGAGGTCATCGAGCCGGGGCTGGAGGCCACACCCGCTTCGATCATGGGCGGTGACTCCGCGGTGACTGCTTTCCTCTCGATCTTTGTCGGGGCGGTGACGCTGAGCGGCAGTCTGATCGCTTTTCTGAAGTTGAAGGGCACGATGACGGGCTCCCCGATCCTCATCCCGGGCAGGCACGTCGTCAACGGACTGCTGTTCGCCGCAACGGCCGCGGCCGGTCTCTATCTGGCGTTTGGCGCCAGCGATCCGGCGACGATCGAGATCGCCTGCCTCATCGTCGGTGTGCTCAGCCTCATCGTCGGCGTGCTGATGGTCATCCCCATCGGCGGCGCCGACATGCCCGTCGTCATCTCGTTTCTCAACTCGCTCTCCGGTGTGGCGGCAGCGATGACCGGATTCGTGCTCGGCAACAACCTGCTCATCATCTCCGGTGCCCTGGTAGGTGCTTCCGGTCTGATCCTGACGCAGATCATGTGTGTGGCCATGAATCGCACCCTGGGCAATGTTCTGTTCTCCGGCTTCGGCCAGGAGGGTGCTGACGCCGGTTCCCGCGAGTACGCCAACGTCCGCTCCTACAGCCCGGAAGAAGCGGCGATGGTTCTGGAGAGTGCCGAGTCGGTCATCATCGTCCCGGGCTACGGATTGGCCGTGGCCCAGGCCCAGCACACGGCACGCGAGCTCGCCGATCTGATGGAGAAGCGCGGCGCCAAGGTCAGCTACGCCATCCACCCGGTCGCCGGCAGGATGCCGGGACACATGAACGTGCTGCTGGCAGAAGCGGACGTACCCTACGAGATGCTTGTCGAGATGGACACCATCAACCCCGAGTTCAAGACCACCGATGTGGTGCTCGTCATCGGTGCCAACGACGTGGTCAACCCGGCGGCCGAAAAGGACCCCGCCAGTCCAATCGCGGGGATGCCGGTGTTGGAAGTGTGGAAAGCACAGACGGTGATGGTGATCAAGCGCAGTCTGAGCCCGGGTTTCGCCGGCATCAAGAACGAGCTCTTCGAGTACGACAACACGATGATGATCTTTGGTGACGCCAAGAAGGTTCTCCAGAGCCTGGTCTCAGAAGTCAAAGACCTCTCTGCCGCCGCCTAGCAGCCCGCCATCATGGGCGAGCAGAAGATCCAGCACAGCCACGATGCCGAAGGTCTGAGGAGCTTCTCCAAGAAGCTGCTGACCGATCTGCGAGCCTTTGAGAAGATGCTCGCTGACGGCGTCTTCGAGTCCGAGGTCACCCGCATAGGCGCCGAGCAGGAGATGTTTCTCGTCGACGCCGACGGCCGGCCGGCGCCGCTGGCCCTCGAGGTGCTCGAGCGGATCAACGACCCCCACTTCACCACCGAGCTGGGCAAATTCAACATGGAGTGCAACCTGGATCCGATCACTCTGGAGAGCAACGCCCTCGGCCGCATGGAGAAGCAGCTCAACCAGTTCGTCGACCGCGCCCGCAAGGCGGCCGAGGAGGTCGGGGCCGAGGTGGTGCTCACCGGCATCCTACCGACCTTGGAGAAGTCCGATCTCAACCTCGAGAACATGACGCCGAGACCGCGCTACTTCGCCCTCAACGAGGCGATCAACCGACTGCGGGGCGAGCGCTATCAGTTTCGGATCAAAGGCCGCGACGAGCTCATCATCACCCACGACAACGTCATGTTGGAGGCCTGCAACACCAGCTTCCAGATCCATTTCCAGGTCGGAGCCGATGACTTCGTCCGCCTCTACAACGTGGCTCAGGCGATCGCCGCACCGGTGCTGGCGGCGGCCACCAACTCGCCTCTGCTCTTTGGCAGACAGCTCTGGCGGGAGACACGAATCGCCCTGTTCCAGCAATCGATCGACACCCGCGGCGCCACCGATCACTTGCGAGAACAGAGTCCGCGGGTGAGCTTTGGCAGGAAATGGGTCGAGGAATCGATCACGGAGATCTTCAAAGAGGACATCTCCCGCTTCCGGGTGCTGATGACTGCGGATATCGAAGAGGATCCCTTCGAGATTCTCGACCAGGGCAAGACACCGACGCTGATGGCGCTACGGCTCCACAACGGCACGATCTATCGGTGGAACCGTCCCTGCTATGGAATCTCGGCTGGACGTCCTCACCTCCGCATCGAAAACCGCATCCTGCCGGCGGGTCCCACCACTCTCGACGAGATGGCCAACGCGGCGCTCTGGTTCGGACTCTTGAAGGGGGTGACGCTGACCTACGAAGACATCACGCAGGTCCTGGACTTCGAGGAGGCGCGGGAGAATTTCGTCTGCGCTGCCCGGCTGGGCATGGGCGCTCACTTCAGCTGGCCCGAGCAGGAGAACGTCGCCGCGCAGCAGTTGCTCCTCGACACCATGATACCGATGGCGAAGGAGGGTCTCGAGGCACTGAGCTTTGCCTCTGCGGACATCGACCGCTATCTCGGGATCATCGAAGAGCGGGTGACGACACTACAAACCGGATCTCAGTGGCAGATCGACTCGATGGCGGCGATGAAGGCCGACGGCACCCGCTCAGAGCGTTTGACCGCTCTAGTCGCCGCCACCGCCAGCCGTCAGCTGGCGGGCGATCCGGTTCACCGGTGGGAGCTGGCCAGGGTCGAAGAAGGCGGCGAGGGCAGGAAGCACTACCTCCGAATCGAGCAGCTGATGACCACCGATCTGTTTACCGTCAATCAGGACGAACTGGTGGACATCGTGGCCTCGGTCATGAACTGGCACCACATCCGGCACGTGCCGGTGGAAGACAACCTCCACCGGCTAGTGGGTCTGGTCACCTACCGCTCCCTGCTGCGGCTGCTGGCCGAGGACATGGTGAGCAAGGGCACCGGCTCGGTCCCGGTGAGCAGCATCATGGCGACCGATGTGATTACCGTAAATCCCGAAACCTCTTCACTGGACGCCATTCGCTTGATGAGAGAGCACAAGATCAGCTGTCTGCCGGTGGTCGACACCCGGCAGCGCCTGGTCGGCATCGTCACCGAGACGGACTTCATGGCCATCGCGGCTCAGCTGCTCGAGGACTATCTGAGCTGAACTTTGGGGACAGGTTCAAATCCTTCCCTACGGCCGTCCAGAAGAAACCTCTTGGAGGGAGAATTTGTACCTGTCCCCAATTCACCCAAATCACTCTCGCTGGTCAGCAGCCTTCCTGCTGGCCTCCCTGGGTCTATTCACCCTCCTACCCACCACCCACGCAGCCTCCTTCCCCGCCACTCAGGGTCGAGGCGGCGCGGTGGCCGCAGCTGAGCGGGCGGCAACCGAGGCCGGAATCGAGATCTTGCGGTCGGGCGGCAACGCCGTCGACGCGGCGGTGGCCACCGCCCTGGCCCTGGCCGTGGTGCAGCCGGATGCCGGCAACCTGGGTGGTGGTGGCTTTGCGGTGGTGAGGATGGGAAAGGAGCTCGCCAGTCTCGATTTCCGGGAAACGGCGCCGACGGCCGCCCGTCGGGACATGTTCCTCGACAGTGATGGCGGTCCGGATGACGACGCCTCGCGCGAAGGCCCCCTGGCAGCCGGCGTTCCCGGCACGCCCACCGGGCTCTACACGCTCCACCGTCGCTTCGGCAGGTTGCCCTGGCGAGACGTGGTGGAGCCGGCCCACAGGCTGGCCGCCGACGGCTTTATCGTCTCCAGACGATTGCAGCAGTCGGTCGCCGGCTCCCGCAAGCGCCTCGAGCGGTACCCCGAGACTGCGGCGGTTTGGCTGCCCGGCGGCGAGCCACCGCAAGCCGGCAGCCGGATCCGTCTGCCGGCTCTTGCCGCGACTCTCAAAAGCTACGCCGAGCAGGGTCCCACGGCCTTGACCTCGGGCGCAGCCGCCCAGGCCATCGAGCGGGTTTCGACCAAGTACGGGGGTATCCTCCGGGTCACCGATCTCACCGGCTACCGCCCCGTTTGGCGCCAGCCGCTCACCTTCGAGGCTTTCGGGTGGCGGTTTGCCTCGATGGATCTACCGGCCTCGGGCGGCATCATCCTGGCCCAGACCCTGGTGCTGTTGGAGACCCTGGAGTGGCGCTCCTACCCCCGCTTTGGCGCCGTGCGCGCCCACCTGCTGGCCGAGGTATGGCGGAGGTCCTTTGCCGACCGCTTCCTGCTGGGTGATCCGGCCACCACCCTGGCCGACTCGAAGACACTTCTCGATCCCGACTGGCTCGCGTTCCGACGCTCGACGATTAGCGCCGGGCGAGCAACGCCATCGGCGGAGGTCGTCCGGTCACCCCAACCCACTCTTCGGGAAAGCTCGGACACTACCCACCTGTCGGTAGTCGATGGGGCCGGGAATCTAGTGGCCCTGACCACCACTCTCAACGACGCCTACGGCTGTGGGCTGCTGGTGCCCGAGCTCGGGTTCTTTCTCAATAACGAAATGGACGACTTTGCCGCCGCACCCGGACACCCCAACATGTACGGGCTGGTTCAGGGCGAGGCCAACGCCGTTGGCCCGGGAAAACGGATGCTTTCCTCAATGGCCCCGACACTCGGCTTTCGCGGCTCCGAGAGCGTTGTCCTCGGCGCCCGCGGCGGCGGGCGCATCCCCACCGCCGTTCTCCAGGTCCTGCTCAATCTGCTCGAGGATGGCGACCCGCTCCAGACCGCCGTCGACCGGCCGCGGCTCCACCATCAGTGGCTTCCCGATCTTCTGCGCGCCGAGCCTGATGCCCTCAGCCCCGAAACCAGAGAGACTCTGGAAGAGTGGGGTCACGAGATCGAGGTCTGGACCCGGACGGCCAAGGTCCATACCGTGCGGCGACTCGCGGACGGCCGGTTCGAGGCCGCGGCCGATCCGCGGGGCCCTGGAGTGGCCGCTGTCGTCGACCCTTTGCCCTAGCCACACATTATTGAAGGAGGACTGATCGTGAAAGCTCGCCACTATCTTGCCATTGCGTTGGCTCTTGCCAGTCTTGGCATCGGTGCCTGTCAATCACCCGAGCCTCAGACCGCTACACCCGCGCGGGTCGAGAACGCGGCGCTCAACATCGCCATCGCCAACGTTCCCGAGCCCTTCGTGCTCGAGACCAACCAGGGCGCCGCTCTCCGCTTTACCGCCCCCGGTGTGGAAGGTAACGGTCTACTGCGAATCGAAGTCGGACCTCTGTCGAGCTCGCCAATAAATCTCGTAGAAGAGGTCAAGGCGAGAAGGACGGTCTTCGAGGAAACGACAGGCGGTCAGTACTTTGGCAACCGGGAGCTGGCCACTCCCCACGGACCGGCCTACACCGCCCGCGGCGCCATCGAAAGCAGCGATGGGGTGGTCGAAGAGATCTGGATCTATGCCATCCACCCAGCGGAGTATCGACTTCTGACCCTGGTCTATCGATACCCGTCAGCGGAGGACTCCGCCGACAGGGCCGCTCAGCTGATGTCGATCCTGGGCGAGGTGGAATCTGTCGAGACGTCGACCGAAGAAGTCGACGAGACGACTGCCGAGCCCAGCGCCAGCTGATCCCGATACTGCAACAGATACAGGCGATAGTAGATGCCCCGCTGAGCCAGGAGCTCCTGGTGGGTTCCCTGCTCTCGCAGCCGGCCCTTGTGGAGCACCAGGATCCGGTCGGCCTTCTGGATCGTCGACAGCCGGTGGGCAATGACCAGACTGGTGCGATCGGCGAGCAGTCGATCGAGGGCCAGCTGGATCCATTGTTCGGTCTCGGTGTCCACCGACGACGTGGCCTCGTCCAAAATCAGGATGCGAGGGTCGAAGGCCAGCGCGCGGGCAAAGGCAATCAACTGTTTTTGACCCACCGAGAGACCGGCTCCGCGCTCGCGGACCTCGGTCTCGAAACCCTCCGGTAGGCGGTCTATGAACTCCAGGGCGTGCACCTCCCCGGCCGCCCAGCGTAGCCGCTCCTCATCAATCGTCTGGTCACCGAGTCGGATGTTCCCTGCCACCGTGCCGGAGAAGAGAAAGACATCCTGGAGCACCAGACCGATGGACCGCCGTAGGAGCTCGAGGTCCCACTCGCGCACATCGACACCGTCGACCAAGACCGATCCGGAGTCGAGGTCATAGAACCGTTGAAGAAGACTGGCGAGTGTCGTCTTGCCGGCACCGGTATGCCCGACGATAGCCACTGTCTCCCCGGGCGCCACCTCGAACGAGACGTCGTGGAGCACCTGCTCATCCTGGTTGTAGCCAAAAGAGACCCCGCGAAACTCGATAGCCCCGCGGACCCGGTCGGGCCTGAAGGCGTCGACCGGTGAAGCGATCTCCAACGGCGAATCCATCAGATGAAAGATGCGCTCCGAGCTGGCCATCGCGGCCTGCAGAATGTTGTACTTCTCGGACAGGTCGGCGAGCGGCTGGTAGAAGCGCTGCGCATACTGCAGGAAAGCCACCAGAGCGCCGATGGAAAGCGCTCCCGCCACCACCCCGCTGCCCCCGTACCAGAGGATCAAGCCCACACCCACCGCCGTGATCAGCTCGACACCGGGATAGTAGACAGCGTAGTAGAAGATCGCCCGGATGTTGGCGCGCCGGTGGGCGTCGTTGACTTGCGCGAAGTCGTCGAGCGCTCCTTCCTCCCGGTTGAAGAGCTGCACCACGGACATACCGGTGATGTGCTCCTGTAGGAACGCGTTGATCCGCGCCAGCCTCACCCTCACCTCCCGATAGCTCCGTCGCGCGCGAGTCTTGAACCAGAAGGTCAGCAGCAACAGCAGTGGCAGAATCGCAAAGGTGACGATGGCGAGGCGCCAGTCGAGCCAGAAGAGCACGGCGACGATCCCGACCAGCAGCACCACGTCACCAAAGATCGAGACGATGCCGGCGGTAAAAAGCTCGTTGAGCGCGTCGACGTCGTTGGTTACGCGGGTGACCAGCCGGCCGATCGGATTGCGGTCGAAAAAAGCGACCGGCAGGCGCTGCAGCCGGCTGAAAATGTCCCGCCGCAGGTCGAACATGATCATCTGGCCCATCAGCTGCATGATGTAGCCCTGCCAGTAGAGGACAAGAAAGGTCAGCAGCAGAGACCCGAGGTAGATCAATGAGACGATCCCCAAACCGACCGCCGGCTCGACCTCAATCCCTCTTCGCACCATCTCCTCGGCGACCCAGCGACTCACGGTAGAGAGCGTCTCTGCCTCTCCGGCGAAGGGTCGGATGAAGAGATCCAGCGCCACCGCGGTAGCCAGCGGTCCGACCAGTTGCAGCAACGACGAGAGGATGATGAGAGCGATGGCGACCGCCGCGGTCCACCGGTAGGGAACCACGTAGCCGAGCAAACGACGCATCAAACGCGCGTCGTACGCCTTGCCGAGAATTTCTTCTTCGTGGAGGCCCGTTGCTTTGCTCACGACGGCTAAAATACCACCACGACTCGACTTACGGGCATGGAGTTTTTGCCGGCACTTCACGCCAGCTGTTTGGACGTCGTTTCGCTGTGACCTTTACCACAGATTATCGCTTCCGATAGATGGTATAAAGTGTCGCAATGTCTTCTCTTGAAGAGACTTAAAGGATCCCTATGGCACTCTCTCTCAACGCGATGCTGAAGGCCATGGTGGAGCAAGGGGCTTCCGACCTCCACCTGACCACCAACTCG
>PVMK01183097.1_pt1 | contig 12211 bp, 11 predicted proteins | sample 1853481 | NCBI WGS metagenome assembly PVMK01 (sample SAMN08533507, study PRJNA380276) | Marine sediment metagenome, whole genome shotgun sequencing project. | reverse complement strand
ACACAGTTTTGCATCTATCAGCGTTGAAGCCAAGACGTTGATAGCATCGCGCAGGCGATCCTGAGACTTCTGGTCCCAGTTGGGAATCTCGAATTTTCCGATCTTGTCCTGCTTAACTTTAATCCTGTCCTGAATGGCATTGACCTTCTTGATATCCGCAGGATTGCTTGAATCGACCAGAGTTCTGAATAGCACAAGCACGTAGCGGGTGCCAATCTTGTCCTTTGTCAGGGTGTAGGTACCAGGCTTGTATTTAACCATTGTTGTGTATTCATCTTCGTTGATCACTTGCATGGATTGAAAGCGCTTTCCGGTATCGGGCTTGGTGATGGTAATCGGAGCAGTTAGGTCAAAAATCCCCACAGAATACAACGTGTCCCGGTTCATCCGGATCACCTTTTGCTGATCGATAGGAGTCGGCATCCGGATATTGAAGAACTTACCGAAAGCTCCCATATCGACGTAACTTTTAAACATCTTGTGGCTTTCAGCACGGACAAACGTGTCCCAGGCAACAGGTACGGTTTCCAAAGCACTTATCGATGAAAGCACGTTGTCGATGTGTGCTTGCTGGGCGGCATTTACCATGTTGGTTGATAAGCTAAGACTTAACACATACAAAAAAACTGTTATTCTTGTCGTCTTCATTTTTTCCTCCTTGTTGTATGAGACGGCTGACAGCTCCGGCTGCCTCTTTTGTGTGGTTTCCTTCAATAACTACTTAACCAACTCAATTTGCCATGCTTTTCCCTGTGGTACGCTTTAACCGCGCCGCGAGCTCTGCAACCAGGGGGTTCGCGCTGATTCCGTGTGCAACTATACTGAGTGTGATGGTGCAGACCACGGTCATGGCGATAGTGTCCCCGCCGGACAAGTGCTTGTTGAGCACGATCACGGCAAACACGATACTAGCCAACCCGCGGGGGCCAAACCAACCCATAAACAGTTTTTCATCGACGCGCAAATCCGCCCCGGCAAGCGCCAGGAATACCGGCACCATGCGCACAACGGTGAGACTGAGCACTGCATAGAGCACGATCTCCCAACTGAAAGACCCAACCGACTGACCGACCACTGCTGCGCCGAACACCACCCAGGTAATCAGGGCCAGCGTATCACCGGTCCCCTCGGCAGCAAGCAAGAGCTTAGGTTTGTGGTGTTTCGCAAGCCTACCGAACAACAGGCCGCCGGCGAAGGCGGCGATAACTCCGCTGCCACCTAACCACTGTGCAACGGCAAAGCAAGCCACGGCCAACGCCGGGACAGGGAGTTGCCGCCAGCTCTCGGTGACCCAACCAGAATCGGTAAACACCTTCAACACCCTACTACCCACGACGCTCAATCCAACGCCCACGGCGACCCCGATCCCGATTTCTTCGACCACCAGTTTCAGCGCCAGCATCGAGATGCTACCTTCATCGCCAATGGCAGTGGCAAGGGAAAGAAAGACGAATAGGATCGGAACACAAATGCCGTCGTTCAGACCGCTTTCCACATTTAACCCCTCCCGAATATTGGATGAAACGGTTTCATTCGTCACCACCGCCTTGCCCAAGGCGGCATCGGTGGGTGCCAGCATGGTCGCCAGAATGGCGATCTCGAACAGGCTCAGCCCATCGAAAAGGAGAACGCCGATCCCGAAGCCAAGTAGGATGGTCAGCGGTAGCCCGATCAACAGCAGACGCTGGGGGATACGGAAGCTCTGTTTCAGTACACCGAGATTCGCATTGGCAGCATCCGTGAACAAAACCAGCGCGAGTGTCAGTTCGGCAAGCGTACGTAACCCCTCCATGTCCACAGCATCCAGGCTCATGACCCCCAGACCCAGGGGGCCGAGTGCTAGGCCGAAGGCGATATACACGAGTGCCCCGTTGATGGGCGTGCGCTCGAATCCTGCGCTTACAATACTGTAGAAAAAAACAAATACGGCCAGGATCGCCAGATTTTCATACATGAAGTTTGTCCTCTAGATGACACGGTCAGACCCACACTGATACCAAGCATAATACTAAGTCTTGGATTAGGTTATCTCCCTTAAAACTAGGCATCCCCTACTCTTTCCTTTTCCCAATTTTAGAGAAAAAAATTTTCAGAAGAAAAATCGGTGAATGACTGCTATCGACCCAAAGCGGACATTCAGAAAATCAGCGTTTGAAATATTAGGCAGCCAGTTTGGTTTCATTGAGTATTTAATCTGAAAAAAAATAACCAGACTGGCAATAATAGCCAGAGTGCCAATGCTCCGTTAACGTTGATGAAAGAAATTAGAATTGAACCCAGCGCAAAAAATAAACTAGGATACATTACTGGCCAGCTTGGACTCGTCCACTCCTTGGTGATATCTTTGCCGTGCCACTCGGTTTTGGTAACAACGTGTTGATGGAGAAAGATCAATGTAAGAGTAGCCAAGCCAATGGATCCGAAGAAAAAAATCACTGCAATGGTATCTTGCTTGTAATGACCAACCAAGGAAGCGGTATAAGGAATGAGGGTCACAAATAGCAGATGCGCAAAGTTCAGCCAGAAAGTTTTATAATTGCACTTTTCAACGGGTGTGAGAGTCCAATGATGCCGTATCCAAAGGAAAGCCACCACAAAAAAGCTGAGCAGGTAAGCAATAAAATTAGGGACTTGCCCTTGCAAGTCGATAAGAAGTACTGTTTTGGTCAATCCAGATTTCTCGGGAGCATGGAGATCCAGCACAAGTAGTGTGACGACAATTGCGTACACACCGTCAGTGAGGGACTGTAGGCGCCCTGTTGTATAGGTTTGATCAAAAAGGTTTTTCACTTCTTAATAATCCATAACTAAAGTTTTGCGGTTCAAGTATACCTATAGTAGGTTAATCTCGGAACACAATACCAGTTGGCACTAAGATTTTAATCTTTGTTGGAAATGATCATTTTACGGGTTCTGTCGCATTAACGCGCCTCTGCCAAGCAATCGGCTATGCTGGTGATCTTGTTTGGTATGCATTCCCAGAATAATCATATAGCGGCCCATGCAAAATTTGCGTATGACACTCCATCAATTGCTCCGCCACCACTAGTTAAAAACTTATAACCAACGAAGTCGTCAAAGTTGTATTGTTATCCGTGGTAGTGCCGTCATGCTTGATAAAAATATTATCTTTACTGACCAAGGCCCTGGCTTCAGCTCTCCAGAGGAAATTTTTTGTGAGACGCCAATCAAAATTAGCTGAGAAACCCCATGTACTAAAACCATTAGGTGAGTTATCGCTGACGATTACATTATCCGGGTCATCATAATATTCTGCTCTTACTGCAATAGCAGTTTTTGCAGTCGGTGTGTAGCGTAAGATAGCTGTCGGGCTGAACCAAACATTCATGGCCGACGAACCTTTATTTTTCTGTTGCATACCAATATCAAAACCGAGCGTTGCTGCGAGCTTGTTATTCAGTTTGAAAATGCCATAGAAATTGTGAAAGTAGCGCATCAGCCTTATGCGATCAGGCGTGTCGGTGCCAATAAATGTGCTGCTATTTAAAGTTATTTTTGAGGAAGGGCTATAAGTAACTTGCGTGCCAAATGAAGGCAGAGTATTCCCATCTACAGGGCTCAATGGTCTGCCAACCAGTCAGAATTAACGCGCTCAAGAACCATTTTCCATCATTTGAAGTATGGCTAATTTTTGCGCCAGTTTCATAGTAGGGGGTGCTTTCAGTTGCGAAACTTCTGGTTAAACTCCAGTTGTCCTTAGCCTCGACCCCTTCGAAACCAATGTGGGAAGTAAAAACACCTGCCTCAAGCCATAGATTATTTTCTTTCGAAAGTTTTATAGCGACATTGGCATCATAGAGATTTTCCAGCAAACTAGATTCTGCTGAATAATTAGCACGCATATAGTCGCCTAAAGCTAGTGCAAAATTGGCTTTAATATTTTTAGTATCGTATGACGTTTTTAAAAAAGCTAAGGATACTGCGGGCTCATCATTCTTTTTATAGCTTGGGATTAGTGGTTTCCTGTCTTTAAAAGATTCACTAAAAGAAACAGAATAGTAAGTTTCAACGTACCCGCTGATCTTGAACGGTGAAATCAAGTCGTTTGTAATCGTTACAATTTCTTCTGCATGCGCATCTACGCTTGCTAGTAGGCAGGCACCTAGAAAAATGTTTTTCATCCGCTATTTTAGTACTTGTACTACGATAGCTAATTAGTTTCTTACAACCCAAGTTCCTTGATAGGAATCTATCAGGGATTTTTTATGTCTGATAAATTGATGTGCTTAGACCAATACTAATGTTCGGTTTTGTCACAAAACGTACGCTCAATCTAGTAGAAGAACATGCGTTTCCAACAAGGGGTAGGTGTGGAGGTACACCTAGCCCGTAACTAACCCCGCTCCTATCAATGTAGTACCTACCCCTCTTACCTTCCTCCAATTTTAGCTAAAAAAGAATTCCAGAAAGAAAATCAGTAAATGACTACTTTCGACTCAACAGATTCTAGTGATGAAAACCGGATGCCTCTTTACTGGTCATCGGCGTGTGAACCGGGTGCTGCTTGAAGTAGTCGATTGCTCTTTTCATGTCGTCGATCAATAACGAACCCAGATCGCGGCTGACGCCGTGACGAACCAGAATCCGCTGAATCGAGAGATCCTGGCGATTCGCGGGCAGTGCATATGCGGGCACTTGCCAGCCTCGAGTACGCAGCCGATCCGCAAGGTCGTAGAGGCTAAATCCTGGATTAGCGCCGTCTTTCATTTTCCAACACAGTGCCGGAATACCCTCATCCATCTCACCATTATAAATAATCTCGAAAGGCCCCATCTTCTCGATTTCACCGGCCATGTATTTTGCCGTATCGTAACAAGCGGTGTGAATCTTGCGGTAACCTTCCTTTGCCCAAACGAAGAAAGTTGTAATATTGACAAACAATCTGCCCCCCCGGTCGTGAGAAGTTCAGCGCGATATCTCGCATGTTGCCTCCCAGATAGTTCACCCAGAACACCAGTTCCTCCGGAAGATCTTGCGCCTCGCGCCAGATCACCCAGCCTACGCCCAACGGCGATAAGCCAAACTTGTGGCCCGACGTGTTAATTGATTTGACGCGGGGAATACGAAAGTCCCAAACTAGATTCGGGGCGCAGAACGGCGCGAGGAAACCGCCACTGGCACCATCGACGTGCATCCGAATATCCAGCCCCTTGTCTTTCTCCAGTTGGTCCAAGGCGTCAGCAACAGCCTTGACCGGCTCGTATTGGCACGTAAAAGTCACACCCAAAGTCGGCACCACGCCGATAGTGTTTCATCGCAGCGCTTGAGGACCTCCTCGGGCGTCATTAGTAGTCGCCCCTTCTCCATCGGGATCTCGCGCAATTCGATGTCCCAATAACGAGCAAATTTGTGCCAGCAAATCTGTACCGGCCCGGTGATCATGTTCGGTTTATTAATTTGTTTGCCCGCTGCCTTGCGCTTTGCCTCCCAGCTCCGTTTCATTGCCATCCCACCGAGCATGGCGGCTTCGCTGGAGCCAGTCGTCGAGCAACCGATCGTATTGGCGCCAGCCGGTGAGTTCCATAGATCAGCAAGCATATGTATGCAGCGCCCCTCAATTTCAGCAGTTTGCGGATACTCGTCCTTGTCGATCATGTTCTTGTCCATGCACTCATCCATGAGCCGATGGATCTCAGGTTCTGCCCAGGTCTGGCAGAATGTCGCCAAGTTCTGGCGGGAATTACCATCAAGCATCAGTTCGTCATGGACGACGGCGTAGGCATGGCGAGGGTTATGCTCTAACTCTGGAATCTTGTATTTCGGCATGACCACCGAAAGATCTGCGGACGCATATACCTCGTCCTCTAGATTGTCCCGTATGGAATCTTTTTCGTGTAGAGGCATCTATTTCTCCTTGTGATGTGAAGAACGAAAGTTCTTTTAGGTGCTGGCTTATCTGCGGCCAGATGGCGCCCTATCAGTGCCCTCCCTCTCAGTGCTAATTCTACCCAAAGTGGACATTCAGAAAAGTACCTTTCTGGTGACTTGCTACAATCTGACTCAAACTTTATAGTCTCATAATCTCGTTTCCAATGACATAAAATGTGGTCTGGTCAACGCAGTTACCAATGTTTCGACTTTTAAACACCCTAAAGAGAATGCTCCAAATATTCTTGTCTTTTTGCTTTATGATGTTGGGTTTGCACAGACTAAAAATTTTAATGGTCTGACTAAAATGCCTAAACTAGCTAAATTAGCACCGAACGGATCGCGCTTTAATAACTTCTACACGACATAAAGTCTTCAAGAATTATTCTTTATATGCTTGCTACTACGAAAAGAAAAATCCTGAGAGATGATTAAAGCAGGCCAAAAATGGAGGTTTTTTGCCATTCTGTTTCCATTCGTAATGTGTGGCTGCATGACGCTTGGCCCTGATTTTACAGAACCGGAAGCGCCGATCACGACAAGCTGGCAGACAAAGGATGATAGCTTGTCCGAGGAGTCCTCCAAGCAGGCCGAATGGTGGAAGCTCTTTAATGACCCAGCTCTAGATACTCTGGTCCAGAAGGCCTATCGGCAGAATCTTCCATTGCAGGTCGCCGGCTTGAGAATTGTTGAAGCACGTGCACAGTTAGGGATTGCCGTTGGTGACCTTTTCCCGCAAACGCAGGAGGCAGCCGGTCTTTTTGAAGCGGTCGAGAATAGTAAGAACAGGCCTTTTGGAACGGGGGGTGATCCAAATTATCGCAATATCGAGATTGGTTTTGATGCTGCCTGGGAACTGGATTTCTGGGGGCGCTTTCGTCGGGGTATCGAATCTGCTGAGGCCAGCCTTGAGGCTAGTGTAGCCGACTATGATAATGCTTTGGTCAGTTTGACTGCCGAAGTCGCCCGCGTCTATGTCACCTTACGTACAGCTCAAGAGCGTCTTGCTCTGGCACGGGCAAACATTGTCTTGCAGGAAGAAAGTCTACGGATCGCCAAGGTTCGGTTTGATAATGGCGCAACCAGCGAACTCGATTTTCAGCAGGCAACTTATAACCTGGCCAATACCCAGGCAGTGGTACCGGTTCAGTTGCGGGTAATACGCCAGGCCAAAAATGCTCTCAGCGTTCTTCTTGGTATGCCGCCAACCGACCTGAAGGAAATACTAGGAGAAGAAGGATCGATACCTAAAGCACCGGTTATCACAACAACGGGTCTACCTGCCGACTTGCTCAGGCGCCGGCCCGATATTCGCCAGGCCGCGTATTTAGCCGCCACACAAAGCGCCCAGATTGGTGTCGCCAAGTCAGAATTGTTCCCTAGATTTTCACTGACCGGATCCATTGGCTTGCAGACCAGCGACTTTTTAGCCAGCAATTTTAGTGACCTCTTCGATACTGAGAGCATGTTTCTTCAAGCCGGACCTTCCTTTCGCTGGAATATCCTTAACTATGGTCGCATCTGGAGTAATGTCCGCGTTCAGGATGTGCGGTTTCAGCAAGCCCTGGTAACCTATCGCAATACCGTGCTTGCCGCCTACCAGGAGGTCGAGAATGCCAGGGTGGCTTTTGTGCAGTCAAAACAGGAGAGCAATTTCCGTGATGTTGGTGCCACAGCTGCTAATCGATCTGTTGAAATCTCTAACATTCAGTACCGGGACGGTGCTGTGAGCTTTCAGCGGGTCGTCGATTCTGAACGGGTCCTAGTATCACAGCAGGATCAGTGGGCCAGCGCTCGCGGTGATATTGCGTTGAACCTAATCGCTATGTATAAGGCAATGGGAGGCGGCTGGGAGATTCGTGGCGAGGACCAAGAATTTATTTCTACTGAGAACCGAATCGAAATGGAAGAACGCACCTATTGGGGTGATATGCTAGCTCAACCCACTGAATCATGGTTGCAAAGAATAGCCAATTGGTGGGTGTCCGATTATTGGTTTCGCTGAAGAAGAGACACAAACCGAAACCAACCATCACAAGGAAGCTCTTGACGACAGATTGAAATTTCCGGCGTCGCAACCTGTGAAGTAATTAGGAGATCATGCGGCTCCGACGACCAGATTCGGATAGATTCTTGAAAATGTGTGAGTTATTTACTTATACTCTTGAATCTATGCTTCTGAGCATGTATTTAACTTTAAGATGGCACTGATGAAAGACTTGCCTGCCTGGCAACAATGGGGTGGTGGCGAGCTCGCCTACTCGCCCCGCAGAGGACAACATGCAGTCAAGGTTGCCCTGGCCAGCACCATTGCGCTCGTGTTTGCCGTCCGCTACAACTGGCCACATCCGTCCTGGGTGTTGATGATGATTTTGCCCGGCATGTTGCCCGTGTTGGGAGCCGCGATACAGACTATCATGGGACGCCTGGCGGCGGTGTTGTTGGGTGGTATATTCAGTCTGCTTGTGGTGGCGACCTTTATCCAGGAACCCCTTTTACTCAGCGTTGTTATTGGACTGCTAATATTCGGTGTCATCTACGGAGTGACGGGGCCTGTCGGCCCTGCCGTATTTGTCAACGTGGGCATCACCATTCCCGTGGTGGTGCTGGTAGCGTACAGCTCACACGAACAGCTGGAGATCGTTGTTTTCGATCGCATCGTTACGTTAATGTTGGGGGCGTTTATCGGGCTCGCGGTGAGTATCACGCTATGGCCGGTAAGGGCGCTTGATGAGCTCAGAAGCAGCGTGCACCAGGCTTTTTCCACTGGCAAACAACTTCTCGATGCGCGCTTCAAAGAACTGCTTTCGGGAGTAGCGCAGAGCCGAGAGAGTTTCACGCCCGAGCAGGATAGTGCTCAGAGAATGATCAATTATATCCACCTACTGGGTCAGGTACGGGCGGAACGTCGCTACGGCGAAGATCTTTCACCTCACTACCTGCGTGCTATTGTGCTAGTAGAAAGCTTGCTCGCCGCCTTGCGTACTTTTCACCTTCGCAAAGGCGTGTCGATGGAATCGTGTCCGAAAATACTGCGAGACGAGCTCGCCCAAGCTCGCGAGGTTGTAGAGCAGACCTTCATTGATCACGAACAGGGACTGGCGGATGAGGGTCCCTGGCCTCCATCCACGGCTGCGCTCGATGATTCCATCGCACGTCTCGAATGCATCCTCGACAACTTATGGGGCCCCAACAGTGATGGAGGAGTGGTGGCCATCAGGTTTAGCTCTCTGATCGAGGGACTGCGCGAAATTCGCCGGAATCTGGGAGAACTTGCCGAGGAAATCACTATCCTACGCAAGCTGAGTGCTGGCGAAATATTAGAGCAAGGTACGTCTCTAGATGAGACCGATACACACGCTAGGTGGAGGGCATTGATCAGTATCAACCCAGACCGGGTAAGAATTGCCCTGAAAGGTGCCATCGCAGGGCTTGCAAGCTTCTATATTTCCCAGGGACTGGATGTTTTTACCGTACTCGCCATGGTGTTTTCGATCATGATAGCATCGGCAGGGACCACAGGATCCGCTCGTTTAGCTGCGTTTGTTCTTTTCCTCGGTGTTAGCCTCGGCATTGGCCTCGCATGGCTGAGCACAATCTTTTTGCTACCGCACCTAGAGGCGGTGCCCATACTAGCAAGACTACCGGGGCTCACCATCCTGTGTGTCCTGGTGTTTGGCTGCGTCGGCTATCTGATGGGTGGCAAGCACCTGGCACCCTTGGCGGTGTTCATGGGGATTTTCTTCGGTGTGTTATTTATCACGGGCCAACCCAAAGTAACTACGCTCGACAGTCACTGGAACTTTCTTGTCTCGATATGGACCGCGGTTGTCGTCGGGGTGGCTGTCAATCATCTGATCTGGCCCATGACCGCGATAGGAAAACTCAGACACCAGCTGGCAGAATTTCTGGAGGGCGTCGCCGATATTGAGCGCGCTACACAGGAGGTAGACACAGACCCAGTTGCATTTCATGCCAAATACCAACGCTTCGCCGCACAGTACTATAAGAGCATTGAGATACAGCTCAAGCTGGTTGCCGCGGCTCAAGCCGAGAAAACGATCACCAAAACCCAGGTTGCTGTTGGCCTCGAATTTCAGCAACGACTGTTCGACATGAGTTACGCTTTGGCACGAATGCGACTTGAACAGCGCACACTCTTAGGAAGGCTTTTTCCCGACCAGCAGCATGTTCTGACCGAAGCCACGAGTGCCTACCTGGCGGGTCTGGCTGATCAGGTTCGATTGCCCGCAAATCAGCCAGCACTGCCGAAACTCAATGTGGCAATGCTGGGTTTGGTAGAGAAGTGGAAAGAGCTTCACCAGCAGGAGGGCGCGCTTGCGTCTTTCTCCGCTGAGGATTTGAGAGCGATCAGAACCAGCATTGAACGTAGAGTTTTGTTATCTGATATGCTTTACGAATTTACCGATTGGATAGCCGTGCAAGCGTCTCCTTCATTGCACACCACCGGCTTGGTTAACGAGCAAAGGTAACATTGATGTGGATCACCAGGCAAAAAATAGTGCGAGCCCGAAAATCATCACTATGTGCCGGGGTGATGAGCATGCTCGCGGTAACCTTGACTGCATGCAACCCGACTGTCAGCCTCTATGGTGTTTACGTGCCTGGTTGGCTAACGGCTGGTGTGGCCGGCTTCGTTCTATCCTACCTATCAGTTAACATACTGACCCAGTTTGGAGCATTGAGGCCACTCGGAGAATCGGGGGTGTTTTTCTGCAGTCTGGGTGCGATCCTCGCCTATATTGTTTGGTTCACTTTTTTCAGTCACTTTTGAATGGATTGAAATACGATGACTAAGCCTATGACTCGTATCATCGTCGGGATTACCTTTGCCGTTGCTATTATTTTTGTATTCTTATACTTTCGCCAGTTGTCGGTAATGCCACGCACAGATGATGCCTATGTCGAAGCCGACATTGTCCAGATTGCCGCACAGGTCGAAGGTCCCATCGTCAATTTACCGATTCAGAACAATACAGCAGTAAAGAAAGGGGATCTGCTCTTCGAAATCGATCCGAAACCATTCCAGATCGCGGTTGACCAGGCCAAGGCAGAGCTCGCACAAACGAGCCAGGATGTTAAAAGCCTGCTTGATGTGGTCAAGACGAATGAAGCGGGTGTTGATAGTGCAAAGGCGAATGTCGAAGCAGCCAAGGACAAGATTAAAAGTACCAAGGCCTTTCTGGAAAAGGCAAAGAAAAGTTTGGCGCGTCAGAAAAGGATGGAACGCCAGGACGCTACGTCAAAAAGGGCGGCCGAGAGCGCGGAGGCGATATTCAAGGAGACCAGCGCCGACAATGAGAAAGCAAGTTCCGAACTGGATCAGGCCGAAGCTGAATTGCATCAGGCCAAAATGCAGCTTGCACAGTCGCAGGATGAGCTTGGCTCGTCGGGAGACGAGAACGCCCGCACTCTTTTAGCCAAGGCAAAGCTAGCGGACGCTGAGTTGAACTTGAGCTATACGAAAGTTACCGCTGTACAGGATGGCTTCATTACGGGTTTAAACCTGCCACAGGGTAATTATGTATCGGTGGGCGAGTCGTTGTTCACGCTAGTTACGACCAACACTTGGCGAATTACAGGGAATTTTCTGGAGACAGATCTCGCCCGCATCAAGCCCGGCCAGAAAGCGCACATACGTCTTCAGACCTATCCTGATCACCAGCTCGAGGGTATTGTAGAGGGAATCTCGTGGGGTATTGAGCAACAGGCAGGCGATGTGGAGCGCGGTGGCTTAGCCAATGTTACTCCCACGGTAGATTGGGTTCGACTTGCGCAACGATTTCCTGTGAGTGTGAAGTTTGTCGACGTCCCACCGGAGGTTAAGCTGCGCATCGGCATGAACGGCAACGTGCAGATCGATACCATTGCGTCCTCTCGCTGAAATCGGCGGCAGTAAAGGGCATACCGCTACGATTGCTGTGCCACACCAACTGCAATGATCTTCAGTTGTTGTTGGCTTGGTTTGACTATTTCAATAGGTGAATTCTAAATGACTGGCAATTTACTCCGTATTTTTTTCCGAATGTGCTGGCATATTCGCAGTTTGTTTTTCATACTATTCTCTTTGATTATTGTGGGCGCAGCAGCAATCTCCGAAGTCGAGAAATTGCCATTTGGAGATGCCCTTTACTTCGCTTGTATCACAGCCCTAACTATTGGCTATGGCGATATAGTCCCGCATTCTGCGACCGGGCAGTTTGTTAGTGTTTGTCTTGGTATCGTCGGCGTACTCTTCACGGGGTTGATCGTAGCCATAACTGTGCGGGCCACTCGGGAAGCCTGGAATCTGATGCATCCA
>PVMK01120244.1_pt1 | contig 12211 bp, 12 predicted proteins | sample 1853481 | NCBI WGS metagenome assembly PVMK01 (sample SAMN08533507, study PRJNA380276) | Marine sediment metagenome, whole genome shotgun sequencing project. | reverse complement strand
GAGCAGCTACGAATTTACATTGTTGGCTGATAACCGTGGTGTCGTCAAAAGATTCGAAAAAGGCATGGCACTTAATGACAGCGGCGAGGTTGCATTTATTGCTGACCTGCGCGAAGACAAAGACGCGGTCGTCATGGTCGCCCACGGCGTCATGGTGACTATCGCGGACGACACGGGAAAATTCAGAAAGTTTAAAGATGTGTCGATCAACAATAGCGGTGGCATCGCTTTTATTGCTCGTATTAAACGAGATCCTTTCGATACAACCTCTCCGAATGCCGGGATCTTTCTGAGTCAGGGCGGTTCAGATCCGGTTCTGATCGTGGATAACACAGAACCCATAGCGGAATTCCGGGCACTATTCCTAAACGACGCCGGTGAAGTTACGTTTCATGCGAATCTGGAACGCGGGCTCGAAGGAATGGTGCGATCTGATGGAGTAATTACCACACGATTGCTCGACAACGACGGGTGGTTGGGTGGTTTTTCGCGAGCGGCGATCAGCAAATCCGGGGGTATTGCTTTTATGGGGCCGAATAGCACTGGAGGCTATGGGTTGCACTTGTGGGTAAATGGCCGTCAAACACAGATTCTGGATTTTGACGGACCTCTAAAAAATCTGCGCTCGCCGGCTATCAACAGTAGCAATGTCGTGTCCTATTACGGAGAGACCGACACGAAAGGCCGGGCGATCTATATCAATAATGGTGGTCGCCAAACGACACTCGCGGAGCGAAACGGAGTGTACTACCGTGTCGGTTATCACACCGAAATAAACGACAACGGTTTGGTTGCCTTCGATGCCTGGACACACGATGGAATTTGCGGGCTTTTTGTGAGCGACGGAAATGTGACCAACAGGGTCGTTTCTTACGGCGATCGTCTTGATGGTCGCGCGTTTAAGCAGATTGAGCATCAATTCAGGCTGAACAACCAAGGCGCAATTGCATTTATCGTCAAATTCGAAGACGAAACAAAGGCCTTGTATCTGGCAACGCCCAAGAAATAGTGGTCGACAAGCAAATTCTCAAAGAACGAATACAGGCACCTGTACCATGCGATAACCTGAACGCACTCATCGAACGCCTGGTCGATCTGCACCCGCCGACCCGCGACAATTACTACCACCCCGACATGCTCGGCTCGTGGTCGATCAAGGCTGTCATTCCAACGATTGCGCCAGACTTAAACTACAAAGCGCTGGAAGAGGTGCAGGAAGGTCTGGGTGCACAGCGGGCGTATCTTGAAGCGATTGATCCAAAGACGTCGGCGGAGCGGAAGAAATACCTGCAGCAGCGACTGCTCGAGTATTGCAAATACGATACGTTGGCGATGGTGCGGTTGGTGGAGTTTTTGGGGAGTGACCCGGATTAACCGCAGAAATGCTCCACTTTTTCACACGGCTACGGCCGTATCGCGGTGGTAGAATGGCCGCATGGTCAGGAAGGCAGAAGAAGTTTACCGTGAAGCGTTGGCTCTGAGCGAAGAAGAGCGCGAGAAATTGCTATTGCTGCTCAGAAATCATGCTGATCCAGGCTGGGCAAGTCCCGAGATCGAGCAGGCCTGGATGGAAGAGATCGATCGTCGTGAGCAGGAATATGCCGAGGGCAAGATGAAATTGATTCCTGCAGACGAAGTATTTTGGCAAGCGCGTGAGCGTCTGCGCAAGTAATTAACAACCATGGAAGTTTGTTTTGGCCCCGCGGCCCAGCGGGAGCTGGATATCGCGAGCGATTTCTATAATCCGATGAAAGAATGAACGGGAGATCGCTATGAGTGCTTTCAATGATGGGCAACGTTCGGCGTTGCACTGCGCGTCCCTGATGATGTTGCTGACCCTCTTCACAGGCGACGCGGTGCGCGCAGCGGGTTCTGAAAATGCACCCGTGTCATTGGAGAAACATGCGGCGCTTGCCGAACGTTACCTCGATTTTCTGTCCGCAATCGATACGAAATATTTCACGCGCGCGGAGGCGCTGAACAACGAGACGCAGTCGGAGATTCAGCGGTTTTCGTACGACTTTGCGGATTACGAGGTGAAGGTCAACCGGGGCCAGGTGATCGAGAAGATGGGCAGAATAATAACGGAAGGCAAAAAGCCCGTTCTGCCGTTCCAGAGACCGACCGTATTCAGCCGGCATATCGTGCTTGACGTCCATCCGAAATCACCCCTTGTCGGAACGCTGCATATGACGCTGTTGTTCCAGTACGCGGCTGACGGGACGAGTGCGATCATGAGCTGGTTTGATGTGCTCTCCGGGGCAAATCGAGACGAGGACCTCGCCGCGCTGAAGGTTGCGATGGACCAGGTATTCGCGGAACACGGTGCGGACGCCGCGCTGTATCGGGCACGCCTCTGTGGCGGTTCGGGCATGGCTATTCACCGGACGCGGCGCAAGACCGATTGTGCCGGGCTCAGCTTTCAGGGCATGCCGATGCTGGAAGCCACCGAAGAAAACTTCGAGTTGGTGACGGGGGCGTTCGACCGGTTTCTCGATGCGTATTTCACGTTGATCGAACGGCGCCGGGACGAACCCTATTCGGAAGCAGAAACCGCTGCGCAGCAAACGATGCGGCGGGAATACTTTGAATACAATTTGACTTCTGACCTGTTCTTCTCGAGCGGGTATCCGCCATTCGAGGTCTGGTCGCTCGTCGTAGCGCCGCCGACGGTCAGTTTTTAGACTGTCCCCTTAATTCCCCAATGAACTCGCGAAACTGGCGCAAATATACGTTTATTCACAGTCTCCACCGGCGGCGCAACGCGTATAGTCAGATACAGGTGGAATCTAAGAATATCGATACTTAGTCGTCGAGCGAGACCAGTGGACAGTGAATGTTGTGATTCATGACGACGGTCGGGGCGGGTGGCTACTTGGCAGAGCAAGCAGTCGGATGCAAAAACCACTCACGCTTTTGAGACCGCTGTTGCAGGCGTTCCATTTCCGTATCGATTGCCGCGACATGTTGGCTTGACGGGTACTCCATTGGCGTATAGGCTGCTGAGGTGATTACGGTGGCTGAAACCAAGGCGTTTCAGCGCAAGGTTAAGACACTGTTGTCAGAGCGGGAAAGGGATGATTTGATCAATTATTTGGCCGAACATCCTGGCGCGGGAACCTCGCTTCAGGGGACCGCCGGGATTCGGAAGCTCCGCTGGTCACAAGCCGGGCGCGGCAAAAGCGGTAGTGTGAGAGTGGTCTACTATTTCCATAGTGAGTCGATGCCGCTGTACTTGCTCGCGGTGTTTGGTAAAAGCGAGAAGGCGAATCTTTCTAAAGAGGAGCGAAACGCCCTGGCCAAAGCGGTTAGAGAACTGGTGGCAACTTGGAGAAGACGCAATGAACAAGGCCTACACTGATATTCGCGAAGGGCTTGATGACGCTATCGCCCACGCCAAAGGCAAGAAAGCGAAAGCTAAGGCGCATCGAATGGAACCCATGGACGTAAAGGCCATTCGAGAAAAGACGGGTATGAGCCAGCAGCGCTTCTGCGCCACGTTTGGTATTTCAATTGGCACGCTGCGGCATTGGGAACAAGGCTTGCGTTCGCCGCGCGGCGCTGCTCGAGTACTTCTCAGAGTCGTCGACCACAACCCGAAAGCCGTTATCAAGGCCATCGAGCCATGAAACGTAACCAGTGCGGGCAGTTGGTCCTCCGCGCTGTGCGCTCCGGTCGGATCGGCTAATCTTCGCCACCGCTCACGTTCAGATTCGATTGCTTAGAAATTGGGGCAAGAGCTGAATGATGCCAGCGGACCTGTCACTCGGCACTTCGTTTGTCGCAGGAATTCGGGTTAAGTCTTTGCGAATGCCGGCACGACTCGCTCTCCAATGAGACGAATCGCGTCGGCTGGTTCGTCGTGCAGGCCGAGTGTGATGTGCGTCAGCCCTGCGGCCGCAAAATCGTGGAGCACTTCAATGCGCTCATCCAGTTCTTTTCTAGACGCGGTCAGCGTTAAGTTTTTGATGAGTTTATCGACGAGCGGTTCCGGAACGTTATCGATAACGCCGTCGCGTTTTTGCAATTGCGTCCAGAAACTTGGCATGTTGTCTCTGACTTGTTTCACCTCCGTATCGCTCAGGAATGGCTGAATCCAGAGAGGATCGAGCATGCCCCGCAGCACCAGGCGGCTGCGCGCTTCCACCATGGCCTCGGCGCGCTCCGCCTTCACATGAAACGCCCAGAAATTGTTGAACTCAAAGCCTTCCGGTGTACGTTTGTGGGTCTCGAGCGCCCCTTTTACAGTCTGAATCGTCTGCGGGATGAGTTGCAACGGTATGTCACTCAGGTGCACCCCGTCGGACTGGTGTGCCGACATACGCAGCATCTGTTCGCGGTTGGCGCCGACAAGAACCCGTGGCGGAGTTTCAATGGCCCAGGGAAGTCGAAAATTCCATACTGGATAGAGCTCGCCGGCGAAATTAAGCGTGTGGTCAGCGCCGGTACTTTTAAGCACTTCTACACATTCTTTGACGGCCCGCACTCGGCGCGAAAGATCCAATCGCGTATGCGCCATGATTCCTCCGGCGGCGCCGACCACTAGCGAAGCGCGTCCATTTGACATCTCATTGAGCGTCGCCAGAGCGGCGGCCAGCTTGATCGGGTGTACCTCGAATGGGCTGACGGCCATAACACCAAGCCGTATGGTCTGGGTCGCGCCGGCGACTTTACTGAAAAGCATGAACAGGTCTCGCGCCTGCGAGTCATTGGTGACCCATATTGTGGCAATGCCATTGCGTTCCGCCAGGTCGGCAAGCTCGGCGAGTTCGGCGGCTGAGTATTCAGGCTCCAGCGCGATATCGATTTTTATGTTGTAACTCCAGACCGTGGGAATTAAGGGCACAGTGACCCTAATTCTCGGCGATAGCACGTATTCGTTGGGTACGCCGGTGAATTATGGCCGCTGTCACCTTAATTCATCTGCACCGGGTCTCTATGCCATCTCTTGACTGAATTCGGCGGCGGCCATAGGGTGGTGGGCACACGATCAGGTTATATGCAGTGCACGGGTGATGCATGCCCCAGGATTTATCGAATTTTGAGCGGGCGATTTCTGAGTTTGATGCCATCCATCGAGAGGACCCCGAAACAACTGTTTGGTGGGACGCGGAGATACCGCGGGCGTCTTTATACCATGAGCGCCTGGTTCACTGGGTTGAGCACCTCGATCCGAATGCCGTCGAGCCGATGCGACTTGCCGCGCACTGTCAACACCTGCGACGCTGGGTCATTCCGCGGACGGACTACCCTGAAGGCCTGGCGGGCTATCGAAGCTGGCGCAGCGCACTCATGGATTTCCACGTGCGGGAAGCCAACGCCATTCTGCGCGAGGTCGGTTACGATGACGCAACGATAAGCCGCGTGCAGGATTTCCTGACTAAAAAGAATCTAAAGCGTGACGCCGAGGTGCAGTTGTTCGAGGATGCGATCTGTCTGGTCTTCTTTGAGATGGAACTCACCGATTTCGCGGGCAAGCATGACAGGGACAGGCTGATCCGGATCTTGAGGAAAGTCCGCGCGAAAATGTCTCAGGACGGTTGGGAGGTTGCTCGGCAGCTTGCGACGCAGTTGCCCGATGAGCTTCACGATCTGATTGACGAGGCGATAAGCCAGGCAAGATAGCGCCTGGTCGATCTGCATCCGCCGACCCGCGACACATTACCATTCGGATATGCTCGGCTGGTGGTTGATCCAGGCCGTCATTCCAACGGTGGCGCCGGAGTTAGATTACAAAGCGCTGGAAGAGGTCCACGAAGGGATGGGGGCACAGCGCGCTTATCTTGAAGCGATTGATGCGCAGACGTCGGCAGAGCGGAAGGACTACCTTCGGCAGCGGCTGCTCGAGTATTGCAAGTACGATACGTTGGCGATGGTGAGGTTGGTGGAGTTTTTGGGGCGGGGAGCGAGCTAAAGTTAGACGGATATCGAGATACTGAGGTCGAACCGAAATTTCTCAGGAAACTCGGTTCAACCCCTTTCGCACCGGCGCCTCAGGCATGTTATTTGCCGGCGTACTCCGCGATACCGGCCAGGCAGCGATCAGGCGCCTTGTGACCGGTGTCAAGCTTAGCGATGATCTCGCCCGACTCGAGGTGTAGCTTGATGATGAGGCCCAGCCAGATATTACTGACCAGCGCGTGCTCCCCGTCATGGCACGCCTCGATGTGGGACCAGCCGGAGCCGTCGAGTGGATACTCGCGTAGCATTTCTCCTGTTTCGTCCAGCACCGCCACGGCTGACCCCAGTGTGGCCAGGAGTCTCCCGTCGGCCAGGTATTCTACGGCAGCGACATACGACCCTTTTGGAAAACCTTCGCCGGGGCAGCTAAACAGGTCGGGCATTTGCCGGCCATTAATGACGTCATAGCGCAAAATCCGCCCGGTCGTTTCGGTTGTGTAGGCGATGAACTGGTCGCCAGGATGCAAACTCATGTGTGTCACGCCCTTGAAATTGAGAAATTCCGGCGCATTGTCAACGTCGAATTCCTGTTGCAGCGCCCAGTCCGCGTTGAACTTGTAAATGTTGCCGTAACCGAGCACGTGGGTATCCGGTGTGCGTAGCATCTTGATGGTGCTGAATTCCTCTATGCCGGTGGGCGGATCCTTGGCGTTTCGATGCTCCCCGAGATACACGCTGCCGTCCGTGGCAAAGGCCGCGCTGTAAAAAGCCCGGGGTGGAAACGCGGCCAACGGCAGTTGCCGGCCGGTGTTCGAATCGACATGGATCACCGAGTGATCATTGAAGGCCCACAATAGACCGCTGCGGTCAAACTCGAGACCTCCGATCAGGTGGTGGCCACCCTCCGTCCAGAGTTCACCCTTGAGTTGCATCGCCTGATCGTATTGCTGGATCCGACCCTCGCCGGCATGGTCGTCGTCGGGATCGTTCAGCAGCGTGCACCCCACCAGGATATCGCCAGGTTCAAAGGGCTGCAGCGTGGATTTTCGGCTCACGGCACTCTCCCTAGCCCGGCTCAATGTTATAGAACGCAAGGAGTTCCCTGGGGTTTCTTTTAGCATCTCGCTTTTTGTCAGAGGTGCTGCGACGATCGCTTTCCAGAGCGGCGCGAATGTGGTCGGGACTCTGGATTTTGGTTGTTGGCATATTATTCTCGCTCTTAATCTCACTGCCACTGCCTAATATACGCCTCGTGGCGGTTCTTGCACCTCGGTCGAGTAGGGGCTGGCCGCCTCTGCACCACGATTCGCGCCTCCGCTTGACACGGCAGGTGAAGCGATTAGAGTGAGTCGGTACGCTGCGTCAACAGTAATTCCCTGCAGGGACGGCCGATCCGGGCTGAATAATCACGGCGCAGGGCCTGCATGCCACACCACTTCGGAGTTGCTGTACCGGGTATCCCATGGAGCTGACAACGGAAGACTCCGCCTTGCTGGTCATCGATATGCAGAACACGTTCTGCGACGATGCGGGAGGTTCCGTTTGCTCCGGTTTGTCCATTGAAATGAGGAGTCGAACATGAGTGCAGCAATGAAACCCGAGATCGTGGCAGCCGAACCTGCCGTCGAACGCGTGTTACGGCCGATGCCGAAAGAAGGCGACGACGGCCTCTACACCCAGTCCTGGTATCCGATCTGTCTCAGCACCGAAGTGGAGACCGGTCAGGTCATCAGCCGGGAATTTCTCGGCGGCCGGGTGATCGTGTTCCGGGGCGAGAACGGCGTCGTGTCGGTGTTGAGTCCGTATTGCACGCACATGGGCATGGACCTCAGTTTCGGCGAAGTGGTTGGCAACAACATCCGCTGCCGCTATCACCACTACGAGTTCGATGCCGCCGGCCGTTGCACGAAGACCGGCTGGGATCAGCCGCCGCCGCAAGGCGCCTGTCAGTTCAGTTTTCCGACCCGGGACCGGTACGGGATTATCTGGGCGTTCAACGGTACAAAGCCATTGTTCGAGCTACCGGACATGGCGCTGCCCGACGAAGAACTGGTGTTCGAATCCTGGGTGACGGAGGCGGCGGTGCCGTGTTCACCGACGGAAGTCTTCGTGCAGGTCGCGGACTGGGGGCACCTGCGGTTCATGCATGAGGGTACCGTGCAAACCACGGAAAACCAGCAGAACATGAAACCGGATTTCAAGTTTAGCCAGTACAACTTTGGCTACCAGGTCGCGGGCATGACGCTGGCCGGGCCGGAACGCGGCAAGGAAGGCGGCCAGGAATTTCCACAAGTGAAGATTTACGTGCATGGCACGACGATCATCCACATCGAAACCTATGTGCAGGGCAACTGGGCCGGCGTGATCGGTACGACGGCGCTGCGTGGGCCGGGCAAGACCCAGATATTCGGCGCCGTCGCGGTGGCCAGGGGCGACGGCTCGCCGGAGGCGATGGCGACGGCGAAGCAGCAGCTCGCGTTTCACAAGAATCAGGTCCAGGTCACCGGCGCGGAAGATTTCGTGATCTACGAAAACATCCGCTTTGCGCCGGGCGCATTGACCGAGATCGACGATATGGTCGTCAAATATCTCGATTACGTGGCCGCGTTTCCGCGCGCCAATCCGGCCGCTAATTTCATTTACGGGTAAACGCGATGTTCATCAACTTCTGGTACGCCGCGGAACAGAGCAAAAAAGTTGCGGCTAAACCGGTGGCCGTGAAAATGCTCGGGCAGAATTTCGTGCTCTACCGGGATGAGAGCGGCGCGGCGCATTGCACGATCGCGGCGTGCATCCACCGCGGTGGCGCGTTGGCCAACGGCCAGGTGCTCGGCGGCGACATCGAGTGCCCGTACCACGGCTGGCGTTACGGTCCGGACGGGCGCTGCACGCGGATTCCGTCGCTGGGCCCGAAGGCGAAGATTCCGCCGCGGGCGCGCATCGACAGCTACTCGGTGCAGGAGAAATACGGACTGATCTTCGTGTTTCTCGGTGACCTGCCGGAAGCGCAGCGTCCGCCGCTGATGGAAGTACCCGAGTGGGATGATCCGGGTTACCGATTCGATATCCGCGACCGGGTGGTGCATGCTAACCAGCTGCGCGCGATGGAAAACGGCATCGACATGACTCACGGCGAGTTTGTGCACAGCGACATGATGGGCATGCGCGGCGAGGCTCGGGACGGAGAGGAATACGTCGCGCCCAGCTATGACATCCGGGATACGGAATGGGGCGCCGGGATCCACTGCGTGTTCCCGCCGTCGCCTGGGTGGGGCAAGTTCTGGAACAAGCTGCTCGGTTTCGATCGCATTTTCACCGGGACCGAAGTCAGCCAGAGTTACTGGGGCGCCAGTTCGTTGCACACGTCGATTTATATTTCGAAGGCGCGGAATATTCACCTGCCGCAATACATCTGGGAAACACCGATTGACGAGTATTCGTACCGCGCGTTTTTCGTCGGCGGGCGGAGTTTCTTCAAGGGCCGCTGGTACAACCCGCTGTATCGTCATCGCATGAACAGTGTCACAGATCAGGACAACGCGATCATCGAAACCCTGAACCCGGTGCTGCCGGCAGCGTCGCGCACCGATACGCTGCTGGTCGAGCCGGACCGGATCATTGCCCGGTTTCACGCCTCGATAGAGGCCTGGGCCGCGAAGGGTTGGTGTATCGACAGCAGCAAACTGTCTGAGTACCAGCCCGGCGAAAAAGTGTTGGCGATTCCGTCGCCGGCCCGTCGCGGGCCCGGGCAGTGGATCCACGACGTGGTGCCGCTGGTCCCCGGCAAGGCCGCGGAGTCACCGGGCGTCGGCCTGCGCGCGGCCGAGTAGGCGCGCGACCCGATCCGATCGATGGTGTTACGCCGGGGTATTTTGATCATCGCACTGGCCGGCGCAGGCCTGGCCGGCTGCAATGGGTCCAGCGATAGGCCAACCGACGACTCGACGATCACGCCTCCCGCCGAGCGCGTCGGCATCATCGTCACCGGTTGGGGCACGGTGAAAGGTAATTCACCGGATTACAATGCGCGGCTCTATCAGCGCGCGTTTATCGGCGAACGCGCAACGGCGCCGGATCAGCCGTGCACCGAAGGATTCCTCGGCGAATGGCCCTATCGCACCGAACTTGGACAGGTGCCGTACGCGGTCGTGTTCCCGGTCGAAGGGTTCGAAAGGCTTTGGGACGGCTATGGCGTCTATCGATTGGACGCGGGTGAGCGCTACGTGTCGGTGCTGGATCCCGAACTGGTGCTGGCCGCTGCCGACGTCGAAGGGGCGCGCATAATTCCGGCTCGGGAGATGCCATTTGGTGGCCGCGCATTCTTTTTCGATCCCGATCCTCGTGACGGCACCGATCACTTGGCGGGGTATTACAAGATCATGCAACCGAACGGGCTGCACGATGCATTCGAGCAGGCGACACTAAGCGCGCTGCGTCGGGATGCACTGATGGGTTACGTCGACATGCCGCCGACCAAATACGCGGTCCAGCAATACCTGGAGGATTACATTGTAGATTTCATCGCAGTGCGCTTCGGCGACCGGGCGCAGGTGCGTTTCGGTTATTACGCCGACATCCCTGGCGTGACCGAAATGCTCGAAGACGTCGCGGTAGGCTATGCGCGGGACGGGGTCGATAAACTGCTGGTGGCCCGGGAGACGACGGATCAAAATCTGTATGCGAACGTGACCTGGGACCGCAACCACCTGCTGAGAGGCCTGTGCCGGGCCGGATTCGCGGTTGGCGATGGTGGCATCCGGCTGGAACAGGTGCGCCAGGTGGGGCGCACGCCGGAGTACAACGAAATGCTGGTGCGCAACCTCAAACGACACTTCGAGCGCATCACACCCGGTACCGAGGTCTCGATTGTCTACGCGACCCACGGGTATCAGTGGCCGGGCAACAATCCCGACAGCGGGGCGTTAAGCCAGGGCGCGCAACCGGTTAAATATGTATATCACGAGAACGCGTTTCTGAATTTCCTGAGTTTCAAGCACTACGCGTTGACTGCGTTCGACGCATCCCGTGGTGGCGAGTATCGGTTGAATTTCGCCAAGAGCGGCGGACAGGGTAGTGCGGAATCGCGCAGCAACACGTTGCTCGGTTATGCGCACATTTATGAACCGCTGATCGGTATCAAAGGCGATCCACTGAAGTACCAGACGGTGCGCAATGTTCTCGAGACGGCGATTCGCAAAGACGGGCGCACGGAAATCATTATCGTGTTGTCCCACTGGTACAAGAACAGCAACAACACCGCGGTCGAGATCCGTGAGTTGAACGCGCTGCCGTTGAATACGAACGAAGAGATACGCGCCGGGAACTTTTCCATAACCTGGTGTGAACGCTACACGGCGCCGGGCGAATTCGATCAGTATCGCCCACGAGCGGGCGAGTCGTGCCGCGATGGTTACGCCCGGGTGCAGGTGACCGAAGCGTTCAACGATGTTGCCGAGGAATTCCTGCTGGGCTATACGGCCCGCATTCGAGGCGGTGTGGAAAGATTCGGCGTGTTTCCGGATCTCGAGTTGCAAATCCTGGCCGAAGGTCCGGTCACGATGGTGGATGGCGGGATCGTTGAAGTGACGATCGGGAAACTGGCCGCCACACGCCTCGTGGTGCGCCCGGACCCGCAACCGGGGGTGCCCGAATCGAATCAATGGAAGGATGCGTTCAAGCCGGCGAATCATCGCTTTGCGAATACGGCTGACGATGCGCTCAGGCCGATCAACGAATATGCGTCGATCGATGATTATCTCGACAGTGCGAAGGATGATTTCACGGCCTATATCGGTATCCAGGGCCTCGCCGCTCCGGGTCGGCCGCTGCCGCGCCACCCGCGCGCGCGTTCGGAGACCGTTTATTTCGGCCCGTACCGGACGCTGTTCAACGCGCCGGCGACCGTGACGCTGCCGTTCGACGTCGCCGGTTTGCAAGCAGACGATCGCATCGGCGCTTATATATACAACGAAGTCACCGGGGCTTACGACCCGGTTTATCCGGTCCCGGGCGGCGCGCCGATCCGCATCGACCGGGAAAACGGTCTCGCGACCTTCGACGTGCAGGTGCTCGGCAACTTCGTGCTTGCAGTCGAATAGGGGAAATAGGGGCCGAACCGAGGTTTTGGCCCGTTTAATCAATCCCAGGAATTAAGGGGACAGTGACCGTAATTCAGCCAAGTGCTCAAAGAAACCTTACCCAGCAGTGAATTACGGTCACTGTCCCTTTAATTAGCATGTTTTCCGTGCCGTCACTCGGCCGGGTAGGCCACCCGCACGACCTCTTCCGCCTGCTCGACGAGTGCCTGGAT
>PVMK01120054.1_pt1 | contig 12211 bp, 14 predicted proteins | sample 1853481 | NCBI WGS metagenome assembly PVMK01 (sample SAMN08533507, study PRJNA380276) | Marine sediment metagenome, whole genome shotgun sequencing project. | reverse complement strand
AGTGTTTTTCGAATCCAGGATGAAATCATCGAAACCATCGTGTCCACGGTAACTGGCCAGATACGCAATATTGAAACCGGCCGATCCCGTGCTCGCGCTACCGATAACCTGAGTGCCTACGATCACCTGCTGCGTGGCTTGCATTATCACAGGAACGGGTATATGAGCTTTAAGAATTTCAAGCGTGCACGGAAAGAATTTCAAAAGGCCATAGATATCGATCCGGAGTTCGCCCGGGCCCGGGCATGGATCGTCTGTGCTGACGCCGCGTTGTGGGTGGAAAAACATGAAGCGGTAATTGACAAGGCAATCGACGACGCAAAAAGTGCGTTGTCCCTTGACGAAAAGGAAAGCGAAAGCCATCGAATCCTCGGTTCCCTGTACCTGTATGCCCGCAACTATGACCTCAGCGGATACCATTTTGAGGAAGCCAGGCGGCTGAGTCCAAACGATGCCCATATCGCGGTAAAAACGAGCCGTTACTACGCCTTTACCGGTCAGTATGCGGCAGCCATGGAAACGGTAAAAAGGGCCATGCGCCTCAATCCTCTGCATCCGGGCTGGTACTGGCAGGAACTGGGCATTGTTCACTACAGCATGGACAATTTTGACCAGGCGTTGGCCGCATTTGACCGCAACTGGGAACAGGGATCTTTCGATCTGGCACTGGTTGCAGCAACCTGCGTAGCAATGGGTGAACGGGATGATGCCGCAGGCGCAGCAGCAAGGGCGCTTGACCTGGACCCGAAATCCGCTGCAGGGTTGTTTGTCGGCTTTGAAACTTACCAGGACCGGTCCAGGCACCGGTTACTCCATGATCGTATGGTAGCTGCGGGAATACCGGCCTGACCGGTTACACGGGAGCATGGTTCCGGGCAGCCGGATCCGGGGTATCCTGCGCGAATCAGCGCAGGGGTGTGGGTTTCAGGGGCCGGCAGCTACTTTGATTTTGTGCGATTTTTTATGTAAAGATTCCTGAAATTGGTATTAGCCGCCTGGCGCTCTTCCATCTGGAAAAGCTTTGAAGCGGCTACAAGTTCACCAAGCTTGGTATAACCGTAGTTCCTGGGATCGAAATCCGGAGAGTGCTTGGCGATATTGCTTCCCACCCTGCCCAGGTTGGCCCAGCCAGTGTCATCGGAAGATGCATCAATGGTGCTCCTGAACAGGTTGACCAGCCGGGTGTTTCGCTTGAACTCGGCAACGGATGCCTTCTTGACCTTGCTTTCACCCTGGGCGCCGGTGTCGAGCAGATCAAGGTAGACAAATTTATCGCATGCGGAGACGAAGGCCTTGGGGGTTTTTCGTTCCCCGAACCCGTACACGGTAATACTCGATTCACGAATTCGCGAGGCCAGCCGGGTGAAGTCACTGTCGCTGGAAACGATGCAGAAGCCGTCGAATTTACCGGAGTACAGCAGGTCCATTGCGTCGATGATCATGGCGCTGTCGGTGGCATTCTTGCCCGAAGTATAGGCGAACTGCTGGATCGGCTGGATCGAGTGATCGAGCAGGGTTTCTTTCCAGCCTTTCAGGTTGGGCCTGGTCCAGTCACCGTAAATGCGCTTTACGCTGGCGGTGCCATAGTCGGCAATTTCGTTTAACAGGCCGTCGATAATCCCGGGCTGGGTGTTGTCGGCATCAATTAGAACGGCAAGGTGAGTCGAGTCGGTCATGTCAGATGTTCCTGGTTTTGTAAACCCAGTATAAACAATTTTATCCTGGGAAACGGCGATGATTGCGTATCGACTGCCGTGCTTTAGTGTGAAAATTCCCGGCGATCCAGTATTGCAGGACAGACAGCAATACGGGCTAGCCGCCGTTGTTTGCCTGTTCGATCCAGGAATGATATACCAGTTGAATGGCGGGTCTTTGCATAACCGATCTTGTGATTCGGGCCACATTGGGAAATGCTTCCACCGCCGGGTGATTGTGTTCCCTGGACAGCCAGGTCACCAGCATGAACAGGTAAATGTCCGCGGCGCTGAATCGATCTCCGAGAATCCACTGACTGTCCCCGATGGCATCGTCCACCACCTGCCACAGCTCGTTCAGCCTCACAACAGATCGCTGCCGGACACTGGTATAGTCCTGCTCAGAGCTGCAGAACCTGAATGGGTAATAGCTCATCTGGAAGGCATTTTGTATGGAACTGGAAAAAAAGAACAGCCATTGCAGGAACAGGCCTCTTTCAGGATCATCGACGCCGGGAGCCAGTTTGAACTCGGGATGGCGGTCGCACAGGAAGGTGATGATGGCGCCGCATTCATAGATTGTACCGCGTTCCCACAGCAGGATCGGGACCCAGCCGTTGGGATTGAGGGCAAGCATTTCCGGGGGCCGTGGCTGGGTCATGTCAATACTGGTTTCAATCAGCTCATAGGGCGCACCGGTTTCCTCGAGGATAACCCGGACGCCCATGGCGGCGCTTCGGTCTGCATAGTACAGTTGGTATGCCATTGTGAACGTGATTAAATTTCAGTCACCAGTGATGTTGGTATACCTGGACTTTATCTCGAAAGGGCTAGCAAACCGAGGCCCTGGCTGAGGCCATTTCAGGGTTGCGGAAATTTTGCAACCTGGCAGAAAAAACGGTCAGGCTGAACCCATCAATCTTTGTGTGTTGGACTACTAGGCATTCTGAACTGTTGTGTCGGTTACCGCGACACCCGTGGCATCATTTGTCGCCGAAAATGAAACCAGGAAATCCATGCTGGTTGATTTGGAGTGAATTGCAATAGACTGGTGTCCGGATTCAATCTGTCCTTCATTGGAAGATCCTCCCGCAATGACGGCCCAGTCCGGTGTCGCTACATTTAGAGAAATGTCCGTGCCGGCGTTGTCGATGCGCAAGGCATTGTTGTCACCCGAGTTTTCTGATATCCCGCAAACCCCAAGAACGGGATCAATGTTTATATACACGCTGCATGAAGTCAGGCAGTCCGGGCCGCAATTAAAAACGACCTGGGTTAGCTCGGCGTGGGCCGGCAGCAGGATGGATTCTGTTACCGGGCGAATCCATTTTTCCTGGGCGATATTGGCGACGGCAACGGCCGATGCACCGGCTGCTACAGTCTTGATCGACTTCCTTCGCGTCTGGTTGATGTCAGCGACGGGTCTCGCTTTATTTGGGGACTTGTGGTCCAAGTTTTTCTCCCAAAAGGGGTATCCTCTTGAAAAACAAGCATATCATGAATTTGGTACCTGTGGACAACCTGTTTTACGCCAGGGATTCACGGTAAATTGTGCTGCAAATTGCAGCCATGCACTATCCATGGGTTTGCAGCGCGTCACGGACCATTTTCTGGAAAAAATGGACATGATGCTCGGAAAACTCTACATGGTCCCGATCAACGACAAATTTCCCCTGCTGGTATCCAAGAGAATGCAACCCTTTCTGGACGTTTTCGCACAGCGACACATCCTCGAGACTGAGGACATTGATCACCCAGTCAATAAACTTTTCTTCCTGTTCACCGGGTTCATGGCTGAGCAGGAAAAAATCATGGCGCACGTTGCTGGTTTCCGGCCCGGTGGGCAGTATCTGGAACATCACCATGCTCGGGGTGCCCGGGTAGAACAATGGAATCTGGATCGGCCAGATGTACCCGAACAGCGAATCCTGCTGCACAGGGTCATCACTTAGTGTGTAAGCGCTGTTATCGGGCCGGTTTCTTTCCACAGCATGGGTAAAAGTAATCCCATGGTCAGTCCATACCGCCCGGTTGTCATAGTCCACCAGTTCCATCAATGACGGATGGCTAACCTTGCAGTGATAACACTCATGATTGTTGTCTACCAGGGTCTTCCAGTTGGCAGCAATACTCCGTTCAACCCGCCTGACCCGAACCAGGTCATCTAGCCTGGGGCAGCAGCTATACATATCCGTGAGAAATTTGCCCGCCTGGTCAGCAAGGGGAACGGCATCCGGATCGAGATTGACAAACAGGAATCCGCCATAGTTTTCCAGTCGGACCGGTTTCAGGTTGGCATTTTCCGGGATCCAGTCTTTCAATGAATCCCGCCCCCGGGCACCTCGAAAGCGGCCGTCAGTCTGGTAACACCACTGGTGGTAAGGGCAAACGATGAGGCTGGTTTTTCCGCTGTCCTCGAGCAGCGGATGGGCGCGGTGGCTGCAGACGTTGTAAAAAGCCCGCAGTTCATTGTCCTGGCCCCGGATGATAAAGATGCCCTGGTCTGCGACTGAGCCGGTGAAATAATCTCCCGGCTCGGTGACATCACTTACATGACATTGGTACCACCAGGTGCGGTAAAAAATCGCTTCATGTTCTTTCTGGTATATCTCGGGCTGGTAATACCAGTGCGACGGCAGCGTCCACGATTTTTCTGCCTGGTCGTGAAACCGGCAGGAGTCCTGTCCTGTCCCGGTTGCCCGGTTAGCCATGGCGCAGGTGGAAACTCTTGGGTCGGGTCAGGTTCTCGTAACCTACCCGGGACAGGGTTCCGCCGCGGCCGGTATTTTTCACCCCGGTCCAGGTCAGGGCCGGATCAAGATAATCGCAGCGATTCATGAACACGGTGCCGGTTTCAATTTTCGCGCCGATCTGTTCAGCTGCCTCGACATCACTGGTCCAGATTGACGCGGTCAGGCCAAACTCGGAGTCGTTCATAAGGGCAATGGCCTCTTCATCGCTTTTCACCTTCATGATGCCCACAACCGGTCCGAAACTTTCATCACGCATGAGTGACATCGAATGGTCGACATCCACCAGCACCTGGGGTGCCATATAGGCCGAGCCCCTGGCCTCGCGATCAAATGTTGATGTGTCGATGCAGGTTCGGGCGCCTGCTGATGTGGCAGCGTCGATCTGGTCACGGACAAAATCGGCGGACGAATCCTTGATCATGGGGCCCAGGGTGGTGGATTCTTCCAGGGGCGAATCGAGCACATAGTCGTTGACGACGGCAACGCTCTTTTCTACAAATTCGTCGTAAACATCCTGGTGAACATAGGCCCTTTCAATGCCACAGCATGACTGTCCGGAATTGAAAAACGCACCATCAACCACGTTTTCCGCACTGAAGGCCACATCGGCGTCGGCGCGTACATAGGCCGGGTCCTTGCCGCCCAGCTCAAGACCAACCCCGCAAAATGTTCCCGCTGCCGCAGATTCGATGGTTCTTCCCGAAGATACGGAGCCGGTGAACATGACCCGGTCGAAATGGCCGGCATTGATCAGTGCAGAGGTCTGGTCGTGGGACAGGACCAGGTGACTGAACAGTCCGGCTGGCAGGCCAGCCTGTGCAAACGCCTGCTCGAATCGCTTACCCACCAGGATGGTCTGGGAAGCATGTTTGAGAAACACCGCGTTGCCGGCCATCAGGGCAGGAACAATCGAATTAACCGCGGTCAGGTAGGGGTAGTTCCAGGGCGCAATGGTAAAAACAGAACCCAGTGGTTCGCGCCGGATGTAACGCCTGAAACCGGTCATTGGATCCGGCGTAATGGGTGCCAGGGATTCCTCGGCAATAGCGATCATATGCCTGGCCCGTTCCTCGAAACCACCCAGCTCACCGGCCCCGAAACGAACAGGCCGCCCCATCTGCCAGGCCAGCTCGGGAACAATTTCATCTTTCATTTCCAGCATGGCATCCACGGCGGCACTGCAAATGTTCGCCCGGGACTGGATGGGGGTATCGGCCCACAGCTTCTGGGCCGCCTTGCCCTGCTTGATGAGGTCAAGGACCTGATTGTCAGCTGTGCATGCAACGCTGGCATAAATACTGCCATCGACGGGTGAGATACAGGTTATTTCAGTCATGGTGTTGAAGTAAAGTTTTTCTGAACTACGTTCGATGTCTGGATAATGCAATTTAAGCAATAGCAAAACTAAATGCAATGTCTATATCCAGGGCCCTGGCTCAATTCTCGCCGGGATGCTGCTGGCTCGACCCGACGCATACTCGCCCAGCAGTCTCCCGGGGTTACTGACGCCAATTGCGGCACGCAACTTTTTGAACCTGGAAGGCCAGTCGTATTATACTGGCCAGTCCGAAAGCAGATTGGTTGATCCTTTCCAGACGGCCTCACCGACGACCTCCCAAACGACCTCCCAGCCGACCTCAATGGAGTAACACCTTGTCATACGAATTTACCGAGTTGGACTACCAGCAGACCCCCCACGGGGAGATCAGCCTGCGGCGCCGGGCGGAGCCCAGGCTGGAGGGGAAAATCCTTTACGAGGTCAAGCTGGGGGATGAATTCCTGATGTCGAGCCTGTTCACGGAAGCGGAACAGCAGCTCGCCATAATGGGCCTGGCTGCCTTGCCACAGGACAACCTGGATGTGGTGGTTGGCGGGCTCGGCCTCGGCTACACCGCCATGGCGGCATTGCAGAATCCATCGGTGGGATCGCTGACCGTGATCGATGTCATGGAGCCAGTCATTGACTGGCACCGCCGTGGCCTGGTGCCCCTGGGGGAAGTGCTGACATCGGACCCGCGCTGTTCGCTGGTGCTGGCGGATTTCTTTGCGCTCGCCTCATCCCCTGACTGCGGTTTCTTCACTGATCAGCCAGACCAGCTTGCCCATGCGGTACTGCTGGATATTGATCATTCCCCGAGTTACTGGCTGAACCCCGAAAACAGTCAGTTCTATACCCGGCAAGGGCTCCAGCAGCTTGTTACGAAAGTCCATCCCGGTGGCGTATTCGGGTTGTGGTCAAACGAACCGCCGGATAGCGGCTTTGTATCGCTGCTCGAACAGGTGTTTCCCCAGGTCGAGGCCCGCATCGTCAGTTTCCCTAATCCCTATTCCGGTGGTGAGTCATCCAACACGGTGTACCTTGCCCATACCCGCGGCTGACCACGGAAGTGCGCAGCTATCCATTCGCCCAGTACGACGCTTTTACCGACATTCCGTTTGGCGGCAGCCAGGCGGCCGTCATTACCGACGCCGGGGAGATCGATTTCGATTCCCGCCAGCGCATCGCCAGGGAGATCGGCCTGCCAGCTACTGCGTTTGTAAGTGGCCTTGGCCCGGACTGGGTGGAAGTGCAGTTCATTTCCACGGTCATGGAATTGCCGATGTGCGGGCACGGCTCGATATGCCTGATGACTCACCTGTTAGAGACCGGGCTGATCCAGGCATCACTATCGGAAATCGGCATGATGCAACTGCGCCTGCCGGGTGGTACAGCCAATGTTGAGATGGAAAGGGTTGGTAACGGGCGAGTGCAGGTCATGCTGGACGTGCAGCCATCAAAGTTCAGACTGGCTCCCGACGATGTACTGAGGCTGGGCGAGATTCTCGGCATCTCAGCGCCGCACTTCGATGAAAATCTGCCCCGGGAGATTGCTCACGGTGACTTTGTCCATCTCGTCGTGCCGCTACGCGACCTCGCCTCAATTCGGCGAGTGAGCCCGGATTTCAATGGCATTATCACCTACTGCCATGACCATGGCATCGAAACCATCACGGTATTCTGTACCCAGGTTATGGATAGCAGCAGTGACCTCCATGTACGGGATTTTTGCCCGGCTGTGGGGGTGCCGGAATCTGCTGGGGCGGGAACCACCAACGCCGCATTGACCGGCTACCTGATCCGCCATGGGCTGATTAAACCGAGTGTGGAGGGTGATTTTCGCATCACTGCGGAGCAGGGGCATGAGATTAATCGCCCAAGCATCATCCGTTCTGTTGCTGAGATGCAGGGAAACAGGATTGCCCGTCTCCAGGTTGGGGGCGTAGCAACAAAAATCATGGACGGGAAGATATACTTGTAACAACGCGATTTCAGGAGACCCCTCTGCGATGAACCAGTATTTCGATCAATCCACCGCCAAAGCCCTGTATGACAGCGCCCTGGTCTGGGACGCCCATGCCGGGGGTTCCCGAGCCCGGATGTTGATCGCGACCTGCTCGGTGACTGGCACAAGTGTGGTGTCAGCTATGTCAGCATGAATGTCGGCTTCGACCTCATGGATTGGCACGACACCGTGGCGACCCTGGCCGCCTACCGGCGCTGGATCCTGGATAACCCTGACAGGGTTGTGCCGGTTAACAATGTTGAAGACATCGACCGTGCCCGGTCTGAGGGAAAGCTGGCGGTTGGGTTTGATATCGAGGGAATGAATGCGCTCAACGGCGACATCAATATGGTCAGCCTCTACCACGGGTTGGGGGTACGGCAAATGTTGTTCGCCTACAACCTCAACAATGTCGGCGGCAGGCGGCTGTCATGATACCGATACCGGGCTAACCGACTTTGGCCGTGAAATTGTGCGGGAAATGAACAGGGTCGGTATGCTGGTGGACTGTTCCCACGCCGCGTACACGACCACCATGGATATCATGGCGGAGTCAGGCAAGCCGGTGGTTTTTTCCCATTCCAACCCGCTTTCTGTGTGGGATCACCAGAGAAATATCAAGGACGACCAGATCCGGGCATGCGCCGAAACAGGCGGGTGATCGGAATGAATGGCATGGGATATTTCTCGGCGACAATGATATTAGCAACGAAACCATACTGAAGCACATCGGCTATGTCAGCGATCTGGTGGGTCCGGAGCATATTGGATTCGGCTTCGACTACTCGCCGGAGATTGATGTGGATATCGGTGAGATCTTGCGTGCACGGCCGGACTTCTGGCCGGCCGGGCAACAGTACGACACCCGGGCATCAAGCACGGCGGCCGTCCCAGTTGCGAGACCTGACGGAATTAATGTTGAAACAGGGACTCGATGCCGACCAGGTCAGTGGAATTCTCGGCGGCAATTTTCGCCGCGTCGCCGAGGTAGTCTGGTAGCGCGGGTCTCCCCGCCCGGTTGTCTGTAGACACCCCAGGCGGAGCAAATTGTCTAGCGGGTAAATCCCGAGGTAGAGGGATGGTAAGCCGCACCTAAACCATCCAGGGCCGCGCGGGCGTCGTCGCTGGCATTTCCATAGACTGTAAGTTTGACCGGATCAGCGGCACCAAGGAACCGTTCTGCGTAGTTTTCCATAAATGTGCCCAGGTGTACCATGACTGCGGCGGAGTCGGTGTATCGCTCGTAGATGTGAAGGCTGTCCCCCGCGTCATTGTAATGCCATTCGTAGGCCAGGGCGTCGGGCTCGTTGGCTTGGGTTGCCTCGATCATTACAGCCATCAAGGTCTGCATGTTACCCAGCTCGCCGGGCTTTATGGCCAATTCAAGAAGCCATGAAACGGGGTCACTCATAATCTTTTTCCAGTTGTTGGTTGGGTTGGACCCCTCAGGGGTCAGTTTTGTATCTGGTTTATCAATCTGCCAGCAGGTGGCGATTACACTGTATCCACAGACTCACACTCTGTAAAAACCTGCACCAATAATAGCACGGACCCTGGGCATTGGACCTGACCGATATCGAAAACAGACTGTCGGGCGCTGCACAAGTTTCAGCCGAATCTGATGTACGGGCTGCGCCGGCATCCTATTTCAGTGTCTGTCCCCTGGAAAGCTTACGCGCCTTTTCATAGGCCAATGCGGGCAGCGCCAGGTCCCCCAGGGCGACAGCCCTGAATACAAATGCACATCGTTCGTCATTACCCAGGCGTCCATGTACATCCCCGTTTACCAGGCCCGCGATATCCCCGCTAATCAGGTCGGGGTCCACCATTGGATCCGGCATCGCGGCCTCCTGGACGACATCATCGATGACAATGCGATCAAATACATCCATGCCGGATGCCATGAAGCACTTGGCGCAATCTGTGGAGGAAACAAACACCCCGGGCTTGAGCCAGTGCGGATCCACGAATGGATCAATGACAGCTGTAATGGTCACCGAGGAAACGATGATGTCGGCTCCCTCTACCGCGAGTTTCGGGTCATCACAATCAACAGCCGTGTAACCCAGGCTTGTGGCGCTCTGGCAAAGGGCATCGCGGTTAGCCTGGCCGCGACCGAAGGCACGCACTTCTGCCAGGGGAAACATATCCGAAAACAATTGCAGATGGCTTTGTGCCTGGACCCCACAGCCGATAAACGTCACTACCGATGAATCCGCCCGTGCCAGGCGGCGGGCCACCAGGGCGCTGGCACCGGCGGTACGGATGGCGGTGACCCAGTTTCCGTCCACCACCGCCACGGGTACGCCGGTTGTGCTGTCCAGCAGCATGATCAGTCCATTGATCTGGGGCAAACCGTGCCGGGTATTATCCGGGTTAAGGACCACGGACTTGACCGCAAGATAGGGAGGGTCGTCAGCTGCGGACAGGGTCGACATCATGTAACGTCCATCTCCCGGCTGGATCACAGACTTGGGGGTGCTCCACGTTTTCGACGCCGCCTGGCCACGAACCAGGTGTTCCATGGATTCGATGATTTCATCGGTGGTGATGTCCAGGGATTCCAGGGTTTCCCGGGACAGGTAAAGCAGATTTTGGGAATCACTCATTGCACACTCCTGCCGGTCGCATCAGGCCAGGTCAACCCACCTTGGCTCACCCAGGGTCGCCGCTTTGAAAATCTGGGTGTCTTCCGTGGCTTCTCCACCATCAGACACTGCCGGCATGACATCGCTGTAGCGGTCTTCCAGCACGACGTGGGGGTCCTGGCCTTCCACCCAACCGAGGAACGCGCCGTGAATCTTGTAGCCGATGAGATGCTGGACATGCTCCGGCAACTCCTTGGCCACATGGGGCGGTACCGCCAGGTACATGTTTTCTTCCTGGCGCAGCCAGCCGAGGCTGTAGCCGCTGATCAGGCCGGTTCGCCATTCGTTTTCGGTTCGATTGGTGGCGCCGCCATGCCATACCGAGCCGACATAGATCAGGCATGAACCCTTTGTCATTGTCGCCTGGCTGATTTCATCTGAATCTTGCGGTGTTCGCGCATCCGGCCACTTGTGACTGCCGAGGATGACGTTGGTGGCCCCATTTTCCTCGGTGAAATCCGTGAGTGCCCACATCGTGTTGCACAGGGATTCGGGACCCGGATGAATGAAGGGTAACAGCCCGTCATCACGATGCATTATCTGCGGTGATTCTCCAGGGCCGATATGTACCAGCATGGTGACATGCAGCTGGTAGCGATCACAGCGCGGCAGTAATAATTGGTCCATGACAGCCAGGATTGTGGGGTTTGGCGCGCATTGTTCGGCGAAGGTCCTGGACTTGGTGACAAGCGCACCGAATCGTTTTGTCTTGAAGCCCCAGAATTCCCCCTCGCCGTTGGAGGCCCTGGCCATATACTCATCAAGATCTGATTCAACCTGGTCCATCACTTCTTCATCGAGAAGATTCCGGTAAATCACGGCGCCGTCACGCTCGAGAATTTCCATGGCCACATCTGCGGAGGAATTGCGGTCAATTGTTTGAATTTCAGCCATTGTCATTTTCCTGATGTTGGCCGGCAATTATCATTGAAACTGCTTTCAATGACAAACCACCAGGCATGGCAGCCCGCAGCAGTAACCCCGAGAAGCGATATTCCGGGCGATTGATCTGGTTCCGGTTCAGGACACCCTGTCATCGAGTCGATCGTCATCAATACCAAATGGCTCCTGGTGGATAAGCACTTCTGCCCTGGGAAAAGCAGCGTATAGCTGGGCCTCGATGTTTTCTGTGATAGCGTGGGCTTCATGCACCGTCATGGAGCCGTCTATTTCCATGTGGAATTCAATAAATTCCTGCAGTCCAGAAGTGCGCGTCCGCAAGTCGTGCATGTCACGCACTTTGGCATGGGCCAGGACGATGTCATAAATTTTCCGGCGCTGCTGTTCCGACAGTTCCCGGTCGGCAAGAATGTCCACGGACTGCTTGCCAATTTTCCAGGCGCCGGCCATCAGCACTGCGGCAATGCCCAGGGCGAACAGGGGATCAAAATAGGGCCACGCGGTGTAGCCTGTCAGCAAGATGGCAGCAATAACCGCAAGGTTGATGAGCAGGTCACCTTTGTAGTGGAGACTGTCGGCGCTGATAGCGACGGAACCGGTCTTGCGGATAACGTAATGCTGGAACCCAAGCAGAGCGAAAGTGACAACAATGGAAAATACCATCACACCAATTCCAACACCGGCTTGTCACTCCCCAGCAGATTCCTCACTCCGGTATTGGAATCGGTGTGATGGTATTTTCCATTGTTGTCACTTTCGCTCTACTTGGGTTCCCGCATTACGTGATTCGCAAGACCGATTCCGTCGCTATTAGCGCTGACAGCCTGCACTACAAGGGTGACCTGTTCATCAACCTTGCGGTTATTGCTGCCATCTTGCTGACAGGCTACACC
>PVMK01128655.1_pt1 | contig 12213 bp, 11 predicted proteins | sample 1853481 | NCBI WGS metagenome assembly PVMK01 (sample SAMN08533507, study PRJNA380276) | Marine sediment metagenome, whole genome shotgun sequencing project. | reverse complement strand
GACCGAAGCCCTCGTCGCTTCGGGCGCCAAGGTCTACATCGCTTCGCGCAAGCGCGAAGTCTGCGAGAAGGTTGCGGCAGAACTCGGAGGAGCCGACCGCTGTATCGGTCTGGGTGCGGATCTATCGACCGAAGAGGGTGTCGTCGGGCTCGCCGACGAGCTCAAGCGGCGAGAAGACCGCCTGGACATCCTCGTCAACAATTCGGGAGCCGTCTGGGGCGCAGCGTTCGAAGAGTTCCCCTGGGACGCCTGGAACAAGGTGCTCGAACTGAACCTGACCGCGCCGTTCGTGCTGACACGCGAACTGGTTCCGCTGCTCGCAAATGCGGGCACGAATGATGATCCCGCGCGCGTCGTCAACATCGGCTCGATGCTCGGGACGGTCACGACGGTCTGGACCGCCTACTCGTATGCGGCGAGCAAGGCCGGGCTGCATCACATCACGCGGATCCTCTCGACGAACTCGCCAATCGGCACATCACCGTCAACGCGATCGCGCCGGGTCCATTTGATACCGAGAGGATGAAGGAAGCCGCCCAGAACGAAGCGGCGCGACAGATTGTGGCCGACGGGATCCCCCTCAAGCGCTGGGGGGCCGCGGAAGATGCAGCGGGCGTGGTTTTGTTCTTGTGCTCGCGCGCAGGCGCCTATGTGACCGGCGCGATCGTCCCGCTCGACGGAGGCGCCGCAGCAAAGACTTGATTTCGAAATGAGGAGGCCCCCACTTCCATGTCTGAAAACCAGAACCGCTCAGTCGTATCCGATACCCAGAACCGTTCCGTCGTGTTGGCCCGGCGCCCTGTCGGCGAAGTTCGGGACGAAGATTTTCGCATCGAGACCGAGGCCCTTCGCGAATTGCGGCCCGGTGAGCTCTTGATCGAGGTTCTCTGGTTGTCGCTCGATCCCTCCATGCGCCCGAAGATGAACGATGTCGAGTCCTACATGCCGCCGATGGAGCTCGACAAAGTCGTTCAGGGTGAAAACGTGGGGCGGGTCGTCCAGTCTCGTTCAGAAAAATTTGCGATTGGCGACTATGTGACGAGCTACACGGGCTGGCAGCAGTACGCGATCACCTCTGATGAAACGCCAATGCTCTACAAGGTGGACCCCGGCGGCCTGCCGCTTTCGGTATTCCTCGGTCCCGCGGGCATGCCCGGCCGCACCGGCTATCTCGGCCTGACCCGCGTCGGAAACCCGAAATCCGGAGAAACCGTGGTGGTGTCGGCGGCGTCCGGCGCGGTGGGTTCGGTGGTCGGGCAAGTCGCCAAGATGATCGGCTGCCGCGCGGTGGGCATCGCGGGCGGCGAAGCCAAGTGCCGCTACGCGGTCGACGAACTGGGCCTGGATGCCTGCGTGGACTACAAGGCGGGTGAGCTCGCGGCCGATCTAGCAGCCGCGTGCCCGGACGGCATCGACGTCTATTTCGAGAACGTCGGAGGCGAGGTCTCGCGCGCCGTCACGCCCTTGCTGAACGGAGGCGCGCGGGTGCCAATCTGCGGTTACATATCGCAGTACAACGCGACCGATATTGCGAGCGCCGAGTCACCCTTCGAGGTCTTCGGTGCGTTGTCGCCGCCCCCCGAGCACCGCTTCTTTCTCGTCTTCGAGTGGAATGATGAGCACGCGGAAACCACCCAGCGGCTCGCCGAATGGATCAAGAGCGGCCAGCTGAAATACCGAGAATCCGTCGCAGTCGGCCTCGATTCGGCCGTCGCTGCCTTCCGCGGCATGCTGCGCGGAGAGAACTTCGGCAAACAACTCGTCAAGATCGCCGATGAATGACGGGCGCCAGCCTCTTCAGCTCGGCTGGAAGCGCGCGCGCAGGCGGCGCATACCCGCTAGCCAGCGATCGTAGTTGCCGACCTTGTTCTGAAGATACTGCGCCACCGTTGGGTGCGGGAGGATCATGAAGCGCTCCTCGCCGAGCGCTTCGATCACGCAGTCGGCGACTTCTTCAGGTTCGATCATCCCGTCGACGCCTGCGACGCCGCCGTTTTCGAAGTCGGCCGTCATCGCGGTGCGCACCGCTTGCGGACACAGCACCGACACCGCGATGCCGCGATCGCCGTAGGTGACGGCGAGCCACTCGGCGAAGCCGACGGCCGCGTGCTTGGTTGCCGAGTAGCAGGCGGAATCGATCTGGGTGAGCAGCCCCGCCGCAGATGCGGTGTTGAGCAGGTATCCCTCACCGCGTTCCAGCATCGACGGCAGCACGGCTCGGGCCGCGTAGACGTGGGCCATTACGTTGACTTCCCAGATCTTCTGCCAGTCTTTGTTTGCAACCTCCACGCCACCGAGCGCGCCGATGCCCGCGTTCGAGCAGAAGAGGTCGATGGCGCCGCCTTCGCGCTCGGCGCACTCGACGAGCGAGCGCAGCGACACTTCGTCGCCCACGTCGACTGCGACCGCGAGTCCGTCGATCTCAGATGCCAGTTCGTTCGCGCGTTCGAGATCGAGATCCGCGATGACGACGCGCGCGCCCTCCTCGGCAAACTTCTGGGCCAGCGCGCGGCCGATGCCGTTCGCTCCTCCGGTGACGACCGCGTGTTTGCCGGCGAGTTTCACGGCCCGGCTACCGCGCGGCCTTCTTCTCGCTGCGCGTCCTCGCCTTGCGGTATTCGAGCCTCGCGATCGTGCGGCGGTGGACCTCGTCGGGTCCATCGGCGATGCGCAGTGTGCGCACGCCCGCGTAAGCGGCAGCCAGCCCGAAGTCATTCGTCACGCCGGCGCCGCCGTACGCCTGGATTGCGTCGTCGAGCACCTGCAGCGCCGTGATCGGCGCCTTGACCTTGATCATCGCAATTTCCGAGCGCGCAACCTTGTTGCCAACCGTGTCCATCATGTAAGCGGCCTTCAGGGTCAGCAGGCGGGCGCATTCGATCTCGATGCGCGCGTTGGCGACGCGCTCCTCCCAGACCGAGTGTTCTCCGATCTTCTTGCCGAAGGCCTCTCGTTCGAGCAACCGCTCGCACATCATCTCGAGTGATCGCTCCGCAACGCCAATCGTGCGCATGCAATGGTGGATGCGCCCCGGCCCGAGTCTGCCCTGGGCGATCTCGAATCCACGCCCCTCGCCGAGCACGATGTTCGAAGCGGGCACGCGCACGTTCTCGAACACCACCTCGCCGTGGCCGTGTGGCGCGTCGTCGTAGCCGAAGACCGAAAGGTTTCGCTCGACGGTGACCCCGGGTGTGTCGCGGTCGACGAGGATCTGGCTCTGCTGCACATGGGTTTGCGCGTCGGGGTTCGTGCGGCCCATGACGATGATCAGTTTGCAGCGCGTATCGGCAATCCCCGACGTCCACCACTTGCGTCCGTTGATCACGTACTCGTCGCCCTCGCGGCGGATTTCGGTGCGGATGTTCGTCGCGTCCGAGGACGCTACTTCGGGCTCGGTCATCGCGAACGCGGAGCGGGTTTCGCCCGCGAGCAGCGGCCCGAGCCAGCGCTCTTTCTGTGCCTCGGTCCCGTAGCGCTCGAGCACCTCCATGTTGCCCGTGTCGGGCGCCGAGCAGTTGAAGATCTCCGACGCGAAGGGGACGCGCCCCATCTCCTCGCACATCGGCGCGTACTCGAGATTCGTAAAACCGCCACCGCGCTCGCTGTCGGGCAGGAAGAGATTCCAGAGTCCGGCTTCGCGCGCCTTTGTCTTGAGTTCTTCGATGAGGGGCAATACCTGCCACCGATCGGTTCCGAGCGCTTCGAGCTGGCGAGAATAGGTTCCTTCGTTGGGGTAGATGTGCTCGTCCATGAACGCTCGAATACGCCCCAGCGTGTACTGCGTTCGCTCGTTGTACTCGAAGTGCATTGAGATATCTCCCGTTGTGACTCGCACTCGTCAAAACACGAGCCCACGCTGGAACCACAGCCTTGAGCAATATCTGAACCAGCAGCCGAATCCCAGCTCGAAGGCCAGCGGACCTGTCTGGAATCAGTATCCGCAGACCTGTGGTGTCGAAAGTGATCACGAATCGATCTCCCGGCCGCTGGGCGATTTCCCACGCCTTGTCGCTCGCGACCTCGACGATATCCCCCAAGGCTCATGGCCTCCTGCGAACTCGCGTTGCCCTGCAGCCCGCGCTTGTAGACGCCCTGCGCGATGCCCGCGTAGCGGAAAATCACGAAGGCGAGATAGAAAGTTCCAATGCGCACGCCCGAGCGCTCGGTGTAGCGGCAGTAGGTCTCGACGTACTCTCGTTCGGTCGGAATCCCGCTGTCTGCGCTGGCGGTGTCGTCGACGCTGCCTCCCCCGCTGGGGTCGTCGAGGCTGTCTCCGCTGCCGGCGTCATCAATGCCATTTCCGCCAGCGGTATCGTTGACGCGGTTTCCGCCAGAGACAGCGCCATCCCCGCCAGCGACGCCGGCGAGCGAAGATTGGTTCGCTATCGAGATGTAGTAGTGGGCGCAGCTGTGCGCGAGGTCCGCGAGCGGGTGGCCGAGGGTCGAGAGTTCCCAGTCGAGGACCGCGCTCACGCGCGCCTCGTCGGCGGCGAGCACGAGATTGTCGAGTCGGTAGTCGCCGTGAACGATGCAGCTCGTGTCGTCATCGGAGATGTTCTCCGGCAGCCATTTCATGAGACGGTCCATGCTCGCGATCTCTCGCGTCTTCGACGCCTCGTACTGCTGGCTCCAGCGACGGATCTGGCGCCCGAAGTAATTGCCCGGTTTTCCCGTAGTCGCCAAGGCCGATCGCCTCGTAATCGACCGCATGCAGGCTCGCGAGGACGCGCAGGATCTCCTCGTAGATCGCGCGGCGCTCAGCGGGCTTCATGTCCGGTAGCGTCGGGTCGCGCAGCAGGCGCCCGCGCACGTAATCCATGATGAAGAACGGCGTCCCGATCGGGTCGGGTGTTTCGCAGAGCAGGTGTACCTTCGGCACGGGAACGTCGGTCGCGGCTAGCGCCGCGAGGATTCGGTACTCGCGTTCGACCATGTGCGCGCGGGGCAATAACACCCCTGGCGGCTTCTTGCGCAGCACGTAGTCGCCACTATCCGCACTCAGCAGGAAGGTCGGGTTCGATTGCCCTCCCTCGAACTGCCTCACCCGCAGTGGGCCGCGGTAGCCCTCGAGGTTTTCCGCGAGATACCGATCGAGCGCACCCTCATCGAAGCGATGCGCCTCGCGAACCTCGGTCAGCTGCTCGGATGTTTGCAACATCTTGAACCCCGAAATCCGAAATCCCGAGGATATCTGCTCGACCAATTCGATGGCAACTGGATTTAAATCCAGATACCCGCAGAGGCAGGCGGAGGCCGCAGTCGGTCGCAACTGGATTTCAATCCAGTTGGACTGAAGGAACCAGGCTGTGGCGGCCCCTGCTCGCGACTGGATTCGGAACGAGCTGTGGTTCGGCTTCTGTCCCGCTGCAACTGGATTTAAATCCAGTTGGTCGCAAAAAAATATGTGGCGAAATTTCATTTTACACTTGACAGGTTTTCTGGGCAAAAACAGGCCAGCTGGAGGTGTCTCGAATGGTGGCTGCTGAGGTGAGCAGAGTCTGCGCGGGAGGCGCGATTTTGGCGATTTCAGCGCGAAAAGAGTCAGGCTGTTCGATCGGTCATGGTGAGTTGATTCCGGGAGTGCTTTAACCCGGTGGTACACTATTTGATGACTTCGCCCCGCGTGTCCCTGTGAGGTCATCACTTCATGTCTGCGTTGAAGGGGCTTTCGAGCGATCAACTGCTCGCGCAGCTGATCGAGCTGGTTCGCCGCGGCCGCAATCTCGAGGCCGATCTGATCGCGCACCTCGCGGAGGTCGATGAGAGGAGGCTCTATCTTCGCGAGGGGTGCTCTTCGATGTTCGCCTACTGCGTTGAGGTATTGCGCTTCGCGGAGGCGGTAGCCTACAAGCGGATCGCGGCGCTGCGCGCGGCGCGGCGGTATCCCGAGCTTTTGACGGCCCTGCGTCGAGGCGATCTTCATCTGACGGCGGTGAGTTTGCTCGCACCGCAGCTCACTGGAGAAAATGTGACTGCGCTTCTGGCTGCGGCGCGGCACCGGACCGCAGACGAGATTCGCCGCATGTTGGCCGATCGCAGACCAAAGCCGGATGTGGTTTCGTCTGTGCGTCGGCTTTCTGTCTCGCCTGATTGGGGTGACTCAACGCCTGGTTCTGCCTCATCTGTTCATTGTGGCTCACCGTCTCACTGTGCCTCCACCGTTGGTTGTGTCTCGTCTATTCGTTCTGCCTCATCCGCTCGCGCGGTGAATCGAGTCGACCGGTGCCCCATCGAAGCTGGAATTCAGAAAACCGCGCTCGGGGATGAGAACGGCCGTCCAGCAACGCCTCCCGCTCAGCCGGCGAACCTCCCGGGCGCCATCGCGCACTCCTCTAAACCTACGAGGCCCTCGGGTGCTGCTGTTCACTCATTTCGGCCACCGGAACCGCTCGGTGATGAGCGCTATCTGATCCGATTCACTGCCGACCGCGAGTTCCACGCCGAGATCCAGGAACTGAGATCTCTGATGCGCCATCAGGTTCCGGACGGGGACGTGGGGAAGATCCTCGCGAAAGCCGTTGGCGTTCTCCTCAAACAGGTGCGCGCGCGGAAATTCGGGACGTGCTCGACTCCGCGATTGGCGCGAAGCGAGCGGATCGTGCGAACCGAGCCGGCCAAACGAAATGGACCGGCCGAACGAGTCGGGCCGGACGAGCGAATCGGATCGGCCGAACAAGCAGGACCGGCTGAACCAGCCGAACCGGCTGAACGAGCCGGACCGGCCGACGAGCCGGACCGGCCGAACGAGCCGGGCCGGCCGAACGAGCCGGACCGGCTGAACCAGCCGAACCCGCTGAACGAGCCGAACCGGCCGCCGCACCTTCTCCTTCAAGACGGATTCCGGTCGAGATTCGCCGCGCGGTTTCGAAGAGAGATGGCGAGCGCTGCACGTTCGTATCGGCAAGCGGTCGTCGCTGTGGCTCTCGCGATTTTCTGGAGTTTCACCATCGCGAGCCGTGGGCCAGGCATCGATCGCATTCGGTAAATGGAATCACCCTTCGATGCCGGGCTCATAACGAGTACGAAGCCGAGCGGGACTTCGGCGCGAAGCACATGCAGCAATTTCGGAGGCGAGAGCGGCCACAGGCTGCAGCCACTCTTCAACCCGAGCTGGATTTAAATCCAGTTGGCGTTAGATAAGACGGAATTGAGGCGAGCGGTTTTCGGGCAATCGCGGACCGAGTGCGTCGTGGGCAATCGCGGACCGAGCGGTTTTCGGGCAATCGCGGACCGGGTGGCGTGGAGCTATGATCGCGCGCTGACGATGAAGTTACTTCGGACGCCGGAAGCAGATACCGAGGGGTTGCCGGACTACCCGTTTGCGGCCAACTACCTGAACGTCGGCGACGCTGACGATGGCCCCGTGCGGATGCACTTCGTCGATCACGGCCCGCGCAGCGGCCCGGTGATGCTGTTGCTGCACGGTGAACCAAGCTGGAGCTATCTCTACCGGAAGATGATTCCTCCGCTGGCGGCGGCCGGCATGCGCTGTATCGCGCCTGACCTGATCGGCTTCGGCCGGTCCGACAAGCCCACCGAACAGAGCGACTACACCTACGCTAGGCACATGGGTTGGGTTCGTTCGCTTCTCGACCAACTGGAGCCCGACTCGTTCCACTTCTTCGGCCAGGACTGGGGCGGTCTACTCGGGCTGCGGCTTCTCGCCGAGCGACCCGAGCGATTTACCTCGGCCTGTGCGGCAAATACGTTTCTTCCGACCGGCCGCGAGCCGGTGTCCGACGCCTTCGTGCGCTGGCGCGAGTTCTCTCAGAGCGTGCCGGAGTTTCCCGTCGGGGGGATCATCGCAGGCGCTACGGTCAGACCGGTATCGGATGAGGTGCGCGCGGCCTACGGCGCGCCGTTTCCCGACGAGAGTTACAAGGCGGGCGCGCGCGAGTTCCCGCTTCTCGTGCCCACGGAACCCGACCTCGAAGAGGCCCAGAACAACCAGGCTGCCTGGAAGGTGCTCACGCAATACGAGCGCCCGTTTCTCACGCTATTCGGCGACGGGGATCCGATCACGGCCGGAGCCGAAAAGATCTTGCAGGCGAGAATCCCAGGTGCAGCCGACCAGCCGCACAAAATCATTCGCGATGCCGGCCATTTCATCCAGGAAGACGCGGGTGAAGAACTCGCCGACGAACTGATCAAGTGGCTGCTCTGAGTAACTGATCAAGTGGTTGCTCGGAGCACCTGATCAATCGATTGCTCGGAGCACCTGATCAAGTGGCTGCTCTGAGTACCTGATCAATCGATTGCTCGGAGCACCTGACCCATCGACCGCTCTGGGCATCGGCAACCCCCAGCCAGATCTCGGTGTCGCGGTGCGCGGCACTTCGCGGGGCCTTTCGAATCGCCCTATCATCGTTGTCCCGGCCCGCCCACCCCCGGGCTGGGCCGCGCATCGAGGGGACAACGATGAAGCTTTACGGGACTCCGGTTTCACGCGCTTTGCGATCGATCTGGGCAGCCGAGGAAGTCGGCGTCGAGTACGAGTTGATTCCGACTTCGTATCTGGAGGAGAGCAAGACGCCCGACTACCTCGCGATCAATCCCAACGGCCGCATTCCGGCGCTCGTGGATGGCGATCTCGGACTCTTCGAATCGATGGCCATCAACCTCTATCTCGCCAAGACCTACGGCGGCAAACTCTACCCGAGCGATCCGCACGACGAGGCGCGCGCCATTCAGTGGACGATCTGGGGCATGACCGAACTCGAGCCGCAGCTGATTCCGATGGTGCTGCACAAGGTGTTGTTGCCCGAGGACCAGCGGGATCCCGCTGTTGTTTCCAACGCCGAGACCGCGGTCGAAAAACCGCTCGGTGTGCTCGACGCGCACGTCTCGGATCGGGAATACCTTCTCGGCGGCGATTTCACGATTGCCGACCTCAATCTCGCAGGGGCACTCACGACCGTCCACTTTGCGAGCTTCGACATCTCGAAATTCGAGAATGTGGCGCGCTGGATGAGCCGATGCACCGGGCGGCCGTCGTTCGCGCGCGCCCGCGCAAAGTAAGCGGATCTTCGGCGCGGAGGACGCCGTGCGACAACGAAGTCCTCGTGACACGGAGGACGTCGTGTCGTGATGAGGTGCGCGTGACACGGAGGGCGCCGTGTCGTGATGAGGTGTGCGTGACACGGAGGGCGTCGTGTCGTGATGAGGCTCGCGTGACACGGCGGATGCCGTGCCACAATCAGATTCTCTTGAACGGAGGCATCCGATCGACATGAAGGTCAGTTTCGAACTCAGCCCGCGTGACATCCGCTTCTTCCGCGAGCGCTTGAAACAGGTCCGTGCGAGCGACATTGCGAGCGACGAGGAGGCCGTGATCCGCGGCGCGGTGGATCTGGTGGAAGAAGCCATCGCCGCGAAGCCGCCCGACTTCGTGGTCGAGCGAATCCGGAAGCTGGAGCGGTTGATCGAGATGTTGCGCGATCGCGACTGGCGGCTCGAAGGTGCCGACCGAACGCGCATCCTCGACGCCGTCGCGTACTTCCTCGACCCGGACGACCTCATTCCCGACCGCATCCCGGGCATCGGCTATCTCGACGACGCCATCATGGTCGAACTCGTCGCGGGCGAGCTGACGCACGAACTCGAGGCCTACGAGGACTTCTGCGAGTATCGCAAGCGCCGCTCGAAGACGGGCGAGCCGACCCGGCTGGAGGCGCGGCGAAAGGCCCTCCAGGCGCGCATGCGAAGACGTCGTCGAAAAGAGCGTTCCCGCCAACACTCGCGGGGATCGTCGAGCAGTCGCATCCGGCTCTGGTGACCCGCGCGGCGTTCCGGAAACGCGCGTAGCTACGGAGACGAGAGGATCTGCAGTAACGCGCGGAGTTGGTGACCCGCGTGGAGCTGAAGCTCCGCGCGTGATATCAGCTGGTCGTGGGGTTGCTCTCGGTGTCGAGGTGGGTGATCCAGCGATTCGCCGCGCTTCGCGTCGAGTCGTGCTTGCGCGCCCGCAGAAAGTAGGAACGCGCGCGCGCGATCTGGGCGCCGTTGTAGTAGGCGATACCGAGCAGCAGATCTGCGTTGCCGGGGTCCTCCAGGCCACCCTTCTCGATGGCTTTCTCCAGCAGCGCTGACGCCTCGCTCCACGCTTCGCTTTGCATGTGCACCTGCCCCAGGCGCACGTACAGGTTCCCGTCCTCCGACAGCTCCGCCGCGTTCCGGAGCGGACCGAGAGATCGTTCGTACTCCCGCGCGGCGATCCAGCTGTTCGCCAGGAGTTCGAGCGCCTCGCTGTCGCGGGCGATCGCGCTGTCTTCGAGCGCCTTCTCGAGAATCTGCGCCGCCGGATAGGGCAGATCGTGATAGAGGTAGGAGCGCGCCAGTCGCCGCAGCTCTTTGTCTTCGGTGAGGTACCCCTGCGCGTACGCGACCTGCTGCACGGACAGCGAGCGTCGATAGTTCTCGTGGGCACCGTAGATCAGCGAGAGTTGCACCCAGTACTGCTTCTTCGGGAAGCGCAGCACGAGCTCCTCGAGGACGGGAGCGGCGTTCTCGTAGTCTTTCTTCTGGGAGTACAGCGCCGCGAGCAGTCGCAGCCACGACTCGCGCGGCTCCTTCGGAAACTCGACCGCCCGCTTCGTCTGAACGATGGCCGCGTCGAAATCTTCGAGCTGGTAGTAGGAGATCCCCATCAGATAGAAGCCGAGTGGGTCCGGATCGTCGACGTAAAGCAGCCAGCGATTCAACCAGTCGATCGCCTCTTGCCACCTCTGCAGCGACAGGTTGAGCTGTGCGATGTTGAACCGCACCCTGGCCTCGTCCCGGATCGGCAGTACCTCCTCTTCCAGGAACTTCAGGAAGTACTCGATCGCTTGTTCGGATTCATTCGCCCCGTAGGCGATGTGCGCGAGCATCCGGTAGACGAGCGCTCGCTCGTAGGGATTGAGCCGGTTTAGGCGAAGCTTCTGCAGGAGTCTCGTCGCCTCCTGTGGATCCCCCGCATCGACTTCCTTGGCGGCGGCGCCGAGATACCGCGAGATGCGCTGCGCGACCGGGTAGCGCCCCGCCTTTTGCGCCCGGTCCTTGCGCAGCGCGTCCAGGTCGATCGCCGCGCGCGGTGCCTCATCCGCGGCGATCGCCCGAAGCGGCAGCTGGAGCACCAGCAGTGCGAGCAGTGCGAGCCGGGCGATCGGGGTGCGCATGACCTCAACCTCCTGGCAGCTTGAAGCGAATCCGCAGCTGGATACCGTGCCGTGCCACGGCGACGCCGTCAACAATTTTCGCGTTGTAGCGGTAGCGGCGAACTGCGCGCAGGGTCGCCTGCTCGAACACACCGCGCGGATTCGCCCCGATGACCTTCACGCTCTCGACCGTCCCCGCCGGGCCGATCGTGAATTCGACGTCCACCCAACCTTCGATCCGGCGCTGCCTTGCCTGGGGCGGGTACTCGGGGTCGACCCGAACGAGCGGCACGACGTCGCGGTCGCCGCCGCCCGCGCCGAGGCTCGAGGCCTTCTCCAATTCGACCGCCGTGTCCGCCATCGGCATGATCTCGCCGACGGCATCACTTGGTTTCATGTTCTTTGCGAGGTCCATTTCGGGCGGCGGCGGCTGCTGCTCGGGCTTTTCCCGCCGGGGAGGCTCGCGCTTCTTTTCCTCGGGCGTGCTATCGCGCTTGAGTCGGACGAACTCGATGCTCGCTGTGGTCCCCCCCTCCTTCAGCTCTCCGCTCATGCCGATCAACGCCTGCATGGCCCAAAACAGGCCGAAGGTCACGATGCAGGCGAGACCGACGGCGATGGGGAGGCGCCGAACCATTCACTTCACGATGTCGGCGGCGAGCGAGATGCTCTTCACGCCGGCGCTCCGGGCCGCATCCATCACCTGGACGAGCAGCCCCGTCTTCGCCTCCTTGTCGGCCTGGATGATCACCGCGCCCTGCGGATTTTCGGCGTGCGCCCGCTCGATGTTCGCGCGCAGCGCTCGCGGATCCACCTGGCGGCGGTTCATCCAGATCTGATCGTTCGCGCTGATCGCGATCAGGATGTTGCCCTTCTCCTTGCGCACCGCCGTCGACGCCCCCGGGCGGCTGATCTCGATTCCCGATTCCTTCACGAACGACGCCGTGACGATGAAGAAGATCAACATGATGAATACGACGTCGAGCATCGGCGTCAGGTTCACCTCGCTCTCGCTTTTCCCCCGGTCTCGTCTGCGTCGCATGTCGTCCTTACTCCGGAACCATTTCGAGTTGGTCCG
>PVMK01120446.1_pt1 | contig 12214 bp, 9 predicted proteins | sample 1853481 | NCBI WGS metagenome assembly PVMK01 (sample SAMN08533507, study PRJNA380276) | Marine sediment metagenome, whole genome shotgun sequencing project. | reverse complement strand
GCATTATTTAATCGCATGCTAGGCAAGGAAGATGCTATTAGTGATGGTCTGTTTACGTTTACGCGCCCCATCAGTGGTTCATACTACTGGTGTCCGCCGGTCAGAGACGGAAAACTGGATTTAACTGTTCTGGATTTTACTGACTCATAACTGATGCCAGGAATAATTGCCGTGTTCCCGTAAGATTGACCTGGCACGTTCCAGCTTTTCTGACGACTCCATCACCCGCTCGTTGGCGAATGGTGCACCGGGGTCGGCGATGTATTGCCAAACCACTCCACGATTTGAAGCCGCGATTTAATTTCAGGGAATGTATTCCACTTTCGTTTGCGGAACCGGGTAGAGCTCAGCCATGGATCTGGATACTCCCCCACTTTCAACCACCCTCATATGCTCGCGCTTTAGACCCCTGGGCTCTGTGACACCACAGGAGTGCGCGATCAGACCTACACCATAGACCACTTTCCTGGCGAAGGCCGCCACGCGCACGGCTTTGTCCTCCGGCACCAGCCCGCGCTGCAAATCTGCGTTATGGGTGGTTATTCCGGTAGGGCAGGTATTCTTGTTGCACTGCAACGCCTGAATGCAGCCCAGGGCAAATATGAAACCTCGTGCGGAAGTACAGAAGTCCGCACCGGTGCTCAAAGCCCAGGCTACTTTTCCGGGCGTTATCAACTTACCGGAGGCGATCACCTTGATACGTTGTCGCAGTCCGTACTCGTGCAGAAGGTCCACCACCAGGGGCAGGCTTTCTCGCAGCGTCATACCCACATAGTCCATCAGCGGTTGGGGAGCGGCACCCGTGCCCCCATCAGCACTGTCAATGGTGATAAAGTCAGGCGCATGCTCAACACCGCGCGCGTGGATGGCGGCAAAAAGACCGGTTAAAAATGCTTGTTGCCCCACCACCATTTTGAACCATGTGGGCTTTCCGGTTACCTGCCGTACCCGATGGATCATATCGAGCAGGTCGTCCACCGACTTGACATCCTCGTGTCCGTTGGGGCTGATGGAGTCCTGCCCCACGTCGATACCACGAATTTTCGCGATCTCCTCGGTCACTTTTCCACCAGGTAAAATACCGCCCTTTCCGGGTTTTGCGCCCTGACTCATTTTGATCTCGAACATTTTCACCTGGGGGTGGGCCGCCATCTCTTTGAGTTTTTCATCGCAGAGCTTTCCGTCTGGTGCCCTAACGCCGTATTTCGCCGTTCCGATCTGGTATACGATGTCAGCGCCGCCCTCCAGGTGATAGGGCGACAAGCCTCCCTCGCCTGTATTCATCCAGATGCCCGCCTCCCGGGCCCCATTGGACCACGGCTTGTGCAAGTTGTTGTAGATTATCCATTACCTATATTTCTCTTCGTCAAATGTAACAAAAACTTAGATCGGACAGGTCATCTTGCCCATACGCTCAGTCAATTTCTTATTCTCTGCATAGTCAATTGGCACCACAATGAGGCTGGGACCCCTGTGATCTGCCGCCTGCTTGACCGCATCGAGCAGTTGACTGCTGTCGTCCACAAATTGGTAGTCCCAGCCAAAAGCCTGAGCCAGTTTGTCCCAGTCCGGATTGGTGAAGGACAAATTGGTGTGACGACCAAAATGCGCCCATTGTTTCCAGGCTATCAATCCATACTCCTTGTCTTCCCAAACCATCATCGTCAAATTGCTGTTGAGCCTGTGAGCGGTCTCCATTTCCTGAACATTCATCAGAAATCCCGCGTCGCCGGCAATGCCCATGATTTTACGATCGGGCTCAACCAGCGCAGCCGCAATAGCGCCGGGCAAGGCAAAGCCCATGGAACAAAATCCATTGGGAATCAGGCAACCATTGGGCGTTTCGCAATGATAGTGCCTGGCTATCCACATTTTATGGGCGCCGACATCGGAAAGCAGCAGCCCGTCCTCACCATAAACCTGCTGGACATCGTGTAAGACCTTCTGTGGTTTGATCAGGCCGCTTGTATCGTCATCATTATATTCATTGAGTTCGCGCGCCATGTCCTCACGTGTCGTGGCCTGTTGTTGCAGGTTGAACTCGGGCACCTGGCCGGCACTGAAGTTAGCCAGCAGGGCTTCGAGGCTGTTTGCCACATCACCTATTACCTCAACCTGCGGGTGGTAATTTTTATCGATCTCCGCGGGAATAAAGTCGATATGAACAATCGATTTGTCACCATTGGGGTTCCAAAGGTGGGGGTGGTATTCGACCATATCGAAGCCGATGGTGATCACCAGGTCGGCGGCATCGATGGCGCAAGTGCCGATATCCTTGGAGCCCAGGCCAATGGTGTACAGGCACTGCGCTGAAGTGGTTTCCAGCGCGCCTTTGGCCATGAACGTATTCAATACACCAATTCCGGTGAGTTCCGCCAACTTGCGCAGGTGTTGTGTCGCCCGCTTCCGCACAGAGCCATTCCCAGCAATAATTACAGGGCGTTTAGCTGCACGAATTTTTTTCGCCGCCGCCACAATCATTTCTTCGCTGGCGACGGAACGACGGAAGCGTATCGGCTCCATCGGCTCCGCGTTGGTATCTCTTTCCGCCACGTCTTCAGGCAGTTCGATCAACACCGCGCCGGGCTTCTCACTGCGCGACAGGCGCACGGCTTTTCTGACGATCTCAGGAATATTATCCTCATGAATGATCATCTCCGCCCACTTGGTGACGGGCTCGAACATCTTCACCACATCCATGATCTGGTGGGACTCCTTGTGCAGGCGCTGGGTACTGCCCTGACCGGTAAGCACCAGCATGGGCGCGCGGTCCATATTTGCGTCCGCGACGCCTGTAATCAAGTTGGTGGCACCGGGGCCCAGTGTGCCCAGGCAACCAGCCGGGGTGCCGGTTAGCCGTCCGTAAATCTCGGCCATGAATGCGGCACCCTGTTCATGGCGTGTAAGAATAAACTTAATGGACTCCGAGTCCTCCAGGCTGATCATAAAATCAGCATTTTCCTCGCCCGGGACACCAAAAATATACTCGATGCCCTCTCGTTCCAGGCACTTCACCATCAGATCCGACGCTTTCATAGATTTTCCTCCTTATTCATTAATGTATTAGCCGTGCTTTAAAACCATCATTTTTTCGAACTGCATTTCTTCAATGGTGTAGGGAATGCCCCCTACCCCGAGCCCGGAGGCACTGAGGCCGGCAAAGGGCATGCCATCATCCCTGAAAGCCGTGTGGTCATTTACCATTACCGCTGAGGCGTCGAATGCATCATAGGCCGCATACATCGCATTGATATCGCTGGTATAGATCGCAGCCTGGAATGCATGGGGATGAATATTGACGGCGTTCAGGGCCTCGTCGAAAGTGTCATAGGGATAAACACACACAACTGGACCGAAGATTTCCTGGCTACTGACTTTCGCTGCGACAGGCGGCGAGTGAATTACGGTAGGCTGATAAAAGTTTCCCTCCATGCGGATACCGCCGGCTACGACTTTACCACCCAGGCTCACCGCCTCCCGCACCCAGTCATCCACCCGATCGGCCTCCGCCGGCCGGATGAGAGGTCCGACTTCTGTGGCCGGGTCTGCGGCATCACCCACCCTGAGCCGACTTACTGATTCACGGAGTAACTCAAGGAAGTTTGCCTCAATAGACTTATCCACATAAATACGCTGGGTAGAAACGCAGACCTGGCCAGCGTGATAAAACCCGCCCTTGGTTATAGAGGGCACGGCGATATCCAGGTCGGCGGTATCGGTGACGATACAGGGTGCAACGCCACCATGCTCCAGGGCGCAGCGAACCGCCGGAGGCACCTGGGAGCGGAGCATCCAGCCACCACGCGCGGAGCCGATAAAGCTGAAGAACGCTACCTTGTCGCTGCGCACCAGCTGTCCCGCAACGTCCAGATCGTCGGTGATCACACAGCTGGCATAATCCTCGGGGACACCCGTTTCATACATCAATTCCAGGAACTTGATGCAGGCCAGCGGAGTATCCGCCGCCGGTTTTACCACACAGGGACAGCCAGCGGCAAAGGCGGGTATCACCTGGTGTACGATAAGGTTCAGCGGATGATTGAAAGCACTAAACGCCAGGACAACCCCGCGGGGGTACTTCTGTGTAAAGCTGAGGCGGCCGGCAGACGAAGCCTGGTGTCCAAGGGGAATTACCCGCCCACGGTGCTCACTGGCGGATGCAATAGCCATCCTCACCCCGGCGATTGCCCTGGATGTTTCCACCTGGGCGTCACTCAGCGGTTTACCGCCGTCCCGGGCAATCGTCATGGCGAAGGCGTCGGCGTCTCGTTCCATCAGGGCGACCAGCCGCTCCAGTATTTCTATACGATCATGTAGAGGAAGATGCTGGCTTCTATTCTTGAATCGGCGCCAGGCCAGCTCCAGCTTACGTGTAGCCTGCTCGCCAGTGTCCGCTTCCAGGGTCGCGATTTGCTGGCCCGTTGACGGGTTGGTGACACTCAGGTTCAAATTATTCATAATGCACGTATCCTTCACCAAGCCACACGCTGCGGTGTGGCACCGGCACTACTTCGCTTGAGTATAGGGGGATTAGCGATTGATCAAGCGTCTCCAGGCGATCGATGGGAGATCTGGCGATGGAACAAAACGGACAGCCGACGTAGTGATAAAGCACGAGCTTTTCTTCTTCGGGGCCATCTGTCGCTGAAAGCGCTTTGCGATGAGTGTTTTCCGCCTCTATGAAAGATTCAGAAGGATTAATTTGAAGTTCGATATTCATAGATAATTTCCATCAATAGTCCACAATCGTGGATTGTTACACCCTGGCATGGAACCGCCACCATTTAATCATTACTATACTTGGAAACAGGCGATATGGATTAATGCGAGGTATGGAGTCTGTTATTCGCCCTGTAACCTTAGTTGTGACCAGTATTACTGAGAGTCGCCGGTAAATATGTGTGGGCATCCGGTGAGAAAGTGTGCAGATGATCTTCTGATGTGTAATCGAACGTAAAAGATCTGCAAGTGAACCAATTCGAGCGCGGTTTCAGCAAGCTCAGTGGCCGTCGTTCGATCAATTTACTATCGAAACGATCCGCTACGGTGGGCTATACTATTCCTTGAGTCAAGCTACAACACGTAAGGAATATTTTGAAAAATTACTACATTTCGTGTGACTTTCCGCAAAATAGGGTAATTTGACCAGGATGATATTTAGTTGAACACAACGAAAAGCTATATATACGGTATATTGAATCCGAAGGACAGTAGAAGCAGAATCTCCAGCACTGTAAATACCTTTATTATTGTTCTGATTTTGATCAATGTACTTGCAGCCTCCCTCGAAACTGTTGAAGCCTTACATGCGGGCTATGCAAAGTATTTTTACTGGCTGGAGATATTCTCCGTTGTGATCTTTACTATCGAATTTGCTCTTCGTTTATGGAGTGCACCAGCAGCTGAGCAGTACACATCACGAGCCAAATTCCTCTTTAGCTTTGATGCGATCATTGATCTTCTGGCAATAGTTCCATTTTATCTCAGTTTCCTATTTGGTATAGATCTGCGTGCACTAATTGCCTTACGTTTACTGAGGCTGTTAAAACTGGTGCGATATTTTGAGCCGCTCAGCATTTTGGGTGCGGTAATGAAAGCGGAATTCCGGGCTTTTACCGCTGCCATGTTTGTATTGGTGATCCTGGTCTTTATCGCGTCAACCGGCATCTATTATTTTGAACGGCAGGCACAACCGGAGGTCTTTGGCAGCATCCCGGAATCCATGTGGTGGGCAATCGTAACCTTGACTACGCTCGGTTACGGCGATGTGGTACCTGTCACTGTGGCCGGGAGGATTTTCGCGGCCTCGATTACGATTCTCTCCATTGGCACTGTCGCATTGCCAGCCGGCATGCTGGCCTCTCGCTTCTCGGAGGAACTCAGAAAGCGAAAAAACGATTTAGCGATGCAAATATCTATTCTTACGGCGGATGGGGAAATGTCATCAGGTGACGAAAAAATGCTCGAGGGCTATAGGGAACAGATGTGCTTGAGCGCCGACGACATGGAAAGACTTATGGAAGGGCGGAAACAGGGTGCTACATCGTGCCCTCTTTGTGGGAGTAAACGCAGCCATGTTGAGTGAACATATTATTTATGCCTACGACTTTGACTCACAGGGGAAAGCGACACCGTTGGAACCCCTCCAGGATGTGGATCTTTTGTCTCCTGATGGTGGCTATCACTGGCTCCACATGTGTGCAATACATGCAGAAACCCGAGACTATCTTGAAAACAATTCGGATCTTGAACCCATTGTGATCGATGCCATGTTGGCGGCGGAGACCCGCCCGCGGGCCCTGATAAAGGAAACCGGCGCCCTGATTATCCTGCGCGCAATGAATTTACACGACGCGCACTGCCCGGAGGATATGATTTCCATCCGCATCTGGATTGATGACAAAAAAATAATCACTACACGCCGTCGCGACATCAAAGCGATAGAGGATATTGTCCAGTTTATCGGTGAGGAAAAGGCACCGCTGACGCCTTGTGACCTTCTCATCATGATAACGGACAGACTTTTTGCACGGATGGAGCCTTTCTTTGGGGATTTGGAAGACCGTATCTCCAGGACGGAGGAGCGTCTTGCTTCCGATAACGTGGATGAAGTCCTGGAGGACGCCGCAATTATCCGTAAGAGAATGGCCATTTTTATGCGGTATGTAATGCCGCAAAAGGTGGTTCTTGAGTCACTTTTAAGTGCCGATCTGACGTGGATCAAGGATGAGCATAGAGAACACCTGGTCGAGAGCCTGGACAGGGTCACGCGCTATGTTGAGGAACTTCAGGAACTGCGAGACCGATCGCAGATCATCAATGACGAACTCAATAATTTTCATGGCCGGCGCCTGAATGAAATCACCTATATCTTTTCCGTCGCGGCAACTATCTTCCTGCCACTAAGTTTCCTGACAGGCCTGATGGGCATTAACCTCGGCGGCATGCCCGGGATTGACGAAGATCTCGCTTTCTGGGTCTTCAGCGGCGTATGTGGCCTGATTGTTACCGTACAGGTGCTTCTGTTCAGGAAAGTTGGATGGTTCTGACAACCTCGCTTTAACCTTGAAACCCCAGGAGGCATGGGAGTCAGGCGTGTTCGAAGCGGGTGAGAATTTCCGGCTCGCTCTCCAGGGTTTTATGTACCGGGCAACGGTCCGCAATCGCAAGCATGCGCTGGCGCTGCTCATCGCTGAGGTCACCCTTGAGGTCAATGTAACGAGTAATCACTTCCAATTTACCGCCCTTCCCTTCACAACTTTCGCAGTCGTCAGCGTGTACCCGTTCATGTTCCAGCCGCACCTTGACGTCCTCGAGAGGAATGTTTTTGTGACTGGCATACATCCGGATGGTCATCGAGGTACAGGCGCCCAAGGACATCAACAGCAGGTCATAAGGCGAGGGGCCCAGGTTACCGCCGCCATAGCTCTGCGGCTCATCAGCCATCCACTGATGGTCCTTGCTGAACAAGCCGCGTAGGAATTTTTTATCCAGTTCAGACACAAGCACATGGCCGGGCTCCAGTACCGGTGCCCTGCCATAACTTTTTTCAGATTTCGCTTTCACCACGCCCAGGTAGCGGCTGGCCCAGGCGGCAACAGTGTCGGCAATATACTCCCCGTCCTCGCGTTTACTGACCAGGTGATCGGCATTGTCCAGTGAGATAAAGCTCTTGGGATGCTTGGCGGCCTTGTAAATACGCGCCGCTTCGTCCACAGAAACAATACTATCGACCGGTGAGTGAATCACCAGCAGGGCTTTTCGCAGGTTCGCGATATGCGCGTCGTCGCCATAGGTTCGGATGTCGTCGAGCATTTGCCGTTTGATCCGAAACTCCCGCAGGCCCAGCTTGATCTTGGCCTCGCCGGTACGTTCAAGATCATCGATGCCACTGCTGAACAGGTGCTCCACATGGTCTGCCGTGGCCGGGGCGCCAATGGTGACCACCGCCTTAATTGATGGCATTTGTTGGGCGGCGGCCAGCACTGCCGCTCCCCCCAGGCTGTGTCCCATCAACAGTGAGGGCGCCTGGTAATGTTCTTCCAGCGCTTGAGCCGCCAACAGCAAGTCCTCTACATTGGAAGAAAAATTGGTGTTCGCAAAGTCACCGTCACTGTTACCCAGGCCGGTAAAATCAAAGCGCAGCACCGCAATACCCCGCTCCGCCAGCGCCCGGCTAATACGCGAGGCCGCTGAGATATCCTTGCCACAGGTGAAACAATGGGCGAACAGCGCATAACTACTAATCGCAACATTGTTGGGTGGGGTTTCCAATAGTCCGGCCAGGATCCCGCCTTGTGCATTATTGAATTCAAATTTTACCCGCGCCATGGTACCGCCCTCGCATCAAATACTTTTACAGAGTATAGAGCATGCACATGGATATGCTCTCATGCTCCGTTGAATTAGGAAAAAGCAGGCCATTTTAAGCCTGCTGGAAAAAGCAAGCCCGGACGACCCGTATCAGCTAGTGATAATGGACTGGAAAATGCCACAGATGGAAGGCATCCAAACCACAGAACATATACAGCACCAGCATGAATACCAACCCCCCACGGTTGTTATGGTTACAGCTCATGGCCGCGATGAGGTAAGCCAGGCAGCAATGGGCAGGAAGCTCTCGACCGCCTGCAGGAACAAGCCTTCGACGGGGTATTGATGGACTGCCAGATGCCGGTCATGGATGGCTATGAGGCCACCCGTAAGATCAGAGAGCAATCTCAGTACCATGCACTCCCGATTCTGGCGATGACGGCCAACACTATGGTCGGAGACCGGGAAAAAGTTCTGGCAGTGGGGATGAACGACCACATCAGCAAGCCGATATCAATACGCGAGCTCTTTATCACAATGGCTCGCTGGATCACTCCGGCGCAGGTGGCCGAAGATGATGCCCCGGGAAACCTGGGCCTACTCCTGGATCAAATGCACAAGCTGCTGCAGGAAAATAATACGGGGACCGGCGACTTAATACCGGAGCTGGAGTTGCAGCTTGAACTGGAGAATTGCGTTGCAGAAACTGGGCGGCTAAGGAACGCTATCGATAATTACGACTTTGAACTGGCCCTGAAAGCGCTGATTCATTTAAGAGCTCGAGTTGACCAGTAGCCGTTGGTTGGAGACTCGGGGTACACTACAAAGATAAATGTTGAACTGGCTGCCAACATCTGCACCTAACTGGAACCGAACAGCGCTATGAATCATCAAGAGGCAAAAGACTTGCTGACCGGCTTGCTCCCCGCCGACAAGCTCAGCCTGATCAAGGTTGAGGTATTTCGCCTCTCATGGCAGGGCAAGGGATATAACGTTATCGCCGAAGAATCCGGCTACGATCATGACTATGTGCGCAAGGCGGGCTCACAGCTGTGGAGTGAGCTGAGTAAGGCGACGGGGGAAAACATTACGAAACGCAGTTTTCGCCCGCTGCTGGAGGAGCAACTGAGCAACAACCAGGATGAACGGAAGCACAGCCTGGAGTATCCCGGAGGCGGCATCTCTTTCAGTTCGCCTTTTTATATCGAGCGGACCGAGGAAGAAGCCAGAGCGTACCTTGAAATCACCCGCCCGGGCTCAGTGCTGCGTATCAAGGGGCCGCGAAAAATGGGCAAGAGTTCATTAATGCTCAGAATCATTGACCAGGCAGACAGTGAGGGTTATCACGTTGTAAAAATTGACTTGAGGCAGGCCGACAGTGCCATTCTCAGCGACCTGGATCGACTACTGCGCTGGATTTGCCTGCATATCTGCCAACAACTCGGCATTGAGCCGAAACTCGATGAATACTGGAACGAGCTCATCGGCAGCAAATTAAGTTGCAGTCAGTTTTTACAGCAGTATGTACTGGAGTCTCTGGATCAGCCCCTGGTTCTGGTAATTAACGAACTGAACCTGGTTTTCGACCATGAACAGGTCAGTCAGGACTTCCTGCCGCTACTACGCTCCTGGCACGAGGAGTCAAAGCACAATCAGACAATGCAGAAACTACGACAGATTCTAATTTATTCTACCGAAGTTTATGTGCAGTTGGACATCAATTTGTCGCCCTTCAATGTCGGCCTACCCATAGAACTCAAATCATTTGATGGCGATCAGTTAGCAAACCTGGCCTCAGTTTACGGCTTCAACTGGCGCGCCGACGGCACAGCCAACAGCCCCATTACGCAACTTGTAATGGCGATAGGAGGCCATCCTTACCTCAGCCAGCTGGCACTGTACAAGCTCGCCAGCTCAGCATCTTTTATAGAGAGCCCCTCGGCGGCACTCAAATCTCTACTCGCGCACGCCGGCGATGCAGGTGGCATCTACAGTGAGTTCCTACAGCAATTATTACAGGACTTTTCCCACAACAGTACAGCAGTGAGCGGTTTTAAAAAACTGGACCAGGGCTCACCAGATGAGCTGAGTCGGATAGAAATGTATCAATTGGAACGACTTGGCCTGCTCCAGATTAAGGACGGCAAGCCGACTGCGACCAATCGCCTGCTGTCGGATTACTTACGGGCCAACATGTTGACATGAAGGACAGTCCCATTTCCAGTTTTCAGATTGGCGGCAGCATATCCGAAGCCACCTCTATTTATATTAAGCGAGAAGCCGACGATCAGTTGTTCAATGCACTCAGGCAGGGCGAAATCTGTTATGTGCTCAACTCACGTCAAATAGGAAAGTCTTCGCTTCTGCTTAATGTAAAGAGCCGCTTGCAAGCAGAGGGCTGTGTATGTTGCTTTATCGACATGAGTCGTATAGGCAGTGTGAACGTCACCATTGAACAGTGGTACGCCGGCATTGCTTCCGAGTTGTGGCGCGGCTTTCAACTTGGCAATACTACAGATATGCTGGAATGGTGGAGGTCGCAGGGGGATATTACCCCAGTGCAAAAACTCCTGACCCTCTTTCAGCAAGAGCTCCTCCAGCACTATTCGGGGCAGAAACTCATTATTTTTTTCGACGAAGTCGACTCGGTGTTGAGTCTACCCTTTCCCGCCGATGACTTTTTTTCCATTATTCGAGCCTGCTACAACCAGCGCGCCGATGACCCGCGATTGCGCAATATCAGCTTTGCTTTCTTCGGTGTTGCACTCCCTTCAGACCTGATCAGTGACAAACGACGCTCGCCCTTCAACATTGGTCGCGCCATTCCTCTGGAGGGCTTTACACACACAGAGGCGCAGCCTCTGGCAGCGGGACTGAAAGGGGTCCCATATAATTCGGAGGAGCTATTGTCGGCGGTAGTAAGCTGGACACGGGGCCAGCCATTTTTGACCCAGAAAATCTGCCAGCTCATCATTGACCACTGCACCACTACAAGTCATCCCTCTGCCCAGGAATGCGTGGAACATCTCATCCATTCGATGGTGATTGATAACTGGGAGAGCAACGACAACCCGGAACATTTACGCACTATTCGCGACAGGATGCTGCTCGACGATGACTACAGTACGATCAATCTCGCCACCTACTCCCAACTACTGTCCAGCGAGGAAGAAGAGCTTGATATTGCTGACATCGACGATTACAGCAGGCTCTATCTCACGGGCCTCATATCGGTAGACCATGGTGTGATTCGACCACGCACCAAAGTGTACCGGGAAGTATTCGATGAGACCTGGCTGCAGGCCCGGCTCGACGCCAGACGGCCCTATGCCAGGCAGTTGCAACAATGGCGACTGGATCAGTCAGAGCAGTGGCTATTGAGAGAGCAGGACTTGCTAAGAGCCACGCAATGGAGCGAGGGAAAACACCTCCCCGAAATCGACCACCGCTTTATCGCCGCCAGCCAGGCCCTGGCCCAGCGGGAGGTTCAGGACTGGAACGTGCGCCTGCAGACCGAAGTTGAGCAAAGACTACGGGCCGAAGCCAACTTACAAGACGCATTGACTCAGCTGCGCAAGGCCAACCGGGAAACAGAACATGCCAATCAGGCCAAGAGAGACTTTCTGGCCCGGGTGAGCAGAGAGGTGCGGACAGACATTAATAGTGTCATGGGACTCAGTCACCTGGCTCTGCAACGCAATAGCGACGATATAATCCGTGACTACTTGCAGAAGATTCACACTGCCTCGCAGTACATGTCCAGCGTTGTCAGTGACTTGGTTGACGTCCATAAACTGGAACGAGGAGAGCTGACCTTGAGAAGGGAAACCTTTCTGCTGGATGACGTGCTCGACAACCTGCTCGACATAAAGGGTCCAGGCATAATACGCATTTTTTTTTA
>PVMK01144079.1_pt1 | contig 12216 bp, 11 predicted proteins | sample 1853481 | NCBI WGS metagenome assembly PVMK01 (sample SAMN08533507, study PRJNA380276) | Marine sediment metagenome, whole genome shotgun sequencing project. | reverse complement strand
GTCGAACAGAGGAACCGATGGAATGGTGTCATCTTGAGGAACGCGCTGGCGAGCACACTCATCGCTCTGCACTTGGTGTCCGCATCCGCCTGGGCCGCTTTGCCAGGCGAGGTGCCGGCCAGCGGCGTGTTGCCCAGCCTGGCGCCGATGCTGGAGCAGATCTCGCCGGCGGTGGTGAACATCGCCACCTACACGACGGTCCAGGTTCGTAACCCGCTGCTGGAAGACCCGTTTTTCAGACGCTTTTTTCGGGTTCCCGAGGGCCGGCGGCAGTTTCGTCGAACCCAGAGCGCAGGCTCGGGTGTGGTGGTGAATGCCCGCAAGGGCTACATCGTCACCAACAGCCACGTGGTCGACCGAGCCGATGAGATCGCGGTGACATTGGCAGACGGCAGGCTGCTGACCGCCGAATTGTTGGGGTCGGATGCCCAGGTGGATCTGGCTTTGTTAAAGGTTGATCCGGAACAACTGAACGAGATCGAATTTGCGGATTCTGCCGCGTTGCGGGTCGGCGATTTCGTGGTAGCGATCGGTAATCCCTTCGGTCTCAATCAGACCGTGACCTCCGGCATCGTCAGCGCGTTGGGGCGCAGCGGTCTCGGCATCGAGGGGTATGAAGACTTCATTCAGACGGATGCGTCGATCAATCCCGGTAACTCCGGCGGCGCGCTGGTCAATCTGCGCGGCGAGCTGATTGGCATCAACACGGCGATTCTGGCGCCCAGCGGTGGCAACGTCGGCATCGGGTTCGCCATTCCGAGCAACATGGTCGAGGCCATCATGGACCAGCTCATCGAGCACGGTGAGGTTCAGCGGGGCCATCTGGGGCTGAGCGTGCAGGCGTTGAACGCGGAGCTTGCCGAGGCGTTCGGCGTCGATTGGCGTGAAGGGGTGGTGGTCGTGGAAGTGGAACCGGGTGGTGCTGGCGCGACTGCGGGAATTCGCGAGGGCGACATCATCGTCAAGGTCCAGGACCGGGAGATTAACCGGCTGGTCGATTTCCACGCTCAGTCAGCAGTTCTAATGGTGGGCGACGCCGTGCCGGTGCTGGTACTACGCGACGGCAAGAGCAAACGTTTTCGGCTCAAGATCGACGAGGACAGCTTCGAGAAACTGGCCGGCGCTCGGGTCGACCCGCGGCTTTCGGGCGTTGAACTGCAGAACTTTCGCAGCGAGGAAGACCCATCCATGGGTGCCGGCGTGCTGGTCACGGAGGTCTCTTCGGAATCTCGGGCCTGGCGTTATGGATTACGACCGGGCGATATCATCGTGGCCGCCAATCGGGAACCGGCACGGAACCTCTCGGAGTTGACCGAAGGGGTTCGACGGGGCAGCAACCAGCTGTTGCTGCGGGTCTACCGGTCCGGCGACTTTGGCTACATTGCTATCCGTTAGCGCCTCAGCCTGACCGTCCAGCCACTACTCGAACATGATGACGTTGCGCGCGACTTCGCCGGTCTCCAGCGCGGCCAGCGCATCGTTTACGTCTTCAAGTTTTATTCGGCCTGAAATCATGTCGTCGAGGTGCAGCTTGCCCTGCAGGTAGAAATCGACAAACCGTGGCATATCCACGCGGAATCGGTTCGACCCCATATTCGAGCCCTGAATCGTTCGTTCCTGGAGGAACTCGGGGCCGTGTAACTCGATCATCGTGCCGACCGGGATCATGCCAATGATGGTCGCGGTGCCACCGCGCCGCAGCATCTTGAACGACTGTTCGGTGGTTGCCTTCAGGCCAATCGCTTCGAACGAGTAGTGCACGCCGCCATCGGTCAGCTCGCGCACCGCTTCGATGGGATCGCCATCGCCGGCGTTGATCACGTCCGTGGCGCCGAATTTGCGCGCCAGGTCGAGTTTGCTCGTCACCGTGTCGATGGCAATGATGCGCGCCGCACCGGCAATCTCGGCGCCGTTGATGCACGACAGGCCGACGCCGCCGCAGCCGATCACCACAACGGTGCTGCCGGGTTCGACGCCCGCCGTGTGAATAACGGCTCCGACCCCGGTCGTCACCCCGCAGCCAATGAGTGCCGCGCGATCCATCGGCATGTCCTCACGAATCTTGGTCAGTGCATGTTCGTGAATCAGCATGTACTCGGCGAACGACGACAGATTGAGAAACTGGTGCACGGTCTCGCCGCCGGCGGCGATACGTGGCGGTTCATCCTGGTGACGCTGAAGCTCAGGCTCCTGGCACAGCGACATGTGACCGGTCAGGCAGTCTTCGCAGTGTCCGCAGAACGCCGATAGACAGGTAATGACGTGATCGCCGGGTTTCACATAGTCGACCATGGAGCCCACCGCTTCGACCACGCCAGCGGACTCGTGGCCAAGCACCGACGGCAGCGGATAGGGATAGGAGCCGTTCTGGAAGTGCAAGTCGGAATGACACACCCCGGCGGCGACCGTGCGCACCAGGACTTCTCGCGGACCTGGATCGGCGAGCTGAACGTCTTCGATCTCGAGTGGCTTGTTGACCTCGCGTAGTACCGCAGCCTTCATTGTTCATCCCCAGTAAAGTCCATGAAGGAGATCGAGTGTGCCAAAGCCGTTCTTTGAATACCACTTGCCCGCTACACTTCCGGTTCTGGTAGCGGGACGCGTGGTGGCGGGTGGTTGTCGTTGGAGTGGGCTCCAATCGGGGTGATTCCCAAGCGCTTGCGCGCGCCGGAATCGAGCGCCTGCGCGCCTTCGCCGCGGGCGAGTTCAGGTGTTCTTCGCTGTGGCGAACCAGCCCGGTCGACTGCCCGCCGGAGGCGGATGACTTCATCAATGCGGTAGTGGCGTTCGAGGCCGTGAGCGGCCTCACCCCCGAGGGGCTGCTGGCGGCGTTGAAGGACATCGAGCGCGAGTTTGGCCGTGAACCGAATCCAGCCCGCAATGCGCCGCGTGAGCTCGACCTCGACCTGTTGCTGTTCGATGCGCTGACGCGCCAGGATCCGCAGCTCACCTTGCCCCACCCACGCGCCACCACGCGCCGTTTCGTGCTGGCGCCGGCGGCCGAGATCATTCCCCAGCTGGTGTGGCCGGGAGTGGGTCGGACAATCGCCACGTTGCTTGGTGAGCTGGCCGACGAGGCATCCGCACAACGCCTGGATGCATCGTAATCGCGCGGCGACGACGTGGTAGCATCGGGGTCGGAGAGCGTCCGGGTCGCTCGCAGAAGCGATTCCGGTGGAACATTCGGAGAGACCGGCGCGAGCCGGGAATGACGAGGGAACGTGATGGTGATCATGGAAAGGTCGTCTGGTGGGTACGTACGACGCTGCGTAAGGGTAGCGTTGTGGTTGCTCCTCGGTATCGCCGTGCCCGCACAGGCCTATGAGGCGAAGATTCACCAACAGCTCACTTTCATCGCAGCCAAGCAATTCAACCAGTGTGCCCAGGAAGTAGGGTTGATGCCCTTGACGCCGCTGCAGGTGCGCTATGTCGCGAAAACCAGCGTCAGCCAGGTGGAAGGGCGGTGGTTCCGCAATTGGATGCGCTGGAACTATTACGACCGCGCCGGACAGTCGGAAAAAGGCATGCTGTGGCTGGTCGACACGCGATTTCACGCGCAGTTCAACGATGTGGTGCGAACGCTTGAGAGTTCGCACTCACTGGCCGATCGTTACTCGAATCTTGGCCGGCTGACCACCTATCTGCAGGACGTGACGTCGCCGGCACACGTGGTGCCGGTGTTCTACTCGCGTTGGTGGCGGCTGAGCATGTCGGATCGATTCGATCTGTTCCCGGTCGACGCCGAAAACGTTGAGCGGGCCCTCTGGGGCGATTGCCGGGAACTGCTGGGCCATCAGGCGGTAGCGCCGGAGAATTTGTTGCAGGATGCGGCCAGCGCGACCTTACGTGCGGTGCAGCAGCCCATTCCAGGCATGCCGACGAGTTGGCAGGCATTCTGGAGACTCTCAAAGGATCCCGGGGCGTTCGGCGAATATGGGGTGGCCGGCAACAGTTTTGGGCGGTCCGCGGAGTTCAAGTGTTCCGGGCAGAACTGCGTGTTGCTCGACAACGACCCGCTCTATCGAACCTTTGCCAAGGCACGCCACGTGGAGGCCGTTCGGGCGACGCTGCGCGTCATGGCCTGGTCGCAGGCGCAGGATCAAGTGGCAATGCGTGTCAGCAGCCGCTGATCGCGGCCGCGAGTTGCGTCAAAGTGGCTAAGTGGGCGTGACCGGAAGCAGCTGCGTTGCATCTTGGCTTGACCCCGTGGCTTGCGCCCATTGGCCGAAGCGCCGCGGAACTGGCGCGCCAGGCCGAGCTGGCCGAAGGGTGGGGATACGAGTCGTTCTGGCTGCCGGAGAACCACTTTGGCGAAGGCGCAATCCCAGATCCGTTGATGCTGCTCGCGGCGGTTGCGGGTGCTACGCGAACGATTCGCCTCGCTACGACCTCCTTCCTGCTGCCGTTGCGGCATCCGATTCAGGCCGCCGAACAAGTGGCCGTGTTGGATCAGCTGTCGAACGGTCGCGTGATTCTGGGCGTGGGCCGGGGTTTCCAGCCCGCGATGTTCGATGCGTTCGACATACCGCCGCAACAGAAACGCGCGCGTTTCGAAGCGTGTTTGCGCGACATGCGTGATGCCTGGCAAGGCAAATCGGTGGGTGGCGCCGACGGCGATCCGATCGTGCTCTCACCTTTGCCGGTGCAGCAACCACACCCGCCGGTGTGGGTGGCGGCGTTCGGTCCGAAGGCGCTTGCCCAGGTCGGTGGTCTGGGGCTGCCTTATCTGGCCTCGCCGATGGAATCGCGACAGACGCTGGAGGCGAACTACGCGCTGCATCGGCAAGCCTGCGCAGACAACGGTCACGACGCGCCGGCGGAGGTGCCGATCATGAGAACCGTGTTCGTGTCGAACGCGCCACGGGAAATTGAGCGGGTCAAGGCGCTGTTGCAACGCCAGGCCGAGGAAACCCGCCGCCAGGCCAATGTCTCGATCGCTCGCCGGGTGCCGGAGCAGGTCGACGACTGGGCGCTGATTGGCAGTCCCTTACAGGTCGGCGAAGCAATCGCCGAATATCGGGAGGGTCTTGGCATGACGCATCTGATTGCTACGCGGTTGCGAATCTCGGGTTTCGACGACACCACCTTCGAGTCTTCGCTTCAGCTGTTGGCTGAGCTGCCGCGTTGATAACCTCGGTTCAGAAAACCTTGGCGCTGTCGATCGCCAGATAGCGCCTGAGGTAGTGGGTCAGCGCGTAGAAGGGCACCGTGTCGAGCAGGGCAACAATCAGCTTGAATACGTAGTTCGAACCCATCAGCACCAGCAGCGCAGATACCGTGATGTTCCCGGCGAGGAACGCGGCGCCGAAGGTCACCGAGATCACCATGAGTGAATCCACCAGCTGCGAGGTCATGGTAGAAAAGTTGTTGCGAAGCCAGAGGTGCTTACCCTTGGTCCAACGCTTGAGCATATGGAAGATCTGCACATCGCAGAATTGCGCGGCTATGTAGGCCATCATCGATGCGAACACCGCGCCGGAGGTGCAGGCGTAGATCAGGGTGAACAGTTCGACCGAGCCGGAGACGACATCACCATTGGGCAGTGCAATTTCCTCGGCAAGCTGGATGACCTGCCACGGCGGTTGAGATTCCACGGCAACGGCCGGAATGGCGTTGGCGACATACAGGCAGCCAAGAATGAAGAAGTTAAGGGAGAAGCCCACCCACACCAGGAAATTCGCTCGTCGCCGGCCGTACAGCTCGCTGATCAGGTCGGTGCACAGGAACGTCAGCGGGTAAGGCAGCACGCCCACCGCCACGGCCAGGGGCCCGAGCTGAATGAATCGGGTAATGCCGATTACGTTCAGCAGCGTCATGGCGCACAGGAAGAACCCCGCCAGTATGAGAAAGACGCGCTCGCGGCGCTCCGTCAGTTCATGATCCATGGCGGGTCCGGTGCGTCTGGGGTCGATTGGTCAGGATTCGCGCTGGCTGAGATTGGCGTGCAGCACCGCCCCGTTGATCACCGGGTGATGTGCTGCCCAGTGCAACGTATCGGCGATCTCGGTCGGGTCGATCAAACGGCCGAAGGCGGACATGGCACGCACGCTGTCCATGGCGTCTTCGGGCACGTGTTGGCGCAACATTTCCGTATCGGTGAATCCGGGGCAGACGCACACGGTATGGATGTTGCGGCCGGCCAGGTCCTGGCAGGTGGCGCGCATCATGCCGATTGTCGCGTGCTTGCTGACCACATAGGTATAGCTCCCCGGTACCGCCTTTTCGCCAAGGGTAGAGCCGACATAGAGAATGCTCGACCCGGCGCGCATGAACGGGATGGTCAGATAGTTCAGGCTGTTGGGCGCAACCAGATTGACCTCCATCACCTCTCTGAACTGATTGCTGGGGGTCTCGACCGCGCTGTCGTTTTCAAGCCGCGATGCATTGTGAATGAGGGTGATCTGCTCGGCTTGCCCGAGCATCGGTGTCAGCTGGGGAGAGATGGCGTCCAGGAAGCCGGGCGCGCTGAGGTCGCAATTCATCTGGGTGACGAGATCGAGCGGACACTTGCGTCGCGACAGGTTGACCACCGTAAATCCGTCCTCGGCGAAACGTCGGGCGGTGGCCAGACCGATGCCGGCGCTCGCGCCGGTGATCACCATCAATTTCATGCATGCTCCCATCGGCTGGCGGCCCACTGCCCTGGCCCGGATGACACGCGCACGGTCATCGAGCGAATAGGCAATTTGACCAGATCGGAATCGTTGCTGAGTCGGGCGACGAACCAACGCGCGAACTCCTCGACCGTGGAGTTGCGGATGGGTAGCTGCAACACGTCGCGTGACAGGAACGGAATGCGTTCCTCGGCGAATATCGCGACCAGATAGTCGCCCTCGGTTTCGAAACTCAAATAGGGTGATTGTTCCGGCAGCAGGGTGCGCTCGTCGAGTTCATCGCACAGTGTCTTGAGCTTGTCTTTGATCAGGTTGTAGTCGAACGCCAGACCATCGTGGCCAATCGGCGTCTCGATTACGCAGCCGACGTCGAAATTGTGCCCGTGGAGGTTTTCGCGTTCGGTCGCCGAAAAAATGGTGAAGTGCGCGGCGGAGAAGTGCAGGTAGTCCTTGGTGATTTCGATCGTCGTAAACGTCTCAAGGGCCGGCGCGACGCCAGGAGGTTCCATCGGTGCCGGCGTCTTGCGTGGTGCTTCCTTCGCCATGACGATAGATCGTACCGGGGTTCTTCGGGCTTGAACAGCAAACCTGCGCGGGCTGGCTCAGTCGGTCTGGATCCGGTCGAGAATCAGACCATAGAAACTGGATGCTTCAGCATTGGCGAACAACCAACCGAGATGGATGTTGCATTCCTCGCAGGTGGCGATGTGCCAGTGGAAACCCGGAAACCAGGTATCCGCCGCGGTGGGTTGCCCTGAGATCGCACAACCCAGTGCCTCCTCGTAGCAGCCGACATGAAATTCGAGCCCATGGGGGTTGACGAAATAGTGGTCGTGGCTACCGTTGACCTCGGTGCGCTGGTCGATGTGGCTGACGACGTGCGAGCACAGCGCGCAGTAGACGAAGCCTTTCTTCGTCTCGGCGTCGTCCTCGACCACCTCCTCAAGCTCCAGAGTAGCTTGACTGGACTCGTCCCGGACATCGATCATGTTTGTGGCTTCATGGAAGGACCTTTTGATGCGAACCTTCGAGTCAATCTTCGCTCAGGCCGCTGCCCGCAAAGGCAGCGACACCCTGGAGTCGTTATTACCAGAACCGAAAACGGCAGCGCAACTGCAAAGTGAGACCGATGACCGATATCTGGCGGAGATGGCCAAGGCCGTGTTTCGATCGGGTTTCGTCTGGAAGATCATCGAAAACAAGTGGCCGGGCTTCGAAGAAGCCTTTGACCGGTTCGACACCATGGCCTGTGCAATGCTCTCGGATGAGGATCTGGAAGCATTGACCCAGGATACGCGCATCGTGCGACATGCAAAGAAGATCGGATCAGTGCGCAGCAACGCGCAGTTCGTGCGCGATGTGAAAGACAGCCACGGCGGCTTCGGGGCCTACCTGGCCCAGTGGCCGGAAGACGATATCGTCGGGTTGTGGGCTGAGCTGAAACGGCGTGGCGCACGGCTCGGCGGCAATACTGGCCCCTATTTTCTACGTTTCACCGGTAAGGACACGTTCATGCTATCCGCGGATGTGGTCGCAGCATTGGTTGAGATGGGCATCGTCGAAAAGACGCCGACCAGCAAGAAGGCGCTTGGCGCGGTCCAGGAAGCCTTCAACCAATGGCGTGGCGAAAGTGGGAGATCGCTATGTCAGATATCCCGTGTGCTTGCTTGTTCAGTGGGGTAGCCCATGCAATTACAGCTAACCGCAGCGCAGCGCTCGTTTCGTGACGAGGTCCGCGAGTTTCTGGCCACCAGCCTGCCCGCTGAGATCGCCGAGAAGGTACGTTTCGGGCGAGGCGTGGGCAAGGAGGATCTTGGAATCTGGACCCGTCTGCTCAACAAACAGGGCTGGGCGGCACCGAACTGGCCGACAGCTCACGGTGGCACCGGCTGGAGCCTGATCGAACGCCACCTGTTCGATGTGGAGTGTCGGCGTGCTCACGCACCGCCCCTGTCGGGATTCGGCTTCAACATGGTTGGACCCGCCATCATCAAGTTCGGAACGGCGGCTCAGCATCAGCAGTTCCTGCCGCAGATTCTCAACGCTGAACTGTGGTGGTGTCAGGGCTACTCCGAACCGCAGGCGGGTTCAGACCTCGCATCGGTAAGAACCCGAGCCGATCTCGACGGCGATTCATATCTGGTCAACGGCTCCAAGATCTGGACCAGTGCGGCGGAGAGTGCAGATTGGATCTTTGCCCTGGTACGCACCGACCAGAACGCCAAGCCGCAACGTGGCATCAGCTTTCTGCTCATCGATATGTCGACGCCGGGAATTAGCGTCGAGCCGCTGTACGCGTTCAACGGCAAACGGCTCTGGAACCAGGTGTTCTTCGACGACGTCCGGGTACCGGTCGAGAATCGGCTCGGTGAGGAAAATAGGGGTTGGACCGTGGCCAAGAGCCTGCTTGGCGATGAGCGCCTGATGGTCAGCCGGGTTTCAGAAAACAAACGGCTGCTGGGCAGGCTACGCGAGATCATCGCGCAAGAGTGTTTGGGACAACCGACCTCCGGGACATTGGCCACGTTCGAGCGCGGGCTCGCGGAGCTGGCGATTCGTCTCGAAGCCTTGGAGATGACCAGCTTGCGGCTGCTCAGCGAAGCGGATGCTGGTGGCCAGATCGGTGCCGAGCCATCCATGCTGAAGCTCAAAGGCAGCGAGCTTGTCCAGGCAATCGATGAACTGACGTTTGCCGCGGTGGGCTACTGGGCCGCACCGCTCGATTCGAGCCATCTGGGTGGTACTCCTCTGGGTGGCAATGAAGGCCCCGTCGGGCCCGACTACGCCGAATACACCGCCTCTGGCCGTTATCACCATCGGGGCTTCACCAGCGCCGGAGGTTCCAGCGAGCTACAGCACGACATCATTGCCAAACAGGTACTGGGGTTGTAGCGGGGGGTAACGACTGTGGCCAGACCGGTAATCATCGAAGTGGCCCTGAACGGTGGGTTGAGAAAAGACCGCAATCCCCGGGTTCCGCGCCGTCCGGACGAGATCGCCGCTGACGCGCTCGCCTGCCTCGACGCCGGAGCCGCGATTGCCCACAACCACAACGACGAGCCAGTGCTGGGCAGCGACGGCCACCACGACGCCGAACCGTATCTTGCTGCCTGGCGGCAGATACTCGCGCAACGTCCGGATGCGTTGCTGTATCCGACTATGCCAAGTGGCGGGCCGGGGATCCGTATCGAGGACCGATATGCGCACATCGTGGCCCTCGCCGAGGCGGAGGTGTTGGGGCTGGGGTTGGTCGACCCGGGAACCACCAACATTGGACGATTCAACGCCGACGGATCGCCGCGAGCGGACGATTGGATCTACCAGAACAGCTTTGCCGATGGGGTGCACATGGTCGAGACCTGCCGAACTCTGGGCGTGGGCCTGAGCGTTTCGATCTTCGAACCCGGGTTCGTCAAGTTCATCCTGGGGTATGTGCAGGCGGATCGGTTGCCCCCGGGAACTCTCATGAAGTTCTATTTCGGTGGCCACCGTGGTGGTTTTGGCCTGCCGCCGACTGCTACGGCACTGGATGCTTACCTGGAGATGATCGACGGCACGGGCCTGCCCTGGTTGGTGTCGGTGCAGGGCGGCGATGTGGTCGACTGCGGGCTTGCAGCGCATGCGATCGAACGCGGCGGCCACCTCCAAGTGGGCTTGGAACCGAGCGGCGATCCACGACGGTCCAACCTTGAACTGGTGGAGGAAGCGGTCGAGTTATGCGAGCGCCTCGGCTGCCGACCGGCGACCTCAGGCGAGGCGGCCAACATTCTTGGACTGCCTGATCGATAACGCCTCGACTGATTCATGCCCCGGATGTCACCAGCTCCGACCGGCCACAGGTTCCTCAATCACGTGCACTCAAAGTCGTCGTCACCGATGGGGCGGCAGAAATCGCCCCACTTGCGAGTCGTTCTCCACAGCTCCAGGAGCCCGAGGTCGCGAACGAAAGTTTTGAATCCAGGCATGGTGCGCACTTCCCGGAGCGCGGGACTCCAGATCATAAAGTAAGCGCCGAACCCGTCGGCGAGGTACTCGGCCCGCAGGAACTCGAGCGCCAGATCGGTGTCTCCGTGATGGGCCGCGTACATGGCCAATACGGCAAGGGTCCCACGAAGCCTCGGTATCTCTGCGTCGCGCGCTGGGCGCAGGATCGCGAGGAACTCATCCGGCAAGCCCCAAAGTCCGGCAAGCGGCGTGCCGGCCAGGCGCACGTTCATCGCTGCCGGATCGCTCTGCTCCATGTCGAAAAAGAGATTGGACCATGAGTCCCGACCCCCCGGCTGCAGTTCTTTGTTGCGCTCCCACTCCGCTAGCGCTTCGTCACGCCGACCGAGATAGTAAGGAACCCACGGGGATAATAGGTAAAGCGGATCGATGCGCTGACTCAATCGATGCTCAGCCAGCGACTCGGTCAGTCGACCGACTTGTGCGAGGTAAGTCGCAATAGAATTGAGCGGGCTCGCTTCGCCGAGCTTGGGGAGGTCGAGGGCCGTTTCGAATGCACGGTCAGCGGCGACAAAATCGTGATACGACAGCAGAACCCACCCCTGGACCGCCTGCGTTTCCCACACACCAGGTGCCAGCGCAACCGCCCGCGCGGCAGCGCGCGCCATGTCTGCGAGCGCCTCCTCGGTATGTGCTGGGTCGCGAGCCCGCATACCATACGAATACGCCAACTCGACCCATGCACGGGCAAAGTCGGGATCGATGTCGACTGCTTGTTCGAGTTCGCTGTTTCCACGTCCCAACGTGTCATCGGATTGTTGATAGATTAGCGTGCGTCCGAGCAGATAGTGGGCATAGGCGGTTGCATTCTGCGTGCCGCCGAAGGTGAGGTCCCGTGGATCGACCCCGAGCTCCAGGCTCAATGCTTTGGCGACGGCGGTGGCGATCTCGCGCTGAATGGCAAACACGTCGTCGAGCTTGTGATCGTAGGTGTTCGACCACAACTGGAAGCCATCTGCGACGCTGATGAGCTGCGCCGTGATCCGCAGATCGTTGCCGGCTCGCCTGACGCTACCTTCCAACACATACTCGACGCCGAGTGCTGCGCCAATGACGTCGAAACCGGTGTTCCTGGCTTTGAATGCGAACGACGAGGTGCGACCTGCGACGCGGAGATCCGGAATCTTTGCGAGCTGGTTCATCAGCTCCTCGGACAGGCCATCGACGAAATACTCCTGCTCCGGATCGGGGGAGAGGTTCACGAATGGCAGGACGGCGATGGAGGCGCCGTCAGACGTTTGTGAAACGTCGACGTCTTCCGCGTCCATCGGTACATCCCAGTACCACCCGCCGATGCCGGCCAGTAACGCCGCCGCGAGCCCAATCGGAACGTAACGGCGCCAGCGAAGTCCCGGTTTCTTGGGTGGTGATGGCGGGGCAGTCTCCGCGGTCTGGCCGATCGCGTGGAGCAGGTGCTGCTGATAGTTTGCGTCCCGGTCTCGATGCAGCGCCTGTACTCGGTTCAGAGCGAGATCCAGTTCGGCGGTGAGATCGACGTCTGCGAGGTACACCGGCAGTGCCTCGAAGTCTCTATCGAGCGCGTAGTTAACCTCCCGGTTGCAATGGGCTGATGTCAGCGAAGCCGCGGAAATGTAGT
>PVMK01129479.1_pt1 | contig 12216 bp, 10 predicted proteins | sample 1853481 | NCBI WGS metagenome assembly PVMK01 (sample SAMN08533507, study PRJNA380276) | Marine sediment metagenome, whole genome shotgun sequencing project. | reverse complement strand
ATAGCCGGCATCGGTATAGGCATCGGTGCACCATTTACATTGAGCAACCCCTTGCGCATACTTGGCGTCCATGACGTAGTCATCGCCACTGCGTTTCAGGACGCCCATCGCAACCAGGGCTTCCGCCTCCGGGTTCATCGACTTCACCAACTCATACAACTCTATCGGTATGCGCATGTTCATGGAGGCGGTCATCGTCAACAACACAGAAGACCAGGAAAAATCCGCATCCGCATCTATCTCGGCAAATTTTACCTGCAGTGATGTGGACAGCTTGCCTTGCGGCAGCCGCAGGTCAAACTGATTAATATGAATCTCAGCACCGGCTGAGATGAACTTCTGTACGTCATCCTCAATTTGCGGATAGATCGCCTGCAGCGCGGCTTGCTGGTCGTCCTCGTCCTGTACCTCGCGCAATGCTGCGGCGATCACACCCAGTGATTCGGCATCCAGGCCGTGCAGCGAAATATCCATGGCCAGTGCGATGCTACCCACGGCGGGGATAACGACGTCTTTCATGGAAAACGTCGAGGTTCCATTGAGTCGTGCGTCGTCGATGCTGGTGTCGGCAGTGAGTGACAAAGCGCCCATGCTGAATGGTCCGTTGGCGCTCTCAGCAGTGAGCGACTCCATTTCGAGCGCGACGGTACCAACGCTGAAACCAAAGTCGCTTTTCGTTTCCGCAACGTCTATCGAGATGGCACCGATATCGATGCGCTCATAATTTTCGGTTACAGAAAATGGCTGAACGCTGCCCTCGATAGAAATGCCCCCGGCGGACGGGTTCGCAACCACGAGCAGATCAGCACCCTGCCACGTTGCGCTGAGTTCGTCCTTGCCAAAGGAACCGGCCTCGAGGACGAATCGTGATTTGCTGGTGCCGGACACGCCGATATTGCTGAACAGCTTGCCCGGGATTGAAATCAGCTCGCCGTTACCGGGATCGATCTGGAAAACAGAGATTGTACTAGCCAGGCCAGGCATTAATGAGCCGGCCTCGCGGGACATGGAGCTAACCGGCACCAGGCCGTGATCAATGCGGGTATCGATAATCAGCGCCGGTAGTTCCGCACTGTCGATGCTGGCGCTGTAAAGAACTGCCGCATCGTGAAACGCCCCACCCCTGAAAACCACGCGGTGCCGACCCTCCGAGGTGAACCAGCCGCGGTCAAAGCGCTCGGTAGATATGCTGACGTCGGGGTTTTCGCTGGCAACCCATTCGATATTCTCATCGAGGCTTTGCTCGGCCAGCCTGCCAACGATCCCTGGAGATACCAGGATGACTACCGCAAGTATTACCAGCAAAGCTACCAGCCATCGATTCACGGCATTATCTCCGGGTCGTCTGAAAGGAAGCCTGAATGCTAGCATGCCCCGTCAATCGGCCGCTTTCCGCGACAGCAGGTGGAATTACACATCGACTCTAATTACCATAGCGGGCTCAATATACTTCCGGGCCCGGGTCCGGCATTTGGATAAAACAGAAGACACGCGTGAATACACACACCACAACGCGCTCCGGCGCAGCAATTTTTCTCATCGCCATGATGCTGTTTGCTCAGTCAGCAGCAGCAGCCGATGCCGAGCAAGGCAAGGAACGTGGTTTCACTTGCATGGGTTGCCACGGCATCGCCGGTTACCGCAATGCTTACCCGTCATTTCGGGTGCCAAAACTTGGTGGCCAGCAGGGCGCTTATATAGAATCGGCATTGCTCGCCTATCGTGACGGTACCCGCCAGCACCCCACCATGAGGGCGCAGGCAGCGTCGTTGACGGATCAGGATATCGAAAATCTTATCGCCTGGATTACGAGTAGCGGCGACACCAGGGACACGGCAACAGCGGAATCCGCAGCGCGCGTTGCGTCCGCGGCAACCTGCATTGCCTGCCACGGTGCAGATGGTGAGGGCGTTATTCCACAGCCACCGACACTGGCCGGGCAAGAAGCAGATTATATGGAATACGCGTTGCATCGCTATAAGGACGGTACGCGCAGTGGCACGGTCATGAGTGCCTTCACGGCGAGTCTCAGTGATGCAGATATTGCGCTGGTAGCGAAGTTCTACAGTTCGCAGGATGGCCTTACGACGCTGCAACAATAAGCGGCAAGAATCTGAAAGAATGAGTATCTGATGCCCGAACCAGCATCCCGCACAACGGAACTTGGCAATGGCATTACTGCCATTGATACGGATCACATACGTCCGCTGTTCGACGCGAGCCACCTCGTGCTTGAGAGTGGTCGCGCCGCATTTGTCGATACCGCCGCGAATTCCAGTGTCCCGCTATTACTGGATGCACTAAAGAAAAAGAATATCGACGTTGCTGACGTCGACTATGTTTTCCTGACCCATGTACACCTCGATCACGCCGGCGGTGCCGGTCTCCTGATGCAGTCGTTGCCGAATGCGAAAGCCGTCCTGCATCCACGCGGGGCGCCGCACATGATTGACCCGGCGAAACTGGCCAAAGGCGCTCAGGCTGTCTATGGCGAAGAGAAGTATGCGCAAATGTACGGCGAGATCGTGCCGATTCCGGCGGAGCGAGTCGTCATCGTCGATGATCAGCAGGAAATCAGTCTGGCCGGACGGACCATGCAATGCCTGTTTACCGAGGGTCATGCCCGTCATCACTATGTCTTAAGCGATCCAGGTTCCAAATCTGTATTCACAGGAGACAGCTTTGGTATTTCGTATCGCGAGCTGGATACTGCCAACGGCGAATTTATTTTTCCAACAACAACCCCGGTTCACTTCGACCCGCCGGAGGCGCACAAAGCGATCGACCGGATCATGCAACTGAATCCGCAGCAACTTTTCCTGACGCATTTCAGCCGCGTTGTTAACCTGCCGCGCCTGGCGAGCGACATGCACAAAAGAATAGACGACTTCGTCGCCATCGCCGAGCAACATGCCAGCGATGCCGACCGAACAGCGGCAATGCACAAGAGCATGTTCGTGTATCTCGTTGATGAGCTTCGCGCTCACGGATACACGAACGAGGATGATCGACTGCACGCAATACTCGATCTTGATGTCAACCTGGATACGATGGGCCTGGAGTTCTGGCTGGACCACAGGCGATAAAATAAGGGAGCAATAATGGAAAGTTTTCGCGCGTTTCGCATCGATCAGAAAGATGGCGAACTCGTAGCAGAGTTCGCCCGGCTCAGTATTGACGACCTCAGCGAAGGCGAGGTCGTCGTAAAAGTGAGTCACTCTACGATTAATTATAAAGACGCGCTGGCGGCGACTGGCACCGGCCGCATCCTGCGGACTTTTCCTCTGGTCGGTGGCATCGATCTGGCCGGCACAGTGATCAGCTCCGCAGATGATCGTTTTACCGAAGGTGACGCGGTGCTCGTCAATGGTTGCGGCTTAAGTGAAACTCGAGATGGCGGCTATGCGGAATATGCCCGATTAAGTGCAGAATCGATCGTGCCGCTGCCGGATGGCATCGATGCGCGACAGGCAATGCAGCTCGGCACAGCCGGCTATACGGCAGCACTCGCCATTCACCGCATGGAGCAAAACGGCCAGTCGCCGGAAAACGGTCCGGTTGTGGTTACCGGTGCCACAGGTGGTGTCGGCAGTATCGCGGTCGACATGCTGGCGGCACGCCACTACGAGACAGTGGCGGTTACCGGCAAGGCTGAACAGGTGGATTACCTGCAGAGCATCGGCGCCAGCAGGGTGTTGATTCGCGATGAAATAGATCTCGGCAAACGACCAATGGAAAAAGCGGAGTGGGCTGGCGCGATCGACAATCTCGGTGGCGATTACCTGGCGTGGCTGACCCGCACGATGAAATACGGCGGCAACATTGCAAGTATCGGGCTGGCCGCCAGCCACGAACTGAATACCACGGTTTTACCGTTCATCCTGCGCGGCGTCTGCCTCCTCGGTATCAATTCGGTGGACACACCACGCGACCTGCGCCTGCAGGTCTGGCAAAGAATTGGCACAGACCTCAAACCACAGCATCTCGATGTCATAGCGAGCCGCACTATTACTTTCAACGAGCTGCCCGCGGCATTCCAGGCCTACATTGACGGCACAGTCACCGGCAGATGCGTTGTAGAGATCAGCTAGCCAGATAGTGCGATTTGGGAATGACCCCCTCACTGGTTTAGAATCCCTATCCCGAAAATTTTAATCCAGATTAGAATTTTCACGTGAAACGAAGTGAGGTATGGCGATGAGCGCTGGCGCTAGATTCTGGCAGGCACTCCAGGAAGAACGGCCCCTGCAGGTGGCTGGCACCATAAATGCTTATGCGGCACTGCTCGCAGAAAAAGCGGGTTTCAAGGCAATCTATTTGTCCGGCGCCGGTGTTGCCAACGCTTCTTTCGGCCTGCCCGACCTTGCGATGACCACGCTCAGCGACGTCTGTGAAGACATTCGACGCATCAGCTATGCGACCGAGGTGCCGCTGCTGGTCGATGCAGATACCGGCTGGGGCGGCGCTTTCATGATTGGTCGCACTGTGCGCGAGATGATACGAGCCGGCGCGGCAGCTTGTCATATAGAAGACCAGGTCGGCGTCAAACGCTGTGGCCATCGGCCTGGCAAGGCGTTGGTGTCGACTGCCGAAATGGTCGATCGCATTAAAGCGGCAGTCGACGGTCGCACCGATGACAAATTCACAATTATGGCGCGCACCGACGCACATGCCGTCGAAGGGCAGCAGGCAGCACTCGACCGCTCGGCAGCCTACGTAGAGGCAGGCGCAGATATGATTTTCGCCGAGGCGCTGACGACGCTGGACGAATACCAGCAATTCACGGACGTGATCAAGGTCCCTGTGCTGGCGAACCTGACAGAGTTTGGCAAGACGCCGCTCTTTACGACCCAAGAGCTGGCAAAGGTTGGCGTACAGCTGGCGCTTTATCCCCTGTCGGCGTACCGCGCCATGGCGAAAGCGGCAGAGGATGTTTATCGCACCTTGCGCAAGGACGGATCACAGCAGGCAGTGATCGACAAAATGCAAACACGCATGGAGCTCTATGACGTGCTCGGCTATCACGAATACGAAGAAAAACTGGATCAGCTGTTCGCAGAGGACGGACTCACAGGTAAAGACGAGTCATAAGACCTGCGCCAAAGAAGTGGAGAAAACGATGACAGAGAAAAAGAAAACCGGCGGACTGGCTGGCGTATCGGCAGGCGCTACGGCGATTTGTACTGTGGGCAAGGAAGGCGCAGGACTGACCTATCGTGGCTATGACATTTACGATCTTGCAGACAATGCGAGTTTCGAGGAAGTCGCCCACCTGTCTGATGCACGATAAGCTGCCGAACCGGGCAGAACTGGATGCGTTTGTCGCCAGAATAAAATCCATGCGCGGTCTGCCTGATGAGGTTAAACAGGTTCTGGAAATGATTCCCGGGGACAGCCACCCAATGGATGTTTTGCGCAGTGGCGTATCCATACTCGGCAACGTTGAACCTGAGGGTGACTTCAGCAATCAAAAAAATGCTGCGGATCGGCTGCTCGCCTGCCTGCCATCAATGCTCCTCTATTGGCATCATTTCCACACTGACGGCAGACGTATTGATGTAGAAACCGATGACGACAGTCTCGCCGGTCATTTTCTGCACATGCTGCACGGCAAGCCACCGAGTGAACTGCATCGCAAGACGCTGGATACGACCCTCATCCTGTATGCGGAACATGAGTTCAACGCGTCAACATTTGCAGCACGCGTGATCACCGGCACGTTGTCAGACATGCACTCTGCGGTAACCGGAGCAATTGGTGCGTTGCGCGGACCATTGCACGGCGGAGCCAACGAAGCGGCGATGGAACTCATACAAAAGTTCGCGTCACCGGAAGAGGCAACCCAGGGCGTACTCGATATGCTCGCACGCAAAGACAAGATCATGGGTTTTGGTCATCGTGTTTATACAACCTCCGATCCACGCAATTCGGTTAACAAGAAGATGTCGAAAATCCTGGCGGATGAATTTGGCGATGCTCTTTTGTATGAAGTTTCTGAAGCTGTGGAAAAAGTGATGTGGGATGAGAAAAAACTTTTTGCCAACGCAGATTTTTTTGCAGCAACTGTGTATCACTTCATGGGTATACCAACCTATCTCTTCACGCCGATATTTGTCTGTTCGAGAATTACGGGCTGGACGGCGCATATCATGGAGCAACGGGCCGATAACAAGTTGATTCGGCCGGCGGCGGATTATATTGGGCCGGGGTTGCAGGTTTATGTATCGATAGAAGATCGGGCTTGAGCATGGGCTGATAGCATTCGCGGCTAAAGCCGCTCCTACAGATTTGCGCGTATCTGTAGGAGCGGCTTTAGCCGCGAATTCTTAATACCAAGAGATTCTCTGTAAGAGGCCCACCGTATAGGTGGCAACTCTCAACAACAGGAACACCAAATGTCCCAACACGACATCCGCTCGACCGAACGGCCCGAGCCAGACCAGGTACTCATCGATATTGCTGATTACGTCTGCAACACAAAAATCGATAGTGACCTCGCTTACGAGACCGCACACTACTGCCTGATGGATACCCTGGCCTGTGGTTTCCAGGCGCTCGACTACCCCGCCTGTACGAAGTTGCTTGGCCCGGTCGTACCGGGCGCGACACTGCCGGGTGGTTCACGTATTCCAGGCACCTCCTATGAGCTGGAACCGGTAATGGGCGCGTTTAATATTGGCGCAATGATTCGCTGGCTGGATTTCAACGACACCTGGCTCGCCGCGGAGTGGGGCCACCCGTCCGATAACCTCGGCGGCATCCTGGCAACGGCGGATTACCTCAGTCGACAGGCGCGCGCGGCCGGCAAGGATCCGCTGACGATGCATGACGTGCTGACAGCGATGATCAAGGCACACGAGATACAAGGCGTGCTGGCCCTCGAGAACAGCTACAACCGTGTCGGTCTCGATCACGTGCTGCTTGTTCGGGTCGCGACAACGGCAGTTGTTACGCACATGCTGGGTGGCGACCGGGAAAAAGTAATCAATGCCGTATCACATGCCTGGATCGATGGCTGTTCACTACGCACCTACCGACATGCGCCGAATACCGGCTCGAGAAAAAGCTGGGCAGCCGGAGATGCAACCAGCCGCGGTGTACGCCTCGCGTTCATCGTAATGACGGGGGAAATGGGCTATCCGTCGGCGCTGACGGCGAAGACCTGGGGATACTACGATGTCATGTTCAAGGGCAACGCTTTCGCATTCCCGCAGGGATACGCCAGCTATGTCATGGAAAATATCCTGTTCAAGATTTCCTACCCGGCAGAGTTTCATGCCCAGACAGCGGTAGAGGCGGCCATGACGCTGCATCCGGAGGTAAAGGATCGACTGGATGACATCGAGAAAGTCGTCATGGAAACACAGGAACCTGGCGTCAGGATTATCGATAAGACAGGCCCCCTGGACAATCCGGCTGATCGCGACCACTGCCTGCAGTATATGGTCGCTGTACCGATGATATTCGGCCGACTGACCGCGGCAGATTACGAGAACGACGTTGCAGCCGATCCACGTATTGATATCTTGCGCAGCAAAATGCAGGTCGCGGAAAACAAGGATTTCACCAAAGACTATTTCGACGCGGAAAAACGCTATATTGGCAACGCAATACAGGTGTTCTTTAAAGACGGAACAAGCACGGATCGTGTCGCTGTTGATTATCCAATCGGTCACCGCCGGCGTCGTGGCGAAGGCATTCCTGTCCTGAAACAAAAATTTGCGAGCAGTGTGTCGGGTAAACTGAAACCCGCTCAGTGGAAAACACTCGATGCACTGTGCGTCGACCGGGATAAACTTGCGAGTACTTCGGTGGATGATTTTATGGCGCACCTTATTGTGTGACCATTGTCTGATGAACAAGTGGCACTGCTTAGCTGCCGAAAAACCAGAGATCAGGGGAAAACATGTTTAACAAGAGCAGATTACTTGCAGGCCTCTTATTCAGTGTCGGCGCAAGCGTTGTGCTGGCCGCTACCGTGCAACGCAGCGAAACCAACAATGGCAACCTGCTCATGGAAGACGTGCCACCAATCCCGGCAGAAATTGTTGAGAGCCTGAATCGTTTTCAAAACGTTCGCTCGGCAGGCTTCAGCGATTGGACGAAAGACAGCAAGGGAGTTTATATATCCACCCGTTTCGGCGATGTGAGTCAAATCCACCGGGTCGATAAGCCGGGCGGTGCCCGCCAGCAGATAACTTTTTACAAGGAACCGATCGGTGGCGTGTCACGCCAGCCTGGCGGCTCTAATGTGATTTTCACACGCGACGCAGGCGGCAGTGAATTCACGCAGATTTTCATGCTCGATCCGGAAAAGGGCACCACCACAATGTTGACGGATGGTGAATCCCGCAACGGCGCAATGCTGTGGGACCGGCAGGGCCGGCGCGTTGCTTTTCAAAGCACACAACGCAACGGCGCGTCGAATGACGTGTGGTTAATGGACCCCGAGGATCCGTCAGGCGCAAAGATGGTTCTGGAGTCACCGGATGGTACCTGGTGGGGCCCGGCAGAATTTTCCGCCAGCGGCAGCAAAGTGCTGGTGTCGAACTACGTCAGCATTGCTGACTCCAGGGTGCACCTGCTCGACCTGGACACGGAGGAGTTGGTTTTGCTTGCCGGCGGTACCGGCACCACCAACGCAAACTTCCCGGTGGGCTTTGACAAAGACGACGCAGGTTTCTGGTTCGTTACCGACCAGGACAGTGAGTTCCGGCAACTGGCATGGCAAGCAATGGAAGTGGGGGCGGCGGCGGAAATTGTTACTGCGGACATTCCCTGGGACGTTCGCTCCGGCACCATCAGTCATGATCGCAGTCGCATTGCTTTCGCTACCAACGAAAACGGCATGTCCAGACTCTACCTTTTGGACACGACAACAAGGGAATACACAACTGTCGACAACATCCCGGTCGGGCTGATTTTTGGCCTGCAGTTCAGTCCCGATGATACGAAACTCGCGATGACGCTCAACACCGCGAAAACACCCAGCGACACTTTTGTACTGCAGATCGGGACCGATCCGCTGACCTACGGCGGGCTGACACGCTGGACTCACAGTGAGGTAGGTGGCCTGGATACGTCAAAGTTTCGTTCGCCGACGCTGGTCAGCTTTCCAACTTTCGACAAGGTCGGCGGCGAAGACCGGCAAATCCCTGCCTGGGTGTATAAACCACAGGGCAAAGGGCCCTTCCCGGTCGTAGTTTCAATTCATGGCGGTCCGGAAGGACAGTCGCGCCCGAGCTTCTCAAGCACCTATCAAATGTGGATGGAAAAACTTGGTGTTGCAGTTGTGGTGCCCAATGTCAGGGGCTCATCCGGTTATGGCAAGAGTTACCTGGCGCTCGACAACGGCTTCAAGCGCGAGGGTTCGGTGCGCGACATTGGTGCCCTGCTTGACTGGATAGCGACACAACCAGATCTCGACGCCGCTCGCGTTGCAGTATTCGGCGGTAGTTATGGCGGCTATATGGTACTCGCAAGCTCGGTGCACTACAGCGACAAATTGAAAGCGGCAGTCGACATCGTCGGCATCAGCAATTTTGTAACTTTTCTGGAGAACACACAGGACTATCGTCGTGACCTTCGCCGGGTTGAATATGGTGACGAGCGCGATCCTGCCATGCGTGCTCACCTGGAGAAAATAAGTCCACTCAATAATGTTGAGAAGATCAAAATACCGATGCTGATTGTGCAGGGCGAGAATGATCCGAGAGTACCAGTCACGGAATCCAAACAGGTTGTTGCCGCGCTGCGCGAACAGGGTGAGACCGTCTGGTATATGAATGCCTTGAACGAGGGTCACGGTTATCGCAAAAAGGAAAATCGCGATGTCTATCAGCAGGCGACCGTGATGTTTCTCAAGGAACACCTGATCGGCGACGAATGACTACTGAGTCGCTTGCGGCATCAATTGCCACCGGCGCAGAGGCGTTGGGACAAGGCCTGTCGGCGGCTGAAACCAGCAAGCTGGTTACATTACTCAGCGAGCTGCAGCGCTGGGGTGAGCGGGTTAATCTGACGGCAATCCGCGAACCACGCAAAATGGTCAGTGCGCATGTGCTCGACAGCCTTGCTGTCAGACCCTTCATTGAGGGGCAGAGGGTCATCGATGTGGGCACCGGCGCCGGTTTTCCGGGGCTGCCACTGGCAATTGTGGAGCCAAATATCGAATTCGAGCTGCTTGACAGCAACGGCAAGAAAATCAGTTTCGTCAATCACATCATCGGCCAGCTGGGTATTTCGAACGCGAAGGCGATAAAAGCACGCGCAGAGGACTATGCACCCGGCAAACGCTTTGATACGGTGATTGCCCGAGCGCTCGCATCGACGGCTAAGCTGCTGCAACTGGCAGGTCACCTGGTGAGAGAGGATGGTGTGTTACTCGCGCTCAAGGGAAAGCACCCGGCCGAAGAGCTGGCAGCCATAGAACATTTACCCGGATGGGAATACAGCGTGACCGAATTAACGGTACCAGGACTCGAATCGCATGCGCGACACGTCATCCGACTGCGAAAGTTGGCGGCATGACACGCATTATTGCGATAGCGAACCAGAAAGGCGGCGTTGGCAAGACCACGACGTGTGTCAACCTGGCTGCGTCCCTGGCGGCCACGCAGCGCCGCGTCTTGCTGATCGATATGGATCCGCAAGGCAATGCGACCATGGGTTGCGGTATCGACAAGATGAACCTCGAGAATTCGGCTTGCGATGTATTGCTTGGCGAGGCTACGGCTGCCGATACTATTGTGTCCGCGCCCGAAGGTGGTTTTGCGGTTTTGCCGGGCAATGAGGACCTGACGCTTGCGGAGGTAAGGCTGCTGCAGGAAATCGGCCGGGAAATGCGTTTGCGCAAAGCATTAGCCCCGGTGAAAGGTCTTTACGACTTCATCCTGATTGATTGCCCGCCATCAATTAACATGCTGACGGTCAATGCGCTGACAGCGGCCGATGGTGTTCTGATCCCGATGCAGTGCGAGTATTACGCACTGGAGGGTTTGAGCTCTCTCCTGAACACAATCGAGCAGGTGCGCGAGTCAGTGAATCCAGAGCTGGAAGTTTTCGGCTTGTTACGCACGATGGTCGATCCGCGAATCAACTTGTCCAACGAAGTATCTGATCAGCTCATCGCTCACTTCAATGACAAGGTATTTCGCACCGTGGTGCCGAGAAACGTGCGCCTGGCTGAGGCCCCGAGTTTTGGTCGACCGGTGCTGTACCACGACAAAAGCTCACGTGGAGCACTGGCCTACCTGGCGCTTGCTGGTGAGGTGTTGCGGCGCGAGGATGAGCGCCAGGCCGTACAACATTAGATTGAGTGAGTTGGGTGTGCGCCCGGCTTTGGGAATTCGGAATGACAAAAAAGAGAAGACTTGGCCGCGGACTTGACGCACTGCTAAGCAAACCAGTAGCGCAGTCGGCCGCGGTTACCGGGCATGATGCAGATACGTTGCGACAAATACCGCTGGAGTTATTGCAACGTGGCCAGTACCAGCCGCGCGTTGATATGCGCCAGGACACACTCGAGGATCTTGCCAGTTCGATCAAAGCTCAGGGTGTCGTCCAGCCAATTGTTGCCCGACGGATAGAGAAGAAAGGCAGCACGGTACAACACTACGAGATTATCGCTGGCGAACGCCGCTGGCGTGCTGCGCAAATGGCGGGACTTGCTGACATCCCCACGGTGATTCGTGACGTGGATGACGATGATGCCATTGCAATGGCGCTTATCGAAAACATCCAGCGCGAGGACCTCAATCCACTTGAAGAAAGTCGCGCCCTGGATCGATTGATTCGGGAATTTCATTTGACGCATCAACAAGCCGCCGATGCTGTCGGGCGTTCGCGCGCAACCGTTAGTAATCTGTTGCGACTGCAGGACCTGTCCGACAAAGTGAAGCCGCTGCTGGAGTCACGGCAGATCGAAATGGGGCATGCGCGTGCGTTGCTTTCGATCGGCGACAAGACGCAGCAATTCGATGCTGCACGCCAGGTGGTCAGGAAAGGTTTATCGGTGCGCGAAACGGAGCAGTTGGTCCGGCGCGTATTACTAAATCAGGCTGGTAAGAGCTCAAAGCCGGCAGCGACGGCACAGAATGCGGACATTCGCCGGCTGGAGATAGAGCTCTCCGAAAAGCTCGGCGCTAAAGTTCGTGTTGATCACACCAGTAAAGGTACCGGCAAGCTGATCATCAGCTACAACAGTCTCGACGAACT
>PVMK01183876.1_pt1 | contig 12217 bp, 10 predicted proteins | sample 1853481 | NCBI WGS metagenome assembly PVMK01 (sample SAMN08533507, study PRJNA380276) | Marine sediment metagenome, whole genome shotgun sequencing project. | reverse complement strand
CCAACCCCATTGCCGGTTCTCTGCTACGCCCAAAATTCAAATCATACTCTCTCCTCAAATATTTCCATCTTTTAACTGCTCTTTGTTTCTGATAACAAGGCCATTACTTTTTTTGTGTGGGTGCGGCAGATACCAATCAGGTCTTGTGGTTTTATGCCAACCCCTATACCGGTTCTCTACCGCACCCAAACCGATTATCTAAAAAGCAGGTCTTCATCAAACGACACTTGATCCCGCATGATAAAATAAGAGGCACGGGCCAACTTGTTGGCAAAAGCCTTGTTGGCAACAGCGCCGTTTGCTTTAGCCATTTTCTGCTGATAAAACCTCTGGGCTTTGGGAATATACCTCTTGGCGAAGTGAGCTGCCTCAACATAGGCCCAGGCCAAGTATTTATTGCCGTTTTTCTTGTTATTCTCTCCTTTTTTCTTCCCATTTGAAAGTCTTTTACTACCAACACAACGGCAGTAAGAAGAGTAATTACCGACTTTCGCGAAACGATTTATATCTCCTACCTCAAGCATAATAGTGAGGCCCAGAATTATTCCAATCCCAGGGATGGTCGTCAGCATCACAAATTCTTTGCGAAACTTAACCTGGGATTTCACTTCTTTTTCTATACCCTTGATAATCTTTCCCAAATGCTTAATTGTAGAGATATTATTTTGGGCCATGAACACCAGGTTCGAAGAATCGAATAGATTGCCGGCATCATCCATATTAAGCTTCTTGATGTCATTACCAGAAATCTTAATTCCAAGATTTCTAGTAATTGTACTTTGAAGGCTTAAAATATTTGCTGTTCTGTGTCTTACAAAAAATAGTCTTCTACGAAGTAAATCGCGAACAGGTCTTTGTTTTTTGGGGTAGATATAACCTTCAGGCAAAATGTTTAAATGCTTCATGTGCGCCAACCAAAAAGAGTCCCACTTGTCATCGGTGTGTTTTATGCCTTCGTATTGTTTGATTGCCGATGGATTGGCCAGATGAACCTTATAGCCATGTTCCTGCAACCCATCGACAAGCCAATACCAGTTGTAGGTGGATTCAACTATAACACCTTCCAGATCAGCCTTGAATGGTTCCAAAACCTTTAAAACATTGCTTAGATCGTTTGGCTGCCGCCGGCCAAATAGCCTTTTGTAATCCTGATCCATAATTCCGATGTAATTATTGCTTGAATGTAAATCGATTCCAGCGTATGCTCTCATAAGACACCTCCTAGATCCTATTAAATTAATAAATTATTTGGTCCATAGCATTTTATGCTATGGATGGGGAGGTGTCTTTTTTTAAGCGCATCTGGCTGTAGTGACATTTAGCGAAGCGGTCCGAAGGAAAATGTCACGCTGGATGAGCAATACCCCTTCTATGCTACATATATAAATCGACATGCTTCCTTGTCAAATGCTCGGCCCTTTATATGATTATCAGATCTGTTCCTGTTCATCTATGCATCTATACCGATCCTCTCTAGATATCCTTTCAGATCCTCAAATTATCAGCAAATCGAAAAACCTGAGATATGTCTGACTGACCGGGGAGGGTTTGAATACAAAAGTAGAGATTTGGGACAAGATGAGGTATCAGGTTCAGAATCTGGGAGTTCCGAGTCATTTAAGGTTAGGTCTGCAATCCTTCCACTATTGCCTCCAGCAGGCGGTCGCGGTTACCATGGGTCACATCCAGCAGATGGATATCTAAACGTTGCTTGATTTCCCGGATGAATTCATCCCCTTTCAGCGAAATGCTTGCAAGCACCTGTTTATCGGAGTTCAAAGCATCGCAGACAATATTCCGAAAGCGCTTTGAAAAAAGTTCCATTTTCCCGATTTCATCAATCACAATCAGTTCTACATCCGGATTCAGCAGGTCCAATGCCTCCAGAAACTCCTCGAAGCCATTCGTATCCACCCCGTATCTGCCCACCCGATGCTGGCTATCGATTTCCACATGGGCTAAAATTCGGCGCTCTCCGTTCAAACCATGCAGTTCAAAGCCCAGGCGGGACCCCATGCCTCGTATTTCGGCGGTATAGAAACCGGCCATATTGACTGATCGCATCTGTTTGATAATCTTTTGAACGAGTGTTGTCTTGCCCACCCCAGGCTTTCCCGTTATCAATGTCTTGGCATGCCTTAATCGCATCAAATCGTTTTCTTTAATATAGGATTAATTTAGAGCGCGCTCATGTCAATGTTCGCCATGAGGTAATCCCTATCTTTGTCATTATGGATAAAAACACCCAGATTCCCGATTCTGATGTTTTTCAAACCAGCGGATTTCACTTTCGTATAGGCTTCCACTATTTCTTTCGTATTTGGTCTCCTGAAATCCTTCATCTGATGGTCCGGGAAAAAGGCCAATATGGTAAAGGGGATCGTTGGGTCAACCTCTGATAGATCCTGTGCAATTTTTTCCAGTTCATCGCCTTCAACCAGGTCGGGAATATACAGAGACAAGACTTCCAGGGTAAATCCCCGCTTAAGAATTTCTTCAGGTAGTCTTAAGATGTGCTCGTTGGAACATCCTGTCAGCCACTTATGTTTCTCGACATCGTGAGCCTTAATATCCAACCAGAAGGCATCCACACCGGAAGCCTGAAGACGATTAAGGTTCTGAGGTGTAAGGCCATATCCATTGGTTTCAATCAGGACCCAAAGGCTGGTTTGAGTTTTGATGAAACGCGCGCATTCCTCGTAAAATTCAGGACAGCAGGTAAGGTCCCCGCCTGTGAAGGCTACAATATTCCTCGCCGGACCGAAACCCTGGGGGCTGAGTAGGACAGCCTCTGGTTCGAGGACACCCGGACACGTTCCCGGCCGCCATCCTCGCGTAACACAACTCCCGCAGCATCGGCATGTTTCTTGTGCATGCCAAGCAGTCGCTCTTTCCCGTGGTTCCTCAAGGCTCACCATTTTTTCGTATTCCATGCATTTCTTCAGGAGGTCCTCTGGAGTGTACCAGGACCCATCCTGTACTTTGCTGAAATACCATGAGTGGCATTTTCGGCAGGAGAAATTGCACCCGGATTGATATATGGAAAGATAGTTTTCAGGCCGTGAGAGGTGAACGGAAGTGATCAGGCGGTATATATCCCCATTTTCATATTTCAGTGTTGCCAGGCATGCGGGCTGATTCTTTTCGTCTACCTTGACCAGACAGCTTCCGGGCTGGAGGCCTTGTTTTTTGAGTTGGCATTTTGATGTTTCCATGGTTTTTTATTTTAAGGATAACACAGTCTCCTTTTCATTCTCAAATAGTTTGTTTTCTGGGTAAAACGAACTACGTTTTCGCCATGATGAATATTAAGATAGCCATCCAAAAGGTGAAAATATCAGCCGCTTCAAAAACCGGTGATAAGTCTGACTTCGATGTTGGCCCTTATTGCCTATCTGCAATTTTCAATAGGACAGATCCATTTTCGGGGGTTTGCCCTTTTTTGCAATTTTGTAAGAAATACGATATATGTATTGAACGAAACTCGATTTCAGGTTGTACTTATGGCAAGCTGTATTTTACTTAACGGCATACGCGTCCATAAATCTATGTGTTTGCCCATATTTTTTGGTCGCATAATAATAGTTTGCGTATTGCGAGCCTCTTATTATAAACCATAACTGTTAGGAATAGCATACGATGAAATCAAGGTTTTTTATTTGAACTATTTTTAGTCTGTTTCTTCTTTCGCTGATTCTTTTTTCTTGTTCCAGTAATGACTCGAAAGAATCAGACACAGGTGAACTCCTTAAACCATTAGCCATCGATGAAAACGATATTGCTGAAAATCCAGACCTTGTTATCACATCTGACCATGTCGTCGTCATTCATCTTGAGCCTCCCAATGACATCTCTTCCCATGACAATGATACTGCTACCGCTGGCATTGATCGCATTCCCATTTTCTTTCCTGAGGATGTTACCCATGATTTCATAGTTGAATACCAAGGGGAAGAAGCCTTTGTTGTGAAACTCTACAATCAAAATGGTGATCAAGTTGCTCTACTTGATAAAAACTTTCCAACCTCTACTCTGGAGATCAGTACTGGAGAGTATACCATGGAAATTCTTCATGGCGGAGAGGTTGAAACGACCCGAACACTATTTGTTCGACCCGGCAGTACCTATGTTGGCAGTGATTGCCCAAGCTGTTTTTTGAAAGACGTCGATCTTCCCGATGCTGATCTGTCCGGAGCTGATCTGAGCTATGCTGATCTGACCGGAGCCGATCTGACCGGAACTGATCTGACCGGAGCTGATCTGACCGGAGCCGATCTGTTCGGAGCTACTTTTTCCATTTCAAATGCAGGTTTAGTTATAGCTCATAGTTTCTTTGAAACATTATTTGAGAAACTTGGATTATTAAATGATGGAGAATTTAGCTCAGAGGCTGAAAAGCAAAAAGCCATTCATTTTTTACAATATCTGGCTACGGGTAAAAAAATAAGTAATGAAAACGATTTAATGCTTAATAAGGTTTTGTGTGGCTACCCAACTAATGAGCCCATTGGAACCACCATTGTTTTTGAAGAATCTGAAACAGAATTAATTGATAGTTTAATTAAAGCTGTGATAAACTACTGGCCAGCAATTGGCGCCTCAAGTATTGATGGGTTCAGAGGGAACTGGTTCGTTAGAGACGGTATATTAGTTGAAAAAGAAGATAGGTGGGATCTGTTAATTGAAAAGAGGCCTTACGATCTTTTATTGGGGCAGTCACCTTTCTCATTTTCCGTTATTTCCTTCAAATGGATGAATAAACCCATATTTGTAAACTGGCCTTACTAATTTTTTAGGGAGACAGTTCGGACTCGAAAAATACCCATACTTGCTATGAAAATGTAAATATCATGTCTATAAAAATTCGTGTGATATCGTTTTCCAATAAGGGTGAATCTTTTTTCGGGGGTTTGCCTTTTTGCAATTTTGTAAGAAATAGGATAAATGTTCTGTACAGAGAAGATCTGAAGCAGACATCCGTCTGCGCTAACCGACCAAACATGGATTGCGGGAGGGGTAAGAATGAAGATGGAACAATACATTCGCGCCATAGCTGGCTCATTCATCTTGATCTCGGTCGTACTGGGCTGGTTTCATCACAAATACTGGCTGTTCTTCACTGCCTTCGTCGGACTGAATCTTCTGCAATCGGCGTTCACAAAGTGGTGCTTGATGGAAGACATCCTCGCCAAACTGGGTATTGCAGAGAAGCCCTGATGCGAAGCTGAAACCAGCGAGACTGAAGGACAGGAAGGCAGAACAAATGAGTACAGCATAAGCTGACTCTCGTTACGTATTACTGCAATTTATCTCCAGCCATTGACACTTAAAAAATGTCGTGATATCAAATAATTAAATCCTATTTAATGGCGGGATTCCAATCCCGACTATTTTAATCTAATAAAATTGCTTTTTAGCTCCGAATTTAGCTTGCCTAATTGATCGTTTTTCATACGATATCTGTAAAAAGACCGGATTTTGGATACTGGCAAGAAATCACAAGTTCTTGAAATCATCAAACTCCTGGCAGTTCCAAAATTTATCATTACACTAACCGTATTCCAGTTACCTGAATTGTTAACATTCCCATTTAGTCCTATTCTCGTGAATCCTATTATCGGTCAGCACCATTGACTTCAGGTTTATCGTTCGTATTTTTAAAATAAACCACCCCGCTGAAAGCTGGTGGGGTATATGACAATTTAATCAAAACATACGGCAAAATATTTAAAGGGGAACTAACTATGATTAGACATATACTTATACTAACGATTTTTGGAGGGATGCTGTTTCTTACAGCTTGTGGAACGACGAGTTCTATCCCTGATATTGATAAAGGATCTGCGGAGCCTGGTGGATCAGTGAATCGCAAAGGACAGCCGATGAACTTGCTTGGAGATCCAATTGCGATTGGCAAACCGTTGCCTTCAGTGAAGCTAACTGAAGCCGGCAGTATGAAGAGAGTGGATTTATCTCAGGAAAAAGGAAAGGTTCTATTTTTAAGTATCGTACCATCGTTAGATACGAAAGTCTGCGAGGCCCAGACCCATTACCTTGGCGAAAAGGGAGACAAGCTACCTGATAACGTCCAACGTATTACGATCAGCCGAGATACACCTTTTGCCCAAATGAGATTCGCAGAAGAAGCTAAACTAAAAGATATTAGATATTTATCCGATTACCGTGAGGGAGAATTTGGGCTTGCCACTGGTCTTTTAATTGATGATTTACGACTTTTAGCCAGAACGATAGTGCTTGTAGATAAAACCGGTATTGTTCGATATATTCAGGTTGTGCCGGAAATTACTCGGATACCTGATATGGAAAAAGCTTTCGCTATGGCCCTTGATTTGTCGCAATAAATAAGTTTAAAAAGGACAAATTCAGCCCATAAAATTCGTGTGGCATTATTTTTGAATAGGGGCAAATCCATTTTACAGGGTTTGCTCTTTTCGATTTGATGATATATGCAATAGGTATGAAATGGTTTCAGGTTGTGTGTATGGCAAGAAATCTGTAATCAACAAGATCACTTCATTCCATCGATTTTCTGCACAAACAATACCACAAAGTATCATAAATATTTAACATTATTATATTGACAAAAACAATTTTCCAAAATAAATTATTAAGATCGATTTTCTTTTGAAATTGATCTCATATCTCGATTCGTTTTCCATTCTGTAACACTCCTTGTTCCGATTGTCTCATTCTCAATTCGCTTCTGCTCATCTGGTGTTTTGTCACTTCAATCATTTAACCTCTATTTGGAGGCTATAACCATGGAGAAGCACCTCAAAATGTGCATGCCTTGCTCCTGACGGAATATTTCCTTTTCTGTTAGGAGTTTCTTATCGATAAAGCCAAACCCCTGGCAATCGGGTGATGGAAAGCTATGGGTTTCATATAAAAGAGCAATGGACTGTTGGGGCAAAAGCCTTATTATATTGTAAAAAAATGGGTTGCTATATTTAGCGAAGATAAAAAGGAGGAAATATGAAAAGGATAAAGTTGATCGTGATTGTATTTTTTCTCATATTTATATTCTGTGTGGCATATAGCTGGGCAATAAGTGAGAATGAGGTTGGATCCTCGGCAAAGAAAGTGGTTTACAGTTGGGAGAATCTATTATCGCAAGGTGTTAATCTCGCATGGTACAGTGAAATGGATGATATTTGGAAAGTATTTAAACCAATTCCAGCTCAAGGTTCTTTTAACTATGATATTAAGAAGACAGATTCAACTACTACTCCATATCAATTGAATATATCGTTTAAAGCTGCTTTTAGCGATAATTTACTTAGTCCCAATGCAAATGCTATTCTTAAAAGTACCCAGAAAAAAGGTGGATTTAAAACATGTAACGATGCTTTAGTTCATACAAAGCCAACAGATTTTGAGGCATCTGTATCTGCTAATCCTTTTATTGAGGACTTAGTGATTCATTACGTACTTCAAAAAGGATTTTGGGTATATAAAGATGGTAATGATAAGTTCAATATTTATATTGGACAAGACATGACATTGAAAGATAATATTCATTATTTCAATGAACTTTTTAAAATACCTGTTAAATAAAAGTTAAATTGTGGATCTGGTATTTTTGAAAGGGGGTAGGGGGCCCTTTAAAACAGAGAGCATGGAGGTGACGCCATGCCGACTTATATAACTTTAGTAAACTACACACAAAAAGGTATCGAAAATGTAAAGGAAAGTCCCCAGAGACTTGATGCCGCTAAACAAGCATTTCAAAGGGTAGGCGCTGAGTTAAAAGAATTTTATTTGGTAATGGGCCGGTACGACATCATTCTCGTGACAGAAGCACCAGATGATGAGGCTGTTGCTAAGATCGCATTGACACTTGGTTCCTTTGGGAATGTACGGACTGAATCTTTTCGGGCTTTCAAAGAAGATGAATATCGAGAAATTATTTCAGCCCTGCCTTGATAATTTGGTCGATAAAACATTGATAATGTAAAAGGGTCCCCTATAAACTACAAAACACACGTTTCATTTCAATAAAAAATCGTGTGATATCGTTTTTTCAAAAAGGGCAAACTTATTTCGCTGAGTTCGCCTTTTTTGCATTTCTGTAAGAAATAAGATATATGTACTTGAAATGGAGATGTTTTGACCTTTGGTTTTGGCAAGATATTCCAAGAAAGAAGCAGGGCATAATTTTTGTGATATCATATTACCGTATCACAAATTTGACTGAACTTAGGTAGTTGCAAGATATCACCAGAGTTCGAGGTCAAATTTAAGCAGAAAATTTTATTATACTTTCTTTTAATGTTAGACAATACCTTTGATCGTAATTGCTGAGACGAGAATATGAAAAGCATTTTTCCTGATAATGAAAACTCAGCAGCCGTAAAAAGTTATGGTACAATAATTTAGTTGAATGATCAGCGCTTAATATCTATACTGAATGTCGAACAACTTTGCTGGGTAGGAAATTATTTCTTGATAACAAGATTGACCTCAAGGGAGATGATGGTGTTGCTTCTTTGCATCTACCCTTTATTCGCATTGGTTTTCCCTTTACTTATAGATTGAACAAAAGCAGAGGAGGACCCTGCATGAAGATCCGACTTTTCAACCTATTCCTGTCTTATCTAATTATTTTGATACCGCTCTATTATACCAAACCCGCAGCAGCTGAAACTTACCCGAATCGAGTTTCTTTAGCTATCAGCGGCGGAGCTAGTATGGGAGCTTATGAGGCTGGGCTGATCTGGGGCATGATTGAGGTAGTCCGCCAAGTGGAAAAAACCGGAGACTGGTCACTGGGCGGAGAGAGGCGGTCTATTGAGATTGCCAGCATTGCAGGAACATCAGCGGGTGGTATCAACACCCTGCTCGCGGCACTGGCCTGGTCTGTGAATCCGGAAAATGAAGGTGGTTTCACCAATCGCATTGATGACAATATTTTCCGAGATTTTTGGCTAACCCCCGATGTAAACCGATTGCTGCCACCCAACGCAAATTCCCCCCAGTATTTGCCCGATGACGCGCTGCTCTCCCGAAAAGACCTCGTCGAGGCCGCCCGCGAACTGCGTAAAAAGTGGCGTCGACCGGGAACTTTTCGTCCTGGCCTTCGCTTACCACTGGGGGTCACGGTAACCAGTGTGAGACCCGAGACCATGTTAGTCAGTGGCATTGCGGTTAATAACCAGCGCTTCTACATACCATTTGAAATGCGCACCCGGACGGACGGCAGCGTCAAATTCTTCTTCGATCCCAATGACTACCCATCCCTGGTTGACCCGGCAATGATTCTCATGCCCTGGTCTTCTGATGGCTCGCCGTTTTCTATTTCAGACCAGCAAATCGAAGATGCCTTATTGACAACCAGTGCCTTTCCCATCGGTTTCGGTCGCAAGCGACTGCAATACTGCCGGCAAAAGGCTTTCTATACAGATGATGATAGCGCCGCAACGCCCTCGATGGAAGCAGTCGATGCCAACGAAGCTGATCTGGTGTGCCCGGATGGTTACGAACTGACGGAAGCCGAATTTACCGATGGCGGGCTGTTCGACAATCTTCCCATCGGCCTGGCTCGCTTACTTTCTGAATCCAGCACGCTGCACAAAAAAGAACCCCTGCCGATCAAATATATTTATCTCGACCCTAACCGTGAACGATATGAAACACCTGTGTCGAAAGATAAGCGTGCCTGTGAAGGCGAAAACCCTCCGGATGCCTGCCGCGAGTTGACCTTCAATTTAGCCTCTGAAGCCGTCGTCCTCGGTGGGGCAATCGGAACTGCCCGCATGTATGAACTCTATCGGGAATTGACCAGTGAAAACTGGAAGCTCAACCTTCCCCAGTTAAGCCGCAAGATTGCCGATATCATGGATGCTAAAAAGCATGATGTGAAATGTCATTCCGTCCTGCCTTACTTTGATCGTCAACTGGGATGTAGCGACCGTTTGCGGTATTCCGGACAACTCTTGGATCTCGCCCACAGCTACCGTGTTACACCCATAAAAACACCTTTTTCCGCCCAAGCCTTGTTGCAGGAGGATATTGCCACGACATGCCGGCCGCTTTCAGGAAAAACTGAAGGGGAATTCACTTCGGAATGCATTATCGACACCCCAAGGTTGAGAAAACAGCTGGCAAATGTGCTTACAGATCTTTCCGCGAAAGTCGTACCCAAAGACGAGAACCTCAAAAAGGATATCCGGCGTTCGGCCTTGTCCATCGATTCAGACCGAATGATTTATGTAACCGATCGTGGTGGCCCCGTCACCGGGTTGCTGCTGGGTGACTTTGGCGCTTTCCTCGAATATAAATTCCGCGAATTCGACTATTTTGTAGGTATCTACGATGCCATTATGACTAATGCCACTTCTCAGTGCGCTCAGAATTTTCCCTCTCAGGGTCAGCAAGCCCAACTCCTGACCTGCCGTGACCGACTGAGCGAAGAGTTATACCATCTTTCGGGGATGGCTGATAATCCTAAGAGCAGATATGTATTCGCGCTGATGGCAAAGCAGGAATTTGGCAAAGAAGGTGGACTGCGCTATGCCTACGATCCAATGCCGCCAGAAGATCGCGATATTAGAATCATACACGAAGGACTCAACAAATCAGTTCTGACCGACGATGAAGGCAATGAAAAGATAGAGGGGCCGCTTTCAACCGAACGCGAGTTCTTCGAGTACCTGAAAGCCGAAGGATTCGAACCCACCCCACCACTTGAGGGCGGGAAATCCATGTTGGCCCTGATCATGGATGATCCGGAGTACTGGTCACACGAATTGGTTAACCGCGGAACCAACCGCTTAGTTTACCTCGAAAAAATGGCTGAAGCAATTTACCAAGCCCGCGAACCTGATCCTGAAAAACGAGATAAGGCCAATACATCCCTCATGGGGGCCGGTGCCTTTGTGCTCAGAACAGCAACTTATAAGTACCCGAAGTTCACATTTTCACCATCGACTGCACCCGAGTCCTGGTTCTGGCGCAACATCATTCCTTATGAAACTGCCATCGACTTAGTAGATGGCGACTTGCTGATCTTCTGGCAGCCAACCTGGAATTTCAAAAACACAAACTTAGGCATTCGCTTGGGATTAGGTTTTACTGGTGGTGTAATCCATTCCGATGTGTTTGAAAGTCGTGAGAATTACGGCATTCTTGGCTTGGATCTTACACGAATTGAAAAAACGGCCATTTTCTCCGGATGGGGGGTCACACCGGCCGTGTATCATAACTGGAAAAGGCCGGAGATTGGCGAACAGACGAGTTTTGGATTCGACGTGCATGCCAATTTATTCAAAAATCGGTTACGCATTAGCCTGGGGGCACGCGATGTCATCAACGATGTTGATGATACGCTCTTTCTGACTTTTGGGATTGCCGACCTGCCCGGTCTGGTCTACTGGCTGAGCAAGTAATATCTCACAATAATGAGAACATTTGTAATTTTTGAGGACTTCAGATTTATATCTGTAAGCGAACGTAAATCCATATAGAGAATATATTGCATGTCATGTGTAGCCGTAACGATAGCGGCTAAGGCCCAGGCTATCTGCAATGCCAATTAAAACGGTTCGACTGTTGTGGGAGGTCTTGAGATGACGACTTTCAAACTATTCAAAATTTCAGCGATATTGGTTTTCACCGGACTCTTTGCCGGTTGTGCGACGGTATCCTTTGATCAACCTAAATCCTACAGCACAGCGACCATTAACACAGAAAATACGGCGTTGAGCAAATACGCTGCACACGAGACCGCACAGCATGACGGGCAGTCCGGTTTCTATCCCCTGAATCAAGGCATGGATGCTTTAGGTGTCAGACTCCGGCTGGCGGAAAGAGCGGAAAAAAGTATCGACATGCAGTATTTTTTAATGAAACTCGATACAGCTGGCGCCGTGATGGCAAACGCGCTGCTCAAATCGGCGGATCGGGGCGTTCGGGTCCGTTTCCTGCTGGATGACGTATTTACCACCTTTCCCGATCGCAGTTTCCTGCTGATGAATCAACACCCCAATATCGAAATCCGAATATTCAATCCCGTTTCACGGCGCGGCATATATGCATTTAACTTTATCGGCCAATTCAGTCAGGCGAACCGCCGCATGCACAACAAATCGTTTACGGTAGACAATTCAATTAGCGTCGTCGGCGGCCGCAATATCGCCGATGAGTACTTTGAGCTCAAAGCAGACGCAGTGTTTGTCGACTTCGATGTTTTGGCCGT
>PVMK01124251.1_pt1 | contig 12218 bp, 13 predicted proteins | sample 1853481 | NCBI WGS metagenome assembly PVMK01 (sample SAMN08533507, study PRJNA380276) | Marine sediment metagenome, whole genome shotgun sequencing project. | reverse complement strand
CAGATCACCTTCTAATAACCCTTGTGATATCCATTTGATACATGTACTTTAGGTAAAGTACAGATTATCTCAATTAATCTGCATTCGCTTGATATTTGGTTTTTTGGCAAATATCAAAGGTTTTGAATAGCCTCAAATTTCTCCCTGATTAAGCACATATCTGCAATTTCTCCAAATTGCATATTACATTTTGATATCCAAAAGAAAACTATGCCCACCGAATTTCAACATCAGGCACGGAATGTAAACTCTGACAAAGTTTACAGCAAATACAATGCATAGTAGTCGCTCAGAATTATGTAAAAGGATAGATTAAATCATACAGTCTAAACACAACCTCGATTCCCGGCATTGATTTAATCTCCAAAAAATCCATGAAATGTCACATTGAAATTAGAGGAGGTAGTCTTTTGCGTTGAACAAATGAAGATTGAGGGGGAGGTTACCAATTTGAAAATCGGGCATCTTTAAGCTACATAAAGAAACCTTCAACATCAAAAATTGGAGGTTGGTAATGTTTCGGTCATTTTGCCAAATTTTAGCTGATCGAATGCTTCTTTTTACAGTCACAATGGACCCTATTTTTCAAAAAGTCCGAATCTTTGCTATTTTATTGGTTTGTCAGCTTAAGAATCGCAATCAAAAGCTTGTGAAACTACTTGCCCTCTTATCGATATTGTTTTGTTACCATCCTTGGAAAAGCTGGACGCGACTTCCCTTATGAATTTAATATCCTAATCACAGAACACGGAATTAAAAGAGGTTTTATAAGAGTTTATAAGCCTTTTTTATGTATTTTTGTAATCAAATCAAAAAAATTCTTGACATCCTATTTTTTGTAAATCTATATAAGCGGATATATGGTCTGACCATTTATCCACTTTGTTCTGAATATTTACCATTTCGACCAAAACAATAAAGCTCAACATAGGAAATATGAACGCTTCAACTAACATTCCTGTCAAAAAAATACGAAAAAAATCCATTCCTGAAGAGATCATTCTTGAATTGCAGAATCTAATTGACGCAGGGCATTTAAAACCTGGCAGCAGACTGCCGGGGGAGAGAGAATTTGCCAAAATGCTAAATGTCAGTCGGCCTTCTTTGAGAGAAGCTTTGCGAACATTAAGTTTGTTGGGAATTATAGAAAATAGCCCCGGGAGAGGAACATACCTCGCAACATCTACGGCTAATTCACCGATTGAACCATTTAGTATCATTTTGTCCATAAAAGAAGGAGTTATCCTGGAAATATTTGAAGCGCGAGAAAGTCTTGAAAGAACAGCCGCGGAACTAGCAGCACAGCGCCACAATGATGCAGACCTTAGAAATATGAAAAAAGCGCTTGAAAAGATGCGATCAAGCTTAAGTGACCCCAAAAAGTACAGCAGGGCAGAATTGCAATTTCACCAGGCCATCTTAAAAGCTGGAAAAAACCGTATAATAGCTGACCTTATGGAGAAAGTTTATAAGCTACTTTATAATACAAGAAATGTGGTTCGTCGAAATCAATCAGATCCTCAATCATACACAGCTAAAGATTTTCACAACCATGAGGTTATTTTTGCATGCATCAAGGCAAGAGATAAACGTATGGCTAGAAAAATCATGATTGATCATATGCAGATCTTAAAAAAATTATTAACAAAAGGCCAGTTAGACGCACGGGAATAGAATTTTGCACTAAAAAACACTGACGATTACCTTGACGCCTCGCGCCTGCTAATTCCGAAAATGACAATAATGTAATAATTGTGAGGAATTTTTCAAATACAAGGCGATGGCTTGATTGATATTACTGACATCAAACTATCTGCAAGATAAGGAAAACAGATATGACTAAACCCAAAGTCTTGCTGCTCGAGGCTAAAAACGAGGAACGGTTTGATTTTTTTCAACAGTTAAGCGAAGTGGCTGAGTTAACCTTTGAGAACAAAGAAATAGGCTACACTGAAAATGATCTGGTTGATATGATAGGGCCATATGATGCGGTAATGATCACTTCCCAGCATGCTATAACCTCGCGAGTAATAGCGGCTGCCCCAAAGCTTGGTATCATTGTGAAGCGCGGAGCAAAACCCAATAACGTTGATTATGATGCCGCCACAAAAAGGGGAATCGTGGTAGCTTGGACTCCAGGAGTGAATTATGTGGCGGTAGCGGAGCACACAGTCATGCTTATGCTATGCCTTGCGAAGAAGGCGATTCCGCAAATGGAGAGGTTGAGGATTGGAGACTGGAGACAGTCGGATGCTGGCTTGCAAGAAATTTGTGGCAAGACGGTCGGCATTGTTGGGTTAGGTGGAATTGGCAGAGCTCTGTTGCGAATCCTTGCCGGTTTCGATGTTAAATTTTTGGCCTGTGATCCGTACCTTTCTCCGTCTCGTGCCAAGGAATTCCATGCCGAGCTGGTAGAACTTGAAGACTTGTTAAAACAATCGGATTATGTCACTCTTCATGCCGCTCTAACAGAAGAGACACGGCATCTAATTGGAGCAAAAGAGCTTTCAGTGATGAAAAAAACGGCCTATCTTATTAATACGGCTAGAGGGAGTTTAATAGAAGAGTCGGCCCTTGTAAAAGCATTAAAAGAAGGAGAGATAGCTGGGGCTGGATTGGATGTCTTTGAAGTCGAACCTCCTAATCATGAAAACCCCCTTTTGCATTTTCCAAATGTCATGGTCACACCGCATATGGCTGGCTGGTCAGATGAAGCCGTTTATCGGGAACAAAGGGATGCCGCCTTGGAGATAAGGCTATTTTTGGAAGGCGAGAGTCCACGTAATCCGATAAACCCTGAAGCGTTGAAGAACAGGAAGCTATAATACAGGGAGTAGAATGCAGACACAAGCCGATAGCAAGAGAATCCTGACGGGCACCCATTTTATGCTTGGCAATTGGGCAGTTGTTGAGGGGGCCCTGGCTGCAGGCTGTAATTTTTTTGCGGGGTATCCCATTACGCCGGCCAACGAAATTTCCGAGCGCATGTCTGAGCGAATGCCGCAGGTGGATGGTAGCTTCCTGCAAGCCGAAGATGAACTGTGTGCCGTTTACGCATTGTCAGGAGCCGCTCTTGCCGGTGCAAAAGTGATGACCGCAACCGCCAGTGCCGGTTACAACTACATGCAGGAGGGTATCGGCTATGCCATCGCATCCGAAATACCCACGGTCATTGTTGATGTGCAACGCTGCCGGGGAGAAAACTTTGCAACTCAATCTGATGTAATGCAGATGCGCTGGGGCGCCAGCGGTGACCACGAGATGATCGTTCTGGCACCGTCATCGGTGCAGGAATCTTTCGATCTAACCATTCGCGCCTTTAATTTAGCAGAAAAATATCGCTCCGTCGTCGTTGTTATGTCGGAAACGACAATTGCATTGATGCGTGAAAAACTCGTAATTCCTGATGCTCAGAATATTGAAATCATTAACCGCCGAAAACCCAGCGTGCCGCCTGGAGAATTTATTCCTTTTCGGGCTGAGAAAAACGGGGTGCCGCCTTTGCCTGAATTCGGTGAAGGGTACCGCATCATCCACTCCCTTAACCCCCATGATGAATGGGGGGGCATTGCCTGGGAGCCGGATGTATTTGAAAAGTTGTATGATCGAATCACCGGTAAGATTACGAACAATCTCGATGATATCATCCAGACAGAGGGATTTTTTCTTGATGACGCCAATATCGCTTTAATCGCTTACGGCAGTGAGACGCGGCCGTGTCTTGAAGCTGTTCGACATGCCCGAGACAATGGAATCAAGGCCGGTCTGCTTAAGCTGATTACGGTATGGCCGGTTGCGGAAAAGCAGATAAGGGCCGTTGCCGGCCAGGTGGATACCGTTCTATCTGTGGAGATGAACATTGGCAAATATGCCCATGAGGTTGAAAGAGTTTGCTGCGGGTATTGTAAGGTGGGTCGCGTCACCAAGAACCGCGGCATGATCCATACGACCGCTGAGATTTACCGGGCATTGGAGGAGGCCGCCAAATGACAGAAAACCCGCTAAGAAAGTATCTGCGCAAAGGGGCTTTACCTCACTTTTTTTGTTCGGGGTGCGGGGCGGCGCAAACCATGAATTATTTTGTCAGGGCTGCTGATTCTATTAACCTGGACTTCGATAAGCTGGTGGCCATCGGCGGTGTCGGCTGCACTGCGAGGATTCCCATTTATCTGGATGCGGAAGTCCTTCACGGCGTTCATGGGCGAACGCTTCCCTGGGCGACTGGCATCAAACTGCACAAACCCGAACTGAAGGTGGTCATATTTGCCGGGGACGGTGATGCCGCTGCAATTGGCGGCAACCATTTAATTCAGGCCGCGCGCCGCAATCTTGATGTCACTGTAATCCTGGTCAATAACCTAAACTTTGCCATGACCGGCGGGCAGGTTTCACCGACCACTCCGGTGGAGCTGAAAACTTCAACCACACCTTACGGGAATCCAGAGAAGCCCTTTGATTTATGCAAGCTGGTCATCGCCGCCGGTGCAACCTTTGTTAGCCGTTGGAGCACGGCCAAACCGATGCGAGCCATAAAGGCCATTAAAGGGGCGCTGCAACACGCAGGATTTTCCATGGTGGAAATCGTCTGCCAATGTCCGACGTATTTCGGCCGCAAAGCGATTTCCTCCGGTGAGCCCATCAAGGTGCTTGAATGGATCAAGGACTGCTCGGTAACGGAAAAAGAGGCACAAAAACTCACTGACGAGGAACTTTCCGGATTCTTCGTCCTGGGTGATTTCGTCAACAAAGAAAAACCGGTTTTTGAAGGCAGCTCCGTCAATTACCGCAAGGAGGGTGAATAATGTCAGCGGGCCAAACGAACCTGCAGTTATGCGGATTCGGCGGGCAGGGGATTGTCCTTGCGGCGGTAATCTTCGGAACGACCGCTGTCACCAAGGCCGGCATGAATACCGTCCAGACACAATCTTACGGCTCCGAGGCCCGTGGCGGAGAATGCCAGGCAGAAGTGATTGTTTCCAACCAAACGATTGAATCGCCGACAGCCGACATGATGGATATACTCCTTGCCATGTCCCAGGCCGCGCTCGATAAATACTTGCCGCGGCTAAGACCTGGAGGCACCTTAATTTTCGATCCGGAGTTCGTCGAAAAGCCCGATCGTTCAGATATAACCAAAATTGAAGTTCCCGCCACCCAAATCGCCGCTGAGATTGGCTTGAAACTTGCCGCCAACATGGTCATGCTGGGTTACTTACAAGAGGCGACCCGCCTTTTCAGCGCAGCAAACCTGCTTGATGTTGTGCGGGAAAATGTCCCCAATCGATTTGTTGATTTAAACCTTCGAGCAGTAAAACACGGGATCGCTCTGGCAAAAGATAACGGGACAAAGGTGGAGAGTTAACTGTGAGGTTGCTGGAATTTCAGGCCAAAAGACTCCTTGCTGAAATGGGGATTCCGATTCCCAGGGGTGTTTTGGTCACCTCGCTGAAAGATGCGCACAAGGTGGCGTTTCCGACTGTATTGAAAGCCCAGGTTCCGGTGGGCGGTCGGGGCAAAGCAGGGGCTATCAGGAAAGTAGAGCATGCGGATAATGCCGCATCCGCCGTAAGTCAACTGCTTGCCGCCACCGTTAAGGGTTATCCTGTGCAGGCCCTTTTAGCTGAAGAGCCGGTTGAGGCGCAAAGGGAACTGTATCTTGCCCTGCTTGTGGACAAGCAACGCAACTCCCCGCTATTGATGAGCTTTGATTCGGGGGGCATCGATATCGAGGAATCGGCCCAAAAAGCACCTGAAAGGCTCGAGAAACAGTATTTAGATCCCACAGCGGGAATTCAGAATTCTGCAGTCCGATCTCTGGCGAAAACTTTGGACCTCAAGGACTTAAAGGCGCTGACAACCTTTGTCAGCAAGATGTGGCAAATCTTTAATAAATATGACGCCACTTTTATTGAAATCAACCCTTTGGCTGTAACACCAAACGGGCTGGTTGCTCTTGATGCCAAGGTGGTTTTGGACGACAAAGCGGCTTACCGGCATGTGGATCTCTTTTCCGAGCTTAAAGCTGAGCAGCAAAAATTGGACGGGCGGGTTAAAAGTCAGCCGGAAGAAATGGCCGCTGCCAGGCATATCAACTATGTGCCCCTGGGCGGAGATATCGGCGTGATCGCTGATGGAGCCGGAACCGGCATGCTCACATTGGATATGATTCACGACGCCGGCGGCAAGCCGGCAAACTTCTGCGAAATGGGGGGGATGGCCAATGCTGAAATAATGCATGCGACCTTGGAGGTTGTTATTTCCAACACGCAACTCAGGGTCTTGCTCATAAGCCTGATCGGCGGGCTGACCCGCATGGATGAGTTGGCGGAGGGCATCATAAGGTATCTTGACCAAAATGACCGTACCGTCCCGATTGTGGTTCGCATGTGCGGCACCATGGCTGAAGTCGGTTTGCCGATGCTTAGAAACGCCGGGGTCGATACCTATGAAGATCTAGACGCAGCGGTACAGGCAGCGGTGGCAAGGCAACAGGAATGATGAGATGGCCATACTAATTGCGAGTGATACGCGAGTCCTGATTCAGGGCGCCACCGGTAAAGTAGGGTCATTTCAGACTCGAATAATGCGCGACTACGGCACCAGGATTGCGGCCGCTGTAACTCCGGGTAAGGGTGGAACTCGGATCCATGAGGTTCCTGTATTTGATTCAGTTGCGGAAGCGGTTAGTGAACACGAGGTCGATGCAGCCATCAGCTTCGTACCGGCCAGATTTGCCAAAGATGCAGCGCTGGAGGTGATTAACAGCGGTATTGGTTTTTTGGTACTGACGGCAGAGGGAATCCCCGAGCTCGACATACTCACCATTCTCCGGTCTGCTGCTCTTCAGGGGACCAATGTTTTGGGTCCTGACACGCCGGGGTTAATATCGCCGGGCAAGTGCAAATTGGGAGTTCACCCGCAAACCATGTTCCTGGAAGGCCATGTGGGGATTGTTTCCAAGAGTGGTTCGCTCTCATACGAGGTCGGAAGGGTACTAACCCAAAACGGCATGGGTCAATCAACGGTGGTTGGCATAGGCGGCGGGCCTATCTGGGGATTATCTCAGGAGGCTGTTTTGCAAAAATTTGAGGAAGATCCCGAGACAACGGTTGTCGTTCTCTTGGGTGAGGTCGGCGGGCGGTTGGAGCACGATGCAGCCAAATATATCCGTCATCATATGAAAAAGCCGGTCATCGCGCTTATCGTCGGACGCACTGCACCTGCAGGGGCCCAGATGGGGCATGCAGGAGCGATAATCGAAGGTCAAGAAGCAACCGCCTCGAGCAAGATCAAGGCCCTGGAAAATGCCGGGGCCGTAATTGCCCGCAATTCCACGGAAATACCTGAATTGATAAAAGAAATGGAATGAAACATAAGATGTCCGTACATTATATTGAGAAGGAATTATGCAAGGGTTGCGGCCTATGTGTTTATTACTGTCCGAATGACGTTTTGCGGATGACCCCCCGGCGAAATAAAAAAGGATATAATGTTGTTGAGGTGGCCAACCCGCAAGAATGCATTGGCTGTAAAATGTGTGAAATTAACTGCCCTGATTTCGTGATTCACGTGATCAAAAAAGCGGCCTCTGACGCTTAAATTCGGGACTACATGCGTTAAAAAGGTTTAAAATGAGGCATATTTGGATCAAAAGCAGATTGGAATTTTCGACTCGGATTTAGATGGGTTGACGATTGTCCGCGTCTATTTCTCAGATTTCAAGAATTTTCCTAATAGATTGCGGCCACCTTGAAAAGCGGAAAACCAGGATCCCCCCTGATGGCCTTTACACAAAAAGAAATTGAGAGTAATAAGAATTATCCATTACCTTTTTCTAAACACAATAGGAGAACACAGCAAAGAAGAACTTTTCTAACAAAGGCAGGGGCGTTTCATGAATGATGAAAATGGTCAAAAAAAAGTGCTTTTGGGCTGGATCGATGAGGACCGGGACATCCTGATCGACTTTTTGAGTCGTTTCATCCAAGCAAAGAGTCCAGACCCACCTGGCGACACTCGCGAGGCAGCCGGGCATATCAAACGGCACCTTGATCAGAAAGGGCTGCAGTAACGGACCCGCCCTTTCGCGCTTTAGTGCAAATCTTTGGGACGCCTGCTGGAAAGGAGGTGATGAGACGAAGCCCTTGATCGAGGACTTGATTGGACATTCTTTTGTTCACCTTATTTCATGAAAGGAGAGACTAAGATGAAAACACTCAGACCGTCCTTGACAATCGTAATCCTGCTAGGGGTGCTGCTTTGTTTTGGAGTGCAACCAACCTCAGCAGCCAAAGACAATGTCCTTCGGATAGCATTGGATGCGGCCGATATTACGGATCTCCATCCGCACTTTGCCCATACTACCCAGGACAGAGGCATAGTACATTTGATGTTCACTGGTCTTGTCCGTTATAAGACTGGTGATATTGGTAAGTTTGAGCCGGACTTGGCCGAGAGTTGGGAGGTTTCCAAGGACGGGCTGACCTGGACCTTCCATCTCCGCCGGGGGGTGATGGTCCATCCCTGGAAGGGCAATCCCGGGTATGAGCTGACCTCAGAGGATGTGGTTTACTCGTTCAAATCAGCCGCCGACTCCAAACGGTCAGCATGGGCTGCCGAGTACGCCGGGATGACTTTCAAAGCGGTCGACCCCTACACGGTGCGGATCACTTTAAAGAAGCCGTTGTCGGAGACATTGTTCCTTCCCAAAGTGGCTGATTATGCAGGCGGCCTCATCATACCAAAGAAACCGGCGAAGGAGCTAGGAGAAGACTTCAGGACACACCCCGTGGGAACGGGCCCCTTCATCTTCAAGGAATATTTGCCAAAAGAGAAGGTAGTCACTGTACCGAATCAGAAATTCTACCGGGGCGCACCGAAGCTGGCAGGCGTAGAGGTTTTCTTGATGCCGGACCTGAGCAGCCGGAAGTTTGGTCTGCAGAGCAAGGAACTCGATGTAATCGAGGGTCCACCTTCGCAGCCCTGGGTTGAGGAAATGAAAAGGCTTCCAGGGGTTGAAGTAGACATCTTTGGCCCTGGCGAGGCCGGAGTACTCCATTTCAATATGACCAAGAAACCGTTTGACGACATCAGGGTGCGACGCGCAATAGGTTACTGCCTCTCTCGTGATGAGGTAGTGACCGCCCTTGGCAAAGCCATCGCTGAACCGGTATATTCTGAGATTCCGAATCCTCAGCCAGGATGGATAACGCTCGAGCAAGCCAAACTACGTGGCCTCCAGGATGGGAAGGATTATCTCTATGAATCCGATCGCGCGAAGACAAGAAAGCTCCTGGCAGAGGCCGGTTTTCCAAAGGGTTTCACGACGGAAATGTACTTGACGGAGCGGGGAGAGTATCAGGTGCCAATGCAGAACGTTGTGGCCCAGCTCAGGGAGTGCGGGATCAATGTGAAGCTGAATGTTGTCGATCATTCCACCTATCACCACAACATCCGGGCAGATATGAACCCAATCGTACTCTATAACTGCTGGAGGCCAACCGCCGATGTCCGTCTGACGTACTTCACCCATTCAGATGCAGTCGTGGTAACCGGCAAGAAACCCAATACCAACTTCTCCCATATCGGGGCAGCAGACGCTGACGGGGACGGAAAGATCGACAGTGTAGATTACCTTATCGAGGTGGCCCGTGAGATGCTGGATGCTCAGGGACAGAAGGCGCTTTGGCAGGAAGCACAGTTCAAGCTCTTAGACCTGATTACCGCTTATCCACTTTTTATCAAGAGATTCACCTTTGCGAGACAGAAGTATGTGGAGTGGGGGTATGATTTGCAGTCGACTCTGATCCTGTCCCCGCAGATCAACGAGCTGACTTCGATAACTAAATAAAGACCGGTGTACTTTAAAAGGGGGGCACGGGCTTGCAGCACAAAACCCGTGCCTCCTATGTTTAGTGAACCGGAAGGAATGGTCGATGATTGCTTACACAATTAGACGAGTCCTGATCGCAGTACCAACCCTTATCATAGTGCTGACAATTACCTTTGTACTTGTACGGATTGCTCCGGGAGACCCGGCCGAGGTTAGGCTCGGCGACTATGCTAACAAAGAGTCAGTAGAGGCTCTACGCAAGGAGATGGGCCTCGATAAGTCGATGTGGGCTCAATATCTTGAAACCTTGAAAGGATTGCTCCAGGGGGATTTTGGCAGGTCTATGGTTAATGGGAGGCCGATCTCTGCGGAAATAAAGCGCAGCCTTCCATATACTTTAGAGCTCACCCTGGTGGGGATTATCTTCGGCATAATATTCGGGATACCTGCAGGAGTGTACACCGCGTTAAAGCGTAACACCCTATCCGATTACATAGGCAGGACTTTGTCGCTTGTCGGGCTGTCTTTTCCAACCTTCTACCTGGGGATACTGTTGATGCTTGCATTTTCAATCAAAATACCTCTCTTTCCAGTCGTAGGCGGTGGAGACATCCATAATCTTGCAGATAATCTCTACCATCTTGCTCTCCCAGGGCTTACTTTAGGATTGATTATGACCGCTTATGTTACACGGATGGCGCGTTCGTCGGTGTTAAACACCCTGAATGAAGACTACGTGAGGACGGCTAGGGCAAAGGGGCTCACAGAGCGAAAAGTGATCTACAAACATTTGTTGAGAAATTCGCTGCTTGCGATTACCGCACTTATCGGGGTCTATGCGATTGTGCTTATCGGTGGTTCGGTCATGGTTGAGATCGTCTTCTCCCGTCCCGGTTTAGGGAAGATGATGATTGGGGCATTGAAACAGCGCGATTACACAACTTTGCAGGCTGTGATGATAATCTTCGCTAGCCTTGTAGTTCTTATAAATCTTATAACTGACTTAACATATGGGCTTATCGACCCAAGGGTAAGATATAAATAAGTCCTTAAAAAGGCTGGAACAGTTGCCATGAAAAGACGTAGTAAGCGCCGGAAGATATTGACGACCTTTCTTAGGAATAGAACGTCCCTAATCGGCGCATGCATTTCTATGGCGATGATCTTCATAGCCATCTTAGCACCCTGGATTTCCCCGTATGATCCCCTGAAGCAGAACGTTTATTATCGTCTTACCCCCCCGGAACGAAGTCACCTTCTCGGTACAGATGTGTATGGAAGGGATGTTCTTTCGCGGATCTTTACTGGAACACGGATCTCGTTTTTTGTTGGAATCGTGTCGGTAGTCATAGGAATGGTCATCGGTACAGGAATGGGCATGCTAGCGGGCTATGCCGGGGGCAAGGTGGAAACAGCGCTCATGCGTATCCTGGATATAATGATGTCCTTCCCCGACGAGGTATTTGGAGTTATGGTTATGATAGTCCTGGGCACTGGAGTGCAAAATGTGATCATCGCGATCACGGTCTTGATGATTCCCAGATTTGCCCGGATGGGCCATGCTCCTACTCTGGCGCTAAAAGAGGCGGACTATATCGCTGCAGCCAAGTCAATTGGGGCAAGCGACTCTCGTGTCATCATGCGCCACATCCTACCCAATATTTTTGGCGAGATCCTTGTAATGAGTACCCTCTGGCTTGGGACGGCTATCAGGCTTGAGGCCAGCTTGAGCTTCTTGGGTGTAGGAGTGCCGCCGCCAACGCCAACCTTGGGTAGCATGGTACGGGCCGGTGTGGACTTCTTGGGAATGGCTCCTTGGGTGTCTGTCTTTGCTGGGCTTGCGATCCTGATTTCGATTTTCGGTTTCAACTTGCTGGGCGATGGCTTGAGAGACATCAGTGACCCCAAGCTATACGCACGCTGAGGAGGAGAGACCTCTGTCCGTTGCTGATTCTTGAACTCGCTGCGGCACACCATAGGAGGTTGAATATATGTCCCTGGTAGCTCCGTATGACGAGATGAAAAATGCTGCTTCCTGAAGTCGGGCATGGAAGATCGTATGGCTTTTTCCGTGACCTAAGCGAAATTGGTGAACTACACCTCATAGCGGAAGGAAGGAGCTTTGGTAAGGAGGGAGTGTGAATTTCAAGGCGTACAGATGTGGCATTTGTGAACGAGAATTCGCCCCGGACGGGATTCAATATAGGTGCAGCTCGTGCAACGGTCCGCTTTTGGCTACCTATGACTACGCAATCTTGGCAAAGAGGGTCACCACGGAAAGCCTTGCAGCAGGCCGGCCAGGGGTTTGGAAGTACCGGGAGCTCCTGCCAGTAAGCCCTTCCACTGAGCCTGTTAGCTTAGGGGAAGGGGCTACGCCGATGTATAA
>PVMK01120106.1_pt1 | contig 12220 bp, 9 predicted proteins | sample 1853481 | NCBI WGS metagenome assembly PVMK01 (sample SAMN08533507, study PRJNA380276) | Marine sediment metagenome, whole genome shotgun sequencing project. | reverse complement strand
ACAAGTGTAACTGCATTGGTGATGTTTCTGGTGGTTTTGCTGGTGGCATGTGCTGCAAAAAACCAAAAAAAAGTTGAGCAAGAGATTAAACAGCCCATTAACTGTGCGACCGCCCAAGGGGACATCAGGGTCTTACAGCATGAGAAAGCCCATGTAGCGCAGGAAGCTGCTGAAGGTGTAACGGCAATCTTGCCTGCGGGTTTAGTCTTGGGCGTTGTCACAGTTAATGGGCTGTTTCATCTCCTGCTCAACTGCAGCACATGCCACCAGCAAAACCACCAGAAACATCACCAATGCAGTTACACTTGTTTTTCTCATTTTTTCTTCTCCTTTCTGATTTATGATTGTGGATTGGATCCAAAAATGGTAGCTGACTTGTTTTCTCTATCTTCTGCTACCAGTCTTTTGACTTCTCTCATTTAATCACATATTGTCCCAAATTGCCTTTTTCCTGACACTGTTTGCCGAATCGCCCGGCACAACAATGCCGCCATCGTACTGCAGCGATGATGTGTCATCCAGGACCATCACATTCGGTCGAATAACGAATATAAAAATAAAAGTGTTCATGAATAGCGCTAAAATTATTTTGCTGCTCATTTTCAGCCTCCTCTGGTGTTCCCATCGGCTTTGCGTAAATATTACGACATCGTCCTTTTGACATCCTCTTATTACCTTCGGCCATGGGCGCAGATCATCGAACTATATGCCGGACAGCCCGGCGTCGGTGCCGGCGATGAACTCCAGCGCGGGAGGTTGGAGACATGGGCCGTCCAATGGGATCGATGAACATGATGACGGTCTCGCCCGCATTGGGCAGTTCTCCGTCGATCACTTGGATCGGGAAGACCATGTCGTTACCACTCACCACAGGTCTTTTGCTCAGGGTTACGACAACTTCGGTAACCTCGCCTTTGGCATTCACGATCTAAACGGCTGCATTGGGCGGATTGTCTGCAAAGGAGTTTTCTCCCTCGGTGACCAGTTTCATGAATACGTCCCGGGTCAGTTCAAATCATCGTCCTTGTAGTAATGTGCGCCCGTGATGCTCACCCCAACGATGGCACCCGTATCGCTGAGCTGATATAATTTGACACCATGACTAAACGTCACTGCGCCGGCACTACCGGCGCCCTCACTGCCGTCTTTAGCAGCCGCCATGGCATTGGCTCCGAGTTCCCAGCCGGACGTCACGAATGAATTGAACGCATCCGGGTTTTCAAAGACGAACACGAGGTGGTACTTTTCGGCCCCCACGCCCAGGCCGGGCTGGATCTCCACCATATTCATGAATGTCTCCTGCTTGGTAGCATTGCTGACTGCCAGCCCCTTACCATGGGCGCCGCCCATCAGCATGACTTTGAAACCAAAATCGCTGAAGACCGCATAACCCGCTGCATCAGCGACGGCGCCTTTCGCGGCGGGTTCATCTTGATAGAGCTTGGCAAGGGTCCGTTCTGTCATAGCCCGCAAGGAATCTCGCGCAGCGTCTTTCTCGGTCTGTGACTTAGGCGTTGTGCCGGCACATCCGACAGCAAAAACAAGCAAGAAAAGTAACGTTGCACCGCATTTTAAAACTTTTTCCGTTTTCATGATTTTCCTCCTATTCAGTTTTTTTGGGTTAAAAATTGTCCAGTGATTTCGTTACGATTTATTCCTTCGATGGAGAATAGCTGCTTAAGGACCATTGGATGTATAGGGTTAATGATGCTAATAGAAACGCTTGAACGAAAATCGATTTCATACGTTTATCCTCTATGTTTAAGATTGGTAACGTAAGGCCAGGGCAACGCGTTAGCTATGACTGGCAAGTTTGGATTTCGCCAGATCTCTTCCCCCCTTTGCCAAAATTTCGGTGATCATCATTTTGAATGCCTTTCCGAGAACACTGGCCGCGCCGAGCAACACCTCGAAATCTCGTGTCTGGAAATGATTTTCCATAGCTTCATGGGTGGCAAACTCTCCGACCATACAGAAGGTGTTTTCCCTCTCAAATTCTCGATACACGCGATAGCTCAGACACCCTTCTTCTTTTAGAAATTTAAACCAGAGGGAATGCAGACTCCTGACGAATTCATCAATCTTATTTTCCTGAATTTCGATCCTAATTTGATAAAGGGGCATATTATCGGCCTTTCGAATACGGGAATAGGATCATCCGACACCTGGAGATGGGTATAAAGTTAAGTAAACCTAGGTTGAGCGGTTCAGGGTTCAACGTTCCGGGTTGAAAATCTCCAAATAGCTCTTATCAAAGGGATTTAGTATTCACAGTGGTTATAAAACCGTTTCACCTAATGGGTTATGTCGGGTATTCTGGATCTTGATCAATATTGTGAGCAGTGTCCATCGGTTGTAACCTTTGAACCTTGAACCCTGAACCTAGAACCTAGAACCGTCAGTTTAGGGTAAAGATAATTCAAAATTCGTGCCACCAGGGATATCACAGACGTTTTATTTTTAACTGACTGAAAAAGTTATGAATTCTGAGGTCGATGGTCTATGTGGGATTGTGGAAATTAAACATACAGGTCACCAAATAACACGTTTCCACCATATTTGGTGATAAAGAGGGGCAAAAAGATCTGTCATTCGGATGGCTTTTTAATTCCAAGTTTCTTGATGCGGGCGCGCAGGGTGTTGGGGTTCATCCCCAGGACTGAAGCCGCACTGTTTGTACCCTGGACCTTCCAGTTCTTCGCTTTCAAAACCTGCAGGATGAAATCCCGCTCCATCTCTTCAAAGGTTTTAAAATCGCTGATTGTATGGGCTGAAGTTTTGGGAATTTCGAAGTCCATTTTATTGCCCCGGGCAGTGATCAAGGCGCTTTCAACCATATTTTTCAACTCTCGTACATTGCCGGGCCAGAGGTAATCCTGCAAAGCCTGCAGGGTGTGTTTGGGGATATCGACTACGGGTTTTCCCATTTTTCTCGATAGTTGATCCATAAACCATTTGATCAGCAAGGGTATGTCTGCTTTGCGCTGACGCAGCGGGGGCAAGGTAACCGTGAAGACCTTGAGCCGATACCACAAATCCTCGCGGAACCTGCCCTGGCGCACTTCTTCTTCGAGAACCCGGTTGGTAGCGGTGATGATGCGCGCATCCGAATACAGGGTTTTAGGGCTGCCCAATCTTTCGAACTCACCGCTTTCAAGGACGCGCAGTAGTTTCGCCTGAAGCGTAAGGGGCAGCTCTCCAATCTCGTCCAGCAATATCGTCGACCCCTTAGCGAGTTCGAAGCGTCCGATCTGGGTTATCGTAGCCCCGGTAAAGGCCCCTTTTTCCCGGCCGAACAACTCGCTTTCGATTAAATCCGCCGGCAGCGCGGCACAGTTCACCTTTACCAATATCCGGTTGCTGCGCGAGCTTAGTTTGTGGATGGCCCGCGCAACCAGCTCTTTGCCCGTCCCGGTCTCGCCCAGAATGAGCACCGATGAATCTGTTGCTGCCACCTGCTCCACCTGGTACAGAACGTATTTCAGCTCTTCGCTCTGACCGATGATATTTTCAAAATTGTGCTCCAGCTTGATCTCATCTTGAAGATAGGCGCTTTCGGTTTCAAGCTGTTCTTTGAGTTCTGTTATTTCGGTATATGCTCCCTGGAGTTCAAGCTCTGCCTGCTTACGCTCGGTAATATCACGGTTGCTGGCTCGAAAGCCTGCAAGACTCCCCTTGTTGTCCACCACCGGCTGGCAGACATGTTCGATCCAGCGGGTCTCTCCATCCCGTCTTTGAATGCGGAGTTGAATCTCGCGTGGTTTTAACTCATTCTCGGAGGCACAATAGTGTTCATTCCAGCTCTCTATGTCCTCCGGCACAATAATCTCCCGGATGAGAGCCGGATTGTCCATGAAATCCTGCAGGCTGTAACCACTGATGCGCTCACAGGAGGGTGAAATGTATTCCAATTTACCATCAACATTTGCCCAGTATTCCCAGTCATAAGTGAAATCAGCAACGGTACGATATTTTAGCTCGGCAGCTTTTATCTTTTCCTCAGCATGGCTGCGTGCGATGGTGTTCGCAAAAACCTCTCCTAAAATACGCAGGCGGTTTATGTCTTCCTGAGCCCACTTCTTTTGGGAGCGTATTGAATCCAAACCAATGGCACACAGCCGTGAATCCGCCACCTGTATCGGAAGAATAAGAAACGACTGGATCCCGATATGCCGGCAATATTCGTATTCTTTACGAGCCTGCTCCACGTCGGACAGTTCTTCCACGTCGGGAATAACAATATCCTTGCCCCCGGGCAGGTTATCAGCAAGCCATGGGAATAACTCCCTGACGAGAACACCGCGGACGACCTGGTCTTGCCGGATACCCTCAGCCTCCCAGAGATGAGAAATGCGAAACTCGGTTTTCTCCCAATTGAATCTGAATAAAAAACTTCGCTCCACATTCATATGTGTTCCGATCCGGGACAATGCATCGTTTATTTTCCTATCGACCTTATCGGCAGCAAGATTGGAAAATTCCGAGGAGACTTCGGCAATCAACCTTTCGAACTGTAAGCGCTCATCAAGGGCTTGCTCTGCCCGGCGGCGTGTCCGATGTTGATGCAATAAATAGAGAATTATGAGCGCCTGGAATACAATGAGTGCGATGGCAGCGATAATTTGGCCCCTTGTACCGATCCCAGAGGGTGAATTTCTTGAATCGCACTATGCTGCCCGCCGGCAGACTGTGCTCGCTGATGGACCAGCGCTTGAGTTGACGCCAATCGAACATGTTCTGGAATTTAGGTGCTCTGAATTATCGGTATATCCGTCGGGTTTTTCTCCCGTTTAAAATGCGCACTCCCAGTTGCGCAACCATCTTTCCCTGCTCTTCGAAACTGTTCAAATAGCCGCCGACGATGCCGTGGCCAAGTAATACGTCCCAGAAACAGTACACGGGGGCACTGGACGCGCGCGAAATTTGGGAAAGCGATTCAGGAGCATCGAATTTTTTCCCTGCGCCATCCTCGAGCAGCGGCAAATACATAACCAACGTATGGACAGGTAGATTGGCCACCTTTTCCAGAAGCTCTTCCATCGGGAGTCCGGTCAGATAGGTGAAATCGATCCGATCTTCATAAAGGCGAAACACTTTCCGGGCGGCTGTATAATATGATCGGCCGTAGCTTCCTGCACCGGCAACAACAGCAACGCGTCGGGTGTCAGGGTGCAAATTGAGCGCCAGATCGAGCGTATCTTTATAAGTGTTGCCTGATAAAATACCGGTGATGTTCGGCCCAAGAGACCGGCTTTCGACAAGGTGCCGTTCAACTGCGCCAAATACGACGGGAACACCGGTGAAAAAGGCCTGCTCATACCTCAGCACAAAATCAAAAGCCTGATTATAAACCGAGATAATTAAATCCGGCTTTGAAGTTGAATATTTGTGCCGGTATAGGTCACGCAGCAACTGGACGTAGCGATCATCGTTGAATCGTGCCGAATCCAGGTATTCGATGTCTATTGCAATTCGATCGGATGGTCCCGCTTTAAAAACCGATCGAATACCCCGGTCCCACTGGTAAGCGACAGGCGATGTCGCCCTGTAAGAGGCCAGCACAAGAACTCTTTTCGGTGTAATTTGTTGTGCGGCAAAAAGGACGGAATGAGACAGCACCAGCACCGGCACCAATAAGAGGAACAAAAAAGATAGCGATCGGTTTGGTTTCATTAAATCGTCTCTTCCTTATTATGGCCCGATTAAAGATTTCTTCGCCATCTTGAATCGACGTATTTTCAAGATCTCAAATGGAACAGGCAACAGACAACGGTGGGATGTTAGTTTCGTGTTCTTGCCATAGGCTAACACATTGAATATTCTTTATTTTACACTGTTCTATTGGATATCGAACAGGAGGGAGTTTATACCGAGCACAGATGAATTGCAACGATCGATAATATAGGCGGGTCTTGTTTTGTAAAGATATTCGGGCAACATCTACAAAATCACCAGTACCCAAATCAATTGAGAAACTACCAACTATCAATTTAGCTGAAATTATCCCAGATAGTTTTTGGTTACATGAAACACACCAGAGAATCAATCGGTATTTCAAATTTTGGTTAGCTCAAGCACCATCATCGGTGCACCCTACGTGGTGGAGGATCCTGATTGCATGATGCATCAGGCAAGGTAATCAATTTTGGCTTGCCTAAAAGTGTGACATACGTGCCTGCTTCGATAATTTTGGTTAGCCCTAAAAGTTTAGCATTGCACTTACAAATATACATCTAAGCCAAGATCACATTTTCCGTCTTCCTCGAATTTAGCAATAATATACCACCCTCTATGATTTAATTGGTTTAGAGGAGCATAAAAGCCTCATTTAGAATAGCCGCCCATGATCCCTCCGGCACGTAACTTTCATAATGGAAAAAAGGTCCGTGTCTGCCACTTTTCATAGCGGATTTTGACATCTTTTACCAACGATTTTGCGGATATTCCAAACTTTCCGGTCCTCGCCATAGGGTAAATCCTTTTTCATATTATAGGATATGGATTTATTTGATATGAGTAAAGATGGGGGTGAGGAGTATCGGGGGTTGATTTCACAGCTTCTCTGCACATAATTTGTTGCAATACCGCAAAAAGATTGAATCTGAGACGGATCACAGAAAACGGGCAAGGATTTACAAGGTCTGAGGGGATAGAAATGTCTCTGTTAGGCGAATGAGAGTGTCTGACATTGCCCGCCGGGACCCTGGAAAAAGAGTTTCATCCTCTAAAATCGAGTCCACAGTGCACTGAAAGAGCTGTCCTGAGGTCGATTTTGCTCCATTTCCCCTTGTTGACACTCAAATCTACCTGAAAATTTCGTTCAGTGCCTGCTTGGTGACGATTTGAGGTGTAAATGAACGATTAGATGATGGTTCTGCCCTGTTAGGGGAGTGCATGGCCACTCCGATGGCCCAAAATGCACGTGAAAGTCTCCATTTTTCATATGTTCCCCAGGTTTGAAAGGTGAGGTGCCCTGCCGGGTGTCGAATAGCGCCAATAGGTAACGGAAAAATGTTACTTTTTCGAGCTCAATGGTGGGTGAGGCTGGTTGGTAGAATTTGAATAGTCCGGGATGGGTGCCTGGGTCGTCTGGGCAAAGCTGGAGTAAGGAAAAATGGCATGGGATTAGATGGAGCGGCACATCCAAATCATATAAGCAGATTTTGTCTTTTTTAGGAATGAATCCGTTCTGAACTTCGGTAAATTGCTTGCTGTAAAGTGTGTATGGAACAATTCCACTCCGCAGCCATCCAATCGAATGCCAACATTTTAAAACCACGAGGTTTCAGCTTATTTCTGATATCTTCAGGAATAAGTTGTCTGTATTGAAGCAGAGTTTCTTCTTGCCTCCTATTCAGATATTTTTCTCTACTTAACTTTAGATACAATTTAAGAATATCAACTCTTTCCTCCCTCTCTGTGAGGATCTCTTTTTTAAATCTCTTCAATCCACCACGACAACCCTTGGCGAAGGGTTTAAAATTTTCCAGGGCACTCATAAATTCAATATCTTTGACGAGCCCTTTGCGCATTTCTTGTAGAAAATATACCGGATCTCTTGGCCCCCTGAACTTCTTGGACTGTGGATCAAAATACCTAATTATGTTTACGGGTGTTAACGAAGGAACCTTGTTACCACCTAACATAGAAAAAAGTCTTAAAAATCCATCTTCTCCTTTACACTGACCTGCAATTTGACAAAACTCCGTCAATACATTTACCAACCGGTCATTTAGTGCAGCCATTTCTTTTTTACGCTTTGAATCCATTTTTTTTCCGTTCATAAATTTCCTCCCAGAGCATGGATGTTTTAAGAGGAGGGTTCCCCCATCCTTTTATATAAGCACCGATTTCTATATCAGTGGTCCCTAAACATGAATAAATATTCCTACCATAATCAACTGGGCGATGCAACATCTAATATATGTATTAAAAATACAAGTTTGATACACAAACAATATATATTAATTAATAATTATTATAGTATGTTAAAATATATTGACAATGTAATAAATTCATTTTAAATGTGTACTAAACATTGGATGGAATAAACATTAAGCATAAAGGAGACACACAATGGGGAAAAAAAAGAAACAGCGGGAAATTAATGGCCAAAAAAAACGTAAGTTTGAAATACATGACGATGTTGCTCCAGAAATTTATGATGCAGATGATACCCCACCATTGGGTAGTTTTAGAATAGGCCAAGACGAAAAACCTGGAGTATTGTTCACGCGAAAACATCAGGCCGTCAACGTCCACTACTGTTCGGAAAGTGAGTTAAAGTGTTATGTGCTTTGCAATTCCGATGATGATTCTGATTGTTGCTTACTTTGCCAAATCGGCAAGAAAATAAATAAGCGGCTACTTTACCCAGTAGTTTCATTGGAGACAGGCAATGTTGAAGTTCTGCCGGTATCCGATTCTTTACGACCTTATGCGCTTTTGCCACAGGTGCTCAATATCTTGTCGGCAAACAAACGGGTCGCCACTTTCTTCTCTCAAGAAAATTACAAATATTCCTTGAAGAACTTCAAATTGAGCAAAACCGAAAGAAATATGATTTCGAGTGTAATTAAATCCTTCCAAAAGTCTTGGAAAGTCAGGGAAATTGATCTTGCTTCCGTATACCAGCACATCAGCAATTCAATCCTGGCGAATTATTCGGAAATCAAAAAGAAAGCCGACTTGAAGCGTATAAAGATCGACAGCGATGATGAATAAAACAAAAAGGGTTTCCACCAGAGTCAATAGTCCTGAAAAGTTAAGACGTTTCCGCAAGCGTTGGTCTGGCAAGCGACTACTGAAACTACTGCGTAAATATGGAGGCCGACTGGCGGTCAATTGGGAGATAGGCGTCGGCAAAAGCCATAGCATTGACAACGTGATTGAAGAAGGGGTTAAAAATAATCGTTATGATCTCATCGTGTGTCTTTCGCCGACCCGCCAGTTGATTGAGGAGCGCAGATGGATAAAGACCCCTCCGCCCGGAATCAAAATTGTGAACCTTCGACCGAGACCGAAGAAAGATTGTGGGCAAAGCCGCAACCGTGAATGGCGTAAATTAGAGAAAAGAGGGATGGGATTACTGGGGAGGGCCGAGATATGCAAGCATTGCCCAAAACGAGGTATTTGTTTCTGGCCGGAACAATATGGCAAAGCCCTCAAGCGCACAAGGGTCATATATGCAACCCAGGCGCATTTGGACCGCTCCCCGTTTTTTATTGAGCAGTTGAAGAAATGGACGCGGGCTAATTCCGTTTTAGTGTTAATCGATGAGGTAGGATTTGTCTGTACGCCTTTACGGTACGAAATTTCTTTCCGGGACGTCGAGCAATTTTACACGACCCTGAAAGCAAACGCCAAAAATTCTAAGCCAACAAAGAAACTGAAACACTGGCTGTACCTATTAGATTTACTCCTAAAGGCACCGACTGAGGACTTGCGTTGTAATCAGTGGTCTTTTTCGCCGCTGTCGCCAGGGCTATCCGTCAAACTGCAGGACTTAGGTGGTACGCTATACGGGGACGATTTTAATTTTATTGCCTACGATCTCGTTAAGTTCGGCAACTCGCTGAAAAAATCGCGGGAAAGACATAAAACCGGGGCTGTGTCCTACGCGATACAGCCATTTATCAACTGTGCTGTCATAATTTACAGCGGGACGGTGGCGCATGAGTTCTTAAAATTTCGCATCGGGAAGGACTTCGCTAATCCATTTGAAATGTATCAATTTAGGCACAAAAGGACAGTATGGTACAACATCTCCTCAAATACCGGGACGCGCTTATATTTTAGTCGCAATGCCCCCCAGATTCTTGATTTCTATGCCCAGTTGATAGCCATGCGTGTAAGTGAAGGGAAAAAACCTCTATTGGTCGCAAAGAAACGGTTTATATCGCTTTGTGTGGTTGAATTGAACCAGCGTCTTAAGGATTTCGGGTTCGGAAACATAAAGGTTGTAGCTGTTAATAAGAAAACCGGCCCGCCAGGGAGAAATGCAGTACCTATCATTAATTATGGGATGATCGGTATAAACAGTTTTCAGGCCTATGATTGTGCGTACTGCCTCACAGGCTATTACGTCAATGAACGAATAGTAAACAGTATCCTCCAGGATATTGTGGCATCTGACCACCATATACCGATTAAAATAAAAACCGGGGGGATGCCCCGGAGGAGAAGAGCCGGGGTGATTATCCTGCATCATCTCGTAACAATTGAGATGCCGTTCATTCAGACTGCTGCAAAAATTGAATGGGCAGGGGTGGGGTTAAATCAGGAAGAATTTGATGCCGTCAAATATGAGTACAAGAAGGCAATTAAAAAGTTAAAAAAGAGGATTACAAAACATGGGATTGAGAACCCTCTAAGTCGCAAGGAGCTGCAGAGATTTTTCCGAAAGGCCGGTCTGCTTAATTTATTCAAATTACATGGGCAATATTCATTTGAAAAGGAACAACTAAAACGAAATATCGTAGCTCATCCTGTCGTGGCGGATCTAATAAAATATAAGCGTCTCAATAACCTTATAGCGACTGCCTCAAAGCTGGCTGATTTTGTCGCATGCGATGAACGGGTACATGCCCAATATGACTCAATCGGGTCTGTTTCGGGCAGATTGACAACCCAGAATCCGAATATCGTTGGGCTGGATAGCAGGCTCAGACCCCTTATTATCCCGGAGCACGGCAAGGGAATTGGTGAGGTTGACTGGAGCCAGTTTGAGGTCGGGGTAGCAGCGGTCGTTTATAGAGATGATAAGCTTGTCAGGATGTTCAACAAGGGTGATGTTTACACGTTAATGGCAAAAGAATTTTTCAAGGCCAAATTATCAAATTCAGAACTAAAGCTGTCCGACCACAGGTTCAAGCAGCGGTTCCCGGATTTCAGAAAAAGAATGAAGATATGCGTTTTAGGGGTAATTTATGGGATGGAGCCTTACACCATATCGGAACTGCTCAAATGCTCAAAAACGGAGGCACAGCAACTTTACCGGAAATTCATGCGAATGTTTCCCAGGCTAAAAAAAGCAACTGATGAGACCTCTGCCATTAACAAGCGTTGCGGCTCCGCAACTACGGTTACGGGCTTGAGGCGTCATCGGAGCACAATCGATAGTGGACAAAAGGGAAAAGAGAATTGGCTTATTAACCACCCGATCCAAGGAACCGCCGCAGCGATATTTAAAGCGACAGCGAACCGATTAGACAAATTATACCGCCCTCATGAAGCACAGATAATCATCCCGATGCACGACGCATTCGTATTTGAAGCCCCAACAGAAGCGCTTTGTGAAGTGGCGGAATTAACAGAACGGGTTATGTGCGAAACGGTCCGAGAATTTTTTCCTGAGCTTCAGCCAAAGGTTGAGGTAAATATTTCAGATCCCACTTGCTGGGGACAAAAGGAGAAATTGGCAAAAAGTTTATAATTTTATGCGTGGCAATAATCCACCAGCCCAATATTGATTTAGACAAATAAAGACAACGATACCCGATAGCATCATAGACCTCGATAAAACACTGATCGGCTGGAAAGAAAAGTAAGCAAAATCAGAGGTTTGCATTGAAATCATCGGGAATTTATGATAGGTTACACCCAAAGACGGGAAATATCTGTGTGAAGGGGTCGATTCAATACCATAAAGGCAGAAAATTATATTATGTCCAGTGGTATGACCAAACAAAAAAGAAAACATTCAAGGTTTACAAATACCGGGGTGAATACCTTTACCACATTGACCTGGCCAAAAAACTTCTCGCCTGCATGCAGGCTGATTTCGAGAACGGAACCTTCCGGATTGAAAAATATACCGGCGATCGATGGACAGATATTATTCCGTATTTGGAAGATTGGCTTGAAACGGTGAAGCCAACTCTATCGCCAGCCACCTATAAAGATTATCGAAATAGTATCAAAAACCATCTATCACCATTTTTCCGGAAAAACCCTGTTCAGCTGCATGAGATTAAATATGATATCCTACTGAAATTACTGAATTTCATTCCCCGCTGCGGTAAGGGCAAAGCCAATGTGATGTATTGCCTTCACCGTTGTCTGGCCCATGCGTGGCGCTCAGGACGTATTTCCGTGATACCACCATTTCCTGAAAAAGGGGATTATAATATCGTCGATCCCGCCATCATTTGGATACCCGAAGACAGACAGATTGAAGTTATCGAGGTAATACCGGCTATTCACCAGCCAATATTTTTGT
>PVMK01127944.1_pt1 | contig 12225 bp, 13 predicted proteins | sample 1853481 | NCBI WGS metagenome assembly PVMK01 (sample SAMN08533507, study PRJNA380276) | Marine sediment metagenome, whole genome shotgun sequencing project. | reverse complement strand
TCCCGGCCTGATAAACTGAAAATGCAACTACCCAGGCAAGGACCGAAGTATAGCCTATCTGGAAAAGCATCTCCCTTGTTCCGGCTTCCCTCCTGAATACTGCCATGCTGGCGGCACATGGAAAGTAAAGTAAGACAAACAACATAAAAGTATATCCCTTTAAAGGGTCATAGCTCTCCTGCAATTTCTGCTGCAGTCCTTCAGAACCTTCATCGGCACCCTGAAGACTGAAGAGTGTGCTAAAACTGGACACTACTATTTCCTTTGCAGCAATACCGGAAATAGATGCTACTACCATTCTCCAATCAAAACCCAGAGGCCTGAAGACCGGTTCGATAAATTTTCCCATTCTTCCTGCCGCCGAAAATTCCAGTTTTTCTGCAGCCATTTTACTTTCAATATCCCTAATTCCTTCCATATAAGTATCATTTGTGATATCCCCTGAATCATAAGACTGGCCCAATGAGGATATCTTCTCATCAAAATCATCGGAATAATCATCCGGCCCTATTATGGGAAAGGTGAACATGAACCATAGAAGGATAGATATCGCCAGGATCACTGTCCCTGCTTTTTTCAGGTACATCCAGGTCCTTTCCCATGTATGGATAAATATTCCCTTAACCGCAGGCATCCTATAGGGAGGCAGTTCCATTACAAACGGTTCCATCTCACCCCTGAATCTTGTGACTCTAAGAAATTTTGCCATGATTATCGCAAATATTATTCCTATGAAATAAATGGAAAAGATTATATTGCCTGCTATCGCCGGAAAGAATGCTCCTGCCAGTAAAATATATATCGGCAGCCTGGCTCCGCAGCTGCAAAATGTATTTATATGCATGGTTATGAGACGGTCCTTTTTATTTTCAAGTATCCTTGATCCCATATATGCAGGTACTGTGCAGCCAAACCCAATTATAAGCGGGATGAATGATTTTCCATGCAATCCTATCCTATGCATGATCCTATCCATGACAAAAGCTGCCCTGGCCATATAACCGGAATCCTCAAGAAGGGCTATGAATAAAAATAGAAGTGCAATATTTGGAGTAAACACGATCACGCCTCCGACTCCGCCTATTATCCCGTCCACTATGAGCGACCTGAGGAGTTCTCCGTGAATTACGCTGTTTAACCAGACTGATAATTTCTCAAATCCTAATTCCATCCACCCCATAGGATATTTACCCAGGGTAAAAACAAATTGAAACATAAGCCAGATAATAAGGGCAAATACAGGAAGCCCCAGAAAACGGTTAGTTATTATACTGTCGATTTTTTCAGTAATATCAATATTTTCAGTATCTGATCTTTCATGAGCCTCTAGCAATGCCCCTTTTATAAAACCATATCTTGCTTCTGCGATGACAACTTCCGGGGGATTTCTTAAGATATTATTAATATGTCTTATGGATCCTGAGACTACTTTCTCTGTTATATTAAAATTCCCTTCCCTTTTCAATTTCCCGATTATTTCCTGGTCCTGCTCAAGCAGTTTTACCGCTGACCACCTTTTATTTGATTGAAAAACTGTGCCGTATTTCATATTTAGGGAATCTATTATCCTATCTATCTCATTTTCTATTTCTTCTCCATAGGATATCTTTATTTTTTTTATTTCCCTGCTTCCATTGACTTTGATCACAGCATCTAAAATATCATTGATCCCTGCTCCTTTTGGACCGATTGTCTCAACTATTGGTACTCCCAGTAATTCAGACAAAATATCATGGTCAACATCAAGGCCTTTTTTCTTTGCAACATCAGCCATATTGAAATCAAGTATCAGGGGCGCACCTATTTCCAGAAGCTGTACTGTAAGATAAAGATTTCTCTCAAGGTTTGAACTATCGATGACATTTACTACTACGTCAGGTTTTTCCTCTAAGATGAAGTTTCTTGCTACTACCTCTTCTTCGGAAAAAGCAGTCAGGCTATAAATGCCGGGAAGGTCTATTATTTGTATATAATGACCTTTATATTTGATCTCGCCGCTTCTTTTCTCTACTGTGACTCCGGGATAATTTCCTACATGTTGTCTCAAACCGGTGAGATCATTAAAGATGGTGGTCTTTCCTGAATTAGGGTTTCCGGCAAGAGCTACGACTATTTTACCCGTCTGCATCAGGTCTCCTCAATAACTATCCTATTAGTCATACCTCTGCCTATTGCAAACCTGGTACCTTTTACAGCAACACATACCGGACCTCCCCTGGAAGCAGTATACACACTGAATATTTCATTAGGCATAAGTCCCATTGCACAAAGTTTGCTATTTATTTTACATCCTCCGTCGATTCTAATGATCCTGTATTTTTTACCTGACACTACTTGTGCCAGGGTTATCAACTTTTTCCCATTATTCCCTAAGAGGTTTTTGGCCACTTTTGACCTTTCAGTTCTTGCTCTCATCCAATAATCACCATATTATAATAATAGACATATAGAATAAAATTAGTCATAGCTAACTTTAATAGACCACTATAGTTTTGTCAAGTAATTTTTTGATTATTGTATTTGAGAAATATCTATAAGGAATTGACTTACTTATGTTCGTGAAGACTATTTTCTACCGGACTTTTCCGGTCTTTTCCCATGTTTTAGAAAATATTTATAATGTTCCAGCCACTCAGGATATCCCCTGGGACAACTTTCAATGAATTTGATAAATTTTACCATGTGATCCATTGTCTCTTTACTAATATAGTGCTCTATCTTACAGGCATCTTTCTTTGATACTTCATCATTTACTAAAAGGACATCTTTAAAGAATTTATAGATCTTTTCATGCTTAAGGTTTATCTTACGGGCAAGTTTATTGCCCTCAACTGACAATTCCAGGTAACCATATTTTTCATGATTCACAAGACCATTTTCAGTCAACTTACCTACAGCATCGACAACTGAAGGAGTTCTTACATCCAGGAATTCTGCTACTTCCTTAACTCTTACTACTTTATTGTCAAGACTGATTATATATATTGCCTCAAGATAGTCTTCGAGACTTTGTGATAATACTTTGCTTATAACCATTTTCTCTGTCACCTATAATTGTTAGATATACCTAACTATATCAATAATGCTGCCGGCAGTCAAATAAAAAATTATTAATGGATTGGATGTCTCAGGCTACGACTCTGTCCCTGCCCTCTGCTTTGGCCCTGTAAAGGGCATCATCAGCATGCCTGATAAACTTATCGATCTCAGTGGCATCAAATGGAAAATTTGAGACTCCGATACTCACTGTCAGATTATTATATGGATCTATGTCTTCTTCACCTTCAAACTTTTCCTCGCTTATGACTTTCCTTAATCTCTCCGCACAGATTATTGCACTGTCCCTGTCTGTCTCTGTGCATATTATGGCAAATTCTTCCCCTCCATAGCGGTATGCCTTATCGGTATTTCTCATATGCTTATTAAAAACCATACCCAGCTTTTTAAGTATTGCATCCCCTCTCTGGTGTCCATGAAGGTCATTATATTTTTTAAAATAATCAATATCCACCATAAGCAGTGAAAGATTTCTAACATATCTTATTGATTTATTTAATTCCTCCCTGAGATCCTGGTCAAATTTTCTTCTATTATAAACACCTGTGAGGTCATCTTTTACAGTAAGTCTTTTTATTCTTTCATATGCTATTGCCCTTTCAATGGCTATAGATATTTCATGGGCAAGGATATTTAAAAAATATTCGTGATTGCTTGAAAAAGCATTTATTTTTTTTGAATCAATATAGATTATGCCTTTTACCCTGTCTTTGACGATCACAGGCATACATATCATCGAAGACGTAAGCTCGCTCCTGGGTATACTATATTTGAAATAAGACTTCTCGATATCACCTATAAAGATCTTGTTTTTAGTCGAAAGTATATATTTTATTAGCGGCATATCAAGAGAGAACTCAACTTCGTTTATACTTGGCCCAAAACCTATCTCACTCTGGAGTTTTACCCTATCGCCGTTAATAAGTATGATCGCACAGCCATTACATTTTACTAGCTGGTAGATCTTATCAACCATAAGATCGCATACTTTTTCAAGCTCCAGTTCCGAACCTATTGAATTTGTTATATTAAAAATAGCTTTTAAGATCCAGAGATCTGCACCTTGTTTTTCTGCCATAAAACCACCCTTTTGAAATATTAATCCTATTTTAAGATAAATCCCGATTTTTAACTACAAAACTGCAATTATTTCTTTAAAAATATTCACCTTATCAACAATAAAAAATTAATCAATATTTCTATTTTATATTTTTAGTATATATGAATTAAGGTCAGGTTATTATAAACTTGTTTTTATATGATAATCCTGACCAGATTAAATACTAAAACTATATGACAATCTCTTCATAGGGGGCACCAGGTAAAATGCATATGGGACAAAAAGGATTTACGCTTATTGAACTACTTATAGTGATTATAATACTTGCAGTCTTAACCGGGATCGCAATTCCTACATATGGGGTCATAACTTCCCGGGCAAAAGAATCTGCATCAGAGAGCGAGATGCTAAATATTGCAAAAGCTCTTGAAATACATAATGTGGATCTTCAGTCATATCCCCTGGATGCGGATTATCCTGATTCACTTGAGGATAATGATTATATGGAAAATGTTCCCCTATTAGATCCCTGGGGTAATGCTTATCTATTTACTTCAGATGGATCAAGCTACTCTATTGAAAGCTATGGAATAAACGGCATTGACGGAGGTAATGATGATATAGTCATAGTAAATGGAGTATTGACCAGTACTGGAGCATATGAAAACAATTAAAATATGTTTTATTTTAATTTATTTATCTTCTCAACAATAGCATCAGCAAACTCACTGGTGCCCACAGCTGTTGGATCGTCCCTGTCCGGTTTGAGGTCATAGGTCACATATTCGCCTTCACTGATATTTTCCGCAATTGCTTTTTCTAAAACAGCAGCTCTTTCAGGTTCACCTATATGATTAAGCATGAGGACCGCAGAAAGCATCATCGCTGTAGGATTGACTTTGTTTAGTCCCTTGTATTTTGGGGCACTACCATGTGTTGGTTCAAAAAGCGCCATATCCTCTCCGATATTACCGCCTGGGGCAACACCCAATCCTCCAACAAGACCCGCAGCAAGATCAGATACTATATCACCGTAAAGGTTCGGCAGCACCATAACATCATATAATTCGGGCTTCTGTACCAGCTGCATACACATATTATCAACTATCCTGTCTTCTGCTTCTATATCTTCATAATCCTTTGCAACTTCCCGGAATACTTCAAGAAAAAGACCGTCAGAATATTTCATTATATTTGCCTTATGGACACCGGTTACTTTCTTTCGTCCATTTTTTCTGGCATACTCGAATGCAAAACGGATTATTCTTTCAGAACCGAAGACCGATATAGGTTTAATGCTTATTCCACTGTCCGGCCTTATCTTGCTATCAGATATCCCCTCAATGAAATCTATAAGTTCCAGTGTTTTTGGTTCTTTTTTTTCAAATTCAATACCTGCATAGAGGTCTTCTGTATTTTCCCTGATGACAACAAGATCTATGTCGCTATACTTACTTTTTACGCCTACATAACTCTTACAGGGTCTCACACATGCATAGAGGTCGAATATCTTTCTCAGGGCCACATTTACACTCCTGAAACCTGTCCCTACCGGAGTAGTAATAGGTCCCTTGATCCCGATACGGTTCTTTTTAAGAGAATCCAATACGGTCTGGGGCATAACTGTGCCCTCTTTCTCATATACATCCGCACCCGCATTGACTTCATCCCATTCAATATCTGCGCCCGTAGCCTCGACTACTTTTACAGTTGCTTCAGTTATTTCCGGTCCGGTCCCGTCTCCGGGTATCAAAGTGATCTTGTGTTTCATTTATTTACCTTTCAAAAATTTATTTATTATTAAGTTAATTCTTACAGGTTAAATCCCTTATTTTTAGTTATATGCTCGGTAAGTCCTCCATCATCCAGTATTTTTATCATCACTTCCGGAAGAGGATTAAATTCCAGTTCAATATTTTTTGTAATATTTGTAATCGTTCCTGCCGATAAGTCTATTTTGAGCTCATCGCCTTCGTCTATCTTATCCGTATCGCAAACCAGTACCGGCAGACCGACATTTATGCTGTTGCGGAAAAATATCCTTGCAAAAGATTTTGCAAGTACTGCACCCACGCCTGCAAGCTTGATTATTGTAGGAGCATGTTCCCTGCTTGATCCCAATCCAAAGTTCCTGCCCCCTACTACAAAATCTCCAGATCCGACTTTTGAAGCAAAATCCGGGTCTGCATCTTCCAAAACATGTTTTGCAAGTTCAGGAAGATTTGACCTCAAGTGGAATAATCTTCCCGGAGCAATAAGATCCGTTGAAATATCGTCTCCAAATTTAAAACTTTTTCCTTTGAGTATTTTTTTATTTCCGCCATTATTTTTCAATTTTAACCTCCCTGGGATCAGAAATTTTACCGGTAATAGCACTATGCGCAGCAGTAGCCGGAGAGCAGAGATATATAAAAGCATCTGTATTTCCCATCCTGCCCTTAAAATTCCTATTCTGTGTGGACAGGCATACTTCACCATCTGCAAGAATACCCTGATGCACTCCAACACATGGTCCGCATCCGGGATTCTGTATTGCGGCACCACTCTCTACAAGAGTCTCTATTATACCTTCCCTTATAGCCTGGAGGTAAATCTCCCTGGAGGCCGGGACGACCAGGAGCCTTACGCTACTGGAAACTTTTCGTCCTTTTAATATATCAGCAGCTATCTTTAGATCGCTTAATCTGCCATTGGTACACGTTCCAATCAAGACCTGGTCCACTTTTATATCCTCAAGATCCCTTACCGGCAGTACATTATCAACTGTATGGGGCTGTGATACCATCGGTTCTATAACAGAACAATCAATATCTATGACCTTCTCGTAAACTGCATCTTTATCGGCAAATATCTCCCTGAAGCAATCTTCCCTGCCCCTGGACTCAAGATACTGTTTTGTAATGCCATCAGTGGCAAATAATCCTGTTTTTGCCCCTGCTTCAACAGCCATATTAGAAATAGTAAACCTGTCATCCATATCCATTTTCCTGCTGACTTCACCGTCGAATTCAAGTGCCTTATAGGTAGCACCGTCAGAGGTGATCTTTCCAATAAGATATATGATGAGGTCCTTGGCAGATACTCCCTCATTTATCCTGCCATTAAAATTAATCTTTATAGTATCCGGTACCCTGAGCCATGTCTGTGCAAGAGCATATCCGACTGCAATATCTGTTGAGCCCATGCCCGTTGCAAAAGCACCCAGTGCACCAGACGTACATGTATGTGAATCCCCTCCGATGACTATATCACCGGGACAAGAATAATCTTCTATAAGTATCTGGTGGCACACACCTTTGCCAACATCACTCAATACCGCTCCGCTGCTTGCCGCAAAGTCCCTGAGTACAGCATGGGAATTGGATAATTCCCTTCCTGGGGCTGGGGGCAGCATGGTCGATAAAAAATATTGATTTTTCAGGATTTTTAACTGAACTGAAACCCATTTTTTTTGCCTGGCTTACCGAAAGCGGTCCTGTCCCGTCCTGAGACATCACGACATCAACACTTACTACTGAGATGTCTCCTGACTTAAGCTCCCTTCCGGCATGCTCACTGATAATCTTTTCTGAGATCGTCTTTCCCAAAATACTCCCTGTCATAATATAGTTAATAAATCAAAATAGATCCATATTAATAATTACTCCTGATCAAATCTATTCATCGGATTCGTCTAATTCCGGTTCTTCTTTTTTCTTTGATTCATATTCTTGGTAGATATACATCAGTTCTTTGTCAAAAAGCGGCCTCTTCAGGTCGACTGACATCGTCCGTGTCATAGAAAGGATATCATTTGCTTCCTTGTCTGTAAGCTCTATATCATATTCCTTGAATTTATGGAGGATAGTATGCGAGCCTGAGTGTTTTCCAACCACCAATTGTCTTGTGAGCCCGACTTCTGCAGGATTAAATGCTTCATAATTCTTAGGATTTTTTATCACTCCATCTGCATGGATCCCGGATTCATGTGCAAAAACATTCGTTCCCACTATTGCTTTCCATATCGGTATGGCCCTGGCTGATGCTTTTGCAACATATTCTGCTATCTCCCTGAATTTTGAAGTCTCAATACCCATTTCCAGATCCTCAAGGTACCTCATAGCCATCACTATTTCTTCCATCGCGGCATTTCCGGTCCCATCACCAAGACCGCCGACACTTACAACAAGGCTTACAGCTCCTCCCCTTATTGCAGCCATTGCATTGGCCGTAGCCATTCCAAAATCATTATGGCTATAGACCTCAAGCGGGAAGTCTATGGCAGTATTAATCGTATTTATGTTCATAAATGTCCTGAAAGGATCAAATTTTGATACAGTATCACATATCCTGAACCTCTGGGCACCTTTCTTTTTTGCCAGAGTTACCAGCTTTAGGAGGAATTCAAGGCCCGTCCTTGTTGCATCTTCTGCGCTGACTATAAAAGTTTAGATCCTTTTGCCTGGCGGTCCTCATAGCCTCCCTTAATGTATTGACCACCCATGTCCGGTTCTGCTTGTATTTTTCTTTTATGTGTATATCTGAAGTAGAAATATTTATAATTATATTTTCAACTCCCAGATCCGCAGCTGCCTCTATGTCTGCAGGATCTGCATTGCAATAGGCATATAGTTTTGCCTTTGAGTCCGGATTTCAATATATTCTTTATTATGTCTTTTTCGACATCACCCAGGGCAGGTGTGCCTATTTCGATTTCAGGAATACCTATCTCGTCAAGCATTTTTGCGATTCTTATCTTCTCATGTTTAGAAAACACTACACTGCAGTCTGTTCGCCATTCCTGAGCGTAGTGTCTATTATATTTATTTTTATGTCCTTTTTTAGTTTGGTCATTATTTTTTCCTCCCGGTTCCTACTTTTTCTTTTTTAGATGAACCCTTAAATTCCTTATAGGTATCGATTATCTCACTATCAAATAGAGCCCTCTTTGAGGCAACAGTCTTGTTTCTTACTATCTCTGCAAGTTCACTGGCTTCTTCCTTGCTTATTTTGTAACCAAGTGTTTCAAGTTTATGCATGGTTGCATTGACTCCCGGAATATTTACCCAGGACATATTCTCTTTTAAGTCCCACATCTGTTTCCTTAAAAAGTTCATAAGTCAGTGGATCTGCCATGATCCCTGAAACCTTGCTTTCTATCTCATGTACAAAAAGATTACCTCCCTACGATGGGTTTCCATGTAGGCAGCACTCTATTTGAGGCTCTTGCCACATATTCGGAAAGGTTCCTGAAAAGTGTGGTATTAAAACCCATGTCCACGCCTTCCACATACTTAAGTGCCATGACAAACTCTTCGAATGCAGCATTCCCGGCCCTTTCTCCAAGACCGTTTATGGTTGTATTGACATATATTGCACCGGCTTTTATTCCTGCAATTGCATTTGCGATTGCCATTCCAAAGTCATTGTGGGTATGCATCTCCAGGTCAATACCTATTATGTCGATTACATTTTTGACCCTCATAAAAGTCTCAAAAGGATCAAGTATTCCCAGGGTATCACAATACCTCAGTCTGTCGGCTCCGGCGTCTCTAGCAGTACGGGCAAATTGAAGCAAGAATTCCATATCGGACCTTGAAGCATCTTCAGCATTGACAGATACATAAAGATTATGGCTCTTTGCAAAATCCACACCGCTTTTCATGGTCTCAAGGACCCACTCCCTGCTTTTTCTTAATTTATGCTCAATATGTATATCTGAAGTAGAAATCGATAGGGCCACCGCGTCAACACCGCATTCAACTGATGCCTCTATATCAGATTTTACCGGCCTGTTCCATGCGAGAACACTGCAGTTCAGGCCCAGTCCCGCAATTTTTTTGATCGCATCTTTTTCGTCTCCACCCATTGCAGGTATCCCGGATTCGATCTGGTGGACACCTACCTTATCCAGCATTTTAGCAATATGTATCTTCTCGTCATTTGCAAAGACCACACCGGCCGTCTGTTCTCCATCCCTTAGAGTAGTGTCATCGATCTTGATATCCGTAGGATCGATCTCTACCCCGGCTTTCTTGGAAAAATCAGTAAATAGATCCAGTTCTCTCATAACTCATTCTCCTTGATATTAATATTTCTTGAAAATATTGTATTAAATAATAAAATTCGAAAAATTGTACTAAAACTTATATATATAATACCAGGCAATTATACCATTTTTTTTAATTTTTATGTATATTTTAATAATATTTTAGCTTTTTTAAAAATTATCCACAAAAAAGGCTAAAGACTTGATATAAGAGTTGAAAAAAAATTATATTGAAGGGAATATTCTTAATATTGGGGAATAAAAATCTTTATTCTTTTATCAGGATAATGTCTTGCATTTTTTGTAACAAGAACCATATCATTAATAATCACAGTAGCAGCAATTATACAATCATAAAGCTCAAGGTCATGTCCTTTAGCATTATTTTTTATTTCATGTGCTGACAATACTATTTCTTTGTTTACTTCTAAAGGAACCAGGCTATCAAGTAATTTAAATGTTTTTTTCTTTTCATCAGAGTGCATTCCAAAAAGTATTTCTCCCATGGTTATTACGCTACAAAAATTCTGCTCATTTTTAAACCTTATCAAGGTCTGGTCGGCTCCGTATCTATCTAATAGGTTATCTATTAGGACATCTGTATCAAACAATGCCATTGACTTTTCTACCTTCCCTCATTTTTCTTATATAATTTTCAGTGCCTTCTTTAAGTTCCGGGTGATTATTTTGATCCCAGGCTCCTGCACTCTCATTTACAGCTTCTGTAAATTTTAACCCTCTTATATATGATTCAATTGCTGTTTTTACAAATTCAGTAAAATTTGTTTTTTGTGCCGCGGATATGGAATTTATTTCGTTAATAAGGTCCTTTGGAAACCTCATGGTTTTTACTATTTTATTCAATTTATGCACCTCCTTCTTAACATCTTAATTAGAATACATTTACATATTTATGTCAATACAAATATAATTTTTTGTATTACTAATAATAATTCATCAGCAAGGCCATTTCTCTACAAAATCATGAAGGATTAATAATATATTTAGCCATAAAAATTAAGACCAGGTTGGATAGTAGCGTAAACTCCACATACATACTATATTCCTTACTAGATATCCGCTATTTTTTCCTGACAAGGCCTGTCAGGAAACTTAAGGCTCCTATTACCAGGATCACTATCCTGAGCCATAAAGGTTCTATGGTGAGGTATCCGTAAAAAGAAAGCACCCCGAATATAATAAGGAGGATCCCGAAGAATAAAGATAATGTTTTTGGCATACCAGATCCTTTATTATTGATTAATAATATAACTCCTTGTATTAAACTAATAATATATTATTACGCATATACTGCCAGGATAATCAATAATAAAGGATCTGGTATGCCGCTGCTTTTACCACAAGACACCTTAAAGAAAATCACTCATCAGCAAGGGCCCATTTCTCTACAAAATCATCAAGGATCTTTCCATCACTTAAAAACCTTGTGACTTCAGTCAATTTCTGGTAGGTTCTCTCATAATAATTCCCCCCAACACTTTTTATGTCGGGTTTTACAAGATAAAGATTTTGTTTTGCCCTGGTGGCCGCTACATAAAGAAGTCTTCTCTCTTCTTCTATCTCCTCTGCAGTAAAGAGTGCATAAGTGGAGGGAATATAGCCGTCAATAAGCGATATAATAAATACAGTATGCCACTCAAGACCTTTGGCTGAATGTATGGTAGAAAGTATGAGCTTGTCCTCGTCTTTGTCTTCTGGTTCAGTCCTGGTCTGCCTCTCATCAAGTGGTTCAAGAGTCAGGTCCACAAGGAAATCTTCAAGTTCCTTATATCTCTGGGCTATGATCTCAAGGGAATTAACATCATTTACCCTCTTATTAAAATCATCATATTTTTCCTTCATTATCGGGTCATATATGTCGAGTACGGCTTTTACCTTATCTGAAAGAGGGGATTTTGTTCCCGAGATCATTCCAAGAGTGGCATAGAGTTTTTTCAGCTCACCCGAATATTTCCTGTTTGAATAAGAACTTTCATCTAAAAAATCGATTCCCATTCCATCATCTACAATGCCCCCGACCAGATTAGACGCTGTCTGTGGTCCTATGCCTTCTATAAGA
>PVMK01122002.1_pt1 | contig 12225 bp, 10 predicted proteins | sample 1853481 | NCBI WGS metagenome assembly PVMK01 (sample SAMN08533507, study PRJNA380276) | Marine sediment metagenome, whole genome shotgun sequencing project. | reverse complement strand
TAAACCACATATCTGGGGTCTCAGCATCAGCCTCCGTATACGTCGCAGCAAAACGGCCCGCCTCACGAGCAGCACCGTTCAAAGAAATCTTGTCAAAAAACGCCAACCCCGCAGTCACCGTCCCCAACAACAACATCACCAAAATCGGGAGAGCAACCGCCAACTCAACAGCCTCCGCCCCCCGCTCATTAGAAACCCAACCCCTCACCCCCACACCAAGGCGACGCAACATCAAAACCCCCCACACAACAGCCCCCGATCCACCATCAATGCACCTTCCCCCAAAACTCCCCCCGTTGAACCGAATTCTTGGCGGTTCGCCACGGGCGATTGGACCCTTTTGGTCGTCCGCTCCCCGACATTACAACGAGCCTCCAATCAGCAGATCAAGGCGCGAAACATCCTCTAACGGATAGCGCGCAGCCCCAAGCCCGTTGGCTTCCCGGCCGTCCCGGCAAACGCGCGAGCGTCGGCCAGATGACGAAGAGACTCCCAATCTCGATACGCACATTCCACCGGTCGCCCTACAGGCCCCTCAGCTGGTCGGCGACGATCAAAGCGCCGGCGACCACCACGGCCACAACCAGGACGATCAGCAGTGCGTGTGTAAGAGCCGTCGCCGGATCACGCTTGATGAATACCGCGCGAAGCGCGGTTGACAAGCCACTCATGAATCCCCCTACCTTCCCCAGAATCAGCCCCACGGTTCAATACTCTCAGATGATCGTCCCAGCGCAAGGGTGGTTCTCGGCAATCACCAGGGATCTAGCCCCCGACAGTGCACAACCGCCGCGACGCAAAACCCCCAAAAGCCCAGACCGCCCGAGTCCCAGCTACCCAACGGCGCGAGTCGCTACCCACCTCACCGCGACCCATTTCGCCAACTCCGCTGAGCTACACCCGCCCCCATCTCGCACGTATGCGCGGTCACATGCGTAGCGGGGGGGCGATGGCGACATGCGTGTGGTCTCCGCCTTTTGGCATCTCGTTCTCAAGTTGCGGAGGTCTCCGAGGTGAGACCTCCGAGTCGGCATTTAGAAGAGTCGATCGACACGGGCCTGTCGAAGTGATCGTCCGGTGCCTCAGGCCGCCAATGGTTAGCGCCGACGACGGCGCGATCTCGACTAGCGCATAACGGCACATATGCGCTACCTGTGAGCGATGTTGTGGACGAAGGCTCGGTGATTCGTTGAAACGTTAGGAGAGGGCCGCAGCGACACCGCGGCGCATGGCCTCGGGTGAGAAGGGGTTCACCACGATCGAGGCTGGTCCAAGGGCCCGCAGGGCCTCATGGTCCTGTTCGGCGGCGGCTTCTGTTGTCAGTACCACCACTGTTGGGACCGTAGGCCATCGATGCCTCAACCGGCCCCAGATAGGTTTGGGATCGGCGACATCGGAGAGATTGATCACTACCACAGCAGGTTCGATCAGATGCGGAAACCGGTCGGAACGCTATCGCGATATATCGGTAGCTTCCGAGCGAAGGAGGCACGGGGAGTATGGCCCTAGCGTGGCCTCCGTATCTGTCAGACACTGAGCCCAGCGAGCGGAGGAGACATCCGTGACGTCCGACACGATTCCTGCGGAGATGGACGCTCTCCAACTCCTGGCACCAGACCAGTTCGAGATCGCCACCGTCGATGTGCCCGTACCGGCCGGCAACGAAGTGCTGTGCCGGGTTCACTCGGTGGCGATCTGCGGCACCGACAAGGAGATCGTCTCCGGCAACTTCCTCGAGCGAGGGTGGCCCCGCGGCTACCCGTACACGCCCGGCCACGAGTGGTCCGGTGAGGTGGTCGCCCTCGGCGACGGCGCCGACGGCTTCGGCTTCTCGGTTGGCGACCGGGTGGCAGGAACCGCCCACGCCGGCTGCGGCTTGTGCCGGATGTGCGTGACCGGCCGCTACAACCTGTGCTTCAACTACGGGCGCGAGGATCTCGGGCACCGCCACTACGGCCACTACTCGACCGGAGCCCTCCGCCAGTATCACAACTCGTCGATCAAGAGCGTGTTCCCCATCCCGGAGTCGATGACCCTCGAGGAGGGCGCGCTGGTGGATGCGTCTTCCATCGCCCTGCATGCGGTGAAGCGGGGGCGGGTAGAGGCCGGCGACACGGTTGCCATCATCGGTCCCGGCGCCCAGGGGCTGCTCGCCGGCCAGGCCGCACGCGCGCTCGGTGCGGCAAGAGTGATCGTGGTTGGCAGGGGCGAGCGGCTCAAGAAGGCGGCCGAGCTGGGCATGGAGACCGTCGACAACACTACGGTCGACGGCGTCGAGGCGGTGAGAGCGCTCACCGGTGGCATCGGGGCCGACACGACGGTGGACACCGCCGCCCGCGGCGAGACCCCGAGGGAGGCCGTCGACATGACCCGCAAGGGAGGAAGGGTTGCCCTCATCGGTGTTCCGCTCGAGCCGTGCATCCTTCCCCTGCAAAGGATCGTGTTCGAGGAGATGGATGTGTTCGGGGTGCGTGCCAATCCAGGCACCTGCGAGGAGATCATCCCGCTCATCGCCTCCGGCATGATCGATGTCGAGGCGGTGACCACGCACACCTTCCCGCTCCACGAGTTCGGCAAGGCCTACGAGACCTTCACCAAGCGCATCGACGGCGCCCTCAAGGTGCTGGTCCAACCCAACACCGCGTAGCGCCCGTGGAAGTCACCCATCAGCGCGAGGTCGGCCCGCTCCCCGAGGCGATTCGATCCGATCGCAGGCTCCACGCCCTTGCCGGCTGGGGGCACCGGCTCGCCAGGCTCGGAATCTCTCCTGGAGCGTCCGGCAACCTGAGCTGCAGAAGCGACGACGGCTTCATCATCACCGGCACCGGGGTGCCGCTCAACCAGATCGGCGCCGAGGACTGGGTCGAGGTAACCGATGTCGGGCCCCTTCCCGATGGTGGCCTGCGAGTCGACTCTCGGGGGCCGTGCGAGCCCTCCAAGGACGCCAGCGTGCACGCAGCCTTCTACGGCCAGCCCGGCGCCGCCGCCGTTTTCCATCTCCACCCCGACTACCTCGACGTCCTCAGCGACGATTTGGCCGTGCCGACGACGGCCGCCCACTACCCGGCCGGCACCACCGAGTCGCTCGAGGAGATCGAGCGGTTCCTCACGGACCACCCCGATGCCGCCTACCTCGTTCTCGTCGATCACGGGATCGTGTCCTGGGGCCGCGCCATCGATGAGGCCGGCAAGGCAGTGGTTCGGTACCACGATGCCGTCGCCGGGAGCTGAGTCATGAAGGTGATGTCGGTTGGAACCATCAACGTGGACATCCTGGCGGTGGACCTACCGGAGGTTGCCGCGCCCGGCAGGGTGGTTTACGCACCGCGGGAGATCGAAGCCAGGATCGCCGGTCACCCCATCGACGTTGCCATCGCGCTGGCCAAGCTCGGCGCCGGCCGGGATGAGGTCGCCGTGGTTGCAGCCATCGGAGACGGCATCTACGGGCAACACGTGCGCTCGGTGATGGATGGATATGAGCTGACCACCTTCCTCCAGTCGGTGACCGATCGTGACACCGGCAAGAACATCGTCCTCGAGGTGACCGGAGAGGACCGCCGCTTCCACATCGACCCCGGTGCCAACTGGCTGCTCGACCCCGGCCACGTGATCGATGCGCTCGGCACCTGGCAGCCGGACGTGGTAACGCTGCGGCCGGGATATACCGGCATCGACCTCGCCCTGGACGACGTCCTCAGCCCGGTTCAGGACGCACTGGTGCTCCTCGACATCATGCAACCCCACCCCTCGCGGCCCGCCGACTATCTCGACGCGGCGCTCCGTCACGCCAACATCGTTCACTGCAACGAGATCGAGGCGCAAGTCGCCACCGGGGCGGCAACCGTCGACGAAGCGGTCGCCGGGTTCTTCTCGCACGGCGTGGATCTCGCCATCATCACCGCAGGGGGCAAGGGGGTAGCCGCATACTCGCCGACTCATCGGATCACCCAGCGCGCCTTCGTGGTCGATGTGGTCGATGTCACCGGCTCCGGTGATGCCTTCTGTGCCGGGTTCATCCACGGCCTCGGCCGATGGGGAAACGGCACCGACCCCGCCGATGTCTCACCCGAGCAGATATCAAAGATGCTGCTCAGCGGTCAGGCGGTAGGAGCCTCTGCTGCCACCGCCGTCGGCTGCGTCGAGGGGATATCGGCGAGCCTGATCGAGCGCATCATCGCCGAGCAGGGCGACGAGCTCTTGGAGAGTACGGAGATCCATCAAACGTAGAGGAGCGGAAATGGCCACGACGACGTTCATCCCACCCGAGTTCGAAGACACCTCGGTGGGTCGCCTCAAAGAGGAGATCTGGGAGGCCAGCGAGGCAGCGATCGATCGGATCCTCGAAGAGGAGTTCGGCATCCCCTCCCCCGGCGAGCTGGAGACCCCCGGGTCCTACATCCAGATGACGAGCGCCGACGTACTGGCCGACCGCCGCCGGCGCAACGATGTGGTGCTGATCCCGCTGGGATCCACCGAGTTCCACGGCGCACACTCGGTGAGCGCTCAGGACACGCTGCAGGTCACCAGGCTCGTCGAAGGGGTTCGCCGCGCCACCGCCCGCCAGGGACGGGACGTGGCCCTGGCGTGGTCGCCCTGGGTGTACGGCAACCATCCCAAGCATCACGTGGGGCTGATCGGAACCATCCCGATCAGCCAGCCCGTGCTGGAGATGCTGCTGGTCGACGTCATGTTTGGCCTGTGGTCGCTGGGGTATCGCAAGATGGTGTTCGTCAACAACCATGCCCAGCACTGGGTGATCTCGAGCGCCATCGATCGGTTTGCTCTTCGCTACCCGGAGTTGCCGTTCTTCGCCATGGCCCTCGACTGGTGTTGTGCGATGGCTGAGTTCTTCCGCACCGAGGACCGGGGCGGGCCCTTCCAGACCGACTTCATCCACGCCGACGAGTCGGAAACCTCGCTGGCGCTGTTGCTGGCGCCGGAGACCGTAGACATGGGGAAGGCCGTCGACACCGAGCCGCACGGCTACCTCCCCGACGTCCACTTCAACAAGTCGGCGGCACAGCGGAGCCGCCCCAACCTGTGGTGGAGCGTTCGCAACAACACTCCGCTGGAGACGATCGCGACCCCGGAGGGGGTAGTGGGCAAGGCGACCCTGGCTTCTGCCGAGAAGGCCAAGCCTGCGGTGGTGGGAGCGTTGCGCTACCTCATGTTGCTCATCGACGAGATCCTCGAGGCGTTCCCACCGGGGACGACCCCACCCATCGAGGAGGTCACCCTGTTCTCCCAGGATGAGATCGAGGGCTATCTGAAGCAACCGGGAGCGGACGGCTACCGCAACCCGTACCGGCTCTGGCGCCCGTTCCAGTGACCACAGTCGAGTTCAGATCTTCCCGGTTGAAGTCGGTCGAGGATCTGCTGGACGCCCGTATCTGTGCCTGGGTCGCTGCAGTCTGGAGCCGTTATGGCGACACGGGGGTGCGGGTGTTCGGCGACGCGGCGAGCGGTCATATCGCAGTCCCGATCGGTTCGGTCGTAGCGAGTTGACGATTCCAGACGCCCAGCGCTGACACGTCACGATCCCACCAAAGCCCAAACGCTCAGCCGACTCACGCAGCTCCGAGGGGACGACAAAGGACGATCCCGGTATCAAAGAGGACGAAAGCGGACGATCGGCCAACACCACCGAGAGCCCCACTAGGCGCCCAACACCAACGACTCGGTGGCTTTTGACGACGGTCCCAGGTAGCGCATATTGCCGGTTATGCGCTACCTGATCTTGGCGAACCGCTATGGGGGCGCGATCAGAATGCCGGATCTCGGGACGGTATGGCGACTCGATCGGGGCGAGGCAACGCGCATTATGTGCGGTTCCGGGACCCCTGCGCGCCGCTCGGATGCAACCAAGTGTCCAGTCCGATCAGACCGGTAGTCCAGCCACGTACGACGGCTAACGGGCCGACCGACCGATGCCCCGCCGGCAACTCCCACCCGCCGCCACAAACTCGAATGCCGCATCGGGCCACCAAGGGATGCCTGGATCATGAACCCATCATCGCCGACCGGGACCGCAGCAAGGTGGGACTTCTGGCGGGGAGTGGGTAACCCGCCACCGGAATCCCTTACGACGTGGGCGCTGCTTGGTCAGCCAATTCCGCTCGACGGTTTCCCTGACCGGCTGTCGGAGGTTCGAGTCCTCCGGAGGGCGCTACGGACCAAGATCCTGCTGTATTGGCCGAGCGGCGATCAGACAGGAGTTCGAATGAGCGGCCCGATACGCTCGCGGACTGTCGCAAAGGAGAAATGCCGAAGGCCGACCTCGTAGTTGCGCTCCACGGCCTCATCCGCCTCCGGCGACCCGGCCAGCCAATGCGCCGCCTTTTCGACTACCCCCCGGTCTACGGCGCCGTCGCTCTCGATGCAGGCAACCCCGGTAGGGGCAATGTCCCTCCGGTACACGGGGTATCGGTTCACGAAGACTGGGCGCCGGTAATAGAACCCCTCGAGCAGAGCGTTGCCGAACCCTTCGTACAGGCTGGGGAAGCACACCAGATCGGCGGCGGCGTAGGCGGCGGCAAGGTCCTCTGGCCCGGGCCCGGCGAAGGCAAGACGCAGATCGACCCGGCGCCGTGCCGCCTCGCTCTTAAGCCAGTCCCAATACTCGCCATCGAGGTCGTCGGGATGGGTGACCACCACCTTGATGTTGGGGTCGGCGAGATGCTCGGCTAGCTGCAACGTCATCTCGATTCCCTTGCGCCGAATGACCCGGGTGGGTTGCAGCAGAACGACATCCCGGTCGGTGAGCCCGGCGGCAGCGCGATACGAATCACCGCTCACCTGCGGCGGTGGTGTGGCGAAATCCATCACGTTGGGGAGCACGGTGGCATCGACGCCGGAGCGCCGGCGCAGCTCGTCCCTGGCATCCCGGTTGATCACCACATGTTCCAGGTTGGGCAGAACCGGTGGAAAGGCACGCTCCAGGACCTCGGGGACCGCAAAGGCGCCGAAGCGCTCCCGCTCCCAGGCGAAGTCGTGATGGTGGGCAATGGAAGGAAGCCCCGACCGCTCCACTACATCGGCAATGGCGAGCCCGAGCGGCAGCTGCATCGGGATCGCCGAAGCGTTCTGGATCATCAACACGCCTGGGGAGAAGACGTCAATGAAGTCCATCAAGGCACGGCGCAGGTCGCTGCGCGCATGCTCGATCACGTCCTCCACATTCGCCATCGGCGCCGACCAGCCCATCGCCGCGCCTTGCAGCCGGCGGTTGTCCTCCCCCTCGAAGTGAGCGGCCGGGTACTCGGTGCCCGGTTCGAAGCCGGGGCCGAGCTCTCCACCGAACCAAACGAAGCGATGGCCGTCGGCGCGGAGCGCCTGCGCCACCTTGGCCGCCTCCAACGAGACACCGTCCAGGCCGGAGAATCGGGTGGAGATCATCCCGATGATCATCTGGCATCGACCCCGACATTGAGCTCCGGGATCACCCTTTGACGCCACCGGCGGTCAGGCCCTCGGTGAGGAAGCGCTCGGCGATGAAGAACAGGAAGATCACCGGAATCGTGATGATCACCGAGCCCGCCATCAAGACGGTCTTGGGAACCTCCTGGTTGTCCAGCTGTTGAACACCGAGCGACAGCGTCCACAGCTCGCGCTTCTCGAGAACGAACAGCAAGGCATACAGAAACTCGTTCCAGGCGATCATGAACACATACAACGCTACGGCGGCGATGGCCGGTGCGGCGAGCGGGATCGTGATCCGACGAATTACACCGAGCCGGGTCAGCCCGTCCACCATCCCGGCTTCCTCGAGCTCCTCGGGGACGGAGTAGAAGTAGTTTCGCAGCATGAACAGGGCCACCGGGAGTGTCGACGCCAGGTAGACGATCACCAACCCGTACAGGGATCCGCGCAGCCCGATCCTGCTGAACATGACGAACAGCGGTATCGCGATCACGACGATGGGAAAGAGGTAGATCATCAGAATCCCGAAACTGATGGACCGCTTGCCGAAGAAGTTGAGCCGGGCCGCTGAATATGCCGCAAGGATGCCGACACCGAGGGTGAGGATTACCGTCGATACGGCGACGATCGTGCTGTTTCTGATGAAGGTGAGAAAGCCCTGGCCCCCCTGATCGACCGGGCGAACCACGGTCTTGTACGTCTCGAAGCTCAACACTTGCTCGAGTGTCGGCCACCACTTCGCCGGATCGAGAAGCAACTCCTGGATCGGTTTGAAGGACAACGCCACCATGTACACGAGAGGGAAGACGCAGATGACGAGGAAGAAGACCACGCTCACCCACTTGAGGACGCCGAACACCCGCTCCTCGACCCGGGCTCGAGTGGTCACGCCGTCCCCTCCTCCCGGTAGTAGAACTTCAGGTAGATCACGACGAGCACGATGAGGATCAGGGCGAGCACGATGCCCAGCGCGGCAGCAGCTCCAACGTTGCCTCGGCCGGTGAGCCACTCGATGATCTTGACGGTGATGACCTTGGTTCCTGCCCCGCCGCCGGTGAGCAGGAACACGTCGTCGAACTTGTTGAACGTCCAGATGAACCGCAGCAGCACCAGTACCGCGATCACCGGACGCAATGCCGGCAGGGTCAGGTACCAGAAACGCTGCGAGATGGTCGCACCATCGACCATCGCCGCCTCTTCGATGTCTTTCGACATTGATTGCAGCGCGGCGAGAAGGAACAAGAAGGCGAACGGGAAGTAACGCCACGCCTCGAAGGCGATCACGGTCAGCAGCGCAAGAGGGACGGTGATCGTGAAGATCCCGAACACGCTGATGTCGTAGCTGCGGGTGTTGAGAAAGTCGACGGCGCCGAAGCCGAGCCGTTCCAGCCAGACGTTGACGATTCCGAAGTTCGGGTTGAGCATGATCTTCCACACGAAGGCGGCGGCGATCACCGGGACGACGTAGGGGAAGAGAACGAGGCCGCGAACCAGAGCACGACCGGGGAAGGCCGTGAGCAGGGCCAACGCGGCCCACAACCCCATGGCAACCGACAAGATGGTTCCGGCGACGGTGTAGATGAGCGTGGTGCGCAGCACCGGCCAGAAGTCGCTGGCGCCGGTGACGGTCTGATAGTTCTGCAACGTCGGGTCGAACCCGATGATGCCGACTTCTCTGATGTTGATCAGGCGGGCGTCCTGGAAACTGAGTGCGATGTTCCAGATCAGCGGGAAGACGACCACCAGCGCGACCACCAGGACGGCGGGAAGGATGAGAGCGACACCGAGCCGGCTCTCGCGGCGCGCCATGCCAGATTTCCTCCTACGCCGCCTTCGTCGTTCTGTCTCGATCGACTCTGGGGCCTGGAGCTGGGTCATGGGGCAGTATGCAAATCGAGTGGGGGCCCGTGCAACCGACCCCCACTCGAATCAATCAACGGGTCAGCCTCCTAGGAAGGACTGCTCCTCCTCGGCGAGGTCTTGCATCTGTGCCGCCCCCTCTTCAGCGGTCAGGTCACCCGCAAGCACCTGATCGAGCGTCAAGGGCACGATCAGCGTGGCGTACACGGCGGTCACCAGCTCGCCTTCGCCCTGGGTGAACCCCCATCGGGCGAAGTTGTCCGAACCGGTGATGAGGCCGTTGATGACGTCTTCTGAGTAGAAGTCGCTCAGCGGCGCCTGGCGATCCACGCCGCTGGTCAGTGCGCGCCAGCCTTCGATGTACACCGTTGGGTCGTCCTGGGTCCCCTGTCGCATCGGGAACTTGCCCTCGGGTGCCACCGACAGCCAGTCCAGGTATCCCTCGGAGAGCCAGTACTCGACGAAGGCGATCGCCTCGTCCGTGTTGTCGGTCTTGCCGATGCCCAGGTAGGACACTTGGCCGTACTGTGCAGGAGCACCGCTCGGGCCGGCAAAGGCCGGGACGAAGTCGCTGTTCTTCGCCAGGAACGCAGGATCGTCAACACACTCGGGACAGGTCGGCAACGCAGCGTCGCGCAGGCCAGCCATCTCGTCCATGATGAACGGCGACCATACGATCATCGCCGCCTGACCGGCGAAGTAGGTTGCCCTGGTGCTCACCACATCCTGCAAACCCGCAGGGCCGTAGTTGTTGATGAGGCTGGTGTAGAAGTCGATCGCCTCGGTGCAGTTCGCTGTTTCGAGTGTGATGGCGCCCGAATCATCGACCAGCTCGCACCCGTTCGCCAATGCGAAGTGCTCCCAGGTCTGCTGCGTGAACACCGCTCCTGGATCGGTGGACGCCGTGATCCCGAACAGGTCGCTGCCGGGATCGTTCAGCGCCGCAGCTGCCGCCTCGATCTTGTCAAACGTGTCCGGCTTCTCCAGCCCGGCAGCGTCGAACAAGTCCTTGCGGTAGATCAGCAGCTGACCCCAGCCATCGGACGGAACCGCAGCAAGCCCCTCGTTGCCCGTTGCCAGCGCCAGCGCGCCCTGCGAGAAGGTGTCGGCACCCAGGTCGCTGACGACCTGCTGTGCCGCCGCCGAATCCAGGATGCCAGCGTTCGCCCAGCCAATGGTGAAATCGAGCGGGTGGAACACCACATCCGGGAGCGTTCCCGAAGCGGCATTGGTGAGCATGACCTGGGGCAGCGCATCCTCGTCGACGGGAACCATCTGCACCTTGATGCCGGTCTCCGCCGTGAAGGCGTCGATGATCTCCTGGGTCTTCACCAATCGCGCCGACTGGTCTCGGTGCTCCAGAACGAGATCGTTACCGGCTCCGCCTCAGCTGCCGTGGTCGTGGTCTCCGCCGGTGCTGCTGTGGTCGTGGTCGCGGCCGCCTCACCTGCTGTTGTCGTGGTCGTGTCGTCGCTCGACGTGCACGCCGCGGCGAAGACCGCAAAGACCACAACCAGCAGGAATGCGTAGTTGTAGCGTTTCGTCGTCATATGATCCTCCCGTCTCCAAGGAGCGAGTGCGGGAACGCGTTCGCCGCGTTTCGCCCTCCTCCGTCATGCTTGCCCGTGGCGACCTCCGAAAGGGCAGCGGAACCACCGCCCATTGGCGGTCGCCGATTTGTTATACGCTAGACACTATTAGCCCCCGGCACATCCGGCGAGGGTCTTTAGCCCCTGATTCGGTGTTCTTCGTTCTCGTAGTGGGTGATGAATGAAAGAAGTGGGCAGCGACCTGCGACCTCGCCTCACCTGGCGTGACCGCCTGGTGGATCTCTATGGCGCGGGCGAGGCTGCCTCGCTGGCCCCGCGAGTCGAGGCGATGCTTGGGGCCCGCCGCGCACCGGCAATGGACGAGCCGCTGTGGGATGAGCACGACGTGTGGCTGATCACCTACCCCGACCAGTTCCAGCGCCGCGGCGAGCCGCCGTTGCTGACGCTCCGCCGCTTCTACCTCGACCACCTCGCCGCCTCGTGCAACGGCATGCACGTCCTGCCGTTCTTCCCATCCTCCTCCGACGCCGGGTTCTCCATCACCGACTACTCGGCGGTGGCGACAGAGCTCGGCACATGGGAGGACGTCGAACGTCTGGCCGCGTCGACCCGGCTGATGGTGGACGCGGTCATCAACCACGCGTCGGTCGAAGGCGAGTGGTTCAGCCGTTGGGGCAAGGGCGACGAGGAATTCGCCGGGTTCTTCCGCGTCGCCGATCCCGCAGCGGACCTCACCGCCGTGGTGCGCGCTCGGGAACACCCGATACTGACACCCGTCACCACCTCCCGGGGGGAGGAGTGGATCTGGACGACCTTCTCCGTCGACCAGGCCGACCTCGACTACCGCAACCCCGAGGTTCTGCTCCGAATCCTCGAGGTGATCCTCCGCTACGTCGACCGGGGGGCACGGATGATCAGGCTCGATGCCGTTGGCTTCCTGTGGAAGGAAGAGGGGAGCCCCTCGATCCACCTTCCTCAGACCCACCGGACCTTGCAGTTCCTCCGGGCGTGCCTGGACCAAGCACACCCCGGCACCCTGCGGCTCACCGAGACCAACGTCCCGCACCGGGAGAACATGTCCTACCTGGGGAGTATCGTCCCGGAGGCTCACGCCGTCTATCAATTCCCGTTGCCGCCCCTGACCCTGCATGCCTTCACTACCGGCGATGCTTCCAAGCTGGCGGAGTTCCTGGATCGGCTCGACGACACGGCGCCGCAGACGACCGTCGTCAACTTCCTCGGCTCCCACGACGGGGTCGGGCTGCGCCCCGCCGAGGACATCTTGTCTCCTGCCGAACTCGATCGGTTGGTGCGCCTCGCCGAGGACTCTGGGGGCCGCGTGTCCATGCGCGCAGATGCAGATGGCGATACCACCCCGTACGAGTTGAACGCCACC
>PVMK01144013.1_pt1 | contig 12226 bp, 12 predicted proteins | sample 1853481 | NCBI WGS metagenome assembly PVMK01 (sample SAMN08533507, study PRJNA380276) | Marine sediment metagenome, whole genome shotgun sequencing project. | reverse complement strand
GGTGCCTGGTGCGAAGCAGTAACTTCGTACTCATAAAAACAAAGAAATATCAGGTGCAAAACAAAGGCAGCAGGTTCATCATGGTGGGGATAATGCAAACAAAATAAGGATTTTTGTAACAGGAGAGGTGTTTTTTATTGACATTGACCTTTTAATGGGTGCCAGACTCTTAATTCTTGCCTGATTTCACATAACCTTTGCAATGAGTTCGTCGCCGACTTGTCGGTTTATGATCCTTTATGTCTGTTTACCATTAATTTCTGCTATTTTTACTTTCCAGAAACATGAAGCTTCGGGGCCTGAAGAGTTTTCTCCAGAAGTCCGTTCCAAGTTCCCTCCGGCATACCCATATGTTTTTCTCCGGTTCGGACAGCTGTTGTGATGCTCTCTGGTGTGGTAAGCCTTTCAATTGTGCCGTTGCAGATGATTGACTTCCATTCAGGCATGCCGCCTTCGGAGGCGGCTGATCATAAACCACAAAGCAGACGTTTTTGTTTTTTTGAATGCATTCCATTTTTCTGCCCTGTGGTCCCAGAGTGAGATAAATATTTTCTTTGTCATAGGAATAGGCAAGAGGGATAGAGTAAGATGAATTATTTTCGTTCAATGAAAGTATACCAATTTTCTGATTGCTTAAGAAATTGTTAATTTCATCTTTTGACATGGTTTTAATTTCTCGTTTCATTTTCCCTCCAAAAAAATTGCGGTTTGTAAATTGTGTTTTAATTTGTTTTTAAGTTTTCAAACTTTTCAAGTTCATCCGCGACAGATTCAAGGCCAAGTTCGGTTAGTTTTTTTCGTCCTGGAATACCGTTGTTGTCCCATCCCCGAAGCCTGTAATAATCATCAAGCATTATTTCCCATTTTACAGGATCAATCATTTCTCCTTTATAGGGTCCGTTGGGCACAGGCTCTTCAGCCCATTTCCCTACAAGGTGATCATCTTTTCTGTCAAACCCTTCTCTGCAGGCAAAGGCTCTTTCCAGATTGTAAATCCTTTCGGCAACAGTGAGCATATGCTTTTCATCCGCGGTTATACCCGTTGCAAGTGTGTAGAGTTCGGTAAGGTTCTCATATGAAAAACTTTTAGTGCCTGCGCCAAGACCGAAGATAAATCGGCAGATTTCAAACAGGTCAGGCAGCAGTGCTAAATGCTGGTAGTAGATCGCAGCACTTGCTTTATCGTAAGAATTAATTTCAACCGCCTTTTCAGTACCAAATTTTTCCTTTGCTTGTTCAGGTGACATAATGGGCATGAATTCACACATGACCAGGCCGCGGAGATGATCCGCGCCCCGGGTGGAAGTGGCAAGTCCCAGAGACGAGCCTTTCATCATTCTCGGGTCAAGCGCAGGAAGCACCATTCCTTTTGAATGGCTCACATATTTTTCAGCCTCTTTTCCAAAGTGTTTTATGGACCGAACGATTCCTTCAGCCAGGATATCGCCGATGCCTTCACGGAAAGCGATCTTTTCCATCATCTTCGCTATGGCCTCATGGTTTCCCCAGTAAAGGTCTATTCCGTCAACATCGTCTTTAGAAATGATGCCTTTTTCATATAATTCCATCAGAACGGAAACTGCCTGTCCGAATTCATGAAGGTCAAGGCCCAGCTGGTTGGCCATGTTGTTCATCTTTGAATATTGAGTCAATATTGCTGTTTCCGCAGACCGGACCCAGGGGGCCGAATGCTCCCTCTTCAATTTTTTCGCCCCATTCACCGGCAAAAGGTCCGTCTTTAATTTCGAATTTCTTACCGCAGCCGATGGGGCAGCCGAAGCAATGCACGCTTCCGTGATAATATTTTTCAGCGACTTTTTGCGGGTTGAAGTTTTCTATGCCCTCAAATCCTCCGGCTTTCTGGAAATTTTTAACTGCCAAAAATCCATATTTGTCAGTAACATAGACGCCTGCTGAAGCGCTTCTTTTCTTAAAGGGGTCATACTCGTCTGATGCTGCTATAGCTTTGTGAAACCCCATGGCTCTTTTATTAAAGGTTTCCTCATCAAAAAGACCGATTTTCCCTGTGCCTCTCACTGCAACGGCTTTCAAGTTTTTCGATCCCATTACAGCGCCCATTCCGGTTCTTGATGCGGAACGTTCTTCGTGAATAACATTTGCAAACCGCACCAGGTTTTCTCCTGCCTGTCCCATGGCAGCTACTCTTATTTTTTTATCTCCCAGTTCCTCCTTAATGAGTCTTTCAGTTTCTCTGATGTTTTTACCCCACAGATTTCGGGCTGATCTTATTTCAACTTTGTCATCGTCAATAAAAAGATAAACCGGTTCTGTGGCTTTATTCCTGAAAACAATATGGTCAATGCCTGCGCGTTTTAAGGCTGGGCCGAAGTGACCGCCGGCATTTGTATCTCCCACAATGCCGGTTAAAGGTGATTTCGCAGTGATGTTAAAGCGGGCAGGGCAGGGGGCCTTTGTTCCGGACAAAAGGCCTGTTCCGAAAATAAGCGGGTTCTCAGGAGAGAGGGCATCTATCCCGGGTTTTGCTTCGTCAAACAGCAGGCGGACATTTATTCCCCTGCCTCCGATATATTTTTCTTTCCACTCAGTTGGTATTTCTTTTTTGTGAGTTGATCTTTTGTCAAGGTCAACGTAGAGAATTGATCCGTATGGATTTTTCATGTTATACCTCTGGGTTTAATTTTTACTGGTAAACATGATATGTCTAACATTATTCTCTGTTAAAAGAAATTCAATTTTTCTTATAAAAAATAGGGTCTAATGTTATAATACTTAAATATTAGGACGAAATCTGAAAGGAAAGAATAATGAAAATAAAAGATATGATCGGAAAAGTGCGGCATCTCGGGGTTATTGTTGATGATCTTGACACATCAATTGAACTATATAAAAAACTCTATGATATTGAAGATCATGAAATAAAGATAGTGCCTGAGCCCGGGGATCCACGGGAAAAGGATACCCGCTTTGCTTTTATCCCTGTGGGCGGAATGGAGTATGAGCTGATCCACCCAATATCAGACAGCTTTAAGGAGATGGTTGGAAATCCCAGTCTCGGGATGAATCATATAGCCTTTACGGTCACGGATATTGAAAAGGCTGTTGAGAATATGAAAGCAAAAGGTGTTCGACTTGGTCACGTTACCAAAGACGGGATCCTGGATATGAAACGCAGCAAGGTTGCCTATTTTAATCCGGAAGATACCGGAGGCATACTGATTGAATTTGTGGAGCCTGTGGAAGATTAGGAGTCTGTCCGAGAATAGACTTCTGCTGCGATCGGCTGCACATTCCGCTGACCACGTTGAAAAAGCCAAAAACATCCTCAGCGTAGCTATAGCTATGCTTCCGGTGTTTTTGGTTTTTCCGCCTTGCCAACGAAATGTTCGCTCAATCTCTTGACGAAGCCATTCTCTGACAGCCTCCTAGAGCCTTCGTGAAGCCCGGATATAACCATAATTGTTGCAATCCTTTTTCTGGCAATGAATGATTTCTGTCTTGTCGGGATTAAAACTAAATTTCTGGTTTGTCCCGCAGGTGTTGCAGCGCCATAAACCTTGCCATGATCTTTCGTCTTCTGTCTTAGACCAGTCAATCGTTCCTCCCAGCCCGACACATTTTTTTGATGGAATTGACATGAGATCAAAACAGTTTGTCAGCTCTTCGACGAATTCCGGAGGACAACCGAGGTTAAAACCGTCTATATGGTCATTGTACGGGTTTGCGGTAATCCCTTTCCCGCTGATTCCCACAATGTGAAAAAATGAGTCATCTTTTTTAATGTTTTGAAGAAGCTGATTCATCGCTCTTTCGCCCATCCTTTTAGCGAGAATCCGGTCAAAGGCGGTGGGAATGATGCCGCCATAGGATGCGGCTAAGTTTGACAGGGTCGTATCCAGTTTTATTCCGGCATTATCGATTGCTGTTTGTATGAGGTCGATTGCGATATCCGATCTTCCGGGATGTTTGCAGTAAATGACAATAGAAGCAAAACGTTTGCCCGCGTCAAACATGATTTTAAGATTTTCAATGGTTTTATTAACCTGCTGTTTGAGGTGTTCAAGATTTTCATGAGAATGCGGCAGTTCATCAATAATAACTCGTTCCGCTCCACCTGATAATGCTGACAAACTGACAAGGCAGCGGCAGTATTCTCCGGTTAAGTTAATTAAGGTAATAGAACGTTTTACATGTGCGGCATCCGCAGCCCGGTCAATACCTTTTACCATATCATTCATTGCTGAATCCATACCAATAACCCAGCTGGTACCCGGCAGGTTGCAGTTTGTGTCAGCCGGAATGCCGACAATTGGAATACTGGACAATTCAGCAAGGCGGTTTGCATGATAATAGGTCTTTAAATTGCCAACCAGAATGACACCATCAATATTAGCATCCACAAGGCGGTCATTAATGGAGCTATATTCATCGTCACTGAAACCCGTGTTATTGGAAGATACTCCAAGAAGTGTCCCTGCACGTCTGAGCACGCCTTTCATTTCAAGCATGTTCCCATTCCAGGTTCAGAAGGTTGTTGTTTATTTTATGGAGACCGGCAAACCCTCCTTTGATGCCTCTTACTTCAATCCCACTGTTTAAGGCGAGACGTGCAACTGATCTGAGCGCCATATTCATTCCTGATACGTTATTACCATCTGTAACAAGAGCAATTTTCAGTTTTGAGGACTTTTTTACAGGCGGTTCTTCAAGCTTTATGGCAAGTTGAAAAGCTTTTTTAGCGTTAGGACTCAATTCTGTCTGAAATTCCTGTTCACGTACTTTTTTTACAAAAAGTTTTAAAGGAACTGATTTTATTTCATTATCTGCAAAGTTAACCAGCTGGGGTTCTGATAAATCTCTATCCAGGAGTGTAGCTGCTTTCACACCCATTCGTGTTGCCAGAGCCCGTTCAAATGCAGTTGGGCTGCCGCCGCGCTGAAGATAACCCAGTACGGTTTCACGCACATCCCGGCGTGGCTCCAAAAGCTCTGATATGGTTTCTTTGAGAAAAGAAGTTGAGAAAGAAGCGCCTTCAGAACGAACGATAACCCCGGCCCTCTGACCGTTTAGAAAGCTCTGATGAAGGACGTGGAGCATATCGTTGAGGTCTTTCTGGTTGATTTTTTCCTCGCCGATAAAAATCCTGTCAGCGCCGGATGCAAGTCCGCTCATGACGGCCAGATAGCCCCGCCTGCGGCCCATGACTTCTACGATACTGATGCGTTTATGGGAAGTGGCTGTATCTCTTAATTTATCAATGCTTTCTACAATTGTATTAAGAGTGGTGTCAACGCCAATGGACATGCTGGTGCAGGCGATGTCATTATCAATACTGCCGGGTATTCCGATTATCGAAAGGGACATTTTTTCAAGAGAGGGGATGGTCTCTCTGTTTTGTTCTAAAAAATTATAGAGCTCATATGCCCCGGTCAGGGATCCGTCGCCGCCGATAACCAGAAGACCGGTGATTCCATGCTGCTTCAGGTTCATCAGGGCTTTTGTTTTCAGGCTTTCCGCATTTGAACTATCTCCCTGAATATCTGTATATCTGGCAGAGCCCAGAAAGGTTCCGCCCTCGCGAAAAGGAAAACCAACATCAACCCAGTCAAGGGGAACAATATTTTCATCTCCTGTTGTCAGGCCGAGATAGGCATCTTTGATTCCATAGACTTCCCACCCCAAATTTAAGGCCGTTCTTATTGCTCCGCGTACAGCAGCATTCATTCCAGGAGCATCGCCGCCACTGGTCATTACCGCTATTTTTTTTATTTTATTCATTCAGATTCTCTGATGGCTTGTTTATGAAAAGAGGTTAGCCTGTTTTGTTATCTTTTTCTAGTCTGAACACAGATATGTCTTGTTGTACTATTCTTTTTAATGATTTTTAATAAAGCAAGTTGGATGCCATTTTACAGAAGTGAGTGGACTCCCAATAAAAGGCAACAAATATTAAACAGTTAGTAGCATTATTTACTTATTTATATTGTTTTTTGATTTTTAAAGGAATTATCTTTTCAAATTTTAAAAAAATAACTTTTCAATATGGGGGATGTTTGAATGAAAACGGCTTATGCCAGTGACGTGAGCCTTTTCAAGAGAAACGTTCTTTAAGTGTCAGCGCTCATTTTCTTCTCCCCTGAACGAAACCTTTAATATGAGATTGCCTGTTCTGTTGTCCGGCATAACTTTGCCAAGTCCATTTAAGCGAAGAAGTGTTCCCTGGGTTATTCCTGAAGGAATAGTAACAGTTAAAAGTCTCTTTTTAAGATGAACAGGGATATAAATTCTTTTTTTTGTTCCCATATCAGCTTCATAAGCAGATATAAAAATGGTGCCGTAAAGGTCAGGGTCATTTCCAGGGCCGATGGGATGGATGATCTGCAGTTTTTCGGTTCTCTTTCTCTTTGTGAAGCTGTTAAATACCCGGTCGATTTTTCCGGATGGTATTTTAAAGGTCAGGTTTAAAATGAAAATTCCAAATATGAATCCGCCTATATGTGCCCACCATGCAATGCCGGCTGAGTCTGCTGAAGTCCCTGCAGCATTGAAGAACTGGATTGCGAACCATAAACCAAGAAATATGTATGCAGGTATATTTATAAAGTAAGGGATAAAAAATATCGGTATTAAAGTAAGTATCTTTGCTTTTGGATAAAGAACGAAGTATGCTCCCATTACTCCTGCTATTGCGCCGCTGGCGCCGATAACCGGAACAGTGGAGTCAAAATTTAAAAAGAAGTGTGAAAATCCTGAAGCGATTCCGCACATGGTATAGAAAATAAGATATCTGAACGGGCCCAGTCTGTCTTCAATATTGCCTCCGAAGATATACAGTGACCACATGTTGGCAATAAGATGCCAGAAGCTTCCATGTAGAAACATGAAGGTAAAAGGTGCTGTAAGTTGCTGCGGAAAGGAAAAGAGGATGGAGAGATTAGGGTCTGTATATCTTGCGGGGACCAGACCGTAGGAATATAAGAAGCGGTTCTGCTCAGGACCCAGGTTAAGCTGAAAAAGATAAACTAGAATATTTACAGCTATGATCAGGGTGTTGACAACAGGGTAATTTTTGCAGGGTACGGTGTTTCGAATAGGGATCATTGTTTTTTAAGCCAATAAATGCCTTGATTTTATTGTCTTTTGTGAAGGGTAAAATTTCTTGAGCAGCGAGGGCAATCAATTTCAAGTTTTTCCTGGTCGGCCCATAGTTCTTTTCTTTGTTTTTCAGGAAGACTTGTTATCATGTTTAAAATCATCTCATCAGTGCATCTGCATTCGTAAAATAGCAGAACTTCTTCAAGTTTTTTGATTTCATCGTTTTGTGACATTCTGATGCACAGTGCGATCAGGTCATCATCAGACAGGGAATTGATTTTTTCAAAGTTCCCGTCTGGCAAAGCTTGTATCAGAACACCGTCTCCTTTTTGGTTTACTGCTATTCTCACAAGATTCTGCTCAGATTCTTCAAAGTACTGCTCAACTGCATTAACCGGGCTGCTGCTTTTTAGCGAAAAATTACTTTGTGTCATTTCTGAGCCGGGTTTTTGACGCTGGACAACCGCAGTATTTTTATCCTTTTCTGTCTGAATGATTCGGCCGCTTATCATGCCTTCAGGTTCAATTGCGCAGAAAAGACCTGTCGTCGAACCAGGAAGGGACAAAGACCATCCCCATGATTCCCGTTCAGGAAGAGATACCGCAACCAGCCCTGCTGCCGCAAACATAAGGTTTAGTTTTTCAGTTTGGCTGATTTTATAATGTGCGTTATAGGCATTATGTCCTTTGATGATTTCTTCAGGATTTCCAACGATGACAATAAGGCTTGGTTCTTCCCAGAGGTATCTGAAATAATGGGCAAGGTTCATCTGTTTATCCATATTTTTGAGCTCCATTTCCAACTGTTTTTTTAATCCACGTTTCTGGTAAACCGGAATTTATACTTTCAGACGCTTATAATTGTTGAACGATTGAATGTATGAAATTTAAGGAAAACTTGCAAGAAATAATCAAGAAGTGGTTGTTTGAATTAAATACGGAGAGGTTATGGTTAAAATCAGCTGTGAATAAGCTGATTTTGGTCAGGATCTTTTGTTAACAAAACAGCAATTAATCTTCCTGAAGAGAAATAGCGCTATTTACACAGGCAGGTATGCAGATTCCATCTGCGTCACATTTGCTGTTATCAATAACGGCTTTACCTTCAACTAAAGATATAGCCTTTTCAGGGCACGCTTTAGCGCATTCTCCGCTTCCCGTGCATTTTTGCTCATCAACCACAATTTTCATTTTTCTGTCACCTGATTATATTGTTTCAACAGTATACGACCTTCTCTTAATCAGAGTATCACAAAAACCGAAAATAATTTGTAAATAATAAATATGCATTACTTTAAACGCAATCTTTTTTGCGGTAAACGCAGTTTTTATTATTGTCTCCTTCGGGGTTTAAAACACTCGTCTTTAGACGGAGAATGTTTACGAATAATGGAGTATTAACTATTAAAAGATATCTAACCCTTGGAGGATTTCGAGATTTTTTGTTTTTCTTTAGCCTTTTCAGTGGGAGACTGAATCCCTTCCGATGTGACGGGGTGGTAGTTCAATTTCATTAATAAATAGCAACTTCAATATAACTTATGGTATAGGGTTGATAATCAGCAGTAAACAGAAAGGTGAAGCCTTCGTGTTAGTTTTCAGCCATTAGCTGTTTACTATTAATCATTAACTAATCTTATTTGGGGTGATTATGGGAGCGTTGAAAAGATATACACAAGGAAATTGCTATTGGGCTTGAAAAACACTTTTCCCTTTGGACCGGGTAACCCTTACCTATCCTTTACCGGTTCGTCCAGGCGCATGCTTGGTCTGGTAAGAATGGATGGTGAGGTTTTCAGTACTGATAAGATTATGCGTACTGTCTTTTTTAGAATCAAGTTTCCAGTGTTTTTAAATGTCTATACCACTTTTATCCGTTCAAGGATAGAATACGATCTTCCGGCTCTGATCTGTGAAGTCGTGTTTGTGGGGAAAAAGATTATTCTGGTGCTGGATGTCCACCGCACCGGGGAGATTGCAGAGCTTGAACAGGACAAGCCCCTGTTTGATAAACTCTCGGAAATCAAGAGCCGATATGATGATCTCCTGGCCTTTGAGATGGAGGCCAGGGGCAGTCTTGCAGAAATTGTTGCGTCAAGGGCCATGTGCCGGCTAAAGATCGGCGCTGACCAGGAAAATCGGGCAGTTGAATTGATAAAAGAGTATATTGATGCCTTTGGTGAATATGTGGTGGGTTCCCAGAAGCTTTCAGGTGAGGCCCTTGCCGTGCCCAAAAAGATTTTGATTCATACCTTGAAAAGGTTGTGGAGCATGACCCGGGAGTGAAAGGGTAATAAAATATTTTTCGGCAAGGAAGAAGGGGTGAAACGCGCTCTGGAAATGTTTTATGGTATCAAATAATTAAAATGTGCCGAATTGGTATTGTTATATTATCGATCCAGCCGGAATGACGGTGTTTTTAGCAATCACGATGATCCCGTCTCTGATCCAGATTCCCTCCTCTTCACGGGTACTGTCTTTAATTTCATCCTTGTTTATCAGCTGAACATTCCGGCCTATTCGGGCATTTTTATCTATAATAGCTTTTTTAATATTACAGTTTGCACCGACTCCGATGGGAGGTATGCCGGATTCTATATTGTCTCCGCGCTCCTGGTGGGACTGAAAAAAGTCAGCTCCCCATCATCAGCGTGCTGTTCAGTTTTGAATTATTGCCGATTACTGAGCGCACTCCGATAACTGAACGCATAATATCAGCATTTTCTATGATGCATCCCTCCGAGATCAGGGATTCTTTTATGGCAGTTCCAACGATCTTACTTGGCGGTAAAAAACGCTGTCTGGTGAAAACAGGAGATTTGATGTCAAAAAAACTGAAGTCAGGGTCGGGGAATTTTACAAGCGAAATGTTTGCATTAAAAAATGAACGGATAGTTCCGATGTCTTCCCAGTAGCCCTGAAAGAGGTAGGTGTTAATCGTGGAATCTCTAATAGCATCAGGTATCAGCTGCTTGCCAAAATCGTGTTTTTCAGGATCTTTTGTCAGCAGGTCAAAGAGTGCCTGGCGGTTAAAAACATAAATTCCCATTGAAGCAATAAATGGTTTTTTAGCTGCCTGATCAGCGTCTATACCGAACAGGGTTGTATCAACAGCCATGCTGTCCAGAGCTTTCCCCTTTGGTTTTTCGTTAAACTCGATAACCCGGCCGTTGTTGTCAATTTTGACAAGTCCGAAATCCGATGCTTTTTCACGGGGGACAGGAACAACGGATAAAGTGATGCCTGCTTTGGATTTTCGGTGGTGTTCAATAAAAGGGCCATAGTCCATCTGGTAGAGGTGGTCTCCGGAAAGAATTATAAACTGCTCTGCTTTCACTGATTTAAAGACGGACAAATACTGGCGCACAGCATCCGCTGTGCCTTGAAACCAGTCGGGTCTCTCCAGTGTCATCTGCGCTGCCAGAACCTCAACAAAACCCTGCTGAACCGGTGAAAAGCTGTAAGTCCGGCTGATATGGCGGTTTAGAGAGGCAGAGTTAAACTGGGTTAGTACATAAATTTTATTGATATCTGAGTTGAGACTGTTGCTGATGGGAATGTAAATTAAACGGTATTTTCCAGCCAGTGGAACCGCAGGTTTTGCGCGCAGCCGTGTCAGGGGCTGTAGCCGGGTTCCGCTGCCGCCTCCAAGGATAATAGAAACTACATTATTCATAATATTATTACCTGTGTTAAATTCTAATGATTATAAATTCAATATTGGCGCCTGACAAAAGCTTAAAATTATTTTGTTAAGTTCGGATAAAAATTTGATAATATTAATTATTTGTCATAGCTGTCTTATAAGTCAAGAGAAAGACTTAGAGTCTTTGCGATGACCTGCTATCCTTAATTACTGCAAAGATCATTTTTACAAAGGCTTCTCACGGAATTGTCGGGGTTAAACTTGAATGCCTGATCAAATCAGCAAGTGTTGTATTGATGCAAACCTTTCCAGAATACGTTTTATTCTGTTTCAAGCAATTGGATTATTTAATTTTTCAATCTGAGATGAACGAAAGCGATATAGTCCAAAAAATCAAAATATATAATAATAATGTAAAATATTAAAAAAATGTGCAAAAAAACTCATATTATTATTTATATATTAATAGACGAAATTACTTGTTAAACCATATAATTTGTGCGAAAGTTATGCATATAGTATACATAAAAAAATATTTTAATGGATTACAGGTAGAAACATGAAATGGTTTGACGAATATAACATAGTATTGATATAATTGATGGCCAGCATAAAGAATTATTTAGAATTCTTACGCCGCTTAAGAGAAATAAAGCATGAGTAAGGGCATAAAAATAAAAATTTCTGTTTTTACCCTGTTTTAAGATTTTTTAGTCAGCAGGTGATCCTGGGAGGAGAGGTCGGTGAAATATTTTCCTGGACGGATATCTGATACAGGTGACTGATTCTGAAGAAATCACCTCAATCGGAGATTTTATGGAAAATATCTCTTTGTGAGAAAAAAACAAACTGATTAAGAGGAGGGATGATGAAAAAAATATTAGTCTTATTATTTGTTGGTTTATTTATGGTTGTATCTGCGCAGGCAGATGAACCGGAACCGGGCGATCTTGGTTCTCATGAATGTCGACTAGTCCAACTTGAAGCCCAGGCAGCAGTAGAAGCCGCATGCCATATAAAAATCATGGCCAAATGGTCAGTACTGCGGCAAGGCTGGTAGGGAAATACACTCATCTTCCGGAAAGTGGGATTAGTCGTGAATGTGCCTCTTGTATTATACCTCAATTCGCACATAGCACTCCCATAACAGAGCAGGAATCCTGTGGTGCTGATTCACCAATCCTGAGTGTGATGCCGCTCGAGACTTTTGTAACCGGCGCATGACCCTCACCTCAGATGAAGTAGAAAGAGAATACTATTTAAAGCTACCTTCACCTTATGACTCTGAAATTTCCTATCCATTGATTCTCGGTTTCCACGGATTTACCGGAGACTATACGAACTTTACCGAAGGATATTATGACCTGCAGGAGGCTGTGGGTGACGAGGCCATTTTGGTCTATCCCAATGCGCTGGAAGCACGGAGAGACACAATGGGATCGTGAAGCCGATCTGGGCTTTTTTGATGACCTGTATGCTGAACTTGAAGCAAACCTGTGTTTTGAT
>PVMK01160159.1_pt1 | contig 12227 bp, 10 predicted proteins | sample 1853481 | NCBI WGS metagenome assembly PVMK01 (sample SAMN08533507, study PRJNA380276) | Marine sediment metagenome, whole genome shotgun sequencing project. | reverse complement strand
GTCGCTGGTAAAAAGAAACCTGACATAGACCGTGTTGCTCCCATCATAATTCCCCAAGTCCACATAGGCTTTGTCCCAGCTCCCGGCAGAACTCCCCGAAATCCTAGGATACACCGTACTGCCGATCTTAATATCTTGGTTCGTCCAAGTCGCCAAATCAGTAGAAACCTGAACATAGAGCCAGTCCCAACCGGACTCCGAAATGCCCCTCAATCTAAACTCGAGTTTCGTACCACTGTAGTTAGTGAGATCGAGGACTGGGGCGCTAGCCCAAGAGTTCGTATTTATCTGGTAATCATCCCCAGGGCTGTCCGTTAATGAATTGGAGCCGCTGTAAGATAAAGAGGAAGTTGTACCCCAAGTGTTATTTGTCCCGCCTGTTGTCCAATTGAAAGCACCCTCAAAACCATCACTCCATATTGTCTGCCTGTCCGGACGGGAACTGAAAATATTGGTTCCAGGTGCGGCGACATCAACGGAGGTTGCACCGTAGTTGGAGAAAGAGGCTCGTGAATCACTCTGATCTGTCGCGGCCACAGCAATTATGTTGGCCAGATCATAACTGGAGGGGTAGTGCTTGGTGGCGGAATCATTGTTCCAGTTGTCATTTCCAGCGGCGGCGACGAACAAAATGCCACCGTTTCTTGCTCTGGCAATGGCGTCTCTTTCTGCGGTGCTAAACGTATAACTCCCATAGCTAGCGTTGATTATGTTGGCGCCCTTGTCGATGGCATAGTCGATAGCCTCTATCGCGGCGGCGACACTGCCAGATCCGAAAGCATCAAGAAATCTTAGCGGCATGATCTGCGCCGACCAACTTACCCCGGTTATCCCGGTGCCGTTGTTTCCCACTGCTGCGATAGTTCCGGCCACATGGGTTCCGTGATCGTCGGAATCTATAGGGTCATTATCGTCGTCAACAAAGTCCCAGCCACGAACATCATCGATCTTCCCGTTGCCATCATCATCTAACCCGTTTCCTGCAATCTCACCCGGGTTAGTCCAGATGTTGGCAGCGAGATCCGGGTGGTTGTAGTCAACCCCGGAGTCAATAACAGCAACCACAACGTTGACTGCTGCCCGTGAGTCGTGTCCCAGGCCTCGGGGGCGTCGATGTCTGCATCCGCGGTCCCATGGCCCGTTGACATTTTGGCCGGTGTTATGTAGTCCCCAAAGATTGGAAAAGAGAGCTGTCATGGGGGGATGTGCCGTTGCGTAACGGAGGTAATTGGGTTCGAGCATATTCCACATCGGGATCATTCCGATAGATCTCCAGGGCCTCCTCGACGGTCATATCCCTGGGAAGCTTTACGTGCTGGACACCAATCCTCCTAAACCTCCGAAGGGGTGGGAAACTCTCCCATCGAGATCGAAAATACTCTGTGGCCGCTGCACGAACTGCAGGCTTGTATTTAACCAGCAGCTCCCCCGGTACATAGGTGGCTTCATGGGCCTTGGATCTCCTGTTGTGCCCATTCTGTCCAGAAACCCCTACAGGGGCAGCCAAGAAACAGCTTATTGCAACAACAATTATAGTCAGTCTCTTCATGCCCCTTCTCACCAAGCCTCAATGAATGGTTCTGATATAGTTCGGCTCTGCATACTTCACTTCCTTGAATTTGCGCAAACGCTCAATCACGCTTTCAACTGGAAAGTCGTCTAGTATTCTCATCAGATAAAGATTTGGTTTGGAGACTATGCGGATAGTCTCAAGGTGTACTTCTTTTTGTATGGCCTCTTTGGTTTGATCAGTGGTGCCATCCCGGAATTTGACCAGGATCTCACCGGGAACGTAGTTCTTGATTTCTCCGTCTGTAGGAGATAGTTTTGGCTGGTCGCTACCTTGGATTTCAATCGCTTGAGGATGGGAAGCTGCCTTTTCTTGCGATTCCAGATGCCCATCGGCACAGGAGATAGTCAAGAAAAAAATGACAAGCAGCTGAAGAGTACTGGTAGGTCTCATGGCTTCTCACCTTGAAAGAATAAATAACACAGTCAGCATATTTCGACAACTTGGGCTACACCATCGTTAACACAGGAAAAAAGCCTCCCAGAAATCCATTCGGAAACATAGTGGACAATCCCTGATGCAGAAGACATGCCAGATCGCATTGAGTCGTATCTTGCTCGCCCCGCATATCTTGGGAGGACTGTCCTACGAGTGAACTTTGCAGGCTATTCCTATCCAGTATTGACACATTGATGAATTTCATGCCAAATAGAAAAAGCAATGGCGGCTAACCCGGATATTTCATGAATTGCTGTCGCAAGACCACGAAACTGGGAACCCGCTTGTCGTAGATACCGCTTGCGGTGCGGTGCGGGATTGAGCGGAGCAAAGCGAGCGCGAATAAATTACTTGATGACCTTTGGAAAACGCTATGCGCTATGCGCTATGCGCTTTGCGAGTACCTTGATGATCTGTCCAAAATGTAGATTCAGTCAACCTGATGACTACTACTGCGCCCAGTGCGGCGTTAATGTAGAGAAGTATGTCCAGAAAAAAAGAAAGAAGCGTTTTAATCTAGGATTAATCATAACTGTGCTCTCCATTGCGGCCCTATCCTTTGCACTGTTTATGAGCATAAAGAAAGACCCAAAAAAGTCAGACATCAGCAAGGATAAATCAAGAGAGACAAAGGTCGCCCAAAGATGACCCTCGCGAGAAAAGCCACAGGAACAAAATGTGGCCTCCAGAGCCCTGAAATCCAATGAATTGGCCCGGAGACGCCCTGGGAAAGTGCGAGAAGAAACCCCTGGAGTTGCAAGATCTGGAAATCAGCTTACGCGCAAGCAAGAAACAAGTGGAAGATCCTCACTCGAGGATGCCGCAAAAAGGAGCGCGCCACAGAGTGAGCCGAAGGAAAGTACCCTCACCAGTAAAGCGTGGTTTGAAAAAGGCCGCAGCTTGGACGACGATTCCGACAGCGAGATAGCATTTTATCAAAAGGCCACAGAGCTGGACCCGAAGTTTGCTCCTGCCTACTATCGTCTCGGCGCAATTTACTTCCGCCAGGCCGAGTATGATCTGGCCGCAGAAAACTTCGCCACCTTCCTGCTCTATGCCTCTGAGACGGACAGGCAAACATATAACATCGAATTATATTTCTCAGCCGAAGACCTGGAAGCAATCCGAGAGGCAACAGAAGAACCCGGCCCCGAAGAAGTGGAACAGGAGGTTGCTGCCGAGCCTGCAGAGGTGGAAGGTGCGGAAACAGCTGAGGAGGTAAGCACGGAGACCAGCGAGGAAGTGGAATCAATTGTCAGGTTTTCAACTACCAACGGGCATATGGTGGTGCCCGTCCTCCTCAATGAATCGAGGAATACCAATCTACTTTTCGATACCGGAGCCAGCATTACCGTTCTTTCCACAGAACTGGCTCAGAGCCTCGGACTGGTGGCGGCAGCTGGCAAGACAATAAGACTGAAAACAGTTGCAGCAGATGTTAAGGCCAAGGTTGCAACGCTGGACTCCATCACGGTCGGGGGCCTGAGCAGGTCAGACTTCCCGGTAGCAGTAATAGACCTCGACCTTGACACCAGCGGACGCTTCGAGGGGATTTTGGGAATGGACTTCCTCAGCAATTACACCATCCGCATCGACAATCAAGCCAACAGAATATTCCTCTCACCTAGGTGAACAAACACTCAGTACCACAACTCCACCAATAAACCCTATGAAAACGTCAAACCCACAAATCACCCCCACCAACTTTTTACCCATTTTCTGCCGTACCACTTTTGGGTAACTTTTACCCATTTACGGTACGGCAGTTTTTGGGTAAAATACATATGCATTGAAACTGAGATTTGACCAAAATTGGAGTTGGAGGAGGGGCACATGGATCCGATAGACGCCTTGGACAGCGGTCGAGTTACGAGGTTTTTCAGAGCTAGACAAAAGATAAATGCAGCTGGGGTAATGAGTCATATTACCCAACGAGCATCAGGAGCCGACAAATTATTCCACGAGGATGATGATTACCTCGAGATGCTTGCGAGATTGAAGCAAGTAACTCAGGCCCACGATATTGAACTTACCGCATTCGTGTTAATGCCTAATCACGTCCACTTACTACTCCGGCAGAATGAAGCTAACCTACACGACGCAATGCGGGAATTGTTTTCTAGGTATGCTTGGCGACATAATAAGAAATATGAGAGAAAAGGACATCTTTTTGGTAGTCGCTACCGACAGGCGGTATGCTTGGATGAGGCATATGCCATCACAGTATCACTCTACATTCATCTGAACCCAGTGCGTGCAGGACTTGCTGACCAGCCAAGAGACTATCGTTGGTCCTCTTGTAGGCTTTTCACTGATTCGAGTGACACACCCTCGTTTGTTTTGTTCGAAAATATCCTTCAAATGCTCTCCAGTGACTCCCAGGAGGCTAAAGATCTTTACCGCGAAATGCTAGAGGAAGGAAGAAAGCTTAAAATGGGAGAGGTCCTCGAGGATCAGCGCGTCATCAATGATTTACAGTGGGCTCTGACCAAGGTGATCCCTCTAATTAGGAAACTCACAACGCCTGGAAAAGGTGCGCCCAAGCGACACTGGGATGAGGCCGACATAGACGAGAGAATTGCCTTGTCTGCAGAAGGTCGAATCTCTTCGAGGCCGCAGACCAAAGAGGCTGAAAAATATCTTATTGAGCAGCTCATCTCTCGCGGATATACACGGAAGGAAATTGCAGAGATGCTAGGAGTTTCGAGAAAGACAATCTACAATCTTCTTAAAAAAACAGAAACAGATAGCTAATACAGGATTATATCGTAGAAAATTCTCCTACCTTGCAAGTTAATTTTGGCATCCCCTCAAGACAATTTACCCATTTTCTGCCGTACCACTTTTGGGTAATTTTTACCCATTTACGGTACGGCAGTTTTTGGGTAATTTTTGGGGGAAGTGTGTGATATTGGGAGGTTGGGTGTCTTAAGGTCAGGGGGTTGGATTGATGATTTTAGGCTGTAAGGGTGTACTTGCCGAATTCGAGTGAAGTTGAGCAGGGATATACAAGCCCCTACTCGGCTGGATTGTATTTGCCGATATACTGTGCAGCCGAGCCTTGTTAGCTTGAATCATGGGGCTAGACAATGGCCAAAACAAGAAAGCCGCGCCATCCTGCTATACAGCAGGACTGGTCACGGCTTTTGAAGGCTCTTACTGAAGCTGGATGATTATCAGACAGCTTTAGCCATCAATCCCCCAATTGCCCGTCCCCGTGATTTACTTGTTGTGTTTTAATAGGGTTAAAATGCTGGAAATATAAATAAACAATAAAAAACCCCCTAAAACTAAGAGAGACTTAGTACTTGCAGCCAAATGGTATATTCCTACGGACAGAAATATCCATCCTGGTGCTGACAGAGATAATAAGATAAAGTTCGCTTTGGCTTTAGCATATTTGTCTGCATTGTAGTAGTCTTGGGTAATAACACCTCCCTGCATTAATAAAGGAACCAAAAACGATACTATAGATAAATTCGTAAACATCAATGGTAATGAGTATTTTATTAGCGGGTTTTGGAATTCAGTTAATAAAAGCCTTTCCTCGCCAGTAACAGCAATTTGAATCGGAATATATAAGCCAGCTATCCCTATGGCCCAGAAGAATATGAACGCAAGTTTCATTCGCATTTCTCATTCCTCAGTTACAGGGTCTTGTGTCTTCTCTCTTAATCAGAGGATCTCCGCCATATATAGCGGCATCAATCAGAAAACCAAAAACCTGATATCCAACTGCCCTTGCTCCAACTGATGAGACCAGCTGTCCAAATAATCCACCCGCCGCTCCAGTAACCGCTCCTGACGCTGTACTGTTAAAAACGTCCACGACGTCGCCGCCAAGCGCCGCCGCAATAACACCTCCCGCAATACCTCCAGCTATTGCGCCAGCTGCAGGCGTCCCTAGAACAGACCCTACAAAACCAGCAAGTGCACTCGCAGTGGCAACTGCAACTCTTTCTCGAGGAGTCAGTCGCAGTCCCAAAGAATCCACCCAGTTCACTGGATCATTTAGGCAGTAGCCGTAGAGATCAATATTACCGCCAGCAAACCCGATTGGATCCTTTGCGGTCCAGCGGCTGGTGTCGGGATCGTAGTCCCTGAAGCCGAAGCGGACCAGACCGGTGTCCCTGTCGTGCAAGCCTCCTGCGAAACCAAAGGGAACGTCAAGTGTCGGATTGGTATCTGCAAGTATATTACCAAATGAATCGTATTCGATTCTTTTTACTACATTGCCGGAACTGTCTGCAACCACCCTGAGTGTCCCCACCTGGTCGTAGGTGAGGTAGTAGATAGCGCCCCCTCGTTCCACGGCAACAGGCATGCGGCCGTCAGCGTAAAAGAAACGCATGAGCAGGTTGCCAGTGCCGTCATACACCGCAAGCAGCCGAGTCAGCCCCTGCCAGAGATATTTCTCGGTGATAACCTCGTCTACTTTTTTTGCAATTCTCCTGCCAAGGGGGTCGTGGACATATTCGATGACTCTCCCGTCCGAGAGATTCACTCTCATCAACTCGCCGCGGGATGAATAGACGTAGGAGGTCACCTCGTAAGGCGCTTCTGTCCCAACTGTCATGGTGGTGAGATATCCATCCGGATCGTACTGGTAGGCGATGTCTCCTGCGGTCAAAAGATGATCTTCATCGTCATAGGTCATACTCCTCGCGGCGATACCCCTTGGCGCATTCATCTCATAGATACGGGTTCCCACACTGTCATATTGATATTCCTCAACGAGGGTTCCGTCTTTGGTCATGGTGAGAAGGCGACCCATGGGATCATAGGTGTAGATGTAGTTTGAGGTAACTCCGTCAACCGTCTCAGTCTTGGCAGTGATCCTGCCCGCATTGTCCCTTGTTAGGTTCCACGAGGTGAGACCCTGGCCGCCAACGGTGAAGTCCTGTCCCCCCACCTCACCGTAGCCGTTGAAGGCGCGGCTCAAGTTCAGAGCCCCACCAGTAACAGACTCGGGCAATCCGTTTGCAGCATTGCGGCCAATGGCGAAAGAGCCGGCACTGGTCAATAGACCGTCATTGTCGTAAGAATAACTGATGGTAGCGCCTGCATAGGTGAAGCTTGTCAGGTTAAAATCATCGTCATAGCCGTAGCTGAGCCCAGCAGTCAGTGTTCCACTCAGGTTCTCCGCGCTAACCAGTGAGCCATCATACCCGTAAGTGATGACTTCAGTTCCTTTGGTGATGGTGTCTACCTTGTTCCCGCAGAGATAGGTCAGATCGATATTCCCTTCCGGGGTCTGGATCTGCTCCAGCGTGCCATTGGCGTAAATATTTTCGATCTGTTTCCCGGAGGGGAAGTTGACCTGGCTCAGCCTCCTGTCCCTGTCATACACATAACTGTAGCTGCCACTTACCGGGGTCTGGTACGAGCTATTGATATTTACCTTGTTGTAGCCAAAGCGGTGAGCGATGTTCGCCGGGTTTTTGAGCACCGTCATGTTGCCGTTATTGTCGTAGCTGAAGCCCACGGAACTCCCATCAGGTCGGTCGATCCCGGTCATTCGTCCCACCGCATCGTAGGTGTATGTCGTCGTGTGGTTTTCGGGGTCGGTAATAGAGTCGACGTTTCCCTGCGGGTCATAGGTAAAAGTGGTGGCCCTGCTGCCGGTTGCAATCTCCGTGAGTCTTCCCCTGTTGTTGTAACCGTAGGTCGTATCAAGCAAGCCCGGAATGGCGAGCCTGGTGGTAAGCAAAGTCTGCGGATCATAATCAGTGGTAACTGTTCTTCCAACTGGGGAAGTAGCAGTCTCGCGCTTGTGGCACGTTGTTCTCGAGGGTTGTTGTCTTGCCGTTCACCATGACCGTCTCGGTGCTCACATCGGGCACATCATCTCCATCATTGTCCCGGTAGGTCTTGGCGCGAACAGAGACCTTTTCCAACCCCGCCGGTGTACGCTCCGTCATCTCGCTCACGTACCGGAAACTTGTACTCCGGATCTAAATCGTACTCATAATGAAGCTCCATGCCGCACGCCAAGCTCTTGGTCACACTCCGTCCATCCGCCGACTGGGAAAACAGTGTCTGTGCTCCCGTGGGAGCAGTAATGGTAGATAGGTAAGCTCCCATAACGTCTGTGCTGTCCAAATAGGAGGTCACCTCCCCTTCTGCCGTGGTCGCTCGAATGAGAGTGTCGCCGTTATCGAGCGTAGATCCGCGAGTACTGCCAGTTTCCTCCCTCCTCGTCCGTGGCGTTGATCAATCTGCCAGAACCATCAAACACGTGCCCAAAACGATTCCCCCTCAGGCTCGATTTTGGCCGTCATCAACCCATCGGCAGTGTACTCAAAGCCGTAAAAGCTGCCATCCGGAAAGCTGATCCGGGTGAGATGATTGTTAGAATCAATGGTGAGGGTGGTTCTGATCGCATCAGGGGAGATGATTGCGGTGGGCAGACCCGCTTCGTCTCGCTCGACAATAGATTCGTTTCCAAAGCGATCAATGATGGAAGCAAGGATGCCATCATTGTCGTAGTCGAACTCATAGAGCACAACTCCCGTATCCAGATCGATGGTTCTCTTATGGTGTCCGGCGCTGGACATGATGTATCCAAGGCCGTTGGGATCAGCAGAGGGGATGTCAGCATCTGTCAGGATCGCAAGGAAAGCAGACGATAGTCCTACCCTGCGAACCACCGCATTGTTATGATCCGCGATATAGAGGTTGCCCGAAGAATCCCCCTCCACATCCCATGGCCAGTTAAGCCTGGCCTCGATCGCCGGCCCACCGTCTCCGCTGTAACCCCATCTGATCCTCGCCGCAGATACCGGCGACTGTGGTGATAATGCCATTTGTGTCCACCTTTCTGATGCAGTTATTAAAGGAATCAGCCAGATACACGTTTCCGGAACTGTCCACATACATGCCCAGGACAGAATTGAGGCAGGCCTCGGTGGCCGGAACACCATTGCCACTGTAAAGAAAGCAACTCTCCTTGCCTGCAAAGGTGCTAATGATGCCGCTGGTATCCACTTTGCGGATCACGCTGTTCCCATTGTCAGCAATGTAGATGTTTCCGGCAGCATCCACCTCCACATCATCCGGATAACACAAACTGGCCTGCAAGGCCGGACCTGTGGTGACAGTATAGGTGCACCGTCCATTACCGGCCACGGTTGTGATTATTCCCTTTGGATCGATCTGGCGAACCCGGTGGTCATCCACTACGTAGATGCTCCCACCGGCATCTATGGCGACTCCCGGTGGGCAAGTTCAGTTTGGCCTGGGTGGCAGGGCCACCGTCGCCGCTGAAGCCAGATTGCCCTGTGCCCGGCAACGGTTGTGATGATCCCTTTGCTGTCCACCTTACGCACGCGGTGGTTGAAGTAATCAGCAAAATAAAGGTTGCCCTCACTATCCACGGTGGTGCCTCGTGGACCGTTGATTTTTGCCGTGGTGGCTAAGATACCATTGCCGTTGAAACCTGCTTGACCGGTGCCGGCCACGGTAGTGATGATTCCCTTTGCTGTCCACCTTGCGGATGACGTTGTCGAAGTAGGCGGTGATATAGAGATTGCCTGCTGCATCGAGCTTCAAACTGGTGGGGCCGGAAAGCTCTGCCTCGATGGCAGGACCGCCGTCACCGCCAAGACCCCACTTTCCATTGCCCGCCACCGTTTCGATGATGAGTCCAACAGTCTTCAGTAAAGTGCCATCGCCCTTGTAAAGTGTGGACGGTGCTGTTGGGCTGAGCCAGTGGTGGTTGGATATGCTCCAGCCCTCTGCAATGGTGCCACCACCGCTACTCCTCACCTGAACAAGGAGTTCATCAAACTTCGACACCGTCCCCTCGACCCTGGTCGGAACGGTGGTCGACCCCTGCCCCTGGCTGGCCAAAACCACTCGTTCCACTTCTCCCTGAGGCGTAGAGCATCGGGTATACAAAGGCCACACTGGTCTTGGCACGCACCAGGCCGCTCACCTCTCTGCCCAGATGATCGAGACCATCCCAGACAAACTCTGCTGTCTTGTTGGTGAGGGTATCGGGGGGACCCGCAAATGTCTGCTCAAACACCCTGCCTGCAACTTCAACTTTTACCACAATGCGGCTGAGAGAATCGGGGACGGTCTCTCTGCTGGCGGGTACGGCTATGATGGTACTGTAGCCCCCGACGCTGTTGCTGGCATAGTGAAGGGTCACATCCGTCCCGGGAATGGGGATATCTTCATGGAAGATACCACTTCGCTCCTCCACAAAAGAGCTTCGCGTGTTCTTGCAGTCCTTTCCTGCTTCTTTTTGCTGATTCACGGTTGATTTTCTTGTTGCATTCGAGGCGATAGCCTCTGTGGGTAGAATCAGCGGCCAGTTGGCATCCACGGGAGAGAAATGCTTGACCTCTGCCCGCCAGAAGGTGGAGCCGGGTGGGTAGCTGTCAGCATCGTTCAGACCTCTCACTTCGTCACTGTAGGAGCCGTCACCGTCAAGATCGTCAGGTGTGCTGTTACCGTCAGCATCGATGGCATCGACCAGACCGTCTGCGTCCGTATCGAGGAGTTGAACCACCACCCCATTTTCCTCCGGCAGCCACACACCCCGGTCGCGATCATAGGAACCCACAGGGACAACTTCACCCACAGCGAATCCCAGGAAGTTGTCCACCCACATAACCACCGGCTGGGCAAACGTGACTCGTTCAACACCGTCTACACTAAGCTCGGCACAGTAGGTAAAAGCGGAGGTGGGAGGTAATGCCGCCGGCATGGACTCAGGCGTGGGGAACTCGGTGGCCCGGGTGGTGATCTCACCCAGCTCGTTGATCACCGTGCCCTGAGCATCCACCTCGTAGGCCCGATTGTCGCCTGCGAAGACCATGGTGCAGGCACGGCTTTTGAGTTCACCATTGATCTCGGTGACAACTTCCGTGCTCCGGTGGGTGGTCACGGTTGTCGGGTCGCCATTGAAGGTGATGGTGGTGGAGGCAGGATCCTCTGCAATCATCTGGATGGTTTCAGCAATGGCAATATCATTCCACGGTACGTCAACCTTCCTCTGGACTGTGATAATCCCCGCTTTCCGATACACCACGGTGTTGGTGCCTCCTCCTTCTACGGGGATGGAAAACCGACCTTGGGAGTCGGTCTTCACCGTGCCGTATTCCGGGTGAGCCAAAATGGTAACGGAAACATCCGCTAGGGGTAGACCAGCCGGATCCCGAGCCAGCCCGGTGACCACAGAGAAACGCTTGGGATCATATGCGTCTAGGGTGACGTCCAAAGGGATGAGATCTTCATACTGCTTGCCAAAGGAGCCATCTGGCTGGGGCTCCACATCAGCCTTTACCGTAAGCACTGCTTGCGCCTTTGCACTGCCTCCCGGTCCACTGGCGGTGATGGTGTACGTAGTGCTGCGGTCTGGCTTGACCTCCAGCGAGCCCTCATAACTTACCTCTCCTATGTTCTGGTCGATGACAACCTTGTCAGCGTTGGTGGAGCTCCAATACAGGGTTGAGGATTCGCCATATATCACGGTCTCGGGATCAGTGCTCATGGTCACCGTAGGAGGCTGGTAAACAGTTACGGTGGCGCCCTTGCTTGTCGTTCCTCCTTCTCCCTTTGCTGTGAGCGTGTACGTGGTGGTTTCTGTAGGAGTTACTGTCTGAGCGTCACTGGGTTCCACACTTCCGATGCCAGGCTCGATGCTGAACGGAAGTGGTATAGCTTGTGGTCCAGTTCAGGATGCTCGCTTCCCCGAGCTTGATGGCCGAAGGATTGGCCGAAAAGTTGACCTCCGGCGGTGCGCTTAAACTCTTCTTTTTTACTTCCACACTGATGGAGGCTCCGCGGGCTCCACGCAGCAAGACAAACAGGTAATTACGGGATCGTAAATTGACGTTCTTTTCAAGAACAAGGTCGTCGCCACGGAGAAAGTGACGGCTGGGAATCCATTTTCCATTCAGACGTGCAAACCCCCCTCTGATTTTCTTTTCCGGGGTATTCTTGTTTATGACGATGGTTCCCTCTCCGGGCTCGTCGACTGTGAACCTGTGCAATGAGAAATGAATACCAAACCAGCCGATTCTTAGGTCTTTCGGGCCAAGAACTGTCTCTTGTGCTAAAACCGGTTTGGCCACAATAGAAAAAACGGCAAGTCCAAAAGCAATATTGATAATCTTTCTTAGCCAGCTCCATCTCAATCTCGTGCTTCTTTCTTTTTTCATCAGGTGCCCCCTTAAAAGACTGGAGATAAGAGATTGTGCGCCGGCAC
>PVMK01118609.1_pt1 | contig 12227 bp, 13 predicted proteins | sample 1853481 | NCBI WGS metagenome assembly PVMK01 (sample SAMN08533507, study PRJNA380276) | Marine sediment metagenome, whole genome shotgun sequencing project. | reverse complement strand
TTTGAGGCCAATGCGACAAAGATTTGGTTTGACAAAGAAAATATGTGGGTTGCGCTATCGGATGGCAGGCAACTGTCTATTCCCCTCGTGTATTTCCCACGTTTACTCAATGCTTCTCCCGAACAAAGAAGCCACTATGAATTAAGTGGCGGTGGCAATGGAATTCATTGGGAAGTAATCGATGAGGATATTAGTGTGCCTGGTTTAATTTTGGGAAACAAAGACTTAACCGCTTTCAAGAAAATGATTTAGGCTCATATGGACATGAATAGAGTCATGCACCGGCGCTACCTTGAAACCACTCCAACGAAACCGCCATTGACACCACCGTATCCAGGCGCTCCAATCCATAAGAAGAGAACAGGCCTTCTCTTCAGAATGTTCTGTCGCGTGCGATTACATCGAGAATATTCGCCTGATTCGGTATAATGATATTAACCGACTACATTTCCAGCATAGCTGTTCGGTCTTTCAAGGAGTTATGAGGAATACGATACTGCTCGTTCTACCCTTGAACCCTAGAGTGCCACTTTTTCTAGAAGATGACTAAGATTTAATGTTAGGAGCCAAAGGAAAGGATGTACGACAACATAAATAAAATTCGAGAATTGCTGGATGAGCTCGAGGAGGAGCAACCCGAAGAAGATGCGCAATTTGTTAAGAACTTTGACGCACTAGAGATTCCTTCAATTGTTCGTTCTATTGTAGATTTCATGTTGCCAGATATTTCCCCTATCGAGGCAGTAATTTATTGGTATTTATTTCGGCATTCAATAGTAAAAAATGGGCAGCAATATATTCGTGTTGGACAAGCCGCCCTTACCAATATTACGGCCTCTCCTCACAAGGGGAAAGATGTTTTAAGTCCTCATTCGGTAAAGGTTGCATTGAAAGGGCTTCAAGAGAAGGGGATTATTTTTGTTGCTGGGGATGTCACCCATTCTGGAACGATGTATAAAGTTAATCTGCCTGATGAGCTTGAGTCATGTCTAGAAAGGGAAAAAGCAAAAACTACGGTTGAGAATCATCCCATTAATGAAAACAAAGAGCTCGATTACTATAACGTAGCTGAGAATCGGTTAAAAGTTTTCGAAAGAGATGGTTTTAAATGCCATTATTGCAACAAGCAGCTTACAAGATTTTCTGCGACCCTTGACCATATTCAGCCTGTATCTAAGGGCGGAGATAATTCCTTGAGAATCTGACCACATCATGTTTGCACTGCAATTCACAACGTGGAATAGACCTGTAATGGATATTATTTCAGAAAAGGGCAACGACTCCTAACAAGGCGATGCACTGGATGGCAATGCCGCTACGCTTCATTGCAACCAGTGAGCTTTGTCGTTAAGCCATTTATCGAGGTAAGTTGCCGACCGGTTGATTGCTATTCTTTTCCGTTTCCCATCGAAATTTAGGCTGGGCTGGTTTCTCACAGTATGCCTTCCCCACTATTCCAAACTACTGTCCCACATAAAATCCCCTGAGATCCCGATCCCTCCCCTTGTCCGACGCCTGCCGTCCGGCCCTGAGGATGGATGCTCATATAATCCGGCGGGCCTTGTTTGAGTCCTTCGGCAATGCTCAGGACAGGCTCCGCGAGTTGGTCCGCCCTCCGAAGGCTTACATCCATCCCATGTAATGAGGCCGAGTAGGGCATCAATGGTTTTGGATCCTTTTCCCGAAAGAAAAGGATCTCGGCTGCCGGGCCGAAACCCGGCATCACCAATAAACGCTTGGTCATTATCATTGGGTAAACAAATGCGACGCATTGTACTTCCCCAACGATTTGTGAGTAGCAAAAACAAGATGGATTCCCGATTGAAAATGTCGGGAATGACGGCTCACGAGGGAGACGATTCAGCGCGGCTGAGGGCGCGCATGAGGATGGGATCTTGATAGGCTACTTCACTGAGCGCATCTAAGAGATGCAGATCTTTTTTCTTGGCCAGGGCCTTGGCTTTACTGTATTGCCGTGCATTGAAGCGAGCGACGGAGGGTTGCCCATTGATAATCTGGCACGCCAAGACACCTCGATCTTTTAATTCCAACGTTCCCCCATTATCTAATAAAGTGCGGGCGTCCTCCACGGTCGTTCCGTGTAACTCCGCAAAATCCTGCAAGCCGCTGGTTTCGATTAAGCGTCCATCCGGCATGACGCATTTCCGTTTAAAATGCGGCGACCAGTCTTTCCGGAAATCGATATACCGGATGTCACCGCCAGCCGCCACAGCCGATTCAAGCGAAGCATAGTCCAGCCCTAAATTGGGGCGCTTGAGCCGATCCTGCAATTCTTGCGGCAGCCCACGATAAAACACCCGCGCCATGGCTTCTTCGAGCGTCAATCCATAACCCTGGCGTAATCGCTCGGCGGCAGCATATTGCTCGACATCCATTACCCAGGTCTGAGTGGGTTCCTTGCCCGTTGAATCCACCCGGCAGACAAACGCTCCTTTGGTGACCAGCAAGCCATCCTGCGGATATAGATAGACCCCGCCCTCTGTGAGTAATCGTTCCACTGTTTCTTGTGGAATGTCATAACTCTCCGAAAGGACTTGCGTGCGCATCGCAAGGTTGTCAGCCCCGGTCATCGCACAGACCATGACGTTACCAGGCGGATCGTGGTCGGTATAATTTTCTAGAATGTTATACAAGACCGGCGGCTTTTCTTTTTTGACCGGTCGCTTTTTGACTTTGTACATCGCCCTCGCTCCTTCCAGAAAATCATGTAAAATAAATGGGTATTTCGTAAATCAATATCTTTATTGCTGATCTCAACTATTTTTCCTTGTGCATGGCTTTCAGGCTACGTTAGAGACTGGCACACTTTGTCTTGCGATCCTGAAAGCCATAATGGTAGAAGAAATGGCTTACTTCTCCACCTGACAATCATAACCGCCAGAACGTATTGCTACCCATGTCCAAAGACATGCTGATTCAAGCCTTTCACGACCTCGAAGCGTTCAAATGGAATGCCCAAGAGGGTTTTCGTTTAGCCTCAGGAAAGACCAGCCCGTATTATGTGGACTGCCGTATTGTATTGGCTCACCCCTACTCCCGTCACCTTGTGGCTCAATTGGCCTGTGACCTTCTCAAAACCCTGGATTTTCACTTGATTGGCGGATTGGAGATTGGCGCGATTCCCCTTGCCACGAGCATTTCGGATTTTGCATTTGCCGGCAACCCCAAACAGGAATGGCGCACCTTCGTCGTCCGCAAACAACCCAAAGATCATGGCTTGGGCAAATTAATTGAAGGCAGATTTGTTCCGGGTGAAAAGGCTGTGATTGTTGACGATGTTTTGACAACAGGAGGCTCGCTGTTAAAAGCCACCGATGCTGCACGAAATCAAGGATTGAAAGTGGATCATGCGTTTGTCATTGTCGATCGATCTGAAGACCAAAAACACGCGCCCCTTACACAACATGGCTTGCAACTTCTTTCCCTCCTCACCCTTGATGACTTAAAACGTACCGCCCCTTCCCCGCAGTAAGCACAGAGAAGAAGGCCATCGGCAATCCCGGCCACCACCTGCTTGACCATGTCTTTCAGTGAGACATACAATTTTAACAGTTAGCCTGATCAGTTTTTGTCCTACCACCCAGAGTTCAATCTGCCTCCATTTCATAAAGGAGCCGAATGATGACACGAATATTTCTACCAGGTTTTCTTGTTCTTCTCGTATTGGCTTTTGCCCCAAGTCTTACGCAAGCTGAGCCCTATCTGTTAACGGTCCAGCAACTGAAAGCCGGGATGGATAAAGCCAGTCAACCAAGCCAAAAGGGGTTTGTCCTGGTTGACGTCCGCTCACCGGAAGAACATCAGGAGGGATTTATTCCGGGAACTGATTTCAATATCGATTTTCGGCAAATCCAAAACCGGCATCAGGAATTACGTTCTGAGCTGGACAGCCATATCGTGGTCTATTGCCAATCGGGACATCGCAGCAATATCGCCGCAGACACCCTCATGAGTTTAGGCTATACCAATGTTTACAATGTCGAGGGCAGTATGAACGCGTGGGAAGAAGCCAATTACCCTATCGAGCATTCTCGATAAGGATTCCGTCATTCTCGGCCGTAGCTTTAACCGTTGAATAAATTTCATCAAATTGAGGATGCATCTCTCGAAACGCTTCCAATAAAATTGGATTGAAATGCGTTGGCTTGGTGCGCTCATTACCATTCAGCATAATGTCTAGGGTTTTGATGTGCGAAAAGGCTGGTTTATAAGGTCGCTGGCTACGTAAGGCATCATACAGGTCACACAGCATCACAATTCGTCCCGTTATCGGAATCTGCTCCCCTTTCAAACCACACGGATACCCACTCCCATCCCACCGCTCATGATGCGTAAGCGCTACCTCCTTGGCCATCTCTAGCAATGGCGACGCTGACCCACTCAACAAACTCGCGCCTAAGAGCGGATGCTGCTTGATCGCTTCCCATTCTTCCTCGGTAAGCGGCCCGTTTTTCCCTAACACCGCATCGGGTACACCAATTTTCCCCACGTCATGCATCGGCGCCACGGCAAATAATCCTTGTGCTCGGCCGGCATCCCACCCGACAAACAAGGCCATTGATTGAGCATAGTGGCTCAAGCGTTCAATGTGAGCGCCCGTCTCTTCATCTTTATACCGTGACGCCCTAGCCAACCTGAGCATCGTATCCGTGTAGGCCTGCTCCAACTCATTGTTTTTATGTTGTTCGACATCGAGAGCGACTTTGAGATCTTTGGCGTACGTGAGTAATTGAGCATGGGCCTGCTTGAGCTGTTGGGCTTTCTTCTCTTCTTTGTCCAACATCTGCTTGAGATCTTGGGCATAAACCAACAACTGAGAACGAGCAGCCTGCAACTGGTCTTGAGCAGCATCCGATATCGTAGATGGCGTTGTCTTTTTCCGGACGCCGCGGGGCCTGTTTCCATTAGGTTTTGAGGATTTGGATTTCATGTATCCAAAACCTCTCGAACCTTTTTGATCAACTCGAGCGGACTAAATGGCTTAACTAAATATCCCGCAAGCGCGAGCGAGGCCAACTGCTCCTGGGCTTCCAGGCCATCATTAGCCGTCAACATGACCACGGGAATGGTGACGGTCTCTGGATTTTGACGAAGTTGGGTGATGACCTCACATCCGTTGAGGCCCGGCATCATCCAATCAAGAATGAGTAAATCGGGACAGCATTGCTGAGCGGCGTCTAATGCCTTGGACCCGTCCGCTGCGGTAAGAATTCGGTAGGTAGGGTTTTCGAGGGTGACCTGCACCAGCAGCCTGAGGTCTTCATCATCATCCGCAATCAGAATAGTTTTGACAGCAGCGTTCATAGACACCTAATTTTGCCGGTTGGCCCAAACAGGCTCAGGGGATTTCTAATTCGTTCTCAATATATTCATCCTCCTTGATGACGTTAGGATCATGACTCAACACATCTGTCGTTCCATTAAACGACTCAGCATGCCACATGCGGGTATCCACTTTCCTTGCGACCGTAATAAAACCTGAGTGAGCAACCATCCGGTGATCGGGACGCACACTACGACCTTTCACATTCCAAGTCCTCAGAAGCGTTTCAAAGTTCTGAACTAACGTGAACACCTGGCTCTCTTCCAAGGCTTGAACGGTCTGCATCACCTGTGGAACCGTTGGCACATAGCTGAGGTAGATCCCCCCCATCCGCAAAGACCGCGCAGCATGAAGAACCACTTGCCACGGTTCAGGTATATCTAAGACGACCCGATCAAACGGCCAAGCTGAATCCCCTTGGCCTATCTCGATTCCCTCATAGGCATCACGAATTTGCAGGAAATGATTGGGCACCTTTCCCATAAACCGTTCTATATTTTTTGACGCAATAGCGGCAAAATCTTCTCGTATTTCGTAACTGACCACACACCCGCGATCACCGACTGCTCGTAATAGCGCCATGGTGAGTGCTCCAGACCCCACTCCCGCCTCGAACACTCTCGCACCGGGATAAATATCCGCCCACATCGGAATAATGGCAAGGTCTTTGGGATATATGACCTGGGCCCCTCTGGGCATTTTAAGCGTATATTCCCCAAGCGTCGGGTGAATAGCAAGCATGACTTTGCTGTTAGAAAATTCCACAGTGGTGCCATCAGGCTTGCCAATAATCGCATCGTGGGGAATCCGGTCACCGCTGTGTTGAAACACCTCCCCGCTTTTCAGCGTCAGGGCATAATGCCGCTCTTTCTTATCAATCAAATGGATGCGCTCGCCTGCCTGAAAATATTTCATAGACTCGGCATACTACCAAGAGTTTTCGTTCCATCGATACCCTTCAAAATGAGGGAGGGTACCATTTCACAAAAGAGGCAAGTCTGGCTTCAACCTCACCATACTCATTCTTGACACCTCTTGCTGTCAGCCTTATGATTAATTCGTTATCCATCCTGTTCTCATAATTGTCTAAGTATCCCAACATTGCTCTTGACCCTTTCGCTTCCAAGCCACGTTTTCTTTTTTTCTTACTCCTTTTTTTCTCATAACCCATGAAACGATTATTTACGGTCATCGGCCTTGGGCGTTTTGGATACAGCGTAGCCCAAACGATGGTCGAAAAAGGATGCGAAGTTCTCGCCATCGATAAAGATGAGGAACGCATTCAAGCCATTAGCGATATTGCGACATTCGCGGTCCAGTGCGATGCCACCGACGAACGCGCGTTAAAAGCCGTCAGCGCTCAAAATGTTGACGTGGCCGTCGTCAGCATTGGCGAGAATATTGAAGCCAGCATACTCATCGTCCAAACACTCAAAGAAATGGGCGTGAAATCCATTGTGGCCAAGGCTGTCGCACCGATTCAAGGTAAAATCTTAATGAACCTTGGTGTCGATGAAGTCATTTATCCGGAACGGGATGCCGCGATCCGTCTTGCCCATCGACTGGTCTCTCCCGGCGTGATCGAATATTTGGAACTCTCGCCAGGTTTTAGCATTGAAGAAGTATCCGTCTCGGATTCGCTTTCAGGGCTGAGCTTGGAAGAAATTAAATTGCGCGGGAAACACAACTTAAATATTATCGGCATCAAGCAACAAGTGAGTCGAATGGTAAAAGGCCGCATCATGACAGAAGAGACCTTTAACTTTACTCCCAAGCCGGAAGATGTCGTTGAAAAAGGTGATGTCCTGGTCATGATTGGGCAAGAAAAAGATCTGGACCGTTTCTGCAACGATGTGTAGGAAATTTAACGCACCTGTCAAATATCTCCTCATTTTTCTCTCTCCACCTTCATTTTTTTGTGCTCATTCAAAAGTTTTCCCCATTTGGACCATCCAGAGAATTGCCGGTTTTGCCGATCTTGAATAAGAGACCATTTCCACTCCGGAAACCAATTTTGGTGAATGGCTCAATTTCTTCAATATTTTCAACAAAACTAAGATAGGAATATTAGTCAAAATCTCATAACTGGACTCAATTATTGCTAATTATAAATGATACGGAAATTTCCCAACTCAATCACTCTCTGCCACTCTCTGCACGTTTTTCGGATTTTTGGGCTTGATTTTTGCTGCGTATAGCCTTATCTCAGTTTTCAGGGCATGTTGAAGACGTTAAAACATTCAAGGAAAGGGATTCTTTAGGAACACATCATGAAATATCAAAGCGTCATGGAACATCCCCACGAAACAGATAGTGTCGTCCTGAAAAAACCAGGTGACACGAAATCCTTAATCAAGGGCTACAACCCTGCTCTTGAATCCTTGTACTTCCGATCCTTTGGTAGTCGTCCCCTGTTAGATAAAAACTCGGAAATCGAGCTGGCTAAGAAAATTGACGACGCATCTTGTGCCATCCGACTCATCATCAAACAAGGCTTACAACTCACGCATGGCCTCAAGAAATGCCCTGAGAAAGAAGAGGCGGCTTCCCTACTAAAAGAAACTTTAGCCTTAAGTGGCCTTTCCGCTCCTGCCGTTGAAAAATTGAAATTGCTTTTGTGGGGATTGGGGAAATCCCACCCGGATCAACAACAGTCGGTACAGGCACTTTGCCAGCACTTACAGAAAGCGAAATACGATTTAGAAAAAGCCAAGTCCGAACTGGTTCAACGCAACTTACGCTTAGTTGTCGACATTGCCAAACGCTATACCGGACACGGATTAGCGTTTCTCGACCTCGTGCAGGAAGGCAATATTGGGCTGATGAAAGCTGCGGAACGCTTCCAATATCAGAAAGGCTTTAAATTCAGCACCTATGCAACCTGGTGGATACGCCAAGGAATCACCAGAGCACTCGCCGATCAGTCTCGTACGATCCGGGTACCAGTACATCTCAATGAAATCTCGAACAAAATTGCCCGGACATCCAAGAGGTTGACTCAACGCTTTGCCCGTCAAGCACAAGTGGAGGATATCGGTGACGCGCTTCAACTCAGTCGGGAGAAAGTTTACGAAACCATTCAAGCATTTCAAGATCCCATCTCGTTAGAAACCCCTGTGGGAGAAGGAGACACCTTTCTTACTGACTTCATCCCGGATCACAGTAGCATCACACCGGATGGTCCGGTTTCACGCCAGGAAACCAATCAACAGGTGGAACGAATCTTGGACTCGTTAACCCCGAGAGAGCAAATGGTGATCCGCCTTCGATTTGGGATTGGCCAGGATGAACCCTGGACTCTTGAAGAAGTTGGGCAGAGTATGTCAGTCACACGCGAACGAGTTCGGCAAATTGAGGCCAAAGCCTTACAAAAATTAAAAGAACCCGCGATGAAAGATATGCTGGCTGCCATTAAATAAATCCTCAACCTTCCCCTCCCGCTCTTTGCTTCACATCATTCTGCCTAGCCATTCATTAAAAGGGTCGGTCCTCCTTCACAGAGTACTTGTCAAGGAGCCCATCTCCTCTTTAGCATAGAGACATTCAATCCATTCAGGTAATGACCAAATTCTTAGGAAATGATCCGTGTTGTCCTCCGACCCCATTCACATACTTAGGCAAGAATATCGAGCCCACCTGGAAAGATTTTATGCCTGCTTGAACCTGGCCCCCCCCTTACCATAGTATTGAAAAAGCTGTGCAGCATTTATCCAATACGCTTCGTACGAAACCTGAAACGTTCCGTCAAATCCTACTGGAAGATCCTAAAAAAAAGTGGCCATTATTCCAAGAAATTTTCCAAGCATCCGGGTTATCTCGCAAACATCGAGGAATTATCATACAATTGGCACAGACCCACTCCTTTTCTTCTTCAGGTGAGGAATCATTACGATTCTTAAGGGTTTTTACTGATACACATTTTTCTAGCCATGGCTGATAGGCACTTCAACCTTTCCTACCAAAATATTACTCTGATACAGAGAACCCTTTATGAAAACCTTACGATAAAAAGAGACACTTGTTGCATTCCTACAACAGATCTGATCGTCGATTTGTAGTTTCATCCAAAAACACCTATTTTTTTCATTCATAATATTAGTATAATTTTTGCAATTCGCCATTTAAACGCCTCCAATATAGCTATATATATTTTATATGTACCAACAGCAAACGCTCTCTAAGTCAGGTTTTTTTTCGGGTATTGGGCTCCATTCAGGAAAGCCGACTTCTATCGCTATTCATCCTGCTCCCACAAATACCGGTATCATCTTCGTCAAGCAGGAAGGCAATCAGGTTTTATCCTGTCCAGCTACCATTCAATATTTAGGACAAACCGATCACTGTACAACACTGCAATCAGCCGACTTCCAGATTCAAACAGTTGAACACATCCTGGCAGCCTTGGTTGGACTTGAAATTGATAATGCCTATATCGAAGTACAAGGGAACGAAGTTCCTGCAGCCGACGGAAGCGCTGCCCCATTTGTGGAACTTCTAGAAGGATGTGGACGAACTTTCCAAGAAGAACCAGGTAGCTACATTAAAATTGTGCAGCCGATCCATGTGCAAGACGAGCAGAGATCAATCTCCGTGCTCCCCTCAGCACTCCCTCGCATCAGTTATTTCATCGACTTCCCGCATCCTTTGATTCAACAACAAAACTACGAACATTCCTGTTCCCCACCAGAATTCACCAGAAACATTGCTGCAGCTCGCACCTTTGCCTTTCGACAAGAAATCGAGTTTCTCTGGTCACGTGGACTAGGATTGGGCGGCTCTCTTTATAACACCGTGGTCTTTTCCCAATCGGGGTTAGTCAATGAAGAGAAATTACGATTCATGAACGAATGTGTTCGCCATAAGGTCCTGGACTTGATTGGAGACCTTTCTCTCTTAGGCTTCCCGGTCATAGGACATTTTGAGGCAAAACGAGCCGGGCACTTACTCCACACACAACTCGTCCAAGCTATTTTGGATAACCCGGACAAATGGATATTGTTAAGTGGGGGAAAAACGAATAAATCTCATATCCTCAATAGAACAGCTTCCACGCCGGCCCCGACGTACCTACCTGAATTACAACCAGCATTTCTTTCTGTCTAAGGGTTCGCGCAAGAATAACTTCCCAGAATTCGCACCCGGCTTTGTGTCTGATTGGGATGACCTGAGAGAACACAACCACAGGCGTAGCAAAATGATTGTGCGAGTAAAGATCGGCCACAGCTGGCTAGAAGAGGGGATGTGAAAAGCTTTTGGATCATCCCGCATGGTGAACCCTTTGTATTATTGCGCAACCCCTAAGTCGCTCTACCAATTTCCAACGGGTTCATTTGAGTCTCAAGCCTGTTCCATGAGACATACCCTAAAAGATTTTTTTTCTTTGCCCTCACCTACCTGCCATGGTACCGTCCTACCATCTCATGAACCTGCCATGTCACCTGCATAGAGCCACCAGACCCACAATCAGCAGATGGGCATGGCTGAGCTTCTGTACCTACCTCTTACTATCAGGAACCGCGATCAGCGGGACCCCAATCGCCCAAGACCCTAATGGGTTTTTTGGCATCACTTGGGGAAAACCTCTTACAAATCGGAAAGAACTTAAAGAAATTGATTCATCCAATTCTCTACAGATCTATACACTCAAACAAGGAAATCCTCACGTAGAAGGGATTCCCATGGAGTCGGTCAAATTGTATGGCTTGGATGATCAATATGCACGAGCCCTTTTTCGCTATCACGGAGCGTCCACGCACAAATCCTTATTGCAGTATTTAGAAACCAGATTTGGAAAGACCGACCGGTCGTATGGGACCATGATGCGAGGGCTCAATCAACAATACACGTGGCGAGGGCCTGAAACAGAGATCACCATTACCTACCACGGCTTCCGGGAACGAGGATTCCTCACAGCCGAAAGCCGCATATTGGCTCCAAGGTTCCTAGATGTCCATGGCGACCATTCTTTTTAATACCAGAAAAATTTTTAGGGGTCAGACTCGAATTAAACTCAGCAAAACTTATTATCCACTTACGGCACTTGACTCTCCAACTTGATCAAGCGCACCATGATACCGTTTCCTCAATATATTCTACCTCACTTCTAAAATGGATTCGATGCCCACCCCCCCCCGCGCCGACTTATTCGCCGTCAATCCAGATCCTGTCATTTCAGTTCACTCTGTCGGGTTGGGGCAACACAAAGTGATCATTGCTGATCACTTCTATCAATATCCCGATGACATACTTCAATCGGCATTGGAACTTCCTTATACCGACCGGTTCGAAATTGTGGGGAATTTTCCTGGAGTGCGAGCAAGTCTGAATGTGGACACACAACCCTTGATCGACCATTTAAGTCAAATGTGGGGATACACACTCTCCCCATTTTTTTCTCCTCAGCCGGTCGTGTTTCAGGGCATCAAGACTCAGGATTACCGCTTAAACGTCGGGCAACGTCAACCCCATATCGATCAAGATGTGACCGCCATGGTGTATCTCAACCCTGAAGGGTTCTGTAAAGGTGGAACGGGGCTCAATGGCCATCGACCAACTGAACTCGAACGGGTGCCGATCATGCCGGATGCCACCATCCGGCAGTTAGCCGATCAACTCGAATTAAGTGATGAATTTTTGTCAAGCCCGGAGGGCTATGAAAACTTTCAGAATAGTATGATCTTCAACCCACTGTTTGCCTGTCGGGACAACCGATATATCAATGATGGCAATGCCTATTGGGAATTGCTCCAACTCATTGAGATGAAACCTAATCGGCTCATGATGTTTGACGGCCGTTGTTTTCATTCACAGTACATCCACCCGGGCGACTACGATCAAGCGTTTCGAGTCAACCAAATTCTGTACCTCCGCCAGGAAACTCAGC
>PVMK01129096.1_pt1 | contig 12230 bp, 10 predicted proteins | sample 1853481 | NCBI WGS metagenome assembly PVMK01 (sample SAMN08533507, study PRJNA380276) | Marine sediment metagenome, whole genome shotgun sequencing project. | reverse complement strand
CGCCGGTTCCAGACCGTGTTCCTTTCCGATGCGGATAATTTTTTCTACCTGCTGCCCGCTGCTTTTGGCCATGGCACCTTTTTCCAGGTAAAGATTATCTTCCAGACCGACCCGGGTGTTGCCGCCCATCAGCAAGGCTAAATTACACATGGTGAACTGGTGCCGACCGGCAGCACACACCGACCACACAAAGTCACCGCCGATGATTTCCCGGGCCGAGTTAACCAGAAAGACCAGGTTGTTGACCGTGGCCTGCATGCCGCCAAGAATCCCCAGCACAAATTGCAGGTAAACCGGCTTCTTGATATTTCCGGTCTGCAGTAAAAATGCGAGGTTGTTGAGCATGCCGGCGTCGTAAATTTCAAATTCCGGTTTGGTATCCTCGGCGGCAAAAAACCGGCTGAATTCACCCAGGGTTTTAAAGGTATTGGGAAAGATAAAATCTTCGCTCATACCCAGGTATTGCGGTTCCCAGTCATATTTAAAATCCTTAATTTTGTCCAGGATCGGGTGCAGGGCAAAATTTAGCGAACCGGCATTCAGTGAAGCCAGCTCCGGGCTGTAAGCTTTAACAGCGGAAACGCGCTGCTCAACGGTCATGCCGAATCCACCGCCGGTGGTGATACAGACAACCGCCTGACAGCTATTTTTGATCTTGGACAGAATCTCACCGAATAAATTACTGTCCGCAGAAGGTTGCCCGGTCTCAGGATCACGGGCATGAACATGGACCACCGCAGCCCCCGCCTCGCTGGACCGTCGTGCTTCTGCGGCAATTTCATCCGGGGTAATCGGCAAATGGGGCGACATCGTGGGAGTGTGAATGGCCCCGGTAAGGGCTGCAGTAACAATATATTTTTCCCATAGTTGCTGGCTCCTTTTTCCATGTTAAAATGAACATTTTCTATAACAAATTCAATTGTTGCTGTCCAGGCTAACAAAAATATACCAAGTTGATCACCTTTTGACCTAAATCAAAGATTTTTCAAACCACCTCTTTTATAAATATTTTAGCAATACTGCCTGGAGGGACGATACATGGAAAAACCCAACACTTTCAAACAATTCACCACTGCAAATATCTCCTTGTACCGCAAGATTGTTCAATACCTGTTTCTCGCAACCGTTGTGCTGATCGGGATAAAATATACACTATTTGTAATCCAGCTTGAAAACGGCATGCTGCCGACAGTCACCCGGCCTCCCGGCATAGAAGCCTTTTTGCCCATCAGCTCGCTAATCAGCCTGAAATACTGGCTGGTCACCGGAATTTTCAACCCGATCCATCCTTCCGGCCTGATCATCTTGCTGATGGCGCTGGCCACGGCCCTCCTATTAAAACGGGGCTTCTGCAGCTGGGTATGCCCCTTCGGACTGTTGACCGAGTATCTTAACCGGCTGCATAAATTGATTTTTCGCAAGAATGTCAAACTGCCCCCATGGCTTGATTATCCGCTGCGCAGTTTAAAATATCTGCTCCTGGCATTTTTTCTGTGGGCCATCGTGCTTAAGATGAATGCCGCGGCCCTGGACTATTTTATTTACAGCCCCTATAACATGGTGGCGGATATTAAAATGCTGTATTTTTTTACCGCCATCACGCCCTTTGCCTTCCGGGTCCTGGTCGGCCCTGGTGGTGCTTTCCATTCTCATTCGCAACTTCTGGTGCCGTTATCTTTGTCCTTACGGCGCCTTGCTGGGGGTTCTCAGTTTTTTGAGTGTTTTAAAAATCCATCGCAACGCAGAAACCTGCACCAACTGTCAAAAATGCACCCGCACCTGCCCGGTGGACATCAAGGTGCATAAAGCCACCTCCGTAATCTCTGATGAATGTCATGCCTGCCTGAAATGTGTGGCTGTGTGCCCCGAAAAGAATACCCTTTATATCTCGGCATCACAGCGTAACGGAATATTAAAGCCCCTGGCCTATGCAGTGATGATCTGCATGCTTTTCGTGGGGGGGTCACTGATCGGCCGGGTGACCGGGTACTGGCAAACCGGTATTTCAAATCATGAATATCTATTCCATGTCAAAAATCTGGATACAGCGTTTTACCAGCACAACCGCGGCGAGGTGCCAGGCTATAACAAAGATGCCTGGCTGCGAATGATGAAAAAAATACGGGAATCCGGCGACCAGAGGCACCCCTAACTATCTGAATTCCGGAAGTGAGCTTATTTATTAGCCGGTTTACGACTTTGGGGACGCCCCTAGATTCTCAAGTTTTTTGATTTATCTTTAACCGGATAGCGGAATGCATATAACCACCGGGCAAGGGACTGAATCTTTTTGTCTGATAGGGGTCCATGGCTCCATATTGTTTTTTAAAGTACAGTGGTTACAATTAAACCATGGTTGCTGTATTTTCTTAAATCCGAATATTGCCGGCAGGACAATCCTATGACTGAGTTGCGTTTGGATAAATTAATGAAGATGATCGTATCGATTATGGTTATCACATTGGCTTGCATTGGGCCCCTGACGGATGTTTTCTCTGCAGAATCGGAGGCACAGACCGCATCGGATCAAGAAACTAAATTCAACCGCCTGATTCACGAATCAAGCCCCTATCTGCTGCAGCATGCGGCAAACCCCATCAACTGGTTTCCCTGGGGCCAAGAAGCTTTTGAAACAGCAAAAAGAGAAGACAAACCGATTTTTGTGTCAATCGGATACTCCACCTGCCACTGGTGTCACGTGATGGAACGCGAATCTTTTTCGGATAAAGAAGTCGCGGAGCTGCTAAACAAGGATTTTATCGCCATCAAAGTCGATCGCGAAGAACGGCCCTGATATTGACAATGTCTATATGACCGTCACCCAGGCCCTAACCGGCAGCGGCGGCTGGCCCATGACAATTTTTATGACACCGGATAAGAAGCCCTTTTATGCCGGCACCTATTTCCCCAAGCACCAGCGCTGGAGCCGGCCCGGATTGATGGAACTCTTACCGAAAATCGCCGAAGCGTGGAGAAATGATCGCCAAAAGGTTCTGACCAGCGCAGACCGGATCACCCAGCATGTTATTCGCCTGAGCAGCCGTCAACCGGGAACAAAACTCGATCAGGAAATTCTGGATCAGGCCCGGCAATTTTTTGTGCAGGCCTATGACCCTGAATACGGCGGGTTTGCAAAATCGCCGAAATTTCCCTCGCCCCATCAATTGAACTTCCTGCTCCGGCGCTATTACCACACCCGCGATGAGCAGGCGCTGGCAATGGTTGAAAAAACCCTGACCCAAATGCGCCTGGGCGGTATCTATGATCAATTGGGTTTCGGCTTTCACCGTTATGCCACCGACGCCCGCTGGCTGGTGCCGCACTTTGAAAAAATGCTCTACGATCAGGCCATGTTGATCATGGCCTATACCGAAGCCTACCAGGCAACCGGCAAAGCCTTTTATGCCAGGGTGGCCGAGGAAATCATCACCTATGTTTTACGGGACATGACGTCTGCGCAAGGGGGCTTTTACAGCGCTGAAGACGCCGACAGTGAAGGCATTGAAGGTAAGTTCTACCTGTGGACGCCAAAAGAGATTCAAACCCTTTTGGGCGAAAAAGACGCTGCCTTATTCAACCAGGTTTTCAATGTCAAAAAAGGCGGAAATTTTGAGGATGCGGGTCCCGGGCACCACATCGATCAAAATATTTTGCACCTGCAAAAACCGCTGCCCGAGCTGGCAAAAGACGTGGGTATCCTCGAAAATCAGTTGAACAAACAACTGGAAGTCAGTCGCCAAATACTTTTCGCTGCAAGGAAAAAGCGCATCCATCCCTTTAAAGACGATAAAATCCTCACCGACTGGAACGGTTTGATGATCGCCGCCCTGTCCAAAGCCGGCTACGTGCTGGATAAGCAGGACTACACAACCGCCGCATCTAAGGCTGCCGACTTCATCCTGCAAAATCTCACCGCTGACAACGGTCGACTGCTCAAAAGTTACCGCAAGGGCAAAGCCGGTTCAGCCGCCCATTTGAATGACTATACCTTTATGGTCTGGGGCTTAATAGAGCTTTACCAGGCAACCTATAAAGCAAATTATTTGGCGGATGCCATGGCTTTAAACGAACAGATGCTTTCACACTTCTGGGATGAACAAAACGGCGGGCTGTATATAACGGCAGATGACGGTGAAAAGCTGTTGGTACGCAGCAAGGAGATCTATGACGGTGCCATACCGTCGGGTAATTCCGTAGCGGTGTACAACCTATTGCGCCTGGCTCACATGTCCGGCAAAACCGACTATATAGAAAAGGCAGAAGGCATCATCAAAGCATTCTCAGACCCAGTGAAGCAGTACCCGGCCGGGCACTCACAGCTGATGGTGGCCCTGGAATATGCCCTCAATCCCAACTACGAAGTTGTCATAGTCGGTGAACCACAGAAACCGGATACCCGTTTGATGATAGCGGCCCTGCGCCGGCCTTTTATTCCGGAAAAGATCGTGCTTTTCCGTACGGCCGATAAAAGCACGGCCCGGGCCATAACCGACATCGCACCCTTTACCCGATCGATGGCAACCAGAAACGGTCAGGCCACCGCCTATGTGTGCCAGGAATTTGCCTGCCGGCTTCCGACCACCAGTATCGATCAGATGCTGAAGAATCTGAAGCAAGACATCGGGAGTTGACCAGTTAAATGGTTGATTAAGTTGATTTGTTGAATAGGTTGATTAAGAGTAACTTACGCATTTTTTTAATTCAATAATTCCGAGTTAGGTATCCCACTCAACTATTTGACTAATCAACCAGCTTACTGTATTCCCCCTGCCAGACGCACTGGACACAGTGTGTCTGAGTTTCATCGGTTATTTCCGGCAATTCATCTTCATTAACTTCAGCGCTGAAGTGAGCCTCGCCGTCTTTGCAGGTAAACTGGTAGTATTTGTAAGGATTGTCCGGGTTTTTGACATAAAAGTATTCACAACCGCAAACGGGACATTTCATTGCCAGTACCTCCAGGGGTTATGGTTACATACATATTAGCTGATAGTTCATGGCTGATAGCTGATAGTCTGAAGGATCAAAATCCTTTTTACTATGAGCAATGAGCTCTAGGCTATGAGCTTTAAATTACCTTGTCCAGCAACGCCCATTCCAGAAACTGGGCGTAAACCTCCCAACTGCTTTCCCCGTAACCGCCGGCCATTACATAGGCCCGGGGGATATTCCGGTCCGTAAGGAAATTGTAAGTCAGAAAATCCCGCTGTTTTAATTGTGACAACGATAATTTCAGATCACTGGTGGACGGCAATTCGTCCCTTTCATAGGGATCGGCCCCGGAAACAACCACCGCCAGATCCGGTTGAGACAACTTATCAAGTTTATCGAGGCTCGCCTGCAATCGGGTAATATACAGATGATCTTCCCCTTTGGCCATGGGGATGTCGATGTCGCTGGGGGTAAAGGATGGATTGAAATTTCCGTTTAGGTCGTATTTATCACCATCCAGGGGCCAACCGCTAGCCATATGGATGCTGAGGGTTGTAATGGTATCGTCACCTTTAGTGAGGGCGGCGGTTCCGTCCCCTTTATGGGCATCTACATCGATCACCCAGGCCGTACGGATACGCCCTTCAGCCTGCAGTTTGCGGATAGCAATCACAATGTCGTTGACAATACAGAACCCGGCGCCGTAAGCGTGCTGCGCATGATGCATGCCGCCGCTGAAGGCAAAACAAAAACCGTTGGCCAGGGCGATCCGGCTGCATTGTACTGTGCTGGCCACGATGGCAAGAATGCGATCGAACAGCAGGGTTAGCGGGAGGGAGGCTTTATCCGGGTTGTAGCGATAGTAGTTGCCCGCTTTATCAACCAGCTCGAAAGTTTTGATAATCTCACTCTCCAGCCCGGCGGAAAACAGCTTTTCAATATAGTCCCCGGAATGGACCCGGCGCAAATCATCCTGACTGATAGTCTCCTCGATTTTACCGATATGCCATTGATCGATTTTAGATCCCAGAATTTCGTGTGATTTCAAAAACTCAAATGTATTTAAGACCCGGCTGTAAAGCACCGGGATTTCGATACCGAATTCAATTAAACCTTCTTTTTGTCTGTCGTCGAATAATATCATAAGCACACCCTGATTGATTTTTGATACTTGATAAATATTAATACGCTTTATTAGGAGGACAAGGCCCGAGGATGTTAAATTTTCTAAGCTATATACTTTTTGACAAAATATTTTCTTTTAATTATAGTAATAGAACTTAGTTCGCTTCGCTCACAATTGGAATAATGGAACAATGGAATAGTGGAATGATGGGTTTAAAAAAAACAAAACGCAAAGCGCAAATTATTGCATTGCTTTTGTTGTTTTGATGGAGTGTCTTATGGGGTAAAAACAGAAAACAAATGTTTAGTGTTGATCATACAAAATGTAGATCCAACATTTTTTGTAGAATCGGTCGTTTTCCGCTTTCCATACCCAGTATTCCAACATTCCACTATTCCATCATTCCATGCGGCATACCAACAAGATGACCGCAAAAAGAACCGTAATTCCAATGGATTATAGAATTTCCGAGACGTTTACTAAGAGCATTCGCGGATGTATCAAGCTGACTTCAAAATCAGACACTAAAGCCTTTATGGAATCCAACAAATTCCGTTGAAGGCTTTTTTTATATTATTGCACTGTTGTTGTAAGATCCACATTTGTTGAACCCAAGCTAACGTACAGAGAGGATGCGAATGCCGGACAGACCGACACCCCCGACCCAGGTAAATGCCAGTCCAAAAAAAACCCCAACCGCATCGGATGCCGCCCTTGAAGCAGCCGCCAAACGATTATCCCGGCGCCAAATCATTAAAGACGCGGCTGAATATGTCAAAAAACACATCAGCCGACAGCCGCCGACGCAGCGGTTTTTCAGTTTTATGCCTACCATGCTGACACGGATATCCCCGTTTCATTTCAAAGGCAGGATAAAATCTAAAGAATGGCCCCTGGTACGCCTGGATTCGGGCGATGCCAATTCCTGGGGGCGCATGCAGGTGGTAGGAGAACTCCTGGTCATCTTTGACGAAACCATCCTTTTCGGGCTTCTGGCCTTGATGACCGAATATCAAAGCGATGCCTTTGAAACCACCCAGGAAGAGTTGAGCCAACTGGCCGATATCCAACCGACGCCCAATAATTACGGTGCGATCTGGAAAAGCATCCAGCGGTTAGCCGGATCCCGCATCGATCTTGAACTTTTCAGCGGTAAGGGCAGGAAACGTAAAGACTTGAAAGAAATGACCGGCTCGATTTTAAGTTATGCCGATATCGATAAAGAAACCGGCAGCATCCGGGTTGTCATCAATCCCTATTTCCTTGAAATGTATGCCGATAGCTTTGTCACCAACATTGACCTCAAATTCAGGTCCCGCCTCAAATCCGATCTGAGTAAAGCGTTTTACCGCTTTTACCAGGGATTGTATGAAAGCGAGTCCGACATCGAGATCCTGCGGCTGGCCCGGGCGGTAAACCTGGACATCGACCAGGAACTCCGTCGCCTGAAGGATAAGGTTCGCACAGGCCTAAAAGAGCTTGAGCAAAAGGGATACCTGGAACAGTATCAGATTACAAAAGATAACCGGGTGATTATTGCAAAATCCAAAGACTCGGCCGCCCATTTTCAAAGTCAGATCCTTGATTCTGATGAGATGTCCTATCTGTCGGAATAGACCGGTAAAACCGCCGCCCACAATCGCCACGTCCACATCGATGTCACCCTGCAAAGGATCCCCCGGGGCATACTCCCGGGTGGTCATCCAGTAGCTTTTTTCTTTAAAACTTTCTTTATTCATCCTGCACCTCCCTAACCCGGACAAGCCGGAACCAAAAAGGATTAATCACGAAAACACGAAAATTGGAAAGCACGAAATTTTTCTTTGTTTTCGTGTTTTCGTCATTTCGTGCTTTCGTGATAAAATAGTAGAGATGGGTTCCAGTTCAATCAGAACTAATCATTGAGCTTTCTACTCAAAAGCCTCTGAAAATCGTTCAAGAACGAAGTTTTTATCCAGTTTCTATGATCCAGGCTTAACAGTTTGCCGGTATCCCTGAGAATCTTTTTGGAATCCGCCTTTTGACATACGTTTAAGAGAGTTGCTATAAAATTGGGGCGGTTGCCATAGACCTTTGTCAGCATGATTTCATCCAATGGATAGGCATTGTTTAAGATATACCAGGCATCAAAGATATCTCTGCCTGCCTTTCTTTCAAGAAAGGTTATCAACTTCTCGGTCATTAAAAAGGAAGGCTCAAGGGTAAGGACCGGAACGCCCCTGAGGGACTGGAGAGATGTTTTTATCACTTTTCCCCTCGTTGAAATTTCAATCTTTATTCTGAAGTTTCTTTCCGGTCCGGCAAATCTTAGCTCCAATAAAATGGTATTATATTTGACGGCATCGTCCGTAATTTCCCACTTTTTCTTTTCAACCAAAGATTTAAGGATAGCCATCATCTTTTGAGGAGAAATTTTGCCAAGAAAATCATAATCGATATCCTCAGAGTACCGGGGCAGGTCATAGAAAAGCCTCAAGGCAGTGCCGCCCTTAAATGCCATATGGCTTCCGGCTTCTGACTTTGCCAGAGTCTGGACGACCTCTATGATGGTGTTTTCCCGGTACTGGTTAAAAAAGTCCTGCTTACTTGGCTTCATATTCTCGCTCTTCAATTTCATTGCGCATTTTTTTCACGATGTTCGGATACAGGCAGTTGTAATAGTTGAGTAATTCGTCGTCAAGCTTCGCCATATCGACGTCCTCCGGCAATAGTTCCGACAGGCCCTTGCTTTTCATATAAAGGGTATCCAGCAAGGCCTTTTCAGGTTCGACAATGAAAAAATCCTCTGCCTTGACCTGGCCGAAACGAAATAGGTCCGGAAACATGCGCCGGTAAACAAATTCCGTGTTATCCACCACGCAGCGATAGCTTCCCTGGGCAATGGAAAAAATAGTTTGAGGCACCTGTACGATTATTCCCCAGTAGTTCAGGGCCGTTTCCAGCGAAATGACAGAGGGTTGATAAAGGGCGTTGGCCAGGGAAAAAAGAGAGTATTTGCGATTGGCGAGGGTATATAAATCACGCTGGAGCCTGACCAGGATTCCTCTTTTGACAAGCCTGGAAGCCGTCGTGCGGGCACTTTCCCGTGTCAGGTTGAGCATCGCCTGAAGAGCCGAGACTGAAAAGAAGGGGCTGTCAGAATTCAATAACTTGGCTGTGACATTGGTGGGCATGATCTATCACGTTTGAATATAATAAACAAATATGTTTATTTTTTTATATCGTGATTCCCATCCGATGTCAAGGGAAACATGACCACTATTTCGCCCTCTTCACGATAAATTAAAGGATCGTTGTTTTGCGACATATTTCCTCCAAAATCACAAAATCCAGACCTCGTCATTCAGCTTGAAAAAATAGCTGTGACTCTTTAGCTGTCGCGGGATTGCATGAAAATTGGACATCGAGTCGGTCTGGGGTTCTTTACAAGGTCTGATTTAAGCAGTCTTGCCCGAAAGGCGGGAAAATTCATGCCATCGGGTGCTGTGCACGGGATGGTAGTTGACTGAGCTCTATTTCTTGGCCGTAATGAATTCAAACATTCCTCTGCCGATCGGCCTGCGTTGAATATCTTTGAAGCCGGCTGCCGTTAGCAAATCATTCTGCTCCTCAACCGTGAGATGGACACTATCGGCACAAATTTCGTAAAATTGATCCAGGATGCCGTAATTATAAATGGGATTTCTAAAATCCTCCAGTTCGCTCGGATAGGGAAAGTCGAGAACAAGTAAATGCCCGTCTGGTTTCAAAACGCGATAGGCATTTTTTACGGCCTTTTCTCTGACAGCCGGTGGGATCTCGTGCAGGGTCACCACCATGCTGACCATTTCAAATTCATCTTGATAGGGAAGTTTTTCACCTCCGAGGTACTCCACCGATACACGGCCGTCCAGCTCCAGTTGAGAGATGGTTGACCTGGCGGATTTAATACCGTTGGCATCCGGGCCAATTCCGACAAAGGTGCTGTTGCCAAAAGCCTGTGCCAGCTGAATGACAAGGCTGCCGTTACCGCAGCCGATATCCAAAAACCGGATGCCCTTTTCAAGCAATTGTTTCAAGTGCTCGTTTTTCGGAAAAATCATGAAAAGAAACGCCAGCGCAATATTTTTCGTTGATTCATACACCATTTCTGAAAACTCGGGGCTACTATAAATTGGGTAAGGGTTTCCCGTTCGAAAAGCCCCGGCAGACCCCCGAAAGCCTTCTCCAATAAGCTCTACATCCATGGCAATGTTGGCCACATAATTTCTAAAATGATTTTTATCCCCCAGAATCTCATCCAGATAGGGCTGAAGCATAAACCGTCCCTTTTCATCACTATCCAGGATTTCAAAATGGTAGGCAGTCTGGCACCATATTTTCAAGTAAGGCTCATGAATACCCAGCTTGGCAGCCAGAACCGGAAGCGTCAAACCATCCTTATTCTCATTGAGGGCCTCAAAAATTCCGAGCTTGGCGCCAAGATTGACCAAATGGGTGGCTATAAATCCCTTTTCGAAGTTACGGATTTTTGCCATTTGAGTTTTTGCGCTTATTTCTTCCATGATTACCCTCTTTTGTAATTATGTCAGTTTCTTTTTCGATAAAGAAATCGGTTGCATCCAGGCTGATTCATATAAATTTTGACCAGCAAGGCATGCTAGATTAATCCGCACCGCAAGCAGGTCCGTTCAGAGCAATCCCGAAATAAACTTGCGCGACGAAACGGTCAAAGTGGGGTCAACCATCAGATACACTTTGGGGTAAATACATAAAAAATCCCAATAAAACGATACGCTTTATCAGGATTAGGATTTGCAGGCTTTGAGGTTCATTCAACCTCCGACGATGAGCTTAATGAACGATGAAATGCTGGTAGTATTATGAGTGTATGGGTCCTATTTTTAATCGTTCGCACTCCGGCTGTCAAGCAAATAGAGCACCGCCATTTTTAACTGACAAAAATTTATTTAACCCATCTCACAAACTCATCCAGCGAGCCTCGCTCTCTTTCGAAACAATTTACCGGGGCATCCGGATCCGGCCATCCAAGGGCGGCTCCCATAACAAACAACTTATTTTCCGGGATGGAAAACAGCTCCCGTACGATTTTCGGATAGCTGACCATGGCAGCCAGGATGCATGTTCCCAGCCCTCTGTCATGGGCCAAAAGACAGAAGGTCTGCAGAAAAATACCCGCATCGAGCATGGCATATTCCAGCGCGAGGTCTTTGTCGACAGCCACCAGAATGGCGGCCGGGGCATCGAAAAAACCAAACATTTTTACAAAATGCTGCAGCCTTGCTTTTTTATCTCCCCTGGCAATGGAAAGGGAGCCCAGGACACTTTTGCCCAGCTCTTTGTATCGTGCCCGATAATCATCGGGCCATACCTGGGGCATGGGGACGTCCGTCGCGGCCTCTTTACCTGCCAGAAGTGCCTCCTGATTTTTCTTTTTAAATTCCTCCAGTTTCTGCCCGGTGGCCACCACAACTTCCCAGGGCTGGGTGTTGCCCCAGGAAGGGCACCATCGCGTGTCGGCGATGAGGTCCCGAATAATGTCTTCGGATACGGATTTGGCTAAAAATTGACGGATGCTGCGGCGGTTGCGGATGGCTTCTTGCAGTTCCATGAGTTCTCCCCTCTTTTCAACGCCTTTTCATTGGAAAGGGACCAATTCGGCAGTTTGATACCGGCATTGATAAACAAAATCAAGCCTAAAATTCCTTCAAACGCCCATTCAGGGAGGTCGATCCGATCAAATTCTGATAAAACACGGAATAAAATCCTTGATTTTTAAAAATAAATTAGACTATTTTAGTAGAATTTTGCCAAGGCTCCGATGCCGGACTTAAGGTTTCAGGTGTCAGGTGCCAGGAAGTGGAAGTGCTGAACACTGAAACCTGAACACTGCAACCTACAACTTGCTAAATTGCTGTTGGGCGCCTCTACTGCCCCGCAGGAGCCACTTTTCCCGAGCGTAGTCTCGGAAAAAGCTTAGTACCTCCGGCGGATCAATCGTCAATCTTCAATTCCGGCTTATCCGGGTTGGGTTAAACAAGGAGAAAAACCATGAATTTACATCGACCAAATGCCAACGACGCTCTTCAGACCAGGAACCGCTCGCGCGACATTGCACCGCAATCCGGTATCTGCAGCCGGTGTATAGATGGCTGCAAAGGAAACTGCGACA
>PVMK01138721.1_pt1 | contig 12234 bp, 12 predicted proteins | sample 1853481 | NCBI WGS metagenome assembly PVMK01 (sample SAMN08533507, study PRJNA380276) | Marine sediment metagenome, whole genome shotgun sequencing project. | reverse complement strand
AGGATGCTTCGTTCATGGCCGTCGCAACGCGTGCCAACGCCCGCACTTTCGAGTACGACAGGGTGCCTTTCGCGAAGGCCGCCGAAATCTCCGGCAGGGCCTTGAGCGCATGGGCCACCCGCACCTTCTCCCGGGCCGCGCAACGGCTCAAGTCACAGCGCCAGTGCAACCACTGAGTACAGTTCTGCAATCCCCACTTGAGCCAGCCGGCGCGCTCGTCGAACTCACGAATGAGCACGAGCAGCTCGTAGGTGGAGGCATTGATGCGGGCCGAGAGATTGACGATGGATTTATCGAGCTCGTCGATGGCGAGGCGGCGGTCGGCAATGGGGGTGAACGTGGCCATGGGATCTTCCTTGAGTGGCTTCCTGGGGAACTGTTATTATATACAGTATTTCGAGCAACATCAACAGCTCGAGTCAGGGCTACGGCTCGAATATTTCCCCCAAATGCGCTCGGGCAGATACCAAAGAAGACCGCCACCGACAACCACCAAGGTGAGTCCCAGCCACAGCCAACCGTTGGGACCCAGCCACAGAATTTCAAAACCGTGCAGTAACGTGGCCGCCGCCATCAGCAGGAAGAACGGGCCCGTGAGGTAACAGTGCAGTCGGCCGCATCGAAGCGCGTTCAAGATGCACGCCGCGCCCATCCAGATGAGTGCCGTGGACCAGATAATCGTCCGCGCGGTGGGCGGCAGGAGTGTTCCGAGTACCAGCGCCGCGGTGGGGACGCCCCATGCGATCATGTAGGCGCGGGAACTGGCAACCCAGTCCTGCTGCGCGGGCTTCACAGACATTGCCGCCGCGCGCCCGAACGTTCAGACAGTGTCATTCTGATCGTACAGCTTGAGCACCGCGATGCCGTCCTTGTCCGCGTGACCCTTGCTCACCAGGATGCGAAACAGCGAAGCGGCCTGGCTGGACATGGGTGTTGGCACCTTCAGCACCTTGGCCATGTCGTGCACCATGTCCAGATCCTTCAAGACTTGCCGGGCATAGCCGGCGGGCGCGAAATCCCGAGCGATCATGCGCGGGAAGATGGCTTTCAGCAAGTTGCTGCCGGCGTGTCCGGGCGCCAGCGCCTCGGGGATCTTCGATGCATCGATGCCTGCTGCTTCGGCCAGGGCCAGTGCTTCGGCGAGTACGCAGTAGTTGTTCAACACCAGGATCTGATTGACCATTTTGGTCACCTGCCCGGCACCGACGCCGCCCAGATGGGTGAAGCTGCCGGCCAGATCGTCCATCAGCGGCGTGATTCTCGCGACATCCGAATCCCTGCCACCGGCCATGATGGCGAGGGTGCCTGCTTCGGCGGCGGGCGGTCCGCCGGAAACTGGAGCGTCTACCCAACCCATGCCGGAACGCTCGCGAAGCGCGTCGGCCATGGCTTTGGTGCTCTCCATGATGGTGGTCGAATGATCCACCAGCAGCTTGTCGGCGCTGGCCGATTCCACCACCCCGCCGGAGCCGAACACGACCTCGTGAACCGCGTCGGTGGACACGACGCACAAGAGCACCACGTCGCTCTTGCCGGTGACCTCCGCCGATGAGGTCGCCGGGACGACGCCGTGCCTGGTCGCTTGTTCGACTTTGTCGGCAGCGATGTCGAAACCGGTGACGGTGTAGCCGCAGGCGATGAGGCGTTTGGTGAATGCCTGGCCCATGAGGCCCAGGCCGATGAAGCCGATGGATGGTTTTGCGGGCATGTCCGTACCTCTACAGTTTTCGCAAGCCTGGTGCGACTATCGTGATGAGAATTGCGATGGCGATCAATCCAGCGCCGTTGATCCCCAAGGCCGTGCCCACGCCGACGCTGGCGGCCAGGGCGCCCATTTCCAGGTGCCCCAGGGGAGCGGCACCGATGGCGAAAACCCAGGCGCCCATGGCGCGGCCGCGCAGGCGGTCGGGGACACTCAGCTGCATCATGCTCTGGGTGAGCACGTCCGACGCAGCAGCCAGCGCAGCGATCATCAGCACCGCGGCGAGGATGGTGGGGAAGTTGGGCGCCACCGCCAGGGCGATCAAAGCGAAGCCGAAGCAGTAGATGACAAGCAGACAGGCCAGTCCACGGCGCCGAAGCCTGTGAGCGCCTGCTGCCAACGCGATACCCGCCGCAAACCCGCCCGCCGCCCTGATGCCGTGCATGATACCCAGGCCCTCCGCGCCGACGCCCAAACGTTCGGTAGCAATCTCGGGCAGTATGGTGGCGAAGGAAAAGCCGAGCACTTCCACCGCCGCCGTGACCAGTATCAGCATCAGTAACGTACGGTTACGCCGTATCTCCTGCAGGTACTCGGCCAGATTCTCCAGGATGGGCACTGGATTGCTGTGGGCCTGGGTGGCAATGGAACGCAGCTTGATGACGACGAGGAACGCGAGGCCGTGGAAACCCGCCAGGATAAAAAACGCGGTATCCGTTCCGAGCCTCTGCATGGCGCTGCCGGCAACCAGGGCGCCGATCAGTTGCCCGGCGCGCACGGCGACAGTCAACAAGCTGAGACCAGCCACCACATGCTCGGCACCGACGATGTCGTAGGCGTAGCTCTGGCGCACCGGTAAATACATGGCGCGGGCGCTGCCGGAGAGCAGGGTCATCAACAGAGCCTGCCAGAGCTCGATGGCCCCGAAGCTGGCCAGCACGCCGAACACGGCGAGATTGGTGCCGATGACGACTTCGATGATTAGCAGCAGGCGCCGGCGATCGATCCAGTCAGCAATAGCGCCCGCTGCCATACCGAAGACCAGCAGGGGCAGAAAGTACAGCGCCAGGGCCACGCCCACCCAGGCCGAGGAGCCCGTGAGCTGAAAAACCAGCAGGCCGATGATGACCTGCTCGCCGCCATAGCCCACGTAATTGCAGGTGGCGGCCGCCAGCAACAGCCGGAAGTCGCGGTGCCGTAAGACCGGACCGCCGAGTATTCCACCGATCAGCGGAAGGGAGGCGATGCTCAAGCCGAAGCGGACAGCGTAGCCAGGGAGCGGGCGTAGCGCTCCAAACGATTGCAGGCGTCTTCGAGAACCGCCAATGGACTGGTCAGGCTGAAGCGCACGTGACCGGTGACGCTGGCACCGAATCCCGTGCCGGGAAGCAGGCTGACCCCGCCGTGGTCCAGAAGGCCCCAGGCGAAGGACTCGCCATCGAGCCCGGTGGCACGCACGTCCACCAGCAGAAACATGGAGCCTTCGGGCCAGCTGCAGGCGAGCCCCGGCATGGCGTTGACGCGGCTGCAGACCAGGTCCCGCCGCGCGCGGTACTCCCGATGCATCTCCTCGGTCTCGGTATGGGGTTCCGTGAGCGCGACCACGGCGGCGTCCTGAAGAAACGGCGACAACCCGTAGTGCATGGGTTTCACCAGATTGATCAGATGCTTGGCCAAATCCGGGGGCGCGACCACCCAGCCCATGCGCCAGCCCTGCATGGCATGGGACTTCGAGAGCGATCCGATGGAGACGCTCCGATCCGCAATCTGCGGCAGGCTGCAGACGCTGATATGGGGCACGTCGAAGGTGAGCTCCGCGTACACCTCGTCGCATACCACCCACAGATCGTGGCGCAGGGCCACTTCGGCCACGCCCTCGAGCTCTTCCCGGGTCATGACCATGCCGGTGGGATTGTGCGGGGTGTTGAGCAGGATCACGCGTGTGCGATCCGTCACCGCCGCCTCCAGCTTGCCCGTGTCCAGATGAAATCCGCGTTCCACATCCAGGGGCACGTCGACGCGGGTTGCGCCCGATGCGTCGACGACGCTCTCGTAGGTAACGTAGCGTGGCTCCGGCACCAGCACTTCGTCGCCGGCCTCCGCCAGGCACAGGACCACCGTGTACAATCCATTCTGCGCACCGGGGCAGATCACGACCTGGTCCGGGGATACGCTCTGTCCGGTGAGCGCGGCGTGTCTATCTGCGATCGCCTGGCGCAACGCGGGCTCCCCGGCGAAGAAGCCGTAGTGCGTGCGGCCGGATTCGAGGCTTTTCACGGCAGCCCGGGTGATGGCACGGGGTGTATCGAAATCCGGATCGCCGACGCTCAGCAGAATGATGTCCTCGCCCTTGTCGCGCCTTTTCCTGGCGTTGTCGTGAATGGACCAGGCGTAGGCCGCAGGGGTATCCAGTCGATTGACAATAGAAGCGAATTTCATCATGTGTCGCGCTCTCGCAAGTGATCGTAAACGATGTCTCTGGCTCGCGTCCCGTTCCCGCCACCCCGGGGCTCGGCGCCGCAGGGTGAGGGCGTAGTCCTCGAATCCCACGGCACGCCAGAAGGCGATGGCAGCCTCGTTCGCGCACAGTGCTTCCAGAGAGACCGCCGTGCCATCGGGCCAGATACGCCCGAACAGCAGGTCCAGGGCGGCACGCCCGAGTCCTTTACGCCGCTCGCCCCGGCAGATGAAAAACTGCCTGAGAAAAATCCCCCTATCGTCGTTTCGGTAGAGTGCGTATCCCACTACGCTGCCATCGATCAGGAACAGCACCGCCGTGTAAGCCCGTACCAGCCACCCACGCATACGATTCTCCAGGTCGATGACGGACATGGGGTTGGGAAAACCTTCGTCGTGGATCAGTTGCTGGTTGAGCTCAGCGAGCAACGGGAGATCCCCTTCGCTGGCTGTTCGATAGTCCATGGGCGCTCCGCGGGAATTGAAGTCACTGGGCTTTCGAATCGTAGCACTCGGCATTCCAGGAGTTGGACTTAACGCCCCATTCGCCGCCGTCAGGCCAACCGCCGTCATCGAGCGTGATGCGCGCGAAACGTTCGCCGCTCGGGCTGATACCAGAATTGCTGCGTTCCCGCCGGATAGTCCACGCGCCGTCCGTCTTGGAAGTCATTGGCTCGAGCTGGAAAAACACATACTGCTCGCCAGCCACATCTTGATAACTGGCCACGCACAATCGACGGTAGGCTGGGAACTCCCGACGCACGCGACCGTAGGCACCTTGCCGGATGCCCATAAGAAAACCGCCGGCGGCACAGTCGAGGCACTGATAGGCGCCCATTCGCCGGACGGGGGGTGGCTCATCCTGGGCAAGGGTCTGGATGGACAGCACGAGCATGCAGGAGAGAAGGATCGGCGCACGCACGAGAATCGCCATAGTCAATCCAAAAGTCTTTCGAATGGCGACCGGTTGTTCGGCGTATTTGGAATCCAGATCGTGTTCTCGTGCGCCCCGCGCGCAGCGGATCGTCAGCGACCAGAATCTGGCTCAGGAACAGTTGGGTCCGATCGACTTTTGCGTTTCCAAAGAACTCTTCGGGGGCATTCTCCTCGACGATCTCCCCGAAGTCCATGAAGATAACGCGGTCGGCGACTTTCTTGGCGAACGCCATCTCGTGGGTCACAACCAACATCGTCATGCCGGATTCTGCCAGCTCCACCATGACGTCCAGCACCTCGGAAATCATTTCCGGATCCAGCGCAGAGGTCGGCTCGTCAAAAAGCATGATCGACGGATTCATACACAGGGATCGGGCGATGGCGACCCGTTGCTGCTGTCCGCCGGAGAGCTGGCCCGGGTACTGCTGCGCCTGCTCGGGGATCGTCACACGGGCGAGATACTTCTCGGCGATCGCATCTGCCTCCGCCTTGGGCATCTTCTTTACCCACATGGGAGCCAGCGTGCAATTCTCCATCACAGTGAGATGCGGAAACAAGTTGAAGCTCTGAAACACCATCCCGACATCGCTGCGGATGGCATCGATGTTCTTGACGTTGCCGTCGAGACTCACGCCGTTGACCGCGATGTGGCCATCCTGATGCGGCTCCAATCGATTGATGCAGCGGATCAAGGTCGACTTTCCGGACCCGGAAGGACCGCAAATGACAATGCGCTCGCCCTTGCGCACGGCCAGATTGATATCTTTCAGGACATGGAACTCACCGTACCACTTGTTGACATCGTCGAATGTGATCACGACCTCGTCGGAGATCGCCGATGCAATGTGCTCCCCGAGGTCGGCTAGTGCTTCATCACTCATTGGTGTACCTGTTCTGCAATCCCTAGCGCGTCGTTTTCAATTTTTTCTCGAGGGACTGGCTGTATTGCGACATGGCGAAGCAGAGGATGAAGTAGACAAAGGCGCCGAATATCAACGGCTCCGTGTGCAGGCCGATCCAGATGGGATTCTGCCCGGTTGCCTTCAGCATCAGCAGCATGTCGTACAGGCCGATGATGGACACCAGGGTCGTATCCTTCAGCAGGCCGATGAAGTTGCCCACGATATTGGGAATCATGAGCTTCAGCGCCTGGGGCAGGATGATGAGATTCATGCTCTTCCAGTAGGTGAGCCCCATGGCCTTGGCGGCTTCGTACTGCCCATTGGGAACTGCCTGCAAACCGCCACGTACAACCTCAGCCATGTAGGCCGCCGCGAACAGGCAGATACCGATAATCACCTGTATCAGCTTGTTGAGTTGAACGTCGGCCGGCAGAAACAGCGGCATCATCGTAACGGCCATGAATAGCACGGTAATCAGCGGTACCGACCGGAATAGCTCGATGAAAGCGATGGCGGAGATGCGAATCACGGGCATGTCGGAGCGCCGCGCGAGCGCCAACGCGACTCCGCCGGGCAACGCGGCGACGATGGCGACACCGGCGATCACCAGAGTGAGGAACAGGCCGCCCCAGAGGTTGGTATTTACCGCCTACAACGGACCAATCGTGCAGAAAAAAATAGACGATGGCGAAAACGATCGCAGTGAAGCCGAGGATCGGGTATTTGTGCAGGCGCTCGTGCTTGTCGGCGAAGCCCGTCAAGCCGATGATCCATTCTCCCAGCGTTCGCCCGGTTGCCAGGGAGAGAAAGATGTTCAGCCAGGTGTCTGATGAATGCAGTCACCGCGAGGATGACCATGAACTGCATGAACCAGCCACGCTCACCGCCCGCGAACAGATAGCCAGCGAGGAAAGGATACAAGGCAACGAGCATGATTCCGATGCTGATCTTGCCCTTCAGGCGCGGGAACCACATGGGCGCCATCCACAGAAACAGGATAATGAACCCCAGGTTGACGCGCCATTGCTCGTCGTGGGGGAAGCGGCCGTACATGATAGCGTTGAACCAGGTGACGATGCCCGCCCAGCAGGCGCCGTCGGGGCTGGTGTCCAGGCATTGGCGCCGCGACTCGGCTTCCCAGACGGCATCGGCGATGCCCCACTGATACAGGGCCGCCAAGGTAATGAAGATCAGGTAAGCCGCGGCAAAGGTCAGGACGGCGCTGAACCAGGAATAGAACAGGTTCTCCCGCAACCAGCCGAGCACACCGACCGTCGTCGCTGGCGGCGCCTTACTCGCCTTCGGTGTGAAGACGATAACCTCGGCGGAAGATGATTCGACGCCGGCCATGGTCAACGCTCCTTGAGCTGCACGCGCTCGTTGTAGTAGTTCATAGCCGCGGAGATCGTCAGGCTAACGACGCTGTAGAAAACCATCACCATGAACACGATTTCGATGGCGTGGCCCCCTATGTTTATCGAAGTCTGCATGAACACCGACACCAGGTCCGGAAAGCCGATGGCGACGGCGAGGGACGAATTCTTCACCACCGTCATCCAGGTGCTGATCAGGGGCGGCATGATGGCGCGCATGGCCTGCGGGATGATGATCAGGCGCAGGGTCCAGCCGGGCTTCAGGCCCAGAGAGCTGGAAGCCTCCGTCTGTCCGTGGCTCACCGAGAGAATGCCGGCGCGCACGTTCTCGGCGATGTAGGAAGCGTGATAGATGACGAGCGCGAGGAACAATGCCAGGAATGCCGGCGGCAGTGAGGTACCACCCTGGAAATTGAAACCCTTGAGCTCCGGGATGCTCCATTCCAGCGGCGATCCCGTTACCAGGTACACCAAAATGGGCAGGCCGAAAAGGATGCCCAGGGAAGTCCAGAAGACCGGGAAACGCTCGCCGGTCGCGAGCTGCCGACGCTTGGCCCAGATAGCCAGAAAGTAGACCGTGGCAATCGCCACCAGGATGGCAAGCATGGTAAGCCAGAACAGATCGCCCGGCTGCGGCTCGGGAAAGTAGAAGCCACGGTTGTTGAGCTGAAAAATCCCCATGGCCCCAACGTCGATGCTCTGCTTCGGCCTGGGCAGAACGCTGAACACAGCCGTATACCAGAATAAGATCTGCAGCAGCAAGGGTGTATTTCGGAAGATCTCCACATACCAGGCGGCGACGGTGGATATCAGCCAGTTGTGGGAAAGCCGCAGGACACCGATGATGAATCCCAGAATCGTCGTCAGCACGATGGCCAGCAACGACACCATCAGGGTGTTGGTGACCCCGACCAGATAAACCCGCCCGAAGTTGTCGGTGGGCTCGTAGGGAATAATCGACCAGGCGATGTCGAAGCCCGCGCTGGTGCCGAGAAAATCGAAGCCGGAGGCCATGCCCCGGGCTTCCAGGTTGGCTGAGGTGTTGCTGAAAAGATACCAGCCTACCCAGCCGATAATGCCGAATACCAGTATCTGGTAGAAAATCGACCGATTGCGCTCGTCGTTGACGATCTTCGCAAAGGTCGATCGCGAATCCCGTGATTCCCGCTCGATTACTGCGGCCATCGCTCAGTGCCCCCTCCCCCGATTGCGATGCAGCTTGTCACGCAAATGGGGAAACACAGCATGCCCGGCCGGAAATCCGGCCGGGCATGGTCGATTACCTTACTACCGGAACGGCGGCGAGTACATCAACCCGCCTTCGGTCCAGAGTGCGTTGGCAGAACCTGCACGCGGTATGCCGATAGCGACCGGCGAGCCATCGCCCATGGACCTAGCGTAAACTTCGCCGTAGTTACCGACCTTCTTGACGATGTTGTATGCCCAGTCCTTGCTGAGGCCGAGCCCCTTGTTCAGGTCCCCTTCAACACCCAGAAAGCGAGCGTGCTGGGGTGACGGCGGGTTTTTGCGCATCTCGTCCACATTCTTGGAGTTGATGCCGAGTTCCTCGGCGCCGATCAATGCGAAGACCGTCCACTTGACCACGGACATCCACTGGGAATCGTTCTGACGCACCGCAGGTGCCAACGGCTCCTTGGAGATCGTCTCCGGCAGAATCACGTGATCTTTGGGATTCGGGAAGCCGGCCTTGTTCGACGCGAGCCCGGACTTGTCGTTGGTGATCGCGTCGCAGCCGCCCTTCAGATAGGTATCGTTCCGCACATTCTGGTCCTCGAACACCACCGGCTGGATATCGAGATTGTTGGCGCGGCTGAAGTCGGCGAGATTGAGCTCCGTGGTCGTCCCGGTCAACACGCATACAGTGGCGCCTTTCAACTCGAAGGCGCTCTTGATGCCTGTGTCCTTGGGTACCATGAAGCCCTGGCCGTCGTAGAAGTTGATCGCGGTGAAATCCAGACCGAGCTGGGTATCGCGGAACAGCGTCCAGGTGGCGGTACGCGAGAGCATGTCGGACTCGCCATTGGCGAGAGCGGTGAAACGCACGGCGCTGGTCACGGACTGGAATTCCACCTTCTGAGGATCGCCGAAGATGGCGGCCGCAACGGCACGACATACGTCGACGTCGCTTCCAGACCAGGAACCGTCGGCAGCCAGCTGATAAAAGCCGGGTGACGGAGTGCCGACCTGGCAGCGGAGATGGCCGCGCTTCATCACGAGATCGAGCGTGCCTGCGGCGAGGACGGGCGTGGCGGCCATCGACAACACGGCAAGAATGCCGGCGCCGAGACCCAATAGGCTGTACTTCTTCATTTTTGAACCCCCCCTTGTCGTTTGGTTCACTGGTTCACTAAAAAGGATCGGAGTGCCACCGATGCAAGGAGAGGCGATATTTCATTATGCCTCTTAGCACCTGGGCCCCGGAGCGGATACTCCCTGGAATGTCATCCAAAGGGTCCCGCCTCGTGAGCGCGTACATTCCAACACTTGCCACGCCGGTTGACAAGTGTTGTCTAAATTCAGGACAAATCAGGCACTCTTGGGCCTGGGGCGCCCGCCGACCGGCACCCCGTAGCAGGTTTTTCGCGCTTATCGATGGCCCGATGCGCAGCCGCTGGCGCGGATTGTTCATTACGCATGGGCCAACGGCAATCCAGAAGTGTCGGAAGAATCCCCGCGCGAAGCACACGAGAGCCCCGGGGAATCTGAATAACTCCTGACAACTCAAGGGCTTATTGACACTGCCTGGCGAATATCACGCGCCCGGGGCGGGCCGGCCACGGCCCTGCCCGGGAAGCACCGGGGCTGCCCGGGGCGGCCGTGAACCGAGTCACAAATCCCTGCTCCACCCTATTACATGGTGCCCACGCGCCGATATTGACTAGTAACGACGCCGCGCCGGGGGACCGGGGCCCCGGCGGGCCGGCATCGCCCCAGGAAAGCACTGCATGGCCAACGCCCTTTTTTCGACTCACCATCTGCTCTCGGACCTACCCGAGAAAATCGGCAAGTATCCCGTGGTCGGCACCGCCGGGCGCGGAAACATGGGAATCGTGTATATCGGATTTGACCCGTTCCACGAACGGGACGTGGCCATCAAAGTATGCAAGCTGAGCCCGGGGATGGAGGACGAGACCGCACGAGTGGCGCGCAAGATGTTTTTCAACGAAGCCCATACCGCGGAGGTGCTCGATCACCCCAACATCATCAGCGTCCTGGACGCAGGCGAAGAGAACGATGAGCCATACCTGGTGATGGAATATGTGGACGGCGCGACGACCGTGGAATCGTACTGCAAACCGGAGCGGCTGCTGCCTCTGGCGAAAGTCGCCAAGATTATATTCGATTGCGCCAAGGCTCTGGACTACGCTCATCGCCGCGGCGTCATTCATCGCGACATAAAGCCGTCGAATCTCATGCTGACCGACCAAGGTAACGTCAAGATCGGCGACTTCGGCGTCGCACAGCTACCCACGGAAGATTCTACCCATGTCATGGGCATCATGGGCTCGCCGCGGTACATGTCGCCCGAGCAGCTCCTGGACGAGCCGCTGAGCGGCCGCACGGATCTCTATTCCCTGGGCGTGGTGATGTTCGAGCTCCTGGCCGGCCAGCCGCCATTCTCGGCCGGGAGTTTCGCCCAGCTTCTCAAAGATATCGTCAACGAAAAACCGCCATCGCTGATGGCAGTACGCCCCGATCTTCCCGAACACATGGTCGACATCGCCGAGCGGGCCCTGGCGAAGGATGCGGACGGACGCTATCAGACCGGTAGCGATTTCGCGTCGGATCTGGTGAGCGCTTTTCCATCGCTTTCGGGCAGCTCCGCCGAGCAACCGGAGGCGGATAAGCTGTCGATGGCGAGAAAGATCCCGCTCTTCAACGACTTTTCCAACGCCGAGTTGGAGGAAGTCCTGTGTGTCGGAGATTGGGAGAAGTACGGCCCCGGTGAAATGATCATCAAAGAAGGTCTGGACGACTACTCTTTCTGTGTCCTCATAACCGGCGACGTCGTGGTGAAGAAACGCGGCCAGGAACTCACCACGCTCAAGGCGGGGGATTGCTTCGGCGAGATGGGCTATCTCGCGCGTAACCGTCGAACCGCCACCATCTCGGCCCTCAACGATGTTCGTATCCTGAGAATCAACGAGACGCAAATGGAACAAGCACAGGACTCGGTTCAGGCCCGCTTCAACAAGGTCTTTTTGAAGACCCTGGTGCAACGGCTGGAGAAGACCAGCGACGAACTGACGAACCAGAGCGGCGGTTAGAGACGAGATTATGAACCCGAAATTGCAACAACGCCCGTACCGTGCCGAGCCGACCCCAATCGCGGACAACACCCCGGTGGACAGCGTGGACTCGATGCTGTCCTGCATTCGTCAGATTCAAGCCGATGCCGAGCAGATCTGCTCACACGCCGCCGACATCGAAGACGCCAGGTATCTGGCCGAGAACGTTGTCAATACCTGTCGGCGCATTGTTGCCAACGGACAGGGATCGATTTTGAACCCACACCCCACAGATCCCATGCAGCCCGAAAGCGCCCTGTCGGCCCTGCCGGCATCCACGCAGCGGCGTGATACATCGAGGGAAGGGGTCGCTCGTGCAAAACTCGGTAGCCTGTCGGCTCGTGAGCTGGAGATCTTCACCCATCTGGCCGAGGGATGTTCAGCGGTGGAAATTGCCGTCAAGCTCTCCCGCAGCAGCAAGACCATCAACAATCACCGCACCCGGATTCTTCAGAAGCTGGGGTTGAAGAACGCCACAGAGCTCGTCCGCCTGGCACTTCAGGGCGGCGTGGTTTCGGTTTAAGTAGACAACGCGACATTCTGGTACGGCATGA
>PVMK01119077.1_pt1 | contig 12234 bp, 11 predicted proteins | sample 1853481 | NCBI WGS metagenome assembly PVMK01 (sample SAMN08533507, study PRJNA380276) | Marine sediment metagenome, whole genome shotgun sequencing project. | reverse complement strand
ATTGGTCCACAGCGAGCCCTCGAAATAGCCATGCCAACGGGCCGGTATGTCGGCGAGCATCCGCCCCGCCTGCGCTGCGCTGCCCGGGTAGAGCGACGGCAGGGGTACATCACGCCAGTCACCCCCGCAACGCTCGCTCGCCGGAGGATCCCAGGGATGGTGAGGGTCGGGAAAGCTCATCCAGCAGAACCAGTCGTCCTGATCGCAAAGCTCCCCCAGCCATGCAAGGGTCCGCTCGGCAACCCAGTCGGTGTGGTACAGCTCGCGTGCCACCGGATTGTCCCAGACTTGAATCGCGCCCGTGGCCCCACCGCCGGCAGTGTTCTGGCGACCTTCCTCAGTCACCATCGGATAGAAACCCGGGACATCCCCCGCGTGCTCCGAGCGCATCCAGCGGTCGTAGTGTGAGTGGCCCTCGAAGAAATGATTGGCGAGTTCCATCCGGTCGAAGCCGCGCCGCGGTCCCCTGTCACCGTCGGCCGCCATGCGATTTTCGACGAATTCGGCCGGTGCACCGAGCCAGGGTTCAAAATGCGCCTTGCCCAACAGGGCGGTCCGATAGCCCTTTGAATTGAGCCAGCTTGCGATGCTCGGTGCGTCTTCCGGTAGCGGCACTCCGTTCATCCAGACACCATGGCTGGATACGTGCTGGCCGGTCATGATCGTCGCCCGGGCTGGCATGCACACCACGCTCTGGTTGTGCGCTCGCCGATAGTTGATTCCCGCGGCCGACAGTCCATCGAGCACCGGCGTACGCGCCACCTCACCGCCGTTACAGCCGAGCGCGTCGTAGCGCATCTGGTCGGTCGTAATCAGCAGGATGTTGCGGCCCATGGCCCCATCGTGCTCCAGTTCGCGCGTGCGACACAAGCAAGCGCGTTGACAACGTCGCGGCCGCGGCGGACCATGAATTCAGCCCTGAAGGAGAGTTATCATGCCCAACCTCGGATTCAACCACATCGACCTCGCCACCCGCGATATGGCGGCGACGCGAGCGTTCTACGAAGGGATTCTTGGTTTCCCGGTAGTGCGCGGCGACATCATGGAGTTCGAAGAGGTCGGCCAGATTCAGCATCTGTTCTTCGACATTGGCGGCGGACAGCTGATTGCGTTCATGAGCGGTGAGGACGCGAAGAGCTTCCCCGACGAGTTCGACACCGGCATCAACCGCGGCCTGGGACTACCCGACGGCGTCTATCACTTTGCCTTCGAAGCTGGCTCCCCCGAACAACTCGCCGACACCAAAACCCGCCTCGAGGACGCCGGAATCGAAGTCCGGGGAATCGTCGATCACGAAGGCTGGTGCAAATCGATCTACTTCAAAGACCCCAACGGACTGCAGTTGGAATATTGCTGTCTCACCCGGGAATTCAATGCCGACGACGCCATCCCCCAGGTACGGTTCCGGATCGACAAGCAAGGGGTCAAACATCAGGCCGAAGCCGATACCGCCTGATACTCGAGAGCCGCGCTGGAACAGGCATGATTCGTTATATGCTATGAACGAATCGAGCCTAGCTGAACTTGGAGTTTTCCCAGTCATTCTGGTAACTTACGGCGCCCCGCGAATGGGGAGATAGAAGCCAGTAACTGACTGACGGCGCATGACAGACAACATAGTAGAACCATTGACGACGACCGAATCCAAACGCACGGTCGTGCGGTTCGCCGGCGACTCCGGTGACGGCATCCAGGTGCTTGGTACCGAGTTCTCCAAAGCCGTCGCGCTCGCGCGGCACGACCTATTGACCTTCCCCGATTTCCCCGCCGAAATCCGTGCACCTGCCGGATCTACCTTCGGCGTATCCGCTTTCCAGGTTCAGTTCGGTGGCCAGGGCGTGCTGACACCCGGAGACGAGTCCGACGTACTGTTCGCTTTCAACCCCGCCGCGCTGAAGACCAATCTGCACCTGTTGAAGCGTGGCGGGCTGGTAGTGCTGGACGATGCGGCATTCACCGGTCGAAACCTGAAGCGCGCCGGATACGAAGCAGATCCGCGCGAGGATGAACGTTGTCCGAATACCGGGTGATGGGCATCGACATTACCCACCTGACCGGAGAAGCCGTGGCCGCAACGGCGTCGGCAACAAACAGGCTCATCGCGCAAAGAACTTCTGGGCCCTCGGCCTGTGCTTCTGGCTGTTCGGCGAAGATCGGCAATCCACCATCGAGTGGATTCGTACCAAGTTCGTCAAACTGCCCGATGTGGTCGACTCAAACATTGCCGCATTGAACGGCGGCCACGCCTACGGCGAGAACATGGAGTTGGACGCCGGCGATGCGGCCATGGGAACCCAGGGTGAGCTGGCCCATGGCACCTATCGGACGGTAACCGGAACCGACGCAATGGGACTCGGATTGGCCGCGGCCGCCGCGCTGTCCGGCCTGAAACTGACCTACTGTTCTTATCCCATCACGCCCGCCTCTGCGCTGCTTCACTTTCTCGCCGGACTGCGCGGCAAAGGGGTCATCACCTTCCAAGCGGAAGATGAAATCGCCGCGGTAACAGCGGCACTCGGAGCTTCTTACGCCGGTGGCCTGGGAGTGACCGCAAGCTCGGGGCCGGGCCTGGCGCTGAAAGCGGAAACGCTGGGGCTGGCCGCCGCCGCCGAGCTACCACTGATCGCGATCAACGTACAACGCGCGGGCCCCTCGACCGGAATGCCGACGAAGCCCGAACAAGCGGATCTGAACATGGCGCTGTATGGGCGTCACGGCGAATCCCCGATGCCGGTCCTGGCGCCGGCAACACCAAGCGAATGCTTTCGCATCATGATCGAAGCTGCGCGTATCGCAATTACCCACATGACGCCGGTCATCGTGCTTTCGGACGCCTACATCGCCAACGCCGCGACGCCCTGGATGCTCCCCGACGTCGACGCGCTGCCGGACATCCGACCGAAGTTCAGAACCGATCCGGAGGGCTTCCAACCCTTCGACCGTGACCCCGAGACGCTTGCTCGCCCATGGGCGAAGCCAGGAACACCCGGGCTGGCCCACCGCCTGGGTGGCATCGAGCGCGCTGACGGGAGCGGTCACATTTCGTACGATCCCGATAACCATCAGCAGATGAGTGATCTGCGCGCGGAAAAAATCGCCCGGGTTGCGGATGACGGTCTGGCTCATGAGATTGACAGCGGGGTGACAACCGGCGATGTGCTGGTGGTGGGTTGGGGATCCACGTACGGCGCTCTTGAAGAGGCGGTCAGCAACCTCGCGCGTGAAGGGTTGTCGGTCGGCCATCTGCACCTGCGCCAGCTGTGTCCGCTACCGAGGAATCTGGGTGCGATCCTGTCCCGTTTCCGTGATGTCGTCGTGGTCGAGCTGAATCAGGGCCAGCTGGTGCGCCTGATCCGCAGTGAGTTTCTGGTCGATGCAACCAGCCTCACGCAGATGGACGGCCACCCGTTCAAAGTGTCAACCGTCGAAGCCGAGCTGAGGCGGCATTTCGATCAGACCCGGAGTCGCGCAGGATGAGCGAAACATTGATTCGTCTGACCCCCAAGGACTTCACTACCGACCAGGAAAATCGTTGGTGCCCTGGTTGTGGCGATTACGCGATCCTGAAATCGGTTCGCAAGGCTCTGGCGGACATCGGTCGCAACCCGGATGAGGTGGTGTTCGTTTCCGGGATCGGCTGTGCCGCCCGCTTCCCTTATTACGTGGAGACCTACGGGTTTCACACCATTCACGGCCGCGCACCTTCGCTGGCCACCGGTGTCAAGCTGGCCAACCCGGACCTCGACGTCTGGGTGGTCGGCGGCGACGGTGATTTCCTGTCGATCGGCGGCAATCATCTGATGCACGCGCTGCGACGTAACGTGGATCTGAACCTGCTGCTGATCAACAACGCGATCTACGGGCTCACCAAGGGCCAGTACTCGCCGACCTCATCGCTCGGCAAGCGGTCGCCATCCACGCCCGAAGGATCGATCGACACGCCGGTGAACCCAGCCGCTCTAGCACTGGGCGCCGGTGGGGGTTTTATCGCCCGAACCGCTGATACGTTGCAGCAGCATCTTCCTGAGATGTTGATCCGCGCCCATCAGTACAAGGGGGCATCCCTCGTCGAGGTGTTGCAGAACTGCATCGTCTACAACGCCGATGCGTTCGGTGATTTAACCAACAAGAAGACCCGTGCTGAAAACACCGTGCTGATCGAACACGGCCAGCCCCTGCTGTTCGGCGCGGACCAGGACAAGGCGCTCGAGTACGACGCGTCCAGCGGTACGTTCAGCGTAACCGGCGATTTGTCTGCCGCGGCGTTGCACGATGAGACCAACTTGAGTTTCGCCTCGGCGCTCGCTCGCATCGACGACCCGGCACTGCCGACCCCACTGGGGGTTCTGTACTGCAAGCCGCGCCCGGACTACACCTCGATGTTGGCTGAGCGGGTGCCCTACCAACCGATGAGCCGCGACGATCTCAAACAGGCGTTGTACGCCGGCAGCTGGGAGGCTTGAAGCCCAACTCAGGCAGACGGCGCATCCGTCGGTAGCTGTTCTTCTGTCGTCTCGGCGTCCGCTGTGGGCGCCAGAGCAATCAACTCGGCACGCTCGATACGCAGCGGTTCTGCCGCATACATCGCTACCCGGAACACTCCGTCCCAGCGCGATGACGTGACCAGATACTCACCGTCAGGCTCAGGTTGGAAGAACAGCAACGAATGCTGGCCCACCTGGTCTTCCAGGGTCACGTTGAATGCCGCCTCGAGGTCAACGATCTGCTGATCCGCGACGCCAAGGACGCGCAGATTTCGAACCTTTTCCACAACCTCGCCGGCGTGCTCCTGATGGGTTGTACGATCCGCCGCCAGCTGCGCGAGCCGCCAACCCTCTGCATCGTGAAGCAGCGTCCAGCCGAGGATCGATACCGACTTGATGGGGCCATCAGGCTGCAGCAAGGACTTGTCGAGCCATTCTTCAGATGCGCCCGGCAGTTCGAAGTTGGACAACGTCACAGCGTACACCGCGTCGTCGTCGGCGCGACGCGCATGAACCTTGCGGAACCCCGGCGATGTACCCAGAAACAGTTCCGCCGTCAGCAAATCGCCGCAAATAGTTCGACGTGGCGCTGGAAGCTATCCGGCGCCACCTCGAAACGCCGCGCAGACGCGGCAGTCGTCGCTACCGGCCACGGTGCGCCTGCGTCCGCCAGCTTGTCGAGCACGTCGGCAATCTTTGCATCATCCGCCGGCAACGCGCCGTCGATGCCGATCCGCCAGCCATCCGTACCGCGCCGCATGTCCACCGACTGCTGGTCATCGGAAATCCGGATCGCATCGATGCCGGCACGGTCGAATTGGAGCAATGCGCCACCATTGGCGGCGCCCGATTCATCACGCCAGACTGCCAGCCCGGCAATCAGCACCAGCTGTATCGCGAGCACCGCAGCCAACAAAGGTGTCTTGCTATCCATCGCTCAGCCCTCCTGTCCGGCGAGCCACGTCTGATAGACCCGGCGGCGCCGTCCGACTCGCTGCCGGTAAATGGCGAACACGACGACCATGCCCAGCAGCGCGGCGCCGTAATTGAAATACTCCCAGAACAGCTGATCACCCGACCCCAGCGGCGGCAGGGTCCGATTGAAGTGACCCCGCGAGCGAATCGACAGCAGCGCCTGATCTTCGAGAGAAAAATCCACTACGTTGGCAATAAATTGCAACGAGTTGCCATACAGCCCACCTTCAGCGGATCCAATCATCCCCAACGTCTGATCGGACAGAAAGTCGTTCGCACCAAACAGAAACAAGCGGGCCGACTCCGGCGACCGCTCGATGATGCCGGAGATCACGCCCACGCTGGGCGGTGCGTCCGGGTCTGTCACGTCACCCCCGATTTCGGTCTCCGCCGACTCCTCGACAACCAGCAACGGGTTGTCCTGGCCTGCGAAAAACGAATCAAACTGGCCTTCCACCATCACGCCAAGCCGACGCGCGCCGATCTCACCCTCCGGCACGAACGCTGACAAACCTGCTTCATTGATACGCGGCATAACGTTGGTAGAAGCCGATTGCCAGCTGCCCGGGGAACTCTCGAGTAATGTGGTCACGCGCCGGGCACTGTTGCGCGCATCGTCGACCCGGATCGGCGAACTCCAGGGCACCGTGACCTGGGGAACATCGCGAGTGATTGGCGACGCCTGGTTCATGCCGGCATCGCGAACATCCACGAAGTACGGGAAGTCCAGCATGCGAATCTCCTGGAAGCTGAACCCCGCCACTTCCCGTGTCACCGGTATCGGAAACGCCGAGTTGCGAGGATCCAATACGAACGCGGCGTCCATGATCAGACCATGATGCGCAAGCCACGGACCCAAGCCGGTATCGCGAGGCATCGCGCTCAAGCTCTGCTCTTCCAGACGGACGGCAAACGGCGCAACGCTCAGGGCAACGGTCCCTCCCTGCATGAGGAACTGGTCGATCGCAAACAACTGCTGGTCGTCCAGCGCCGTTGGATCCACCACCACGAGAACCTCGGCGGCGGCGGGTACCCGGCCGTTTGCAAGTTGCGTCCGCTCGACGTTGAGGTTGCTGCTCAAGACATCGAACAGCTGCTGATACTGATTGCCGCCGACACCTCCCATATAAGCCGGCTGGAACTGGGGCGCGAACAAAGCAACGGTCTTCAGATAACCGGTGGCAAAGCGCTTCAGCCCGGTCTCGAGATCGCGCCGCAAACTCTCAACGTTCAAGTCTTCCGGCAGCGGGACCTGGATCACGGTATCGCCCGAGGCGAGTGTCAGGTAAAAATAGAACGTACTGGTGTCGAACAAGCTGGCGGCCATTGGCCGGAAGCCATAGTCGGTGGCGATCGCAGCGGCGATCGCGCCGTCGTCAGCTTCCGGGTCGAGGATTTCGACCGTAAGTTTGCCGGCCGACTCCGCGACCAGGGTCTCGAGAACCGAACCCACCTCGCCTTGAAACTCGACCAGAAGCTCCGGAAGTCGCTCGGGCGCGGATATGTAGCCGATGAACTTCACCGGGTCAGGAATGCTGTCGAACAGTTCCCCGCCCGACTGGAAGCCCTCCAGAACACGCTTCACCGAACGGGTAATGTCGTACTCCGGGTTACGCAGCTGAACGTCCAGGGCCGACTCACTGATGGCTTTGATCTCGATCAGGTCGCGGAAACCCAACACCTCATATTCGTCGCCGTATTGAATCAGCACGTCAAAGTACGAGTTGACCAGCGCCGACTGGTAACGATCGGCCACCTGAAACGGTACCGGTCGGATACCATATTTGCTGTTGGCTTCATCCTCGAGTTCCGGCGCCTCGGCCGGGTCGATGATTTCGACACGCACGCGACCCGCCCCGGCCACGTCGAACTCGCGCAGCAAATCCGAAATCTGCGGAACCAGAGGCGCCAGCAGCGGATGGGTTTTGGCGCTGAAGTAGCCCCGAATCAACAACGGTTCGCGCAGCTGGCCCAGGTAGTTCTCGGTTGCCGGCGAGATCGAGTACTGGCGTCCTTCCGTCACATCCACACGCAAGCCGCTGAAACCACCGATCAGGAGGTTCCCAACCAGCAGGTTGGCGACCAGCAATCCAGTCCCGATTCGCCAGCGCCGATGGCGTGCCACCGCGGCATTCACCGCCCAACGCTGACGCTCCAAGGCGTATACGTTCAGCGCCAGGAAGATCGCGATGAGACTGACGTAGTAGTACAGATCGCGCAGGTCGAGCACGCCGCGAGTGATTGATTCGAACCGCGATCCCGTGCCCAACGAGCGCATCCAATCGGCCACCTGGTTGCTCACCAGATCGGTCAACATCGGGCTTCCCACCAGATACAGCGCACCGCAGGCCAAGGTGGCAACAATCAGGCTAACCACCTGGTTGTCGCTGCGGGCGCTGACGAACAGGCCAACGGCCAGGTAGGCACCACCAAGCAGCGTCGCGGCTACGTAACCGGCGAGCACCGGACCCCAATCGAGGTCCGCCAGAAACGCTACGCTGATCGGCAGTGGCACGGTCAACCCCAACGCGATCATCAGCAGCAGCCAACAGGCCATGAACTTGCCGACCACGAACGTCCAGCCACTGACGGGTACTGTCACTACAAACTCCATCGTGCCGGTACGTCGCTCTTCGCTCCACATCCGCATCGTCAGGGCCGCCGACAGGAATATCAGCAGCAGCGGCATCCACTCGAACATCGGCCGCACATCGGCGATGTTGCGAGCAAAAAACGCTTCGCCCCAAAAGAACACGAACAGCGTTGCGGCCAGGAAACTGCCAAGAAACAGGTAGCCTACCGGCGAGCCGAAGAACAGGGCCAATTCCTTGCTGGCAATACGACGCGCAGTCATGTAACTCATGCCGGCACCTCGCTGGCGTCACGAAACACGCTCTCCAGATCGCGCTGTTCCGGCGCCAGACTGAATACGTTTACGCCCCCAGCAACCAGCGCGCGCGCGACCTCCGCCGCGATGCGCTCGTCGCCGTCGATCGTCATCACCAGATGGTGCAGATCATTTGCGCCCGGCTGCTCCGTCGCCTCGCCAACCGCGGCCACGGCATCGAGCACGCTGTTGACCTTGTCCCGTTGCGCATCGGTCACCAGCAGGAGCCGCTGAGTGCGTTGCAACGCTGCAAGCTCTTCATCGAGTACCAACCGACCGTCGCGCAGAATGATCACCCGATCGCAGATGGCGCTGACCTCTTGCATGATGTGTGTCGACAGGATCACCGTCGCCTGGTCCGAAAGCGAGCGGATCAGATCCCGCATGTGCTGCGTCTGACCTGGATCGAGCCCGTTGGTCGGCTCGTCCAGAATGAGCAATCTGGGTTTGTGCAACAGGGTCTGGGCAACCCCAAGGCGCTGCCGATAGCCGCGCGAAAGTGTGTCTATCCGGTCGAATGCTTTGTCTCCCAGCTCGGTGGAGCGCACCGCGTAACGAACCGCCTCCGGGCGCTGTGCGATCGGCACGCCGCGGAGCTCTGCCGCATATTCGAGGTAGTCGACCACGATCATTTCCGGGTACAGGGGAACGTTTTCCGGCAGATATCCCAGCAGTGCCTGGACGGCCTCCGGCTGATCCGCGACGTCGTGCCCATCTACCACAATCCGGCCCGCACTCGGCTCGAGGAACCCGCTCAGCATTTTCATGATGGTCGTTTTACCGGCCCCGTTGTGGCCGAGCAGCCCGACAATCTCGCCGGCGCCGATGGAAAAATCCACCGAATCCACGGCCAGAAAGTCACCATAGCTCCGGCTAAGCTTTTCTACTTTGATCAATCTGTCCGTCTCCGTACGTTCGATCCGCGCGAATCGGCGCGCTTACATCAACCAATTTTCGGCGAGCAAGCGTAACCACCTGACGCGCAAATTCAAGCCGCAGCATCAATTCAACCGCAGGCCACCCTCCGAGCTTGCCCCTGTTGGCTATCCGCGCGTAGCCTGTGAGGTGAATGTCGCGGTAGCGCAGGCAATGCAGAACCTGACTATTGGTGGCCGGCAGGCCCTCTGGAAGCGTGCTTTGAACTCGCTGAAGACGCAGACATCGATGGGCCGTCTGCGCTACTGGCCCATCCGCATCCGCAGATGGGTGGAACGATGCACGACCCGGTGCTGGATATCGTTTCAAGGGTGCTACTGGACCGCGGCATTTCGTGTCTGCGGTTCAATTTCCGGGGCGCGGGCGCAAGCGCAGGAACGTTCGACGGCGGAGAGGGCGAGTGCGAAGACCTGGTCGCCGCCCTGAACTGGCTGGGCAGCCAGAGCAGTAGTCCGGTGTGGCTTGCCGGTTATAGCTTCGGCAGCTGGATCGGATGGCGGGTAGCCGCGGCAGCGCCGGTGACCATCGAGCGGATCATCATGATCGCACCACCGATCGGAATGCTCGATTACCCGGATCGGGATGACCACAACGTTCCCGTACAGATAATCCACGGCGGATCAGACGACTTCGTCAACGCGGCCACGGTGCGCAATTGGGCTGAACGCAACGCCACCGAAACGCCTGTGGAAATCGCCGGCGCCGATCATTTCTTCCGCGGTCATTCGCAAGCGCTGCGCGAAGCGGTGGCCGCCGCGGTTGCTTGAGGTCCTGCCGTCAGACTCCGATCAGGCGCCGATCAGACTCCGATCAAAAGAGCGGCACCCCTGACAGCCATTCGTGGCCCCACAACGCCAGCCCGTAACCGGCCAGTCCGACCAGCACCGGAACCACTAACTCGCTCGCCACCAGGCGGTTACGCCCGCTAACAATCGCTGCGAACGGCAGGTTCGAGGTGGCCGCGGCGTATCGAGCCCAATCCTCACCCAGCGTGGCTGCCTTCTTGCGATCCATCAGCATGCTCCCGAACAACGAAACTGTGCCGATCGCGGCGAACAGCACCAGCGAACGCAAGTCGCCATTGGCCAACACGTGCACAATCGCCCAGAGTACGAAACTCCACTGCAGGGGATGCCGGGTGATACGCGTCATGCCGACGCCATCACCCACACTGGTGATCTTGCCTTCCATGCCAACGCCCGTCGGATTGGGCGCGAAGAACCCGCCCAGCATCAGGATCATCGCCACCGGCATCAGCAACAACGCGACCCAACGCAATGCCACGCTGGGCGCCCAGAGCAATTCAGCCGGGGGCGCGCTGTTGTACGCAAAAATCAGGAATCCGAGTGTGACAGCCGCAATCAACGAATAGAGACCGAGGTACGCGCCCTGACCGACGCGGCTGACCAGCCAGCCGCGCAGCCCGGTTGAGCTGATCCCGAGATGAGTCGCCACGAACAACAAACCCGCCAACATCAACGCACCCATAGCCGATCCCACGCTACGTTCAGGTCTCCTACCTTGCTACGTCGCGGGTCGTATCGTCAATTCCTGGCGTTCAGGCGAGGCCCGGTTCGGCGGCGCCCTGCAACGCTGCAGTCTGCTCAGGAAGGCGCGCGCGGGGTGGTTGCATGATCCGCCCCTTGACCGACCTGGGCTGTGAAGCAATAGTCCATCAATCATCCAACCAGTACGCAAAGGATTCCCAATGCAACGACTCATCGGTAAATCCGCGCTGATCACCGGCGCAGCGCGCGGCCTGGGCGCCGCTATCGCGAGCCGTTTCGTCGATGAAGGTGCAACCGTGATCATCAACGACCTCAGCCTCGAAGCCGCCCAGGAAACCGCCAAGGGCCTGGGTGGCCACGGTGTGGCGGCCGACGTTTCAGATCCCGACTCGGTTACCGACATGTTTGCTCAGGTGCGAGAGATTGCTCCCAATCTGGACATCCTGGTGAACAACGCCGGCATCAGCGGCATGGAAGGTCGCAATGATGTCGCCGAGCGCGTTGAGCAGATGGTCGATCGGGCCCGCAAAGCAGCAGCCGGAGAACTCACCGACGAGGACTACAACGACGCAACGGTACAGACGACCAATGACGAGTGGCGGCGCATGATCGGCGTGCACCTGGACGGAACGTTTTATTGCAGCCGGGAAGCGCTGAAGATCATGAACGCCCAGAAGCACGGGGTAATCCTGAACATGAGCAGCATCATCGGAACTTTTGGTCGCGGTGGTGGTACGGCCTACGCCGCGGCAAAGGCAGGGATACTCGGCTTTACCCGGTCGCTTGCCCACGAAGTGGTCAGCCGCAACATCCGGGTCAACGCCATTGCGCCCGGCTGGATCGAGACGGACATGACGGCACCGCTCGGACCCATGCAATCACTCATCGCAAGCCAGGTTCCGATGAACCGATTCGGCGAGCCAGACGACATCGCCTGGGCCGCAGTCTATCTGTGCAGCGACGAAGCAAAGTACATGACCGGCCAGGTGATCTCACCCAACGGCGGCTGGTACATGAGTCAGTAGATTTAGCCTCGTCTCTGGATTCGAAGACGTGCTGCTCTTTGGGCGCGCTCGAGGGCGGAGGCTTCGTTCGGCATTCGTCGCGCTAGCTCACTGGTGGGGTGTCGTACTCGGGGCGTTGGCTCACTGGTGGGGTGTCGTACTCGCGAAGTTGGCTCACTGGTCGGGTGTCGCACTCCTGGCGTGGGCTCATGGTGGGAGTCGCATTCGTGGCGTTAACTGACTGGTGGGGCCGCCGTCCCGCGACGACCGCACACACAGCGAGCTAGCGCCACGAATGCCGAACGTAACCCCTGACCTCGAGCGTCTAACAAGAGTGCCACGACTTTCGAATCCAGAGACTAGACCAAGTAAAGAGTCCCCACCCGTGAGCTAGCGCGACGAATCAGTAGATTTAGCCTCGTCTCTGGATTCGAAGACGT
>PVMK01113874.1_pt1 | contig 12235 bp, 9 predicted proteins | sample 1853481 | NCBI WGS metagenome assembly PVMK01 (sample SAMN08533507, study PRJNA380276) | Marine sediment metagenome, whole genome shotgun sequencing project. | reverse complement strand
ATGGGCTGACGTTACACAGATGAGTGACTGATAAAACAGGGTGCTCAATAGTCCTAGATTTCTAACAAAATAGCGTTTGTTTTACCTCTCTTCAGCATAAATACACTATGATTATGGTAATCGACGGAACAGTTGGCGAGGGGCAATTGTGATTATGCTCAATGTCAGCGATGCTTCTCTAAACAGGCAAACGATAGGAAAGCATCCTTTCCCCGGGTCAGATTAACCCCTAAGGCCAACTATGCTACCCAAAATTACGACCCCCGACATGGCGAGGAGATGAAAACGGATAATGAGGATTTCAATTGGCCATCTGTCATATTTGCTCTTGTATGTCATTGCGTCCACCGCGAACGCCGATGAGCAAACGTTCAACGAACAGGCTCAGGAATCGCCGGTTATCAGTGAAAATGACGCCAGTAATGACCCCGGAAAAAATACTGGAGAAACTGATCAGGTATTTCCGCTGCCGGAGCTGATCGTGAACTCCAGGAAAATCACCGCCCCGTCTTCCATCATCCTGCGCACAGTATCTCCCGATGACATTTCCGCCTGGAATGCCCACACCGCCGGCGATGCACTGACCTACGTTCCCGGGGTGAATGTGCAGATCGGTGGGTCGTCCGCGGACGCCAGGGCCTGGATCAGGGGATTCAGGGATCGCGACGTCCTGGTGCTTTACGATGGCATTCCGATCGCTTCGGGCTTTGAGGGCACCATAGACCTCGATGAGATTTCGTTGACCGCGGTCAGAGACATCAAGGTAATGAAAAGCGCACCTTCGGTAATCTACGGCACCAACGGCATGGGTGGTGTTATTGACATTATCCCGAGTTCCGGGGTCTATCAGAATCATTTTGCCGGTGGCATCGAACTGGGAGCAGATAACCGCCAGCTTGTGCGGGCGAGCGGTGGTGGCGGGAATGGCCATGTCAATTACACTTTGTCCGCCAGTCATCAGCAGGCAGATAATTTCTCGCTTTCGAGCGATTACATCGCTGAAATCAACCAACCGGAGGGTACCCGTGTCAACAGTGATTTCAAGCGCACCAACGTGTTCCTCAGCCTGGCGGCGGAAAAAAACTTTCTCGGCCATTCGTCAATGTTTCTCAATATCAGTGATGCGGAAAAAGGCCTTCCGCCTGAAGCTGGCACCGATGACCCGGACTACGAGCGACTGACCGAATCGACACGAACCACCGTGGGTTTATCTAACCACTTTTCAGGCCTTCCCCTCACAGCCAAGCTTTACTACAACAGCTATGACAGCGGCCTGACGACCTACACCGACAGCAGCTACAGCGAAGTCGATGAAGTTGAGACGGCGGAGGATTACTCGGTGGGGGGCAAGTTGTACGCCACCCTGGAGACCTCTGCTAACAATCAGTTGATCATCAGTGCTAGCGGGCAAAAAGACGTATTCAGAGCAGAGGGGGAACTGGAAGATGGCAACAAGGCCGAACTCGCCACCTGGACAGTGGCTGTGGAGGACGAATACTGGATCAACAAACGGCTGTCACTGGCTGCGGGGATCATTTACAATTATTTCGATCAGACCCGCCTGGGCGAGACCAGCAGCGCGACCAATCCGCAGATCGCCCTCGCCTGGCAGGCTATGCCGACGCTTTCTTTTCATGCCTCAGCCGCACAACGTACCCGATTTCCCAAGCTCAGGGAGCTGTACCGCAGGCGGTGGGGAAACCCGGACCTGAAAAAGCAATCTGCAAACAACTACGAAATGGGCGTCCGTCTGGAACATTTTCCAGGCTGGGTCAGCGACTTTTCGGTATTCAAAAGTGACATCGACGATCTGATCGAACGCCCTACGCGACGCTCTATTTACATGAATCTGGACAGCGTGGAACTCTCAGGCGCGGAAATGGCCAGCCGGGGCTGGATCAGCGACACAATGTTTTTTGGCGTTGCCTACACCTACGTCGATGCGGCGGAGCAACTTAACGACGGTGCCAGCAGGCAACTGCGCAGCCGTCCAAAGCACACGGCCATGCTGGAATTGCGCTACCACTTTCCAGTAGATTTTATAATTTCGTTCAACAGCATTTATGTATCGGGGCTTTACGACCTAGACGACGATGGCGTGTATACCCGCATCAGCGACTACTTTGTGTGCGACGCCAAGGTCAGCAAGCGCTTTGCAGGGCGTTGGAAGGCTTACTTTGCGGTCTCCAATCTTTTCGACGAGAACTACGAGCAACGGTTGGGAAATCCGCGGGAAGGACGGACTCTGATGGCAGGTGTTGATTTTGCCTACTGAGTGCGAATGCCGGGCCGGTCATTGATGGGCAGAAACATGCTGGTGCTGCTGGTTCTGGCGCTCAACGTCTTCATTGCCAGCGATTTAGATGCCGCCGGGTGTGACGCGCTTGCGGGCCAATCTATCCGCTGGGTGGTGCCGTCAAAACCGGGCGGTGGGTACGATAAATATTCCCGCCTCATCCAGCCATTCCTGGAAAAGCGACTCAAGGCGCACATTGTTGTGGATAATCGACCGCAGGCCGGCGGTGTGGTCGGAGCCGTTGCGATCCGCGATGCCAGGGCAGACGGAACAACCCTCGGGTTGATCAATGCAACCGGACTCATGGCCGCACACCTGATTTCCGCCGACAACGCATCGCGTGCGGCACCGGAGCCCTCAAATGATTTCACGGTGCTCGGTCGTATGGTCACCAACCGGATGCTCCTGTTCACCGGCCGAGATTCCGGCATCAAGGATATTTATGACGTTTTGGAAATTTCCGCGGAAAAGCCCGTGGTTGTGGGTGTTCGCGATTTGAGTTCCGCCAGTTTTTTTGTCTTGCCGATCGCAGCCCGGTATCTGGGGCTGAACTATAAGCTGGTCACCGGCTATTCCGGCAGTTCGGCGCGGGTGTTGGCGGCGCTACGGGGAGAGGTTGACCTCATCCTTCAGACGCTCGATTCAGTCATGTCGTACGTGGCAGCTGGCGAACTGGTTCCCTTGCTTTGGATATCCACCCCTCCGGACATTGACCCGCTGCGAGCACTTGCCCTCGAGGTGCCGGCGCTGGATGCACTGGATATGAGCACTGCTCAGTCTGTCACGGATTCCTCGTCTGCACCGACCGATGTGACATTGGAGTCTACGTCGCCATCATCAATTCTTGCTGCCGGGCGCCTGATCGTGGCGCCGGTCGGATTAGCAGACGCGATTGAGTCCTGCCTGAAACTGGCGGTGATCGAGGTGCTGCGAAGCGCCGAACTAAAACGGGCTGCGCAGCTGTCGGGCCTGAGCATCGAGCCGGCTGATGCCAAGCAGGCCGTGCAAGATCTGCAGGCCGCCAGGCGGCACATGGCGAGGCTAGCGCCGCTGGTACGCAACGCGATCGACGAGGCCATGAAGTGAACAGGCCCTGACATGGACACCGCTGTTCTACACGCCGCAATCGATGGTTTCCAACTCGTTTTCTCGTGGCCTTATATTATCTATCCGATCGTCGGTACGCTGCTTGCCATGGTGTTTTCCGCTATACCAGGGCTCAACAGTGCGAGCCTGATGGCCCTGGCCATCCCTGTCACCTATGCCTGGGATCCCATCACAACAATGTTGATTTTCGGAGCGTTTGTCGGCGGCGCGACCTTCATGGGGTCCATGACCGCCATTTTGTTCAACATTCCTGGCAAGGCGTCCAATGCGGTCGTACTCCTGGACGGTTACCCCATGACCCAGAAGGGTAAGGCCAAAGAGGCCATAGGGAGCGCGGCAACCGCATCGGCGCTCGGCTCCACGATGGGTGTCGTCATCCTGATACTGATGATTCCCTTCATGCGCAGCGCTGCCATAACCATGGGTCCCGCTGAATTTCTGATGATCACTGTCTGGGGGCTCTCTACCTTGGCGGCAATCGGTGGAAATTCCCTGATCAGAGGATTGGTGGCCGCGGGCCTGGGGTTTCAACTTGCCTTCATCGGCTATGATCCACGCACGGCAGAATTGCGCTTCACTTTTGGGATCGACTACCTAAGTGATGGCCTCAGTCTGGTTCCGGTGTTGCTCGGCCTGTTTGCCGTTGCCGAAGTGATCGATCTGATGGTGACCGGAAGGAAAACCCTTTCCGGAACGCGTGAGTTCAGCGAACTCCCCGGTCGGGTGAGAGACGGCATTCGCGAGGTATTTAATAATTTTCCACTGTTCATCCGCAGCTCGGTTATCGGTACTGTCATCGGTGCCATCCCCGGCGTTGGCGGATCCGTAGCGGGTTTCATCGCCTATGGTCAAGCTAGGCTGACTGCTGCCGATTCCTCTCAATTCGGGCACGGGGATGTTCGTGGCGTGATCGCCCCGGAAGCGGCTTCTGATGCCAAGGATGGGGGTGCCTTGATTCCCACGCTTGCGCTCGGCATCCCCGGAGGGACAGGCACCGCTCTGCTTCTGGGGGTATTAACCCTTCATGGGCTGACCCCGGGCAGAGAGATGCTCACTGACCACCTGGTCCTGGTGTTTGTGCTGATTTGGTCCCTGTTTTTGTCCAACTGGATAACCTCTGTTATCGGCATATTACTGGTCAACCCGATGGCACGTCTGACCACGGTTCGAACCGGCCGGCTAATCCCGCTAATCCTCATCTTTGCGGCCATTGGGGCCATTCAGTATCGCGGCCTGATCGCCGACCTGTTCTGTACAGTGGCATTCGGTGTCCTGGGCTATCTGATGAAGCGCTTCGACTGGCCCCGGATTCCACTGGTCATGGCGCTTGCACTGGCGCCGTTGTTCGAAAACAGCCTTCATCTGACACTGCGGTTACATGAGTTGGGGCGTATTGATTTCTGGTCGAGGCCAATCGTGATTGTGCTGCTCATACTGACCTTGTTCAGCCTGATGCTGCCGTTATCGAGAAAAATGAAAACACTACGCAGAAGGAAGCGCTGAGATGAGACCCCTTGAGCAAGGCATGTGGATGACATGGGTTTTCGCTATCTTCACGGCATACCTGTTATGGGAATCGCTCAGCCTTAGCGATGCAGCATCCCTGATTCCCCGATTGGTGCTCTCTCTGACCCTGGTATTGCTCGTCATCGAGTTGGCGCTGCGTATCAAAACCAGGAACAGAGGGCATGCCGAAGCTGCCGGGGAGTGCGATACTCGGGCCCGCCCGGTCTCGGCTCCAGGTTCGGTCCCCCTTTCGACATTGGGGCCTCAATCCCAATACTGGCAGGCTTTGGTGTGGATCATGGTGTTAACAACTAGCATCGGACTGCTGGGTTTGAAGGCAGGCGCATTCCTGTTTTGTATTTTCTTCATGAGATGGTTCAGCCGGGAATCCTGGTTTTTTAGCATCGTCTTTTCAGTCGGCCTGGGTGTGCTTCTGCATCTGTTGTTCACGACCGTCCTGCAGTCCGGATGGTCCGGCTGGCTGATGTAATCTGGCCTCGTGAATCGGCTCGTAAGCAATATGTGACCAAAACGACTATACAATGAAACGAACAATCACAATTCTGATCGCCCTGGTTGGTTTGACCCTCGCTGGCTTCATTGCCGTCCACACAGGTGTGGCACACCGTGTGTTTTTCGAAATATTTGCTTTCGTCAAAGGAGACGGTTTGATTGCGCCGAATGTATTCCGGATTCCGCCCATCAATTCACCGTATGAACGCTGGCTGCAGCGTGCCCGAAAAGAACTTCCGCTGTACGCGGGTCAGAGACTGCACGACGTGGTGCACGTCGACTTGAAGCCCTGGCCGCAGCAGGGAGATGGAGTTAATGGCCTGTACCTACGACTCGCCAATTACCAGATGGTGGATGGACGTCTGATCGAAATTCCGTCCGGTGGCAACACCCGTAGTGAGCGCCACCTTTATGAGGAAGGCATCTACGTGCTCAGCGGCAGCGGCTACACCATGCTGCAACAGCAGGATCAGGCCACTCAACGGATTGATTGGCGCCAGGGAGACCTGTTCGCCGTGCCCCTCAATGTCCGGCATCAACATTTTGCCACCGGAGACCAATCTGCCCGCTTGCTGATGGTCACGAGTTTTCCGATGGTGCTTAATCTGATTGACAACGAACACTTCATACACCACACGGATTATCCTTTCACCGACCGTTATGATGGCGCATGGAATTACCTGCAACGTCGTGAATTGCTGAGCGAGTATGAGTCGTCGGTCAATTTCATCGAAAACGTACCGACGACCGCGACCGTACCCAATACCGGCAGCACCCAGGCAAAGCATTTCATGCACTGGCGCATGGCCGGAAATAGTATGCTGAAAATGCATGTCTCGGAAATTCCTGCCAGAACACATTTGAATGCGCACCGCCATTCCAGCGACGCCTTGATCCTGATACTGGCGGGTGAGGGATTTTCACTGGCCTGGCCGGAATCCAGATGGGACGACCGGATACGGGTGGACTGGAAAGCCGGATCCCTGTTTGTTCCACCCATTTTCTGGTATCACCAGCATTTCAATAGCGGCTCAACGCCCTCACGCCACCTGGCAATCAATGTCCCGGATTTGGTCAGGAATCTGGGATTGAATTTCAACAATGAGCTGGAAGTGGATTCGGAGCAGGTCAAAGCGGAATGGAAAAAGGCCCTGGAACGCTTGGACGAACCTGACTGATGGACACCATCCTCATCCTTGTCACCTCGCTGAGCCTGCTCGCGCTGAGTGCCTTGATCGCGTTTAAATCAGGCTTTGTTCGCTGGCTGTTTTTCCGCGTTTATGCCTTCGTCAAAGGTGATGAACTGGTGGGGCCCAGTCTGGTGCACAACCCGCCGGTCAATTCACCCTATCAACGCTGGCTGGAACGGGTCGGGACCGACCTGCCGCTGCACGAAGGCCCGGTTCTGCATGACATCGGGCACATCGCGCTAAAGCCCTGGCCGGACATCGGTGCAGGCATTGAGGGGCTCTATCTGCATTTTGCCGATTACCAGATGCTGGACGCGTGGGTGGTCGAAATCCCGCCTCATGGCAAAACCGTTGGCCAGCGGTACCTGTACGAAAAAGGCATTTATATCCTTCGTGGAACCGGCCACACAAGCCTGCAGCTTGAGGGCAAGCCGGAACGAAAGATTACCTGGAGCACCGGCGATCTGTTCTCGATCCCTCTGAATGTGTGTCATCAGCATCATAATTCAGGAGATCAGCCCACCCGGATGCTCATGGTGACCAGCTTCCCATTGATGCTCAACCTGATCGGCGACGAGGACTTCATCTTCAACAATCCGGGTGTGTTTGATGGGCGTTATAACGCCGAATCGGATTACCTCGAAGCGATAGGCGAACTGGCCCGGCTCGAGCGGTCCGCCAACTTCGTCAAGGACATTCGGAACACACCAGCGCGAAAAAATGATTTCCGCGGCAAGGGAAACCAGTCAATCCGCTGGCAAATGGCGGGTAACAGCATGCTGAGCATGCACATATCGGAAATGCCACCGCGCATGATCAAAAAGGCTCATCGCATTTCCAGCAATGCATTCGTGCTTGTCCTTACCGGTTCGGGTTGCACGGTGTTATGGCGGGAGGGTCTTTATGGAAAACGGGTGCGGATCGACTGGAAGCCTGGCACGCTGTTTGTTCCTCCGGTATTCTGGTATCAGCAGCACCTCAATTATGGTTCCGAGCCGGCACGCTATCTTGCAATCAACGTGCCCGGTTTTGTCAGGAACATTGGCCTGCATCTCGAAGATCAGCTCGAAGTCGACCTCCCCGAGGTCAAGGCAGAATGGAAACAAGAACTTGAGAATACTCCCAGCAAACAGTCGTAAGCTATTTTTACGCCCATCCCCCCTGTCATCCGGCTTCAGCTCTAGTAGATGAACCTGCTGATCACCAATACGCAAGAGGAGCAGGCTTACCTGATCCTCAAGAGCCTGAGGCACGTCGCCGAAAGAGTCATCATTACCGTTCCTGAAGGATCGCTGTTATCCCGCTGGTCCGGTATCTCGGCCTGGTCGCGCCACGTCAACAAGCGTTACACGGTGCCTGATTGCACGGCGGAATGGCGGGCCGGTCGGCTGCAACCTGACAATACGCCAGCGGAAGAGAAATACATCGAGCGCATCGAGGCCATTTGCGAACGCGAACGAATTGACGTGATTTTTCCATCTTACGATGCCGAAGTACTCGTCTTCGCCAAGAACAAGTCACGACTGGCGGAGCAGGGTATTGTCACCGTCGTTCCGGACTACACGCCTCTGATCCGTGTCCTGGACAAGGAAATCACCCTGCGAAACGCGAAGGCAGTCGGCTTTCCCATACCGGAATCCAGCGCGCCGGCCAATGAGGTGGAACTGCTCGAATCTGCCTCCCGCTTGAGCGCACCCTGGGTGCTCAAGCCCCGCTGCAATGCGCATGGGGTCAATATTCGGCTGCTGTGGGATCTCGATGAACTCAAGGCCGCTTTCGCTGAACTCGATGCCGTACAGCCGCGGCCCCTGTTACAGGAGTACGTGCCGGTCAGAACCAAGCGGAACTACTACTTGGTGGTCTCGCCTGATTTTGACGTGGTTACCGTACATTCGCCGAGCATTCCTCGCTTCCGAACTATCGGTGTTCGCACACCCTGCGCGGTTGCCGAAACCACACATGACGTACCGCTGCTCGATGAAGTGAAGGCTCTGGTCAGGGAACTCGGCATCTGGGGCGGCATGACCGTCCAGACGATCGTGCATGATGGCGATGGTGAGCCGCGGCTGATGGAGATCAATCCGCGATTCGGCCATAACCTGTGGTATCGGACCGAACTCGGTGTCAATGAGCCCTTGATCCTGCTGCGGCTGGCGCAAGGAGAGCCAATGGAACAGGTTCCGACGTGGCCAGCCGGCTTCTTGTTGCTCGACCCCCTTTGGGATCTGTTTCACTTATATCTGCTTTGCCTCGACCGCCTCAAGGGCTGGTGGCGCAAACGCCTGGGCCCAAATCGATCCCAATTCCAGTCTCAACCCCGATCCCAGTCAATCCGCGGTCTGATCCGCTCGCTGAAAGCGGAGTATTTTGGCCCGTCGCGACGCGTCACCAACCCACTCAACCGCGGATTTTTCTCCGACCCATTGGTGCCTTTCGTGCGCATATCGCGAACGATATTGTTTGAATTCATCCGGCGCTGGAATCTGTCCCGCGATGCCAAGCGACCGAAGCCAACCATTGAAGAGCAGCCATGAGCGAAAGGGCCAGCGCGACGCTCAGTCCACGAGATCGCGCCAGCGAGCCATATCAGTGTTCGAAAGGGCAGGGGCTTGCACCGCCATGACGTTGCGTACCAGGTGTGTTGGATTGACGGTCCCGGTCAAAACGCTGGAAACCGCGGCCGGGGTCAGTGCAAAACTATAAGTGGACTCGGGTAAAGCCGGGCCGGCGACGCCTTCGCAGCCATGGTCAAACCTGGCCTTACCAGGGGCGGCACGTGTTGTGTCGAAAAAAGCGGTCTTTAGCCTGACTTTAAGCCGAGCGATGTCCGCGGGCGGCGATGTGGCCAGAGATGCGAAGGTTCGACCCAGCACCCGCAAGCGCTCAGCGGCGTTGCGGGGAACGAAATGCCGGGCAGTGGACATGCAGATGACGCCAACGTCCTGATGCTGTGCCCGGGGGAAAACCATCTTCTCGGCTGAAGTGTAGGCAGGGTTGTACGCGACCATGACTGTTTCGTACACGTCATCTTGCAGCGCACGCCGTAACATCCGGTGCTCGGGATCGCGGCTGCTCGATTCGCTAATGCCCAGAAAGCGGAATTTTCCCTCATCCCGTAGTTTCAACAATTCGGGTATCACCTGATCGAGCGTGTTCGTGTAGGCTTCCGGCGTCACCCGGTGTAGATGCAGCACATCGAGTTCATCGACGCGTAGCCGCTGCAGGCTGTGCTCCACCTGAAGCCGAATCTCTTTTGGATTCAGCAGATTGCCCTTGTGCCAGGGAAAGATTTTGCTCGACAACACATAGCGATCACGTCGCACCCCTTGCAGTGCTGAACCCAATAACGACTCACTGTGCTCATAGGCGCCGGACGTGTCGAAGAAGTTTATCCCAAGCTCCAGCGCCTGGCGTATCAATCGATGAATCTGGCCACGTGAGACGTAACGGGATTGACCCAGGCGGTTAGGGCCACCCGTGCCGAGGCCAAGCACAGAGACCTTCAGTCCGGTTCGCCCGAGTCTGCGATACTCCATCGGCCGTCACACGCTCTTGGATTCCGGCTCCCGCAGGAACGGTGTCCCTGGGGTGATGCCAAACATCAGGCGGGCAAACCGATTCCAGACCTGGGTATAGACCGCCCGTGGCAGGAGACGTGCCAGAGCAAAGATCGTCAGGATGCCCCAGCGCCGGGGCGCCAGGGCCAGGGGTACCCAGGAGATCGAAAGAGAATGACGCAGCAGCCCGGCGGCTTCCGCCAGGCTTCCGTCAGCCAGGCTGAGGCAGAATATGCCGAATACGTCACGGGCCCGGGCGCGCTGCAACGTGTGGCCGTCGAGTTCGGGGTCCTCCGCCGCGGCCTTTACCAGCACAGCAGCACCCGCCTGTATCATGCGCTGGTAATCTGTTGAATAGTTTGTGGGTCGCCGCACGTAACCCACCAGAATTTCCTCAACCATGGTGAAACGGCAATGGCGTGACAGGCGCAGCCACATGTCCCAGTCGGAACGGCCCTGTATCGCCGGTGATGCATCAACGTTTCCCGCACGCTCAATGGCTTCGCGGCGCACCAGGGGAACACTGCCGCCGGCTACCAGATCGCAAAAGCGCATGCGACGGTAAACTGAGCCGCTTGCGTGGCTGCCGAAACGCCAGCCGGAGCAACACTGTTTGTCGTCCAGCAAGGCTGAATAACAGCTGACCAGTCCGGCTAGCGGATCCTGCTCGAGGCGTTCCACTTGCCGCTGCAGTTTTTCCGGCCGCCACAGGTCGTCGTGATCGAGAAATGCAATGAGGGGGCCGCGCGCGGCCGAAAGACCGGTATTCACAGCCCGTGAATACCCCTGGTTTGCCTGACGGATGAGCCGGATACGCGCATCTTTGTCAGCCAGTCGCTGCACGATATCAGCCGAACCATCGGTCGAGCCATCGTCGATCACGATGGCTTCGAAATCTTTAAATGTCTGTGCCAACAGGGAACATAAGGTGAATTCAAGGAAAGATTCGGCGTTGTAAACCGTGGTGACCACGCTCACCAGTGGGCTGTTCGCCAGCGTGTTCAACACCCAAACCGGCGTACGCAGTCAATCACCCGATCAACGTCGGCATCACTTAGCCTTGGATGAAGCGGAAGGTTGAGCGCCGTTTCAGCGAGTCGTTCGCTGACCGGCAATGAAACCTCACCACCATAGACCGGATTCATGTGCAGTGGATGAAAACGCAACGTGGTATAGATGCCTTGCTCCATAAGAGCGTGCGCCAGTGCATCACGCCGCCCATTCTTGATGCGCACGCAGTAGGTAAAGTAGGAATGACGATCCCCGGCCTGCGCCTCCTTCGGCCGATCTATCCAGTTTATGTCCGCCAGCCCCTGTTGATAGCGGTTCCAGATCGCGGCACGCCGTTCCTGAAACGAAGGAAGTTTGCGAAACTGGGCGATGCCGATAGCGGCGCACAGATCGGATGGCGTCATTTTGGGGAACGCGCCGATGATCTCATGCTCCCACCATCTGTTGCGCTTGCAAGCTGAAGCGAACCCGCTACTCGCCACGCCACAAAACCTCAGATCGCGGGCGCGTTGCAAGACCTCGGGTTTCCGCGCCACCACGGCACCACCTTCGCCCATGGCCAGATTCTTGATCGGATCGAAGCTGAAAATGCCCAGATCACCCATGGTGCCGCAGGCTTTCGAGCCCAGCCGGGAGTCGATTGCGTGGGCCGCGTCCTCGATTACGGGCAGGCCGAACGCCAACAGTCGATCCATGTCCGCAGGTAGTCCCGCGTAATGGACGGCCATGATCCCGGCCGTTTTCGGCCCAATGGCGCGCACAACAGAATCCGGGTCGATGTTCATCGTCGCCTCATCGACATCGCAGAACACGGGTCGATGGCCGCACATCACCACAGCGGCGGCGCAGGCCACCCAGGTGAATGATGGAAGAATGATTTCGGCACCCGTTCCTGGGGGAACGTCCAGCAAGTGGACAGCCATCTGCAGGCTATTGGAGCCGGAGTTGAGCAAAACCAGATCCTCAACCCCGAGGTGAGCGGCCAGACTTGACTCCAGCTCAGCGGTCTTGGGACCCATTCCGATCCACTGGCGGTCCAAGCAGTCGCGAATTTC